>Briea_p1__coassemble_678_pt1 | contig 32461 bp, 21 predicted proteins | sample Briea_p1__metabat2_low_PE_001 | metagenome-assembled genome bin Briea_p1 | reverse complement strand
ATTGTACCTGCTTGGCCAAAAAAGGTTTGTGTGGATCAAAGAAAGCTTAATGGCTTAGTCATTAGGTGCTTCAAGATTATGGTTGCACCAGCTTTTTAGTAGTTTTAAAAGCCAAGTATAACAACCGCTTCAACAGTATAAAGGGAAGTTTTACTTTCACCTTATTAAAGTATGTTTAGCTTAGTTAAATGCTTAAAACGTACGTTGTTAAATTTGATTTTAATTTGGTAATGGATTGGCTCATGAACATGATTTAAGAGTGTTCTGAAATTATGAGGCAGACATAGTATGAGAAATGTTTTAACCTGATTGATAGCTCAACAGCTTCTGTTTACCATAAAAAAACCCAAGCAAAGTTTTAGCTTCGCTTGGGTTTTATTTTTTTAAGAAAAGTTAGTTATAACTATTACTTAACTAAGCTTAAAGCAGCTTCATCAGCAACTAAAACTACATTAGGGTGTAATTGAAGTACAGATGCTGGAACTTCAGGAGTTACTGGGCCCCAGAAGGACTTGTAGATAGCTTCAGCCTTATCCTCACCAGCGGCGATTAATAAAACCTGCTTAGCGTGCATAATGGAGCGAATGCCCATGGTATAGGCCTGACGAGGTACCTCATCAATGGAAGCAAAGAAGCGCTTGTTAGCCTCAATGGTGCTCTCAGTTAAGTCTACGCAGTGGGTGTTCTTCTCAAAAGCAGAACCAGGCTCGTTAAAGCCGATGTGACCATTGCGGCCAATACCTAATAATTGGATATCGATACCGCCTACGTCCTCAATAACCTTGTCATAGCGGGCGCACTCAGCAACTGCATCTGGGTTCTTGCCATCAGGAATATTGATGTTTTCAGGCTTAATGTTGATATGGTCAAATAAGTTGTGATGCATGAAGTAAACGTAGCTTTGATCACTCTCCTTGCCTAAGCCACGGTACTCATCCAAGTTTACAGTCTTAACTTCAGAAAAGTCTAAGTCACCCTTGTTGTACCACTCGATTAATTGCTTGTAAGTACCGATTGGGCTAGAACCAGTTGCTAAACCTAAAACGCAATTTGGCTTGATAATAACCTGAGCAGAAATGATGTTAGCAGCTTTACGGCTTAACTCCTGATAGTTATTAGCACGGTAAATACGCATGTGTTTCTCCTACGAAAAAAGGCATAGGTGCGCTAGGTTTTAACCAGAGCTACTTAAAAATAAGCTTGGCTCCAATGGCGCATCATGAGGCATCTTACTTAGAGCAAGATGCTAAACAACAAAGATAAAAGCTGGCAATTTGGTAATAATAAAGTACCAAACTGCCCAGCCCAACAAAAACAAAACCTCAAGTGTTTAATAGGGAAGATATTAAACACATATGTAAGCCACTATCTCATAGAGGCTATATTTAGCGCTCAGTGGTTGATCACTTAAGGCGCTTAAATCCTAAAACTAGTCACGATCCATGTCACTTAAGGCAGGAGTTTCACTTTCTAAAAGCTCCTTACCAAAAGTTGGTTTACAAAAATTAACTAAAGCTTTGCCTGTTTTATGTTTAATATCTACTGCGCTTTGTCCTAACAACTTGCAAAGTTCAGTAAAGATTAAATCAACAATGAAAAATACAGCGGTCTTTGAGTAAATTGAACCTGAGTCTAAGCAGGTTTCACGTACTGTATAAAGTAGTGTTTCATTGGCTAAAGAGCAAAGGTCTGATGACTCTTGAGCTGTAATAGCAATAACTTTGGCGTGTTCATTTTTGGCTAAAGAAATAGCTTGAATCACCTCAGGGGTGGTACCAGAGTTAGAGAATGCTACTACCACATCTTTTTTAGTAAGCAATGAGCATAAAATGAGCATTTCATGAGTATCAGTTATAGCTCGAGCATCAATACCAATGCGATTAAACTTAAAGGCAGTATCTAATGCTACAAAGCCACTATTACCTTTACCTATAAATAGTACTCGTCTGGCTCCTGCTAAAAATTTGGTAATTTTGTTAAGGCTTTGGTGATCAACATTTTGGGCTGTTTGCATAATAGTTGATGACACCAGCTGTGAAAGCTTTGATGCAGTCTCAATAGAGCTTTCACTATAAGAGATATTTACTGGTATGAGGTGACCTAAATCTTTGCTAGGGCCAATTTCTTGGGCTAAAGCAATTTTAAAAGCTTGAAGGGACTCATAGCCAAATTTGCGAGCAAATCTAGTAACTGTAGCATGGGAAACACCACAGCTTTTAGCTATCTCAGAAATAGGGGCATTACAAACATCAAGGCCCTTTTCTTTAATATAGTGCCATAAAGCTAAGTCTGCTTTAGTCAGACTTTTTTGTGCTGCTTCTAGCTTTTCGAAAATACCCATAAGATGCCAACCCTTAAGTAAAACTCTTAATTGCAACAAAATTAAAAGATGTTACAAATTTTCATTAATTATATATCTTATTTGTGGAGAAATATTTCATATTTTTTAAGATTATTAAAAATTTGCTCTAGGTCACAATCTTTCGGTGTTTATGAATATTTATAAAATTCTGATATATATCGCACAATTAATCATACGAATAGTGCTAGTCAGTTGAATTATATAGAGGAGTACACCCTCATATTGTTGGTATTACGCCTTTAGCAGCATTTTTTAACAATGTTTCTTTGTTTCCTTAGATATTTACCATAAATAAGCTGTTTAAGCAGCTAGAGCTTAAGATTAAAGTAGTAGTGACATTAATTTGCTTAATATAGTGGTTAAGTTTGGATCCAAGCTTCCATATAGCGTGTAGTGATTTTCTAACTTGCTACTAACCTTATTAGGAAGTAACAAGAGCTTTGTTAGCTCAGGCAATAGGTGTTAGTTAGGCGGTAAATACTGACAAAACCATTGGTGTTATTGGTGCTATTGGCAGGGCCTGATGTTTAATGTTTCGGGTGATTTGCATAATGCTATGACAAGCAAAGAAAGTTTTTGAGAGGTTTGGCAGATTAATAAACGTAAATGTAGAGCAATATAGGACAGATATTTTCAGTACTTTTATAGGCTTTATTTAGAAGTAATTTTCGGCAAAACACTTAACTGGTCGACCAGTGTTAGTTGTAAATAATACTTCTATGGCGTGCATTAGTAAGCCAAATGTGCGTCTCATATCCAGTTTTGTTGATAAATTTAAAGCTGCGTCACAATTTTTGAATTTTTGAGCTAGAAAAGGAAAAAATCTTATCTTGCATACTAGTATGCAATAGCGGAATAACCTATACTAGTAAACATACAAGGTACAGAGCTTAAATAAGACATAACAACAAGCTTGTTACTTTGCTTTTAGTGATTATTTAGTAGTTGATGTTGACATTGCTCAAGCTCAAGCAGCTTTGCTTAATTGAGCTTTGCTAAAGTGGAGATACCGTCATATGATGCACATGACTATGCGCTGGTTTGGCCCAGAGCAGGATAGCATTTCTTTAGAGAAGATTCGTCAGATTCCTGGTATGGAAGGCGTTATTACAGCCCTTCACGAGATCCCTGCTGGTGTAGCTTGGACTCAAGAGCAAGTTGCTGAGCGTAAGGCAATTGTTGAGAAGGCTGGTCTTAAGCTCTTAGGTATTGAAAGCATTAATGTTCACGAGGACATCAAGTACGGTGCTGCTACTCGTGACGAGTTAATTGAAAACTACATTAAGTCATTAGAGGCTTGTGGTAAGAACGATATTCACTTAGTTTGCTACAACTTCATGCCTGTTTTTGACTGGACTCGTACTGATTTAGCTCAGCCTTTAGGTGATGGCTCTACTGCTTTAGCTTATGATGGTAAAGTAATTGAAGGCTTAAGCGCTGAGGAAATGTTTGAGCGTATTGCCAACAACTCCAATGGCTTTGAAATGCCAGGTTGGGAGCTCAATCGTAAGGATGAAATCACTGCCCAGATTAACAAGTTTAAGGGCATGACTGGTGATGAGTTACGTGCCAACTATAAGTACTTCTTAGATGCAATTATGCCAACTTGTGAGAAGTACAACATTAAGATGGGCGTTCACCCAGATGATCCAGCATACGATTTATTTGGTATTCCACGTATTACCAAGTGCCGTGAGGATTTATTAAAGATCGCTGCTTTACATGACAGCCCATTACATGGCTTCACCTTATGTACTGGTTCTTTAGGCTCCAACCCAGGCAACGATATTCCAAGCATTATTCGTGATCCAATTATTTCCAAGCGTATTCACTTTGCTCACGTACGTAATGTATTACACACTGGTGATCACCAGTTCCACGAGAGCTCCCACGTATCATGCACTGGTAGCTTAGACCTTTATGAAATTATCAAGGCCTTAGTTGAAGTTGGCTTTAACGGTGTAATCCGTCCTGATCATGGCCGTGAGATCTGGGGTGAAATTGCACGCCCTGGTTATGGCTTATACGACCGTGCATTAGGTTCTAACTACTTAATCGGTCTTGAGGAAGCTATCCGCAAGAGCAAGGGTATGCCATATCCTGATAACATCAACTCAATTACTGCTCCTTGGAAGTAAGAGTTTTAACTTAAATTCTTATTGTTAGGAAAAATTAGATAGCTGCTTTTTTAATTTGCTTAAAGAGGTAGCTATCTTTTTAACGATTGAGCCAAGATTTTTGTTAAATAGTGTGTTTTTGAGGATTGTTTAATTATGAAGGTTACTTTAGAAGGCATTAAAGACGTTGCAGCTTTTGAACAAGCTAAAGTTGAATTACCTAAGTATGACGTAGCTAAGGTTCAAGCTCATAGCAAAGAGAGCCCTGTATGGCTTCACTTTGGCGCAGGTAACATTTTCCGTGGTTTTGTTGCTTCTTTACAGCAAGATCTTTTAAATAAAGGCCTTCAGACCTCTGGTATTCAAACTTTGTCAGTTTATGATGGTGCTATCATTGATGACGTATTTACTCCTCATGATAAGCTCACTATGGAGGTCACCTTACTTCCTGATACCAATGTAGAATTACGTGTTATTGGTTCAGTAGTACATGGTTACAAACTTAATGGCTCAGCACCTTCTGATGAGCAAGAGGTTAAGACATTAATTACCAAGGATTCTTTACAATTAGTTTCTTATACCATTACAGAAAAGGGCTATGCTATTCGTGGTATTGACGGCCAATATCAGCCTCAAATCGTAAAGGATATCGAGGCTGGTCCTGCTAAGGTTGGTCACGCCATGTCTTGGACTGCTGCTTTATTATTAGAGCGTTATAAGGCTGGTGCTTTACCTATTGCCATGGTTTCCATGGATAACTGCTCTCATAATGGTGATAAGCTTAAGGCCGCAGTAGTAGAAATTGCTAAGGCATGGGAGCAAAAGGGCTTTGTTGATGCAGGCTTCATTGCTTACTTAGAGGATGAGTCTAAGGTAGCTTTCCCATGGACTATGATTGATAAGATCACTCCACGTCCAGATGATTCTATTGCTAAGCTCTTAAAGGATTGTGGCATTGAGGACATGGATCCTATTAAGACTGCTCGTGGTTCCTTTATTGCTCCATTCGTTAATGCTGAAAAGCCTCAGTACTTAATCGTTGAAGACAAGTTCCCTAATGGCCGCCCTCCTCTTGAGCAGGCTGGCGTACTCTTTACCGATGGCGCTGGTGTAGATTTATGTGAGCGCATGAAGGTTACAACTTGCTTAAATCCATTACACACTGCTTTAGCTGTTTATGGCTGTATTTTAGGCTATGATCGTATTGCTGCTGAGATGGATGATGCTCAGTTAGTTGCCTTAGTTAAGAAGCTTGGTTATGACGAGGGCTTAAAGGTAGTAGACGATCCTAAGATTTTAAACCCACGTGATTTCTTAACCGAGGTTATTGAGCAGCGTTTAACTAACAAGTGCTTACCTGACTCTCCTCAGCGTATTGCTACTGATACCTCACAGAAGGTTACTGTACGTTTTGGCGAAACCTTAAAGAATTATCACAAGAAAGGTTTAGATGCTACCTCCTTAGTTGCATTACCTTTAGCTATTGCTGGCTGGTTACGCTATTTATTAGCTATTAATGACGAAGGCTGTGCTTTTGAGCTCTCTGATGATCCTTTAATTCCTGATTTAAAGGCTAAGATGGCTGGTATTGAGTTTGGTAAGACTGAAACTGTAGGCGATAAGCTCAAGCCAATTTTAAGCAATGCCTCTTTATTTGGTGTTGACCTTTATGAAATTGGTCTTGGCACTAAGGTTGAGGACTTATTTAAAGAAATGATAGTAGGCCCTAAGGCTGTACGTAACACCTTAGTTAAGTACTTAGGCTAAAACTCTAAATCCAATTAGTCTTTTATGATTTCTAAAGACTAAACATCAAACATCAACAAAAACATTATCTAAGCCATAAGAGCTGTTTTTTAACCAAAGCATCTCTTATGGCTTTTTAATTTTGGTCTGCCAAGATTTTATCTCACACCACAGCTTTTTCTCCTAGCTCTTTAGCTATTAGTCCTTGAGCAGAGATGGGCATTAGCTTAATTAAAGCTCCTCAGACATCCCCTTTCCTTAAGCTAATTTTAGCTAAGCCAAGCTTTACATCATTCTTGCTCCACTTTGAAATTAGCACAGTATAAACAAAGTCAATGGAAGGATGGATAAAGCATTGCTTCTATTAAATTAATCTTATGGCAGTCAACCATGTCGCTCTCTGTCGATTGCAGGTACCTGGGTACTGACCAACTCCCATGAGCAAGCCCATATGGTTCCTGTGTATCAAGGTTAACCTATTTTAGTCACAGGCTAATAAAGCGCAACATAATGCACGTCTTAAAGTTTGGCAATAGCAAGACATAAAGCACGGCATGATGCTTGGAAAGAGCGCAGCTAAAAGCATAGCCATAGCTAATAAGATAGGGGGATGAATAATGGTAGATGGCAAGTAAATACGGGAATTGAAGTTCTGTTAGATTGTATGAGGCGGAGCTGGTAGGTGGCGTAGTAGCAGTAGTAGTCTTAGGCAAATTTATAAAGCTGGTTTGATCGAGATTTTGGAAAATTAACCGTGCCCTTATTTATTTTTTGCAACGTTAATTATGAGTGATTCAAACTAAAATGGCCCCGAAAATGGGGCCATTTGGTAACAACAGTTCTATAAGAGTGCTGTGAAAAACTTAAGATTACAAGGCTCAAAGTTAAGTGAACCAGCTTATTTAGAGGGCTAGTTGCTTATTTTTTACCCTCAGGCATCTTACCACCATTGGTGTAGTAGGCCCATGGAATAGCTTTTGCGCCTAAGACCTTGTAGTAAAGACCTGGAGACCATTTCTTAAAGACAGGCAAGGTATAGAAGGTGTTAGCTTTTTGGTTGAGCTTGGCTAACATCTCAGGGCTTGGTCTAGTAATAGTCAATCCAGCAGCCTTCATCTCTTTTAAGATGGTATATTCATTGGCCTCTTGTACTACATTGTAAAACTTAGCAGCACGATTACAGCTATCGGTTAGCATTTGCTGTTGAGCAGAGGTAAGACTATCCCAATACTTGGCACCAATAACCATGTTATTAATACTGTAGACATGGCTTGTTAGTAACAAGTATTTAGCATCATTATAGAGACCCATAGTGTAAATACGGGCAGTAGTTAAATCAGCTGCGTCAATTTCCTTATTGGCAAACGCTCTCTTGAGCTGAGAGTTGGGAATTGCAACAGGGGTAGCGCCGAAAACCTTCCAAGTATAATTTTGGATATCATTATTTGGCACACGTATTCTTAAAGAATCTAATTCTTTAAATTGAGTAATTGGTCGTGAGGATAATAGGTAGCGAATACTATTATTCCAAAGAGTAGAGATAATATGAATACCATGCTTGCTATGTAGCTCTTGGTTTTCCTTCTCAAACCACTTACTCTTAGAAAGGTGATAAGCCTCATCCCAATTCTTAAAAAGATAAGGGCCAGAGCAAATACCTAGATCATAAGAACCTAAAGCATAAAAATCAGCAGCCAAAGCTGGAGAAACAATATTTTCGCCTGACTTAATTCTTTGTAGCAAATCCTGCTTGTCGCCTAAACTATCATCAGGGAAAAGCTCTAAGTCCATAGAACCATTAGAAATATTTCTTAGTTCTTCTTGCCAGCGTCGCATGCCTAAATCAAAGGAGCCGTTTTTTGCGTACTCATATCCTACTTTAATGACAACTTTATTAGCACTATTAGTAAAAGTTGCACTAGTAGTATCAGTAGTAGCTACGGTAGCCTGGTTATCATTACCGCAAGCACTTAAAGTGAAGAGCAAACATGAGCACCCTAAAACACTAATTAGGCTTTTAAATAGAGCCTTTTTTTTGCCTTTGGCAAAAATATTTTTCATAAAACAATTCCTCAAGTATCATCCCCACCTCGAAAACTTATCAACACACAACAATATTTTCACGGCTCTAAGCTTCATTGCAAAATGAGGTAGAGGAGATTTAATCAATCCAAAAGATATAAGAGAAAAATATCAATAAATTATCCAGTAGGAGATATTTTTCTTAATGCGCTCCCTGTTTGCTTTTTTAGTGGCGTGTAGACTTTAAGTCTGCTTAGTAATCACAAGATTAATAGGGTATGGGCCAATTAAAATAAATGACTGCTAGTTGTTAGTAGAGCAAAACTTATTTCAAAGTAAATAAGCTGGTAAGTTGGGTAAACCAATCTTATCTTAAGAAAGTGCTAAGCCACACTCACAAAAAAATATAGTCAACATATAAGCTTATAAAGTATTGAAAAAACTTTTCAGCTACTAGATATTTTCTTAATCTGAAAAATATTGTCAATAACGGTAGGATTGATCGTGCTCACAAAGTTGCAAAGCTTTTAGTAGTAGTTGGTTGTGAACTTGATAGATATAGCATTTGTCAGCTAATTCATATTAAGTTTTTTAAAGCTTACAAATTTATGCACGAACAGATTCTCATTAATTATTCATTGATAGCCCATTTAAGTGCCCCAGAGGCTAAACACAACATAGCAAGCAATCAATCAAGTAATAAAGCAATAAAGCAATAAAGTACGTCATACCCTAAACAGTCACACATCTGTGCTCAGCTAAGCTACAGCTTAGCAGAGCTCCGCTGCGCTGAGCTTCGCAGCGCATAGCTCCGCTGCGCTCAAATTGGCGCAACTGCGCTGCGCTCCACCACATGCTAAAGCTCACAATACCATAGAAGCTTAAGCCAAGATAAAGAGCAAAAGATTGAGTCCTAATACCAAATACACCTTAGAACAGGAGCTTGGGCAAAGCATAAACAAGTTCATGCTAGCAGTACACTCATTGCAAGTAGTGTCATGCTGTTAAGGGGGATAGCTATGGATAATTTCAAAGTGAGCTTATCAAGGCTATAACTTAATCTGATGACCTGCAAAATAAGAGTATTTGTCGGTAAAGAAAGGTGATGGTTATGCTCTTTTGGGGTAACTTACACCTTGTATGTAAATTTTTTCTTGTTTACTGACATTTGTACCATTTTTAAAGGTATTTCTGATAACTATATTGCTATAATCACGGGCACTTACAAAATAAACTTGTTTAAAAGCTTATTTATAAGCTCTTTTATTAATTGACCATATAGGCTCAAATAGAATTTACCTGCTTTGAAAAGTTTACTTAAGCTACGCTTAAAGCTAAGAATAGAGTAGAGTAACTAAGCTCACGATGATGAGGCAAATTCTATTTGAGTCCCTATGGACATGATTAAAGCTGTCTAGCTCGACTAAATGAAAGACATTAGCTAGTGCAGCTTATTTTTTTAGTATTAGGTTTTTTCTATGCGCATTAAATTTTCTCGTACTTATTTAGCTCTTGTTTTAGCTTTAGGTTGCACCTCTAGTGCATTAGCTAACAACTATTTTTTAAAGCTAGACACTCAGCTAACTAATGAGGCTGATATCAAGGGTACTAATAGCAATGTGCAAAACTCTAGTTTCGGCTTTATTTTGGGCGGCTCTTACAACGACATTGATTATTCTGTAGAGTATAAGCGCTCCGAGTATGACTTTTCTGGTTCTTATGAGCCATTTGATGCTTTAAATAAGATTGCTTTTGATTTTAGCCAGGATTTATCTTTAAGCTCCCATCTTCAGCTTTACTATGGCCTTAATTTAGGCGCATTATTTGAGAGCTCTTTAGCTTTATCAGACAGCTACTCTATCAGCCCTCGTGCAGCTTTAGGCTGGAATTTCTATCGCAATATGACAGCTTATTTAGGTGCTTATGCCAACTTAAATGCTGCCGATAATGTGTTCTTACCTATTGTTGGTTTAAAGATTGGTAATAATAGTGATATGGGTTGGACTGGCTCTATTGCTTATCCTGAGACCAAGTTGCAATATCGCTTTAACAGCTCTTTATCTGCTGATATCACTTATTTAACCGTACGTGATACTTATTACATCGACTCTTCCTATGGCGATGCTTATTTTAGAGAGGAGTCACAAGGTGCAAGCATTGGCGCTACTTACAACTTCACTCCTAAGATGCATTTATCTGGCGGTGTCTTTGGCTATTTTGACCGTGAGCTCAAGTTCTACAATGGCTCAGGTGATGAAATCGGCACTTTAGATGTTGATAACAATGTAGGCGCATACGCTCGCTTTACTTTTGCTTTCTAATTTCAAGTTTAAAACCATTGACTCTAATACTTAATCAGGCACTGATAATTTCCTATGCACTATCTTTGTCTGATGATTATTAGAGTTTGCATACAGACGCTAATGCCGCTCTTCTGCACAAAGAGCGGCATTTTTTCACCTTCATTACCAAACTCCTCCAAAGCCATTCTTAGCACCAATACAAAAAAAACAACACACTAAAGCTCTCAGAGCAAAGTATTTGTTTCTCCTTTTGTAATGCCTCTCTTACAAGTTTACAATCTTGCAAGCCTACCGCTTGCTAACCTGCCACTTGCTGCTTGTGTCCTTGCCTGCCTCACGTTTGCTCTTTTTGTATCCTGTCCTTGTTCTCGTAGATTGCATCAATAATCTTCACCTATCTTTCAAATTAGTGCATTGTCGTGGCAGTTATGTGCGTTTTATCCTATAAAAACAGGATAACATGACAATGACGCTATAGGGATTACTGCATTGTCGTGCAATTGTGTTTATTTCACGATTATCTCGCACAATAATGCTGACGTTGTCGAATTTTGAAAGATAGGTGTAATCTTAAATCTTAGTCTTCATAATATAGCGCTGTGCTACCCCAGTCTTAGACGTATCTTGCTTGGATAGGCTAGGTCTTACTGCTACTACTACTAAAAGCTATTTATGGCAGACTCTTAGCCGTGAATAGTGTCAGCAAAGTCTGCGCTTTAATTTACTAAGATGTGCTTTTTAATAGTAGTAGGGCCATTAAATATGGGGTGTTTAAGCTCTTGCTGCTAGCATGGTACACTTGCTTAAGCTTTAGTGTAGAGCATGAGGCTGCGCTGCACATCGCTGAGCTACACCATACGGCGCTGCTTAGCAGGCGGCGGCTCTGTACCTTGCTCTGTGTCAAGCTGATGCTGTGTTGAGCGGCTGGAGCTGAGCTGAACAGGGCGGCGGTGCTAGGCAAAAGTTTAGTTTAGTGTGATAGGGAGTTTGAAGACTTATATGAGTAAGTATAAGCATATATTGTTAGATGTGGACGGGACTTTGATTGATACTTATCAGGCCAATGTGTCCAGTCTAAAAGAGATACTTGAGCGCTATATGCCTGGGCATAACTGCACTGAGCAAGATTATGCTGATATTTTTGGTATTCCTGAAAGGGATGGCCTTAGAATGCTTAAAGCTCCTGAGGAACAAATTGAGCGTATGGTTGAGGACTGGGTTGCGCTGGTTCGTACTAAAAGTAATTTATTTTGTCTTTACGATGGCGTGATTGAACTATTAGAGCGCCTAAAAGAGCAGGGCTATCATAGCTATTTGGTGACCTCTAGAACAAGAGGTGTATCTCAAGGTGGCCCTTTAGGTAGTTGGGAACCTGAGCCTCTTAGAGCTTACGTAGGCGGTGCTATTTGTGCTAATGATGTAAAAAGACCAAAGCCTGCTCCTGACTCTATTTTGTTGTATATGGATAAAACAGGGGCTAAAAAAGAAGAAATACTCTTTGTTGGTGATACTCACACTGACTTGCAATGTGCTCAGAGTGCAGGGGTTGATTTTGGATTGGCCTTATGGGGATATTGCGGCAAGCAACAGCTTGAGTGCCAACACTATTTTAATCATCCAAATGATATCTTAGCTTTGCTCCAGGGATAAAAGAGCTTTTAAATAATAAAAAATGCCGCTTTATTAGCGGCATTCTTATGAGCTCAACGTGGGTGTTTGTTAGCTTAATTGAGCTCTAATTTAAGTAATCTTGATAGATTAGGCATCCATTGGTGCGCCTTCAATCTCTTTCTTACCAAACTTTAAGAAAGCAAGTAAGATAGCAACAGCGCCAACTAAGCCAATGATCTGGGAGATAAAGATATCCATACCGAAGCCCATGTTTGGCTCATAGAGGATGTATGTGATACATGCTGCGGTGATGAATACACCAGGGAGTGTACATACCCAGTGGAACTTATCACGACGGTATAAGTAAGCAGCAGCAGTCCAAAGCATAATGGCAGCTAAGGTCTGGTTGGACCAACCGAAGTATCTCCAAATGATGTTAAAGTCAATGAAGGACAAGGCAACACCAAGAGCAAATACTGGAAGAGCAATGTATAAGCGCTTTAACTTATTAGTCTGATCAAGGTTAAATACTTCAGCAATAGTTAAACGAGCAGCACGGAAAGCAGTGTCACCAGAGGTAATTGGTAATACGATAACACCTAAGATAGCTAATAAGCCACCAAAGCCACCCATAAGAGCGCGTGAAGAATCGTAAACAACAGCAGAGGCAGTGCCAGCATTAATAGTGGAGTTTAAGGTCTCTGGATCTTGGTAGAAGGTCATACCAACGGTACACCATACTAAGCCAATGAAGCCCTCAGCAATCATACCACCGTAGAATACCATGCGGCCTTCGCTCTCGTTTTCAATACAACGAGCCATTAAAGGAGACTGGGTAGCATGGAAGCCTGATAATGCACCACAAGCAATAGTGATGAACATAAGAGGCCATAATGGTAAATCCTGTGGATGAGGGTTTACGCCCCACTCTGCCCAAGAATAGAACTGCTCAGGCATCTTAATGAACATAGCAGCAGTAATACCAACAGCCATGATAATTAAGAGTGCGCCGAAGATTGGGTAGATACGACCGATTAGCTTATCAATTGGTACTAAAGTAGCAATGAAGTAGTAAATAAAGATTACTGCTAACCAGAAGAAGAAGTCTAATGATTCAGGAGTGAGCTTTGCCAAGAGGTTAGCAGGAGCAGTAGCGAATACAACACCTACTAAGAGCAATAGAATTACAGCAAAGGCACGCATAATCTGCTTGAAGACTTTACCTAAGTTGTAACCTACGATTTGAGGTACGTTAGCGCCTTGGTAACGAACAGAAAGCATACCGCCATAGTAGTCGTGTACAGCACCAGCAAAAATAGAACCAATAACGATCCAAATTAAAGCTTGAGGGCCATATAAAGCACCCATGATAGGGCCGAATACTGGGCCTACGCCTGCAATATTAAGTAATTGAATTAACCAAAGCTTCCATTTAGGCATAGTAACGTAGTCTACGCCATCATATTTGGTAACAGCTGGGGTCTTGCGATTTGGGTCTGGAGCAAAGATTTTCTCAACAATCTTGCCGTAAATAAAGTAACCAACAATCAGGGCGATTGTTGCGATAATGAACCACATATACCTTGGCATTTGTGACTCCTCATTTAATCAACATCAACAAAAAACACACAATCTTAGTCCTAGAGCAGAAAAAGACCCGAGAGAGCTAACCTTTAACCTAGTGCACAACAGTTGTGCTATATCAGGACTAGAGAACTGTAGGGCAATACAGCCAGCCAAATGTTTGCATATTCAAGAGCTCACGCCCAAGAAGTTTAAGTTGCGTAGTTCTAAACTTCCTTACAAATCTGCAAGCGTTTGTCTGTATGTAAAGTGAGCTCATTTTAAACGCTAAGCTCTATATAGCTAAATTTTTTCATTAAAAGTGGGCGCTACCTCTCAACAAAAAAATAAATATTTGAGACAGATCGGATTTTGAGTTTTGCTAAGCTCTTTAATTAATAAGGCTTATGAATGGCCCTTTTAACTAATTACAACATTACCTTAAGTAAGTAATGGAACATCTTTGGTGCAGATCTCTCAACACGCACAATTTTGGTTTAAAAGCTTAAAACATCTAAACTCCGTGCACGTGTTCAAGCCAAACTCTTAGCAAAAAACATCAAAGAAAATAAGCGCCAGGTGCTCTATCAGGTAGAGATATGGAATTTAGATTCTGTACATTGCTGCATTAAAAATGCAAATGATTGCACTAAAGTATAGAGGCTATCTTTGTACAAAGCTCTTTCTATCTAGGGTGGCATCTATAGTAGAGACCTTAAAGTAAGTTAAACAGGCTATTAATGGGGCGCTTCCATTTGATGCAAATAATGGTCAGGCTTTAAAAAAGTGTTGAATTGCAACTTGAGTAAGTGTAGACTAACTAACATTAAACGAATACATTTCGTCCTTTAAGTTGTCTTTAGCTAACTCAAGTTAGCTAAAACTTTAAAGAGATAGTTTGACTATCAAAGCAACTTTCATTTAGTTGTTAGAAGACAATGGCCTGACATATATTAAGTTTTAGCTTAAGTTTGTTCAGCTAAGAAGTTTTTAGAATTTAGTTTTGCCTTGCTTTTACAAAGCTGGTAAAAGTACAAGAATTTATTATGAGTAAGACATTAGACACTTTAACAGTTGGACAGTCAGGCACAGTAGTGGCTGTTAATGGTCACAACACCTCTTTACGTCGTCGTTTATTAGATATGGGCCTTACCCCTAATACTCAAGTTGAAGTAATGCGCTTTGCTCCACTGGGCGATCCTATGGAGCTTAATGTTAGAGGTTATGCTTTAACTATACGCAAAGAAGACGCTAAATTAATTGAGATTGCCTAAGGATAGGAGCTATTCAAATGAGCAAGACCATTGCTTTAATTGGTAACCAAAACTGTGGCAAGACCACCTTGTTTAACTGCATTACTGGTTCTAATCAATATGTTGGCAACTGGCCAGGCGTTACTTTAGATAAAGTAACTGGCTTTGTGGCCTCTCATAATTATAAGGTTACTGACTTACCAGGTCTTTATTCTTTATCACCATATTCTCCAGAAGAGCGTGTATCTCGTGATTACTTATTAAGTGGTGACTACGATGTGATTGTAAACATTGTAGATGCTACCCACATAGAGCGCTCTTTATCTTTAACTTGTGAAATTCTTTCATTTAAGCGTCCTATGGTTATAGTGCTTAATATGATGGATTTAGCTCAAAAAGAGCAAACTTCAATTGATATTGATAAGCTTTCAAAAAGCTTTGGCGTTCCAGTAGTTGCTATTTCTGCTGCTAAAAAAGAGGGTATTGATGAGCTCTTTAAGGCTGTAGATCAAGCTTGTGTAGCTACTTGTTCTGTTCTTGATGAAAAGCTTGCTTCTGGTTTAAACAATGTCGCTAACTTAATCACTGATCATGAGTTTGAAGGTTCTCGTAACTTTATTGCCTTATCTTTACTACAGCATGACCACGCCTTTATGGATGAGTATGCTCATAACGAGAAGGTCTTAACTCAAGTTAATAAAGAAATTTTAGAGCTAGAAAAGGCCTACTCTACTGATGTAGAGAGCTTGGCAGCACAGGAGCGTTATGCTTTTATCGATGGTGTAATTGCCAGGGCTGTTACTAAGGGTAAGGGTCGTAATAACAATCTTTCTAAGCGTATTGATGATATTGTTACTAATCGTTTCTTAGCTCTACCTATCTTTGCCTTTATTGTTTACATGGTTTACTTCTTAGCTGTAAGCACTATTGGTACTATGGGTACTGACTATGCTAATGATGTGCTCTTTGGAGAGTATGCTACTAATGGCGCTACCGCTTTATTAGAGAGTGTCAACGCTCCACAGTGGCTTTCAGGCTTAGTGGTCGATGGTATTATTGGCGGTGTGGGTGCTGTTTTAGGCTTCGTGCCTCAAATGATTGTGCTCTTTATGCTCTTATCATTGCTTGAGCAAAGTGGTTATATGACCCGTGTTGCTTTTGTGCTTGATCGCATCTTCCGTCATTTTGGTTTATCTGGTCTCTGCTTCATTCCTATGGTAGTAGCATCAGGTTGTGGCGTGCCAGCTATTATGGCAACTAACAACATTGATAATATCAATGAGAAGCGTATTACTATTATTACCACCACCTTTGTTCCTTGCTCTGCCAAGCTTCCAATCTTAGCTATGATTGCAGCTGCTTTCTTCCCAGAATCTACTATTGTGGCTCCAGCAGTTTATTTCTTAGCTATTTTTGCTATTGGCTTTACTGCCTTTATCTTGAAAAAGGATGCTACCTTCAAAGAGGATGTTTCTCCTTTCGTATTAGAAATGCCTAATTACAATATGCCTAAGTTACGTAATGTTTTACGTTCAACTTATCAGCGCTGCCGCTCTTTTGTTATCAAGGCTGGTACTGTAATTTTTGCCACCGTAGTAGTAGTTTGGTTCTTATCAAACTTTAACTTTACCTCAGATGGCTTTGGCATGGTTGAGGTTAATAATTCTTTATTAGCTGTTATTGGTAGTGCTATTGCCTTTATCTTTATTCCTTTAGGCTTTGCTTCTTGGGAGGCTTCAGTATCAATTATTACTGGCTTATTAGCAAAGGAAAATGTAGTAGGTACTTTAGCTGTGCTCTTAGGTTTAGGTGAGGTTGCTGAGGATGATGCTTCTTTAAGTGCAGCTTTACATGGTGAGTTTACAACTTCAGCTGCTGCCATGTCTTTCTTAGCCTTTAACTTGTTCTCTACCCCATGTATTGCAGCTTTAGGTGCAATGAAGCGTCAGCTTAACAATACTCGCTTATTTACCTTTGCTGTAGTTTACATGTTAGCTTTCTCCTACTCCTTAGCTATGATTATTTATGCTTTAGGTGGTTTTATAGTAGGTGAAGTTCCTTTTGGAGCCACTACTGTGGTTGCTATCGTGCTCTTAGCTATTGGCATCTACTTAGTAGTTCGTCCAGAGCGCAAAGGCCCAAGCTTACATATCCCTGTAAAGCAAATCTAATTACCAATTAACTAGATTCAAGGCCAAGAATTGCTTTAAATTCTTGGCCATTTTTTTTGATATCTGCTGACCATGTTGTACAATTGATTCTTGTTTTTTTAGACTATCTTGGTCAGAATAGAAGAAATTTTTTTTCTGGAGTTAAATACACATGTTCAATATGGGCAACATGATGAAGCAGGCTCAAATGCTTCAAGAGCGTATGGCTAAAGTTCAAGAGGAAATTGCTACTCTTGAGTGCACTGGTGAGGCTGGTGCTGGTTTAGTTAAGGTTACTGTTAATGGCAAGCACGAAGTACGTCGTGTTTCTATTGACGATAGCTTACTAAGCGATGACAAGGAAATGCTTGAGGATTTAATTGCAGCTGCTTGCAATGATGCCAATCGTCGTGTAGAAGAGCAAAGCAAGGCTAAGATGGCCGAAGTAACTGCTGGTCTTCCATTACCACCAGGCATGAAGCTTCCTTTCTAAAGTATTGAGCTTTAGCAATATTATCTTGCTTACAAACCCAGTTTACTTGGTCTTTGACCTTGAGACTGGGTTTAATTATTTTAGCGCCGCCAAACTTGCACCTGATGCCAAGCTTGCGCTGCAAGCTTGCAGCTCCCAGCTTACCGCCAGATAGCAGCCGCTGGCCGCTGGATAGCAGCAAGCTTCCAGCTTGTATCTTCCACAGCTTGCAGCTGTTAGTTTTAGTCTTGAGGTGTTGCTCAAATTATTCGGTCGCTAATTATGGTTAAAAATAAAAGCTTAAAAGGGACTATACTATCGTGCCTGTGGTCATGGCAGCTAAGGGCAGGTCAGGGCTGCAACAATATTTCCCTGTTCATTAAAGCGCAATAGTCAGGACAAAAAGCTCTCAAGCTTATACTAAAATACATGTGCGATTCATCCTGAGCCTAGCATTAGTTTAGGTGAGGGTATTCTAGCTAAGGACTGATAAGAATATGTCATCTTCTGCTCAACTTGATAAATTAATTAGAGCTTTACAAGTTCAACCTGGAGTAGGTACCCGCTCTGCTACACGTATTGCCTATCATTTATTGGATAGAAGACGCTCAGATGCTATTGAGCTTGGACATGTCTTAATCGAAGCTATGAATAATATTAGACAATGCACCTGTTGTCGCAATTACTCTGATTCTGATTTATGTAAGATTTGTGCTAATCAAGAGCGTCATAACACTAGATCTCTATGCATTGTAGAAAGCCCATCTGATGTTGAGGCTATTGAAAATAGTAATAACTTTTTTGGACTTTACTTTGTACTGCACGGACACTTATCTCCAATTGATGGCATTGGTGCTAAGGAATTAGGTCTACCATTATTAGACTCATTATTAGCCACCAATAAATTTGATGAAATTATCTTAGCTACTAATCCTACTATTGAGGGTGATGCTACTGCCTCTTTTATAGCCTCACTAGCCCAAAGACACAATATTAAGCACATTTCAAAGATTGCCTCAGGCGTACCTTTAGGTGGTGACTTAGACTCAGTAGATCAAAAGACTTTAGCTAGCTCCTTCATGAACCGTCGCCCATTTTCCTAAGCACTAATTTTTCACATCAAGCAAGCAAACATATTTGCTTGCTTGCCTGATTGCCCTCCATTTTCAATCAAGTACAGCCGCTGATCGCAAGCCTCTGTCCGCTAGTCTCTTTCTGCCAGTCGCTTGATGCTGACTGCTGGCTGCTGGCAGCTATTACTGGATTTCAAAAGTTCGTCACCCCCTTAAAGGCTACTTAAAGCTAGTAAATTCGAGGTTTTGGTGCTTTAAAACAGGGGGCGAAACTTTTGAAAACTAGTACTAGCCTCTGGCCATCTTTAGCACCATCTAACAACTTACCCAAAATTCCACCCTGGCGCTAGGGCAGGTTAGCTTTCTACTTAACCTCCTAAAGGCCTAACCTTTTTGTCAGCCCATATTTATTGCTCTTTGGCCAAGCTTATGGCTTGCTTATCAAGGGTGATAGCAGATGCTAAAGCCTGGGCCAAATATAGGTCATTCTTGGATTGTCATAATAGGCAAAGAGCTACTAACGACAGAGCAAGAGGCAAATATCAAGAAAGTAAGTAAGTAAGCATGCATGCATGCAACAAGAGCTGTCTTGGCGATAGCTTTTGCATGGCCAGAACATAATCTTAAGGCTGTAAAAGTAGGGGTAAAGTTTACATAAGGCAAAGCCTAAATAGGGGATAGGGCTTGGGGTTTAGTAGTGGATTTGCTAAAAAGTTTGCCTCTAGGACTTGAAATGTATTTTAGCTGACCCCATCTACAATACAGGTTGCAATAATATGTTGTTTAATTAAGGCTTCTGCTAGCTAATCGCGTGAGCACCTTGATAAAAAGCTCTACTGTAGTAACAAGGCTAACTTTAGATGCTCAGGACGATTAGCCAGCCTAGCAATTGTAGCCTAGCGCCAAACGCCTTGGAGTAATCCTTGGTGTTGAGACAAGATTAAGATAGGCCTGCACTTAAATTTCATGCAAGTGAAGTTTTAGGGGCGGCAGTTCTCTTCTGGAGTTTTATAAAATGTCAGCTACTGTACACGGTTTTCAAACTGAAGTTACCAAGCTTTTAAATTTATTGGCACACTCTTTATACTCCAATAAAGAAGTGTTCTTACGTGAGCTTATTTCTAACGCTTCTGATGCTATTGATAAGTTACACTTCTTATCTTTAACTAACCCTGATTTAATCAAGGATGATCCACAGTTTAAGATCCGTGTTCGTGCAGATAAAGATACAAATACTTTAACCATTCAAGATAATGGTTTAGGTATGACCTTAGCAGAGGCTAATGCTAATTTAGGTACTATTGCAAAGTCTGGTACTGAGGAATTTGTTAAGAACTTATCTGGTGATCAGGCTAAGGACTCTCAGCTTATTGGTCAGTTCGGTGTAGGCTTCTACTCCTCATTCATCGTAGCCGATCAAGTTACTGTTATTTCCCGCTCTGCTACTGCTAGCGCTGAAGAGGGTGTACGCTGGAGCTCTACTGGTAATGGTACTTTCGAGTCTGAGAATACTACTGTTGCTGAGCGTGGTACTAAGATCATTTTACACATCAAGGATGATTGCAAAGATTTCTTAGATACTTGGACTTTACGTCAGGCTATCAACAAGTATTCTGACCACATTTCAACCCCTGTTGAGCTTTATGATGTGGTTTATGAAGAAGATGAGAAGGCCGAAGGCCAAGAGGAAGGCAAGGAGTCAGAGCCAAAGCAAACCCATAAGTTTGTTCAAGTTAACAATGCCCAGGCCTTATGGACTAGAAACCCTAAGGACGTTAGCGATGAGGACTACAAGAGCTTCTATAAGCATTCCTTTAACGATTATGTAGATCCTTTAACCTGGACTCACAATAAGGTAGAGGGTGAGTTTGAGTACACCTCTTTACTTTATATTCCATCCATGGCTCCAATGAACCTTATGATGCGTGACCACAATAACAGCATTAAGCTTTATGTACAGCGCGTCTTTATTATGGATGAGTCCGAGCAATTTATTCCTGCTTACTTACGTTTCGTACGTGGCTTAGTTGATACTAATGCCTTACCATTAAACGTATCTCGTGAGTTACTCCAAGAGAGCAAGGTAACTAGAAAGCTTAAGAGCGCTATTACTAAGCGTGCTCTTAACATGATTGAGAAGCTTAGCGCTGACAAGGATCAATATGCTAAGTTTGTAGCCTCCTTTAATGATGTATTAAAAGAGGGTATCTCTGATGATCGTGACAACCAAGAGAAGATCTTAAAGTTAGTACGCTTTGCCTCTACTCATGACACCAACATCGTATGTAATGTTTCTTTAGATGACTACATTTCACGTATGTCTGAGAAGCAAAAGAACATTTACTACTTATGCGCTGATGATTATGACAAGGCTGTTAACTCCCCTAACTTAGAGCGCTTAAAGGCCAAGGGTATTGAGGTGCTCTTATTATGGAAGCAACCAATTGATTCTTGGATCTGCTCTTACTTAAATGAGTACCAAGGCAAGAAGTTTATCAGTGCTAATGCTGCTGACTTAGACTTAGGCGACCTTGAGGACGAGCAAGATAAGGCTAAGCGTGAGCAAACCCAAAAAGAGCATGAGGATTTAATCAAGCGCTTTAAGGAAGCTTTAGGCTCTGAGGTTGAGGATGTTAAGGTTGCCGACGGCTTATCTGAGTCCCCTGCTTGCTTAGTTCAATCTGCTGCTAACTCTGGCTTTAGCCAGCAGATGCGCTTCATTGCTAAGATGCAAGGCACAGAATTACCAGCTGAGAAGTTCATTTTAGAGCTTAACCCAGAGCATGCTTTAGTAAAGCAAGCTTATGCTGAGCCTAATGAGAGCTTATTTAAGGATTGGGCTAACTTAATCTTTATGCAGGCCACCTTATCAGATCAGGGTACCTTAAAGAACCCACGTGAGTTTGTTACCTTAATGAACCGCATGTTATTAAAGTCTGGTGCAGCCCCAGAGACTGAGCCAACCCACCAAGGCGATTCCTCCCTCGAGGCCTAATCTCCTAAACTAAGCTAGCAAAGCTCACCTTAGCTAGCAAGGCTTAGCTAAGGTGAGCCCCAGCGCTAACGCATGCGCTAGCGCTGGCGCTATCACCCAACAAAAAAGCTCCTTCTAAATTATTAGCAGGAGCTTTTTGTTTTTTATCTTAACTTAAGGAAATAATCCCTAAAATTGCGCATTAGACAAATTAGCATGTTTAGATTGCGTGATTTATGTGCAAGTTTAGTATAATGATAGCTGATTTAGATTTTCCTTAACGTTTAGGAGCAATCATGCGCATTATTTTATTAGGCCCACCAGGTGCAGGTAAGGGTACTCAAGCTCAAAACTTAACCAAGGCTTTTGATATTCCTCAGATTTCTACTGGTGACATGCTTCGTGCTGCTATTAAGGCAGGCACTCCACTAGGCTTAAAAGCTAAAGAAGTTATGGATGCAGGTCAGTTAGTTTCTGATGACATTATTTTAGGCTTAGTAAAAGAGCGTATTGCAGCTGATGACTGCAAGAACGGCTTCTTATTTGATGGCTTCCCTCGCACTATTCCTCAAGCTGAGGCCTTAGTTGAGGCTAACATCGATATCGACGCTGTTGTTGAGTTACAAGTTCCAGATGAGAAGATTGTAAAGCGTATGTCTGGCCGTCGTGTGCACTTAGCCTCAGGTCGTACTTACCACATCGTTTACAACCCACCAAAGGTTGAGGGTAAGGATGACGTAACTGGTGAGGACTTAGTTATCCGTGCTGACGATGAAGAGGCAACTGTACGTGCTCGTTTAGATGTTTACCATCAGCAGACTGAGCCTTTAGTTGCTTTTTATAAGAACTTAGCTCAAAACGGTAAGACTTATTACTTAGAGCTTGATGGCAACCGTCCAGTTGAGACTATTGCCACTGAAATGATTGATGCTTTAAAGGCTAATGCTCAAAAGTAAGATCATTTAAGTATCTTGCGCTTTAATAAGCGTTTAAAAGGCCCTAGTTGTGTTGTCACCTAGGGCTCTTTTTTAGAAATTTTTTTCTCTGGAGATAAGGATAGTGAGCGTTTTAAATACTAAGGTTGTTACCTCTTGGTGCTTAGCTGGTGCTTTATTAATGAGTACCTGTTCTATTGCTTTAGCGCAAAATAACAAATCTGAGCCTAATGATGTTCCTATTACCGATGCTGCTGTATCTGCCTCTGTTAGTGCTCCTGCCACTCCTCTTACTCCAGATGAGGCTCAAAGCCATAATATCCCATGCCCATCATTTTGGACGGTACAACCTAATCCTAGTGTAGAAAATTCCTTATCCTATGTTCACGACTCAGGCAAAATTGCAGTAAATGTAACCTATATTGCCAATATGAGTGGTTCTAATGTCAGTGCTAGTACCTTTGCTCGAGTCTCTGCTGAACAAATGAATTGCACGTTACCAGTTAAATCTAATTTATTAGCCAATGCCTGGGCCTTTAATTGCGATAATGGCATTGAAGCTTTAGTTTATGGTAATCCTGGCGACTTGGTATTGCTAAGTATCTCAGGCCGTAACGATGAAACCGAAAGCGACCTAGACAGTTTTATTTCCTTCCTCGAGTACCAATCTCGTCGCCGCTAACGCCAGCGCCAGCGCCATAGCTAAAGCTTGGCGCTAACACTAGCGCTTAGCGCTTGCGCTAAGCGCTAAAACTTAAGCACAAGCTAGCGTATAGCGCATATAGCTTAACAAAGCTGCACTTCTATCCTATTACCAATATACAAAGCCTAGAGTAGTTCTCTAGGCTTCATTGTTCTTAAAAGCCTAAAAAGCCAAGCCCATTACTAAGTATGTTTTCCGTTCCCTATAGGATTATCCATTACGCTTAATATCCTGCCATACTCAATATGGTTAACCTTGCCAAAGTTTAACGACCAGGAATCTTGGGGCTCTTAAATTACTTGATATCAGTCTAGGTGCAGAAAAAGACTCATTTTATAAGCAACAAACAAGCTAAAAAAAGATATATAATCTTTACAACATGCTTCATCGATGAGGTGAAGTTGATAATTTGGTTAGCGTTTGGGGCTGGGCATATTGTGTCTACCTGGACTATTGCTATTAAGTGAAGTTATGCACTTATTTAGCTAGATTTATATCCCAGAGAGTTAGAGCTCTGGTCAAAATAGCTAGTATTACAATATTTTTTTGCTCTTTTTATGTCAGATCAACGCTTATTAGTTCCACTTAATCATTTCTTTTTATAGGAGAGATCCTTGTTCTTGGCATCTTATTACGTAATTTTATTACTACTTAAGAGGCTAAGGTAGCGGATTTAATTAGTGATGGCATCTGAGTTTTATCTAAAGAGCGATGAGCTTATTAATCAATCAAACTCACCTTTTGGTATAAGACCTAAAAGCAAATCTACTATTCTCATTATTGATTCTGATGAGCAAATATGTCGCTCGCTAAAAAAGTCTTTGGGCTCAGAGTTTTACAAGATTTACATGTGTCATGACGCTAAGCAAGGTGAAATTAATGCTGCTAGCCGTAAACCAGATTTAATCTTGCTTAATATCGAGTCAGCACAAAGCGATAGTTTAAATCTAATTAAAACCATTAGATCCTACTCTCGTGTGCCTATTATTGTGATTTCAACTATTAGTGATGAGAGTATTAAGATCCAGGCTTTGGAAGTTGGTGCTGATGACTACGTGGTTAAGCCTTTTGGCTCTTTAGAAATGAATGCTCGTATCAGAGCTAATTTAAGGCGTAGAACTGTTCCTGGGGATAACCCTAATAAAGAAACTGTGTTTAATATTGGTAATGTAGCTGTAGATTTAATGAATCATAACACCACTAAAAATGGTAAAGAGGTTCATTTAACCAATATTGAACGACGCTTGCTAAGGGTTTTAATAGCAGAGCACGGTAAAGTCCTTGACCAAAGCTTTTTATCTCAACAAGTATGGGGCCCACATCAAAGCGATCAAAGCAATAATTTGCGCATTGTTATTTGTAATTTGCGAGCTAAATTAGAAGATGACCCTAAGAAGCCTTGCTACATTATTACAGAAACAGGAGTAGGCTATCGCCTCGCCATTTAGTATTTCCACCCATGAAAAAAGCTGACCACTACGTAAGTAGTGTCAGCTTTTTTCATATGGCTAAAGCCAAGTCCTAAGGCCCCAGGCCAAACCAAAGCAAAAGCTTTGGCCTTGCCTGGGCCTGGCCTTGTCAGGCCCTAGCCAGCTCTGGCCTCTGGCCAGGGAGCTGACTAGGGCTAGGGCTAGAGCTTAGATGAGCATGAGGTTTTGGTAAACCTTGAGTTGGTCTTCGTAGAAGCGGGTGGCTAATTTAGAGACAATCTCTTTTTGCTCTTTGCGATCTGTTACAGGTTTGCCTTCCTTGTTGAGGGTATGGTCAGTGTCAGCAAAGTAGTCTAACATGCAGTTAATTAAGACTTTCTTATCCTTAGGTCTATTGTTGTTGAGATAAACCTGTAAAGCCTTAAGACCAACATCACCTACAATCACACCGCCTTGAAGAACTGGGGAGGCTAAGAAGTTAACTGTAGAGTCGTCAGTCTCGTTGATAATAGCTAAGTTTAAGTCTAAACATTGCTTAATTGATTTTGGATCAATAGTGTCCTTCATCACAGCAGGAGCGCAAGTGCCTGTAAACACAAGAGTGTTGATAGCTTCTAAGAGCTTAGCCTCAGTAAATTGAGGGAACTTCTTATTATCTAAGAAGTGCTCCTTGAGCTGACCAATAGTATGTGGCTCATTGTCATCCAAAAACTCAACTAATGGCTTATAAATTTCTTGGATTAATGAGGCAGTACCTAAGCGGGTCTTAACTTCATAAGTGACATTTTTGCCAGGAGCGATTAGCACTAAGGCTAGCTCATTATAGCGACGGGTGTGCTCTACTTTGGTAAGTTTACGTGGGCCCTTGATAAAGAAATCACGTCTAAATTGCTGGTTAACAATGAAATCACGGCTGCTTTCATACAATGGGCCGCCCTTAAATTGAGCCAAGAATTGCTGCTGCTCAGCAGTAAGGTTAAGACTATCCATAAGCTCAGTGCCAGTAGCAGAGCAAGCAAAGTCAAGCTTAGCAGCCTGGAGTCGTTCACATAAGACACTGTGATGGGTAATGTCCCAGAAAGTATTAAGATATTCGCCAACTAAGTAGTGGTAGTCTTTGGTTAAGGTATCCTCAATACGCTTAGCAACACCTGGCATGACCTTAATAAAGCTAGGTTCAACGGCTACGATTTGCTCTAAGTATTGTTTAATAATAGCAAGCTTGTCTTGAGCATCAGCTTTGGTAGCTAGCATATGCTTATTAAGCTCGCTCATTAAATGGCGTACTGGCTCAAAAGCAATAAAGCCTGGGGATACGTTGTAAGAAACATAGAAAATACCACCAATCTTTAAGTGGCGACGGGCAAATTCAATAATATAATTTTGGTTTTCTGGGGAAATCCAAGACCAAATGCCGTGTAGACAAATAAAGTCAAACATTGGCAAATCATCACGATCAGCAAAGTCGCCAAAAGACTCATCGCTCAACATTACTTCAACTTTTCCGTACTTAGCTAAATGTTGAGCATAATTAACCTGAGCAGGGTTAAAGTCATTACCATACCATTTGGTAGTAGAGCCAGCAGCGTGCATAGTAATAGACACGCCTTGACCAAAGCCTAACTCACAGGCACAACCTTGACTAAAGTCAGGAGTATCAAAACCTTGTGTAGTTAGAAGATAGCGAGCATAAAGAGGGTTGATTTCTCGATAATAGCCAAAAGTATATTGCAAATCTGTTTGGTAGCCCATAGACCAGTCTGACATGGAAAAAACCTTTATTTTCAAGAATGTTTAAAAATTTTTAACATACAAATAGGAGCTGCATCTTTGTACATGGTGCTCCTAAGTCTAAGATGGCAAGATTTGGGCTTGTATTATGGAAGCTATAAAAGCTGTGCGTATAAACCATGAAAAGCGCTTAAAAAGATGCCAATATTAGATGACGGTATTATCGGAAAAAAGAGGAAATTTTTTTTTTTTCAAAAATCATGCCAACCCTAGTAGTTAAGCCATTTTCAAAGGCTTGATAGATACAGAAAACTGTATCTATTTACAGGAATTTAGCGCAATTTTTTAAAGAGTAGGGGAGGAGAAGTTGGTGCTAAGCGGAAAAAAGGACAAGGCTGGATATGATCTAGCCTTGCAATGAGATAGAAAAAACTAAATACGAGCTCCGTTAATGAGCTGTAAAATCATGTTGCCTCTAGCATTAGCCTGCATCATCATAGCTAAAGAGGCTTGCTGTAAAATAGAGGCCTCCATTAAATTAGCTGATTCTTCAGCATAATCAGTATCACGAATACGACTGCGAGCATCAGAAAGATTAGCTGTCATATTTTCATTGAGACGCATTACTGAATCTAAACGTACTTGTAGCGCACCAATTTCACCTCTTTGTGCATCTACAATACCTATCATAGCGTCGATATCAGCTAACACATTTTTGGCTCCATCAGCTGTGTCCACAGTAAAAGAGCCATTAACAACGCTACCATTATTGTTTGGTAAAGCTGCATAAATATCATCGAGTTTAAAACTTTGGGTTAGATCAATACTAATAGTGTCGTCAGAATAAGCTCCCACTTGCAAGGTCATAAAACCTTTGTCCAGCATAGTGCTTTGATCGCCTAGTAATATAGTCTTACCACCAAACTTGGTTTGCTCTGCAATACGAGTAATTTCTTCTGAGAGGGCTTTAACCTCAGCTTGCATAGCTTTACGATCCTCGCTCGTATAGGTGCCATTGGCAGATTGGACAGCTATAGTACGAATCTTTTGGAGCATGTTAACTGTTTCGTCTAAAGCTCCTTCATAAGTTTGTGCAAAAGCCTGACCATCAGCAGTATTGCGATTAGCTTGCTTATAGCCATTAATTTGGGAAGTTAAACGGTTGGAAATTTGCAAACCAGCAGGATCATCTTTTGCTGAGTTAATACGCAAGCCTGAGGCTAGCCTTTGCATTGCGGTGTTGACCCGAGCTGTCGCATTATTAAAATGACGACGTGCTTGCATGGCTGCAATGTTAGTAATATAGATGGCCATAAATCCTCCAAGCCACTAATAAACACTGTTCATTAGTAGGGGGTAAAAACACAGCATTATTTGCAACGATAAGTATTATGGGACTTAGGAGCATAAAACCTATCGATATCTCTCTTTATATAAAATGTCTAACGGTACATCTGCTTATATTCTTAAGTATAAAAATGGAAAAAATCCCAAAAATATCGGAAATTTGTGAACTAGTGAAAGTTTTCAAAAGTCCTTTTGCAACTATGAGCTACCCCCAAAGCTAGCCCCAAGGCTAGCCTTGGGGGTAGCCCAAAGGCTAGCCAAAATGCTAGCCCAAAGCTATTACTAGCTTTCAAAAGTTTCGTCCCCTGTTTTAAAGCAGCAAAACCTCGAATTTACTAGCTTTAAGTAGCATTTAAGAGGGGTGATGAACTTTTGAAATCCAGTACTAGCTCAAGTCTTACTTTCTCTTGTATTATTTTGTCGAACTTACTTAAACCTTCACTAGTAGGGTATTTGTAAACAAACTTTATAAAGTTTATTGTTAAAATAAAGAGTAATTTTGGTTAACTTTTTTATTAAAGGACTTTGTTGGATAGTAGCTTTAGAGGATTTTTTTCTGGGATCCTAGGTATTTAGCGATAAATGAGCACTTTTATCATTAAAGGCTAAAGACATGGCCTAGATCGCAATTTGCTTTTTGGTAAATAGTTAGCCTGTATTCTCTTTGCTACACTAAAAGCGCATGTTTAAGCTATTTTTAGCTTTTGTCTTTTCTTTTGGATTTTGCACAAGCTTAGGGAGTATCTTTAACAGACTCCAGCATAGGGTTGTTGTGTGTGAGCAGCTTTGGTTGCAGCTGTATTTTTAGGAGTACTAATGAGCACTTTTGATTCTGGCTTAGATGTAATTGGTGAGTTTCAGGAATTTTTTAATGATGCTAGCCCTAATGCAGGTGGTTTACCAGTAGATCATCATTATTTAGAGCTCTTGTCTGATCAATATCCTAACCGAGTTGATGCTTTCTCTGAGATCATTAACTTACAGGCTATTTTAAACTTACCAAAAGGCACAGAGCACTTTGTAAGTGATCTCCATGGTGAGTATGAGGCTTTTTGCCATATCCTTAACAGCTGCTCAGGCGTGCTCCATGATAAGGTAGATGAGCTTTTTGATATCAGCGCCGAGGAAAAGTCAGCCTTATGTGCTTTAGTTTATTACCCACAAGAGGTAATGCGTATTGCTAAAGAAGAAGGCAAGTTAAATGATGCTTGGTACATGGATGCACTGATTAAGCTGATTAAACTTTGTAAGTATCTAAGTGCTAAATATACCCGTTCTAAAGTACGTAAAGCCATTAATAAGAATTACAGCTATATTATTGATGAGCTCTTACACGCTCAAAATGATGAGACTGAGTCACGTGCCATTTATCATGAGGCCATTTTATCTACCATCATTAGAACTAAAGCAGCCTATCACTTTGTTATTACTTTATGTGCTCTTTCTAAGCGCTTAGCAGTGGATCACTTACACGTAGTAGGTGATATTTATGATCGTGGCCCAAGCCCAGACAAGATCATGAACTTATTAATGAATTACCACAGCATTGATATTCAATGGGGCAACCACGATATTTTATGGATGGGCGCAGCCTTAGGCTCTGAGGTATGCATTGCTACTGTCTTACGTAATAATGTTAACTACTTTAATTACTCTTTATTAGAGAGTGGTTATTCCATTTCGCTACGTAAGCTTAATGAATTTGCTAATGCTACTTATAACTATCCAGTAAAAGAGCGCTCAACTGGTGCTGCTTGTGCCTTAGGTGCCAACTTCGGTAAGCCTACTGGCCATGGTGCACAAAGCGATCAAGAGTATGAAATCATGATGCAGGCCTTTGAGGATGAGGGTCGTGCTAAGATGGTTAAAGCTATTACTGTGATTGCCTTAAAGTTACAAGGACAATTAATTAAGCGTAATAGCGACTTTATGATGGAAGATCGTTTGCTCTTAGACAAGATGGACTTAGAGCGTGGCAAGGTAGTAATTGATGGTAAAGAATATGACCTTAATACTACAGATTTGCCAACTATTGACCCTAAAGATCCATTTGCCTTAAGTAGAGAAGAAGCTCATTTAGTGGAGTCTTTAAAAGAGTCCTTCTTAAAGTCAGAGCGCTTGCAAAAGGAAGTAGCATTCTTGTTCTCCCATGGCTCTTTATATAAGTGCTTTAATGGCAACTTATTATTCCATGGCTGTGTTCCAATGAATGAGGATGGTACTTTTAGACAAATTAAGATTGCCGATAAGCTTATGCAAGGCAAAGCCTTCTTAGATTATTGTGAGCGCTTGGCTCGTCATGCTTACTCTTATCATGATCGTAAGAGTTTAGACTTCATGTACTACTTATGGTGTGGCTTTAATAGTCCTTTATCAGGCCGTATTATGAAGCCATTTGAGCGTTACTTTATTGATGATCGCTCTACTCACAAAGAGCCTCGTGATCCTTACTACACTCACTATCATAATGAGAATACTTGCCGCATGATTTTAGAGGAGTTTGGTTTAGATCCTGAAAAGGGCCACATTATTAATGGCCATACTCCAATTAAAGTTAAGGATGGTGAAAGCCCAATTCGTGGCGGCGGTAAGCTCTTTGTTATTGATGGTGGCTTATGCTCTGCCTACCACAATACTACTGGTATTGCTGGCTATACCTTGATTTGTTCTTCTCACAATATGGTACTCAAGGCTCACCGTCCTTTTGAAAGCTGCGAAAAGGCAGTACGTGAGCATATCGATATTAAGTCAGAGGCTACCGAAGTTGAGCACTATGATCAGCGCCGTAAGGTAGAGGAAACTGATATTGGTGAGCGTATCAAGCGCAGCATTCACGAACTTGAAGAACTCCTCCAATCCTATATGGACGGTACTATCTTAGAGCGTCCAAGCAAGAACAAGTAGTTTTTAGCTAGTCAACTACTAATCGATAGCCCACGCCAGTTTCTGTAATTAAAAATTCTGGATTGGCGGGGTTATCTTCCAACTTAATACGTAAGTGGTTCATGTAGATTCTAAGATAGTGTGGATGCTCTACATAGGCCGCACCCCAGACATTAAGCATTAAATGGCGCTGAGTAAGTACCTTATTAGGATCTTTGAGCATAACTTGTAAGAGTTTAAACTCCAACTTAGTTAAGTGAACCTTTTGATCATTTTTATAAACACTATAATCACTTAAATTAACTAAAACATTGCTGCCAAGTTTTACAACACTATTATTCTCTTTATTAGCATTAGCATTAGTATTAAAACGACGCAACAGCGCTCTAATGCGAGCTTTACAACACCTAAAATGACATCATTGCGACAAACTACAAGAGGGGTTGAACCTAATGCTGCAATAGCATTGACCATGCCTTCAATCTTTTCGTCAACATGACCGCCTAAATTTTTTATATGGTTAAATACAGCATTAGGGGAGCCCTTTTTGATATTTACGCCATCAATATTTACGCCATCAATATTTACGCCAGACATACAGCTGGTAGCAGAAAAAGGAACAAAGGCAGCATTTTCTGGAAGAGTGTCTTTATAGCCATGGCTATGCGCTAAGCTGACAATAGAACGTCCCTCAGGAGTGGTGTCAGATAATGAGGCTAATAACGAGCATCTAATCATATCGCTCATTTTGACTCCATCAGCAGCAAAGAACTTACTTGCTTGACGATTTCCGTAGGTAATAGTGCCAGTTTTATCCAATAGTAAAATATCTACATCGCCAGCAGCCTCTACGGCTCGTCCTGATTTAGCAATTACATTACAGCCTAAAAGACGGCTCATACCTGCAATTCCGATGGCGCTTAATAAAGATCCTATGGTAGTTGGAATTAAACACACTAAAAGCACAACTAAAACACTATATCCAATAAGACTTCCTTGAGCACTTTGCTTATTAGCAAATTCAGAAAATGGCAGTAATGTAAAAGTAACTAAGGTAAATATTAAGGTAAGACATAAAAGCAGTATGGATAGTGCCACTTCATTAGGAGTTTTCTTTCTAACGGCACCCTCAACCATGCTAATCATCTTGTCAAGGAAAGATGATCCAGCCTCGCTCTCAACTCTAATCACAATAATGTCTGAAAGTACAGTAGTGCCACCCGTGACGCAGTCAGTATCGCATCCAGCTCCTCTAATTACAGGTGCAGATTCACCTGTAATAGCTGACTCATTTACTGAGGCTAAACCAGCTACAACCTGACCATCACAAGGAATAATTTGGCCTGCTTTTACCACTACTAAATCTTCTTTATTTAAAGACATAGCATCTACTGCTTGGGTTTTTAAATGTTCAAGATTTTTTAAATCTTGATTAGGGGTGAGTTTGTAAGCAATAGTTTTCTTCTTAATACCCTTTAGGGCTTGAGCCTGAGCTTTAGCTCTACTTTGAGCAATGGCTTGAGCAAAATTAGCGAATAAAACAGTAAAGCAAAGTATTAAGGAGCAAAGAAAACAAAATAAAGGAGGTTCATGATAAAGGTTTAAAGCTGAGACTACACTTAAGATAGTGACAAAAATAGCTCCAACATAGACCATGAGCATGATCTTGTTTTTAATTTGCTCTTTAGGTGATAGATTTTTAAAGCTTTGAATCAAGGCACTTAGTGAACCACTCCCTCCAAACCTTGCGATTATGGAGGGAGCTTCTTGGGTTGGTTACTAGGTT
>Briea_p1__coassemble_672_pt1 | contig 33066 bp, 24 predicted proteins | sample Briea_p1__metabat2_low_PE_001 | metagenome-assembled genome bin Briea_p1 | reverse complement strand
TCTAATGAATCTATTGACTCATTAATTTTAGGTGCAACATAAGGCTCGGATTTAGTCATTCTAGCTCCCTGATTTAGGTTAGACTAAAATTATACAAAATTCATCTCCCCAAGTTGCGTCTAGGTGTGGCGGTGAGGGTAGGGAGGAGTTGCATTAAGCAAGCTCTATGGTAGAGCTTGCTTAATGGGGCTCTTTCTTGATTGGGGGTAGGAAAGAGTTAGTGTTAGATTAGGCCTTTGATGGCGGCTAAGTACTTGACGGAGGCATCAGCCATTGGGCTTTCATCAAAGCAGCTAACGGTGCCTAAATGGCAGGTTGGGCCATCAGGACGAGCTAACACTAAGAGAGTGTCCTTATCGCAGTCACAGGTAATGGAGCGTAAGTGTAAGAAGTTTTGGCTCTCTTCACCCTTAGTCCAAAGCTTTTGGCGATCTCTAGAGTAGAAAGTTACTAAACGAGTATCTAAAGTCTTTTGTAAGGCTTCTTCGTTCATGTAACCAAGCATTAAAATTTGACCAGTTTGAGCATTTTGAACAATAGCAGGGATTAAACCATTACCTTTGGCAAAATCTAACTCACTTAGCTTTTCAAAGCCATGACAGAACTCACGCACGGGTTGGAACTCCTTTAGACTTAAGGTAAGACTTAAGCTCACCAATATTAATAATTTGCTTATGGAACACACTGGCTGCCAAAGCACCTGATACATCTGCCATAGCAAATGCGTCATAGAAGTGCTCCATGCTACCAGCTCCACCAGAGGCAATCAATGGTACATTACAAACTTCTTGTACGGCTTGTAATTGCTTAATATCATAACCGTTTTTCATGCCATCTTGGTTCATCATATTAAGCACTATTTCACCAGCGCCCATTTGCTGGACTTTTTTAACCCAATCAATGGTTTTCCATGAGGTGGTAGTGATAGTTTTTTCATCACCAGTAAATTGCTTTACCTGGTACTCATTAGTGTTAGCATCAAAATAGCTATCAATGCCAACTACTACGCATTGCACGCCAAAGCGATCGGCAAGTCGGGTGATTAGAGTAGGATCACTTAATGCAGGAGAGTTAATAGAGATTTTATCAGCGCCATATTCCAAAATGGTCTTGGCATCTTCAATGGTACGAATACCACCAGCCACAGCAAAAGGAATATTAATTACTGAGGCAATTTTTTCAACCCATGACTTATCAACACGATTGCCGTGAGCAGAGGCGGTAATATCATAGAACACGAGCTCATCAGCACCTTCATCAGCATAGCGCTTAGCTAAATCAACGATAGAGCCAACTACTTCGTGGTTTTTAAACTGTACGCCTTTTACTACTACGCCATCACGTACGTCAAGGCAGGGAATAATTCTTTTAGCTAACATACTCTTGCCTCTTACAATTAATCATTAGGCCATAAATTAAGAGCTTCTTTAAGGGTAAAAGCACCACTTAATAAGGAGCGTCCTAATACTGCTGAGGATGCACCTAAAGCTTTGAGATCTTTTACATCTTGTAGTGATGAAATACCACCTGAGGCAATCACATCAAGCTTAGGATAACGCTGGGCTAAATCTGCATAAAGGCTATTGTTCGCACCCTGCATCATGCCATCTTTAGAAATGTCAGTTACTAATACGTGCTGTAAATTAGACTTCATGAAGTCATCAAGTAAGTCATAAAGGCTATTTTGTGAGGTTTCAAGCCAACCATGAATAGCTACTTGTGCCACAGAATCAATAATTCTTACATCTAAGGCTAAGCAAATAGCATCAGGGCCAAAGTCATTTAATAGCTTGTGGCCAAAAGCAACATCTTTTACAGCCGCAGAGCCTACCACTACACGTTTAACACCAATATCAAGCAAGCTTTGCACATCTTCGTAGGTACGAATGCCACCGCCTGTTTGAATAGGGCAAGAGCAGTTTTTCACCATCTGAGAGATGAGCTGCAATTGACGTTTTTTAGGATCTTTAGCACCATCTAAATCAACAATATGAATGAGAGCGGCACCATCTTGAGCATATTCTTGAACTTTAGCGATAGGATCTAAGTTAAAAACGGTCTTTTCGTTAAAATCGCCTTGTTTAAGACGCACAATCTGGCCATCAATAAGATCAAGAGCTGGAATGAGCATAAATTAGCACCTTTGTTTGTTTTATAGAGCCAAGAAGTTTTCTAATAATTTATTGCCATTAGCTCCAGACTTTTCAGGGTGGAATTGCACGCCAATAAAATTGTCTTTAGCAATAGCAGCACTAAAGTCCTGACCATAATGGCAGGTAGCAATAGTGTTGTCATTGACATCCAAGCAGAAAGAATGCACAAAGTAAAAATAGCTACCTTGAGCAATGCCTTTAAAGATAGGATGATCGTTATGCTCAATAGTGTTCCATCCCATGTGTGGTAATGGTTCGTGATTGGCACTAACATCAAGCTCGTGGACTTGGCCAGGCACAATGCCTAAAGTGTTGATTTTATCAACGCCGCTATTAAGAGGCACTTCAGTTGAGCTTTGAGCTTGTACTTGCATGCCTAAGCAAATACCTAATAAAGGCTTTTTAAAGTTAATAATAAAGTCAGTAAGTTCACTATGGGCAATTTTGTCGCCACCTGCGATATTAACAATATCCTCGAGTGGGTGACCTAACAAGCCTGACATTACAGCACTAGAGGAGCCAACTCCAGGCATAATTAATTTATCAGCTTGTTTGAGCTCATTAAGATCATTAGTGATCTTAGTTTCAATATTAAGGCGCTTTAAAGCTTGGACAACAGAATTAAAGTTGGCTGATTTAGTGTCCACAATACAAATTTTCATAAAACCACCTAACAAAGAGCCCTTATTTAATTAAGTATTAGATAAGGGGTCTTTAGTTTCTAGCACCAAAATAAGTATAAAAACTTATGATAGACAGGTAATTACAAAGTACCTTTTGATGAAGGCAGTTCGTTAGATACTACCTTAATAGCTGGACGCAAGGCACGGCCAAAGGCCTTAAAGAGAGCTTCTACTTGATGGTGGGCATTACCTTGAGTAACTTTCATGTGCAAGGTTAAACCCATAGCCACGGCTAAAGACTCAAAGAAGTGAGAAACCATTTGGGTCTCAAATCCATTAATCTCTTCACGAGTAAAGTTAGCATCAAAATCTAATACTGCATAAGGGCGACCAGAAATATCCATAGCTACGCTAACTTGGCTATCGGCAATTTGTTCTGCCTTGGTTTCAACAAGCTCACAGCGATCACCTAAAGTGGCAAGCTCATCATTGCTTTGACCGCTGACTGTTGCCATAAGCTCATCCATTGGTACGATAAAGCCAAAGCGACCAATACCACGCTTGTTGCCTAAAGCTTGCTTGAGCGCAGTACCTAAAGCAATAGCGGTATCTTCAATAGTATGGTGAGTATCAATATGTAAATCACCGCTAACTTTTACTTGGAGATTAAAGGCAGCATGGGTAGCAATTTGATCGAGCATGTGGTCGAAAAAGCCAATACCAGTGCTAATAGAGCTGTTGTTACAGTGGTCTAAATCTACAGCTACACTAATTTGAGTTTCCTTAGTGTTGCGCTCTACTTTAGCTACACGGCCTTGAGCTTGCTTAGCTTGTTCTAAAGATGCTTCACGCTCTTTAATAAAGTCAACAATTTCATCCCAAGTTAAAGCTTTGATGTGGGCAAAAGGACTGTTTTTATCAGTGATTTCACCGTCACCCTTATCAGTGGCTTCTTTAAGGCCCACTCTAATGCCTGTAACACCCATATTTTGCGCCATAGCTAAATCAGTATCACGATCACCAATGAAATAGGAGTGCTCACGTGACCAGCTATCAGAGCTTAAGTAGGAGCGTACTAGGCCTAATTTAGGCTTGCGGCATTCACAATTATCCTCTGGCATATGAGGGCAAATTAAAATTTGCTCAAACACTAGGCCTTGAGAGTGAAAAGTATTAACAATGTGCTCGTGAGCAGGAGTAAAGGTGTTTAAAGGGAAAGAGTCGGTGCCTAAGCCATTTTGGTTAGATACCATAACCATGGTAAAGCCCATTTCTTGAAGCTTTAACAAGGCTGGGAACACACGGGGAAAAAAGACTACCTTGGATAAGTCGTCAACTTGATAGTCCTCTGGCTCACACACTAAAGTGCCATCACGATCAATAAAAAGATATTTCTTCATAAAAAATTCAGTACAAGTGCTATTAGAGCTTAGAAAAAAACCACAAGGTACAAGTAGGTTTGCTCGCACCAAGTGGTTTTGATCATGAAAGAAAAAAGTAAAACTTAGTAGTTAACTTACTATTAAGAACCTGCAATAGCAGTTAATACTCTCATGACCTCATCGAGCTCTTCTGGGGTACCAACAGTGATACGAATGTTGTTCTTTAAGCCTGGTTTAGTTTCAAAGGAGCGCAAAATAATGCCCTTTTGAACCATAGCTTCAAAGACTGCTGGGCCATCAACAAACTCAGCTAACACAAAGTTAGCCTCAGTTGGGTGGACACGTTTAACAATAGGAAGAGCCTCTAAGTTTTTAATTAGGCTTGCTCTTAATTCTAGGCACTTATTGACACGCTCTTGCATAAGCTCAATACCGCCACGAGCTAAAGCTTGACGAGCGATTTGAGCTACTGGATCGGCAATTGGGTATGGATCAATAACCTTAGTCATAAGAGCAATAATGTCACTGTGAGCTAAGGTAAAGCCACAACGAATACCAGCAAGAGCAAAAGCCTTGGATAAAGTGCGAGTAATAACAAGATTTGGGTAGTCTTTTAATAAAGGCACACAAGTATGCTCAGGAGCATATTCAATATAAGCCTCATCAAGGACAAAGAGCACCTCAGGGAATTGCTTTAATAAAGTTACTAATTCGTCTTTATCAAAAAGAATGCCCAAAGGATTAGCAGGGCTATCAATAAATACTAATTTAACCTTAAAAGGTGCCTCATTAATTGCCTGGGCAATAGCTGTGGCGCTAAGGGTAAAGTCATCATTGCGCTTGGCGTAATGAGTCTTAGCACGATTAGTGTTAGCAGCAATTTCGTACATACCATAGGTTGGAGGAGCAATAACAATACCCTCGCCTATTTCACAGAAAGTACGAATTAATAGGCCAATAGCCTCATCAGAGCCACGGCTTACCAAAACTTGATCACGCTGCAAGCCAACATAATCAGCCATACCCTGAGTAACCTCAAAAGGTTGGCAGTCAGGATAGCGATTTAAAGTAGTAGAGTTAAAAATATAAAACTCAGACTTTGGAGACTCGTTAGCATTTAAAAAGGTATGGCCATGACCACCAATACGACGGGCACTTTGATAAGGCTCAAGTTTTTGTACATGCTCACAAGCAAGCTTTGTTAAATCAACCACTTTAATTCTCCAATCCTATTTATTGCATGAATTTTGATCGCTGTTACGGCCAATCTTATTTAAGCGTATAGTCACAGCGTTTTTATGGCCATCTAAGCCCTCAGCAGCAGCCAAGATCTCAACAGTAGGGCCAATATTACGTAAGCCTTGAGCACTAGCACAAGAAATAGTGTAGCGTCTTCTAAAATCATCAGTACCTAAGGCGCTAGCAGTTTTAGCATAGCCATAGGTTGGTAAGGTGTGATTGGTGCCAGAGGCATAATCACCCATAGACTCACAAGTATAGGAGCCTAAGAAAATAGAGCCAGCATTACGTAGCTTATCTACAATAGCATGAGGATCAGCAATTTGCACAATTAAGTGCTCAGGAGCATAAGTATTTGAGATCTCGATAGCTTCTTGAAGATCTTTAGTCTTAATTAAACGGCTCTTACTGAGGGCTTTAAGGGCAATGTCTTTGCGTGGTAACAATTGTAATTGCTCATCTAAAGCTTTTTGAGTACGCTCTAATAAGTCGCTACTTTCTGATACTAAAATAACTTGGCTATCAGGGCCGTGCTCAGCTTGGGATAAGAGATCGGCTGCTACAAAGTCAGCATCAGCCTGAGCATCAGCAATTACTAGTACCTCTGATGGGCCAGCTGGCATATCAATAGCAGCACCATTTGGATCTTCACTTACCAAACGCTTAGCCATGGTTACAAATTGATTACCAGGGCCGAAAATCTTATGTACCTTTGGTACAGTATCTGTGCCGTAAGCTAAAGCTGCAATGGCGTGAGCACCACCAACTTTGAAAATATCTTTAATGCCACACTTACAAGCAGCGTAAATAATGCCATCAGATAGAGGGTATGGAGAGGTTAATACTACTTGTTCACAGTTAGCAATTTGAGCTGGAACACCGAGCATTAAAGCGGTAGAAACTAATGGTGCTGAGCCACCTGGTACGTATAAACCAACTTTCTCAATGGCGTGAGTAGCGGTTTGGCATACTACACCATCAACGGTCTCAACCTTTACATGGCAAGGCTCTTGAGCGGCGTGGAACTTTTTAATATTGATATAAGCATCATCAATAGCTTGTTTTAAGGCAGGATCAATGCGTTCACAAGCAGCTTGAATCTCATCTTGAGTAAGTTTTAAATTGCCATCTGGGCACTTGTCAAACTTTTTAGCAAATTCAACTAAGGCCTCATCACCACGCTCGGTAATAGCTTTAATAATATCGCTAACAATAGCTTGAACAGAATCGGCGCTATCTACAGCAGGGCGCTTCAAGCAAGCAATACGTTCTTGAGCGCTTAGCTCTTCCCAATTAATAATATCCATGCTTATTCTTCAAAGAAATTACAAGTTGAAAAACATTAACAACTAAGAATAGTAGGGTCAATGGAGCCTTAATAAAAAATAATATCTAACCAAACAACCAAGGTTACCCTCAGCTGTTTGGCTTCTATCCTTAGTAAGGTTGATTGTTTAACTAATTTAACTAGTCAAGCATTTTCTCAATAGGTACCACCAAGATAGAGGAAGCACCTAACTCTTTGAGGTTCTCCATGGTTTCCCAGAAGAGCTTTTCACGAGATACTACGTGAAGAGCAACACGCTCTGAATCGCCCTCTAACTCGATAATAGAAGGATTCTCAGCGCCTGGAAGGAGGGCAGTAATTTCTTTGAGCTTGTTACGTGGAGCATTCATCATAATGTACTTAGACTCCTTGGCGGTTAACACACCGTGAAGTCTAGTTAAGATGCGATCAGCTGTGGCTTGCTTCTCAGGGAAAAGCTCTTGATCACGAGCAATAATCACAGCCTGAGACTCATAAATGGTCTCAACTTCTTTTAAGCCATTAGCTTGTAAGGTAGCGCCAGTAACTACTAAGTCACAAATAGCATCAGCTAAACCTGCACGAGGGGCAACTTCAACAGAGCCTGTTAATAATACGCTCTTAAAGTTTACGCCCTGAGCACTTAAGGCACGACGTAATAAGTGAGGATAGGTAGTGGCAATTTTCTTGCCTTCTAAATCTTTAACACCATGCCACTCTTGCTCTTGAGGAACAGCAATAGCTAAGCGGCAATCACCAAACTTGAGCTTGCATACCTCACGATAAGAGGTGTTTAAGCCATCAAGCTTACGCTGCATAGCAGTCTCTTCAAGAACGTTTTGACCAACGATACCCCAGTCAACTACATGATCCATAACTAAACCAGGGATATCATCATCGCGGACACGCAAAATATCAATCGGCATGTTCTCAGCATGAGCGAGTAGATGATCTCGGTTTTCATTGATCTTAATACCGCAGCTTTTAAATAAGCGCTCGGTCTCGTCGGTAAGACGACCAGACTTTTGCATTGCGATTCTTAGTCGTTTCTTGCTTTGATCATTTACGTTACTCATGAATAAACACTCCAAAGTTAAGCTAAAGCTTAAGGCCGATTAAAGCAGCTTTGAGCCCTAGTTGTTAAATTAATGGGCTATCACTTGCTTTTCTTAAGCTTAAAGCTTGGGCAAGGATTAGAAAAAAATAAATAAACAACGCTTTAACCTACGTCTTAGCATCTTTATAAGTCAAAACTTACAGTTAAAGCAAAATTGATAGTTTAGACTTTTAAGTCTATAGCTTATGTTAGCTTACCTTAATCTGACACATTTGCCGATTAAAGCACCATATCTGAATCAATTGCACCATTATAGACACAATTAACCCCGTATAACTAGACATTTGCACTAAAGGAGCAAAAACTTTCTCAAGAGGCTAGCTTTGTTAGTGGTTTGGCTTATATATAAGCCATTTATGATTTGTGGGATAATAAGTGCAAAAGAATATGGGACGGAGGGTATTATGGGCCTATTTATTTTAGCAACCTTGATCATAGCCTTTGTAGCTAGTTTTGCACCAACATGGCAAGAAAAAATTAAAACATTTTGCGTAATATTTGTTATTTGTTTGTTCTTTGTCTCACCATGGGTAGTGGGCCCTTTGGTTTTAGTCTTATGTCTCGTATATATTTTTGTAAGAAACAATTTTGAGAATATTTTGGGCTTGGCAATAATAGCAGCTCTCCTATATGGAGGCTACTATCTTTTATTTGAGGCTATACCTGATTTTTATAATTATCTTTTTGGCTAAGCTCTAAGCTCTAAGCCTCACAGCGCCCATTTACTGATTACCAAAAGCGCCATCTATGCTCCCCTCTATCCTCATTTGACTTAAAGCTAATAGCTAAAATCTGATGGTAAGCTTAAGCGGGCGCTAACTTGCTTGATGCAGTAGGAGGCTAAAGTATTGCCTAAATACATAGCTTGCTCTAAGGTGGCACCTTTTAATAGGGCGGCAATAATGCCTGCTGACTGGCTATCGCCCGCACCTGTAGCATCAATTACTTTTTGTGGCACTACTGGGAAGTGATAGTAATGACCTTGGTAGCTAACCACAGCGCCATCAATGTCTAAGGATAAGATTACTGGGGCGGAGGTGAGAGTACTTAAGTGCTCTAATCCTGCTTTAATATTGTTAGTCTTAGTAATGAGCTCTAGCTCCATGCGGTTAAGATGAATAATAGGATTTAAGGATAATAGAAGCTCAAAAGCCTCTGGTTTAATGAAATTAACTCGAGCTCCTGCATCAAAGAAAATTACAGCACTATCCTTTTTACGCTCTTTAATTTCATTAAGGTAGACCAAACCATTGTCATCAGTTAAATCAAAGCCTACAAAGTAAATAAGGTCATAATCCTCGATGGCCAAATCACTAAGCCACTCTTTTTGCATATGATTTTCAATGCCTGGCACTGCAACAAAAGTGCGCTCGCCATCTTTATCAATCATGCACAAACAATAGGCGCAATCATATGGGCTCTGAGGAACGATGATGAAATCAGACTCTCCATAGCCATCTTTTAGTAATTGATCATGGCTTAATTGAGTATAAGGGCCATTTCCTAAAGGTACTTTAATCTTATGGTCTATGCCTAAATCACGGACAATGTTTGCAACATTAATAGCACAACCGCCTACACCAACATTGAGCTCTTGAGCATAGGAGTCTCCTCCTACAGGAGGAATGTGGTCTAAAAGCAAGGTCACATCAACAAAAGCGCCGCCCAAAATTAAGGCCTTACCCAAGCAAGCTTGTTTTTGTAGTGAACCAAAGGTAAGTTGCTCTTTCTCAATTAAACTAAGAGCTGATAAAGATTTAAGCGGTAGACGATAGTCTAAAGTCTCAACAGGGCTAAGGTGATCTTTTAACTCTTGCAAACAGGAACTTAAGCTCTTGCTCTGTAAAGTTTGCTCCTGATTAAGCTGTGTATCTTTAGAGTTCTGCTTGCTCTCTTGCATACCCACGCTAGTTTCCATTACAACATTATCCATACCATTAACCCACCAATAAAGAGCTACCCACTTGAGTGCTGCTCATACGCAATTTAAGCGCTCATTGTACTAAAAGTACCATAATGGCACCAAGTGTGGCTGTTAAAAGCTTATCTTGGCTAGTATACTATGCTCTATTTTTGTGAAGTAGAACACAAAGCAGATAATTAAGCACTTTTAGTAATGCTTATAAAGAGTAAGTATCCTTTATTATGTTTTAGATCTTTCGATTAGTTGCTTGAACTAGTACTTTTAGCTAGTTCTACATGCTGGCTGTGTTTGATATGCTTATAATGGTATGTGCTTTAAAAAAGGAGTAGTTGCGTGGATAGTGTAATCAAGGTTAAAGATGTGATCACCCCAATTAATAATTATCTACGCTCGGGTGATGGCATAGGTCAGGCTACTGGCTATCTGCGTTATGTTCAATTGGCATCCTTGCGCATTTTAGAGGAAATTGATCGTGTTTGCGCCATTGCAGATATGGATTATTTCTTAGCAGGAGGTGGCTTATTAGGTGCTGCTAGAACAGGTGGCTTTATTCCTTGGGATGATGATTTAGATATCTTTATGTCTTTATCAGACTATGAGCGCTTTATTAGTATCTTTAATCGCCATAACAGCATTGATGGTTTGTTTGCTACCTTGCACTCAGCTCCTACTGGTGTTTGGAATATGATTAAAGTGCGCCATAAGAGTATTCCTGAGGTAAGCGTAGATGTCTTTTGCTATGAAATTATGTATCGTAGCATGTCCATTAAAGAGCGTTTAGCATTCACTAAGCAGCTGCAAACTCTTAATGTAATTCACAGTAAAAAGCGTAGTCGCTATCACGATGTAGAGTCATATCATAAGTCTTTTAGAGATTTGACCAATGAGAACATCAAAGATTTGGCTTTTGATCTTGATTGTGCTGAGCCAACCTTATTCTTCTCCTTAGGTTTTTGTCACAATAGCATTAAGTGTAATGCTTTTAGAATGCGTGATATGTTGCCAACCCGTAAGATTTCTTTTGAGAATAGATTGTTTAATGCACCAGCTGATATCGATGTATTCTTAACTTATTGCTTTGGAGACTATTTACGTCTGCCTATTGATCCATCCTTACACGTGGACGTTGAAAATATCGAACTAGAGCAGGCCCTAATGCTTAAAGCCTTTATTAGCTGTATGCCAGAGTATAGACAAATGCATCAACGCATTTTACTTTAACCAAAACAAACCAAACTAAGCCATTTGCTCTCTTGTTTGCAAATGGCTTTTTTTCAATTTAAACAGCAACAACATAAGCTTAATGCCCTCTGGGGGTAGTTAGTTCATATTCCATAAGCACAAGCGCAAGCGCAGCATATGCGCATATGCATGCGCAAGTGCCAGCACTATCCCAACTACAGCCTTAATTAGCTAAGAAAACGGCCAAATAGTTAAATAGCACTGGTATTCTTGCAGAAAGCGCCGCAAGGCATAAAGCGTGTCAAGGCAAAAAGCACCGCTGAGAATAAAGTGCCGAAAGGCATGAAAGGCGCTGGTCATTAAGTGCGCTGCTGGGCATGAGAGCAAAGCTTAGGGCAGATAAAAAAGGCCATTAGCACTTTGTGCCAATGGCTTTTTTAGAAGGGTTAATATTTGTGAAAATAATAGCCGCCATTACCATCAGGCTCTAAATAGCCATCTTTGTGCTCATAGCCGCCGTGTTTATCTGGAATGAACTCACCATAAGGGGTATCCCAAGTACCATCAGAATTTTTCCATACAGGGCCATCAGGAGTATCGTAGCCATCTAGATTGCCATAGTTGTCATAGCGCTCGTAAATTTGCTCTTCTTTATTTTTACCATAATAATAAAAGCCGCCATTCAAATCATCTTTTTCAATATGAGTGCTTTCCTTATAAGCCCAAGCACTGCTAAGGGCAGTAGCGGCAAGCAAAGCTAACAAAAGAAGCTGTTTTCGAACTCTAAACATGAAGGCACCTCCTTATTTCTAGCTAAATTATAAGGCTTTTAATCTCTCTTAGGCTTAAGAAAAAAGCAATACAGATCAAAAAATAGCACCTCACAACCTACGAGCAAAATAACAGCAGTTGCAGCAGCAGCTGCAACAGCAAAAAAAGTCGCAGCTCCTATCACTAATAGTGTTATAGCCATAGCAATGGCTATGGCCATTGCCATGGCCTTAGATGAATTAAGCACTAGCCTTGGTAGGAAGAGGGGGAGGAAAATGATGAGTACAAATTCGACTAAAAGGTAGTATTTACCTAGGTTATAAGGGGAGGATGCCCTCTTATAACCTAGGTGTAAAAAGTAATTAACCCAAAAAAGTGAAGTTAGGTTTTAAATTTTAGCGACCTGTACTAAAGCGCTCAAAACGGATAGCTTCGTTTGGTACTCCATTGGAAATGAGTGCATCTAAAGCCATATCCATAAATCCTTGTGGTCCACATACATAGTAGGTGGCATCATCAATAATTAAATTAGCAATGTCAGCCTCAGTTGGACGATCTTGATCAGCAGTAAAGTGGGTAATTAGAGCACGATTTTCTTCTTCTGTAATGAGCTCCTCAATTTCCTCACGATGTGGTAAATGAGCTTCATCTCTGCAAGTATGGAAGAAGATTAAAGTACGACCCTTAGCATCTTTACTACGTAACATAGCAATAGCTGGGGTAATACCAATACCAGCAGTAATTAATACTATTGGATTAGTGCCCTTTTCTAAAATAAACTCGCCTAAAGGTGGAGCTACATCAATTAGATCACCTTCTTGGTAATCATTAACCAAAGTGCTAGAAACCATACCAGCTGGTTTGTCAGCAGTGGCACGGATCTCTCGTATACTAATACGTAAAGAATGCTCATCATAAGCATTTACAGTGTATTGGCGAGGTTGAATCAAGTTTTGAGATTTAACGTAAGTACGTACTGAGATAAATTGACCTGCAATTACTTCACGAACTACGCCACCATCAACAGGCTCTAAAATGAAGCTGGTAACATCTTCAGTTTCCTTTTTCTTGTTGGAAATTCTAAAGCTACGCCAGCCAGACCAACCACCAACAGAGTTAGCGCAGTCTTCATAAAGCTCAGACTCGGTCTTAATTAAAATCTCTGCTAATTGAGCATAAGCTGCTGCCCAAGCATCTAAAATCTCATCATTAGCCTGATCTCCTAAGACCTTTTCAATAGCATCAAGCAAGTGCTTGCCTACAATAGGATAGTGTTTGGCGCGAATATTTAAGGATACGTGCTTGCTGGCAATGTGCTTAACAGTATTGAAAAGAACAGTTGGGTTTTCAATGTTTTGGGCATAAGCTAAAACTGCAGCAGCTAAGGAGATCTGTTGTCTACCTGTTCGCTGGTGTCCTTGGTTAAAAATCTGTCGGAACTCTGGATTGTTAGCTAGCATCTGGCTGTACATGAGGGAGGTAATTTCTACACCATGTTCTTGTAAAAAAGGAACAGAGCTTTTAATTAGTTCAATCTGTTTTTCCGTGAGCATCGGGGTGTCCTATTATCTTAACAACAGCAATAAAAATTTTTACGAGCGCATTAAGAGCGCAAGTTCTAGCTAAATAACAATACTAACATGAAAGAGATTTTTCTAATTTAAGCTAGATAGTAATTATCAATTAAAGGTAAATAAAAGCTTAACTAAAGGCTAATAGCCTGTTTAGTTGTCTATCGGCTATTGATCAAAAGAATTGAGTAGACCTTATGGGATTTGAAAGTTGATATGGCTTTTGACTATCAATTCAACAATGGCAAATAATATTTGAACAGTGAATATAATGTACTAAGCAGAGTGGCTATATTGCTAATAGGTTTGCTTGGATCAAACTGTTTTAAATCGATGGTAAAAGCATTGTCCATCATTTACATTTATGAGCCAACTGTTAACTGTAGGTTTAGGCACTTTCATAATAAAGATGTGGTGTATCAATAGGTGGTGCTGGCGATGGTGAAAAGTAGGGGTGAATCTTGCATTAATTTAGTGCGTTAATAAAAGTAAAGCTAATTTAATGGGTAATAATGGTGCAAAAATGACCTTGTAGCTAAAAGTTGCACTTGAAATAGGCAGGGAAAAACACTGTCGATGAGGGGCTAGCAAACCGCTTAATTATCGGCTTTGATTGAATGGCTGCTAGGTATTTTAGATTTTTTTATCACTAAATCCTGTCTTATGTTTATCTTTTCTAGATTCTATAATGTTTAGCACAATCAAACATACTTAATTGTTTGTATAACTCTTAATCACGGGCTTTTAAGAGGGCAATCAAGAGAGCTTGCATTTTGCATGTTTTGTTGATTGCCAAAATCATGGTTTAAAACTTTAAGCCATGGCTCTTAGGGCCCTCCAACAGAGGTCTAATCTTGTTTTAGACACAGCTTTGCTGAAGATGGTTTTATTATGAATTTACACGAGTATCAATCTAAGGAGCTTCTCCGCTCTTATGGCTTACCTATTGCTGATTTTCGTATTAGCACCAAAGCTCTTGGTATTGGTAAGTTTGCTTATGAATTAGCCCCAGGCCCTTTTGTTTGTAAATGTCAGGTTCACGCTGGTGCTCGTGGCAAAGCTGGTGGTGTAGCTGTGGTTAATACCCCAGCAGAGGCTGAGGCTTTTGCTGCTAAGTGGTTAGGTGCTCGTTTAGTAACTAATCAAACTGGCCCAGAGGGTAAGTTAGTTTCCCGTATTTTGATTGAGCGTGCTACCGAATCAGTACGAGAGCTTTATGTAGGCGCAACTATTGATAGAACCAGCTCTAATTTGACTATCATGGCCTCAGAGGGCGGTATGTCTATTGAGGAGCTAGCTGCCAAAGATGCCTCCAAGATTTTAAAGGTTAATATTGATTTATTAACTGGCCCACAACCTTATCAAGGTAGAGAGTTAGCTTACAAGTTAGGTCTAAAGGGCAAGCAAGTTAACGAATTTGCCAAGATCTTTATGGGTATTGCCCGTGCTTTCTTAGATAAGGACTTATCTTTAGTAGAAATCAATCCATTGGCAGTAACCACCGATGGCTCATTATTATGCTTAGATGCCAAGATTAATATTGATTCTTATGCTCTTTATCGCCATCCAGAGTTTTTAGATCTTGACGACCCTTCACAAGAAGATCCTCGTATTGCTCGTGCTGTGGCTTCCAACTTCTCTTACGTTCCATTAACAGGCTCGATTGGCTGTTTAGTTAATGGCGCAGGCTTAGCCATGGGTACTATGGATATTATTAAGGCCTGTGGTGGCGAGCCTGCCAACTTCTTAGATGTAGGCGGTACTGCAACTAAAGAGCGTGTGATGGAGGCCTTTAAGATCATTCTTGAGGATAAGAATGTAAAGTGCATCTTGGTTAATATCTTTGGCGGTATTGTACGTTGCGACTTGATTGCTGAGGGTATTTTAGGCGCTGTTCATGAGGTGGGCACTCAGGTACCTGTAGTGGTTCGTTTAGAGGGTAACCATGCTCAAGATGGTGCAGCAATTCTAGCCAATAGTGGACTAGATATTAGCTCTGCAACTGGTTTGCGTGAAGCTGCTTTATTAGCCGTTCAAAAGGCATCATTATAGTGTTGGGCCGTGTAAGATAAGGTTTTTTCATCATGAGTATTCTCATTAACAAAGATACCAAGATTATTTGCCAAGGTATTACTGGCTCTCAAGGTACTGTTCATTCTGAGCAATGTTTGGCTTATTGTGATACTAAGCTCGTAGGTGGTGTTACTCCAGGTCGTGGCGGTGCTACCCATTTAGGCTTGCCTGTATTTAATACTGTTCGTGAGGCTATGGACGTTACTCACGCAACTTGCTCTATGATTTTTGTACCACCTCCATTTGCTGCCGACTCTATTTTTGAGGCTATTGATGCAGGTATGGAGCTGATTATTTGTATTACTGAGGGCATCCCTGTACTTGACATGTTGCGTGTTAAGGCCCGTTTACGTCAATCAAACTCTATGTTAATCGGCCCTAACTGCCCAGGTGTTGTAACTCCTGGTGAGTGTAAAGTAGGTATTATGCCTGGCTCTATTCACTCCAAGGGTAAAGTAGGTATCGTATCTCGTTCAGGTACCCTTACTTATGAGGCAGTAAAGCAAACTACTGATGCAGGTTTTGGTCAGTCAACCTGTGTAGGCATTGGTGGTGATCCTGTTCAGGGCTCTAACTTTGTTGATATGCTCAAGCTCTTTGAGCAAGATCCTCAAACAGAGGCGGTAGTTTTAGTAGGTGAGATTGGTGGTACCTCTGAGCAAGAGGCTGCTGCTTGGATCAAAGATAATATGACCAAGCCTGTAGTTTCCTATATTGCTGGTGCCTCTGCTCCTGCTGGTCAAAGAATGGGCCATGCTGGTGCTATTATCTCTGGCGGCCAGGGTACTGCTATTGCTAAGCAGCAGGCACTTCGTGATGCTGGTGTAACTGTAGTACCAACAGCAGCTGATATTGCTGATGGTCTACGTGAGGCTACTGGCTGGAATTAATAGTTTAATCATTTCTAAATATGTACTATTCAAGCCCAAAGAGTATTTCTTTGGGCTTTTTAGCTTTATGGAGCTCTAAGTTTCTTTTCATAGATGGCTTATCTGAGCTATTTATCAGCTAACACTAGTTGTCTTAGAAAAGAAGGAGCTAAGCTCTTAACAAAAATGAAAAGGTAGCCTAATAGGGTCACATCTTCCCCTCACCACAGTGATGAATATGGTGTTTTTTAATTGTTGATAAAAACCATAGCCAGGGCGCTGTCAGTTTGTTTGTTTTGTGGTCTGTAGGTTGATGTAGTCAGGGGTGCTTTGCGGTGTTTGTGGTGTGTCTTGTGCTTTGGCACAACAGTATTTTTAGTTGGCTTAGTAATACTGTTAGAAAATTCGATAAATAAGGTAAATAAGCTCCTTAATAAAGTCACTTGATTTTGTGCCTTTTCTTGTGACCTGCGTTAAAGTTTTCTTAATTAATCGCAAAACTGATTATATTTATCGCATTTTATTATCAAGATGCTGCGATAATAGATAGATATTACAACACCATATTTTCTTCCAATGCAACATTTGATGTAGTGTACTATTTGTGGGTTTTTTAGTGTTGATTTAGTGCAGTAGCGTCAGAGGCTGCTTGCTTTGAGTGCATAATAGAAGAATTGTGATGGTTTTTTATGAAATGAAGTGTGTTTGCTAGTATTAGCGTTTAAACTAATGCTACAACATGCTTACATTAGTGGTAATTTCAACTTTTAAGAGCTCTGCCTTAAGGCTAATTTTGCTTAGCTAAACTATTTTATAGGGCATCTTAGTTCCTTGTTTTAATCCATCCAAGCGTCGTTCTTTAAAGGTTTGGTTAATGAGTTAACACTACTTTATGGAGTTTTCAGCTATGGAAGATCCATCCAATATTCGCAATCAATATCATGGTTCATATGAGCAGTCATTAAACAGCCAAAATGAGTCACAGTTTGACTCATCTTATGGTGCAGTAGGTTCCAAGCTAGTAAAAGGCTTGAGTTCCTTACGCTCATGTATGGATATGGATGGTTTACCTAAGCAATTAGGTCAAGCTACAGGCAAAATGCTTGCTATAGCCAAGGACTCTCTTAATGATAGCTTGCCACAACAAAGCGCTGGTGCCTTGGTTTATGCCTACCATGACACTAATGAGCCTAAATTATTAGCTTATAGCCCAACTAAGATCGCAGCCAATGCGGTAATTCCTGGTGGTAGCTGGGATCAGATCCCTATGCAAGCACAACGTGATAGCGCAACCTGCGCTAGCAGCAATTATGATTTCCACCATATTTCATCACAAAATATTTGGCAAAAAGTGCGCTCGGCTAAGCGTACCTGGTCTCAATCAAGTAACAATAGCTCTAATAAAGCTAATTCATACTGGACACGAGGCCGTCGTACTTTAAAAGAAACAGCTGATTTCTTTAAAAACTTACCACGCTTAAATTCTAATGAAGACAGTGCTTATTTGGATTTTAATGATCCTGCGCAGACTAATGATTATCCATTAGCTCAAGATAGTCAGCTGATTGTAAATCAGGTGTTAGCTAATCCTTATCAGCCTCATTTTGCCAAAAAAGAGGAAAGTGATTTTTGGGTAGCACCTAATAACGATGATATTTGTGTGCATGGCAGCTCTGATGATAGCATTCGCTCCTTATTATCTTTAATCGAAGATGAAATTGAGGATGAAAATTGCCAGCGCTTAGACTTTGTATCTCACTCTACTAAGAGTGCCACTCAGTCCCATAGTGCTTATGATAAGGTATCAGCCTCAAGCACTAGCGCTATTTTTGATGGCCAAGAGTGCTCTGTCATATCAACTAAGCAACAAAAGAATGCTGTCTATACTGCTGACGCTGCGTCAGATTCTGCCATTACTAACGATTCTGCCTCTGACCATGAGGTTGAAGTTGAAGTAGTAGGGTCAAGTAATTGGTCTAAACATTGGCATCAAAGATCGGCCTATCCTAATCAAGAACGCTCTCAGGTTGCTCCTGTGTTGAGCCAAGACCAAAACCTTAGCTTTGGCCAAGGCCTGGGCCTTGACCAAGTTCCAGGCACTTACCCAGGGACTGGGCATGACTATGGTCTTGATGCTAGCTTGGCTAGCAGCTCTCAATTGGCTAATAACAAGCTTGCTAAGGCTGATGTTAATTGTAATGTCCAGGCTCAAAGCAAAGAGCGACATAAGACCAGTAAGAGCTGGGGTAATAATTTATATGTGCAATTATGCGCAGAAAATGCTCCTCCCAGTAGTAGCCAAAGCTCCACTTTTCGCCAGACTGCCTCTAAAGCGCTTAGTGAGGTATCACAGGCATTAGCTTCTTTACTGGGCTTTAATGCTATGCATGAGGCTTATGCTCAGGTAGCTAATAGAGATGAGGTAGGGCTGTTTACCAAGGCTTTAGTTCATCGACCTGTAGCTCAAGGCTTATCACATTTTGTACTGCACCAAAATCCTTTACAATTTAATACTGGACAACTATTGGATAATAAGAGTTTGGCTATGGATTTTACAAACAATAAAGAGCTTGTAGAGAAGCAAGCTGCTAACCAAACATCTAGCTCCTTATCGCTAGCAGATAAGGACAGCCATGAGCTCAGTATGAGAGCTTTTAGTGGTAAAAATGATCTTAACTCTATGAGTAGTGAGCAGGCCTTAAGTATGGTTTCTGAAAATGATCGTCGCTCTGAGCGCTCAATATGTTCTTACTTTATGCCTAATGATTTAAGTGATCATGGTGCCCTTAAAGAGCAAAAAAATATTCGCCCAGCAGACGTGCTGGCCTATGGCATATTTAAGCAGTGGATGCGTCGCAGAGCTTCTGTCCTACGTCCTGATGGTACTTTAGAAGAGGCCAATGAGTCTGCCTTATACGATACTGTCTTAGTTTTATTGCAAACTATGATTTTTGCTATGAGAGCTGATGGTCGTATTGAAAATGATGAACATCAATCACTAGTAGACTTTTGTAGTTCGGTGGCTCCTAAGAGCTTGTTTAACAATATTAGAGGTGAGATTGATAGGCTCTTAACTATAGATTTAGATCCAGCTTTATTAGCTAAAAAGGTACGTTTCCCTGAGGAAAGTTTAGATATTTACTTGCTCTCAGCTGTGTTTTTAAACAATAGTCACTTTTTAGAGTTAGGATATTTGGAAAACTTGGCCGCTTGTTTAGGTATCGATCCAAGTTTAAGACGTAGTTTGGATGATAATGCTCACAAGCTGATATTAAATTATCCCAAGCTGAATGAATCCTGCTCATAGAACATTAAAGCCTTATTTAGACCTCTAACTATTACTTACCAGTTAGAGGTCTTTTATTTTGTAAATAATCACCTCTTACTTAACAATTCCTTCCCCAAGCAGCTAAAACGCAAGCTTTACTAAAAGGGCTGATATGGCCTTAACCTAAGTGAAAATTATTATTTGTGTAAAAAGTGTGATGGATATTGCAATGGGTTGCAATTAGTGTATACTGTCTTATGTAAGCTAAAGCTAACCAAGGTTAGCCTTGGCTTTGGTCGAGTTTCTAATTGATCGACTTTAAGTTCAGCATAGGTCTGGGTGCTTATATTCAAAGTAAGCACCTAAGTTTCTAAAGACGAGACTGACGACCTCCTAACAATAGTTAGTCCTTGTCTAAGCCTGATGCTCCTAGCACCAATAAAAGGCTGCCTCTTAGTTTGTGATACCGCTAAAGCACCTTTTAGTGCCCAGTTTCTTCATCATTAAATAAGTTTTTTGCCCAAAGGTAGTTTGGGCAAGAGACTTTACAGATTTCCCTCTAAGAATATGTGTCATCTCAAGCTGTTCTTAGAGTTTAAGCCAAAAATTGGCGTATTTATCCTGAGATATTCATTTTAAGGAAAAGACATGAGCGCAATTGCAGATATTAAAGCCCGTGAAATCATTGATAGCCGTGGTAACCCAACTGTAGAGTGTGATGTTTTATTAGAGACTGGCGCTTTTGGCCGTGCTAGTGTTCCATCTGGCGCTTCTACTGGTGTTCGTGAGGCTATTGAGTTACGTGATGGCGACAAGTCACGTTACGATGGTAAGGGTGTGCTTAAGGCTGTTGCTAATGTCAATACCGAGATCCGTGATGCCTTAGTAGGTATGGAAGCAAGTGATCAGGTATTAATTGACCGTACTATGATTAAGTTAGACGGTACTGAGACTAAGGCTCGCCTTGGCGCTAATGCTATTTTAGCTGTGTCTATGGCTGTTGCTAAGGCAGCAGCTGAGGACGCTGGCTTACCTTTATACAAGTACTTAGGCGGCTGCTCCAAGATGGAAATGCCAGTACCAATGATGAACATCATCAATGGTGGTGCACACGCTAACAACAACCTCGATATTCAAGAGTTTATGATTATCCCTGTAGGCGCTCCAAGCTTAGCTGAGGCCGTACGTATGGGTGCTCAAACTTTCCACGCTTTACGTAAGATCATTAACTCCAAGGGTATGACTACTGCTGTGGGTGATGAGGGTGGTTTTGCTCCTTCTATCGATTCCCACGAAGAAGCTATTGAGCTTATTATGGAGGCTATTAAGGCTGCCAACTATGTTCCAGGTAAGGACATTTACATTGGCTTAGACTGCGCCTCTAGTGAGTTCTACAACGCTGAAAAAAATGTTTACGAGTTAACCAAGCAAGGTAAGACCTACACTATTGACCAGTGGATCGACGTATTAGAGTCTTGGGTTGATAAGTATCCTCTTATCTCCATCGAAGATGGTGCTGCTGAGGGTGATTGGGATGGTTGGAAGAAGTTAACCGATCGCTTAGGCTCTAAGTGCCAATTAGTAGGTGACGACCTCTTTGTAACTAACCCAGCTATCTTAAAGGAAGGCATTGTCAAGGGTGTAGCTAACGCTATCTTAATTAAGGTTAACCAGATTGGTACCTTAACTGAGACCTTCGAGGCTATTGAAATGGCAAAGAGAGCAGGTTACACCGCTATTGTTTCTCACCGCTCTGGCGAGACTGAGGATGCTACTATTGCTGATATTGCTGTGGGTACTAATGCTGGTCAAATCAAGACTGGTTCTATGTCCCGCTCAGATCGCTTAGCTAAGTACAACCAATTAATTCGTATCGAAGAGGAGTTAGAGGGTGCTACTAACTACGGTGCAGCCAACTCTTTCTACTCTATCTCTTTAAAGTAAAGCAATGCTAATACTGTAAGGTTAGGCTTTTAGACCCCTTAGTTTATCTTTACAGTAAGTGGCGCTATATTTTCCAAGTCCAATTAAGGCAGAGCTGGAAAGTTCTGCCTTATTTGTCTTTAGCGTTGATAGGATGGCTTGCTAAGCGCTATGGGCTCTAAATTTTTTGCCACCCATAAGACCGCCAAATGGCATAAGCTATCCAAAAGATCGAAGTCAAAGTCGCCTGAGGCCTTAATACTATGGCTAATAGTTTTAGCACTTAATAATTGACTCTCATCCAAACTATTATGGCTCTTAAGGTGCTTTAATAAAGCATTAAGCATAGATCTATAAGCTCTATCCCAATTAGCCCCGCCATTTTGGAAAAATTCGTGTCTTACCCGTCCTGCAATACGAATGACCTCTCCTTGTACTGTCGAAGCAGGCCCATTATTAGGCACTAATAGTTCCCAAAGATACTCATATTGCTTATCTAAATTCCCCTTAGGCAGAGTAATTTTAGTACCAATACTTGGCTTAATTCTCTTAGCTACAGGCTCAACCCCAAAAAGCTCATAGAGCTTAGATAGGGCATGATCAGTGTCTTCTAAAAAATTAGGGTTGAAATCGTCCCTATAGTGCTCAAATTGCTCTCCAATATTTCTCACTTTAATGCGCATTAAAGGACTAATAGCTAAGCCTTTATCAAGCATCACTTGAGATATTTGAGCCATGGCAACAATATCAGCGTTGGAGCATAGAGACAGGCCATACTCAATGGCATTGTAATGGAGCATGTTTTTAGCATTAATGTTAGCGCCAAGTTCTAAAAGTACCTTGGTTGCTTTAACTTTATGTGCCGCCACTGCCACTATCAACGGGGTGTTGCCCATGCTATCAACACACTCAATTTGAGCTCCCAAATCAATAAGTGCAGGAATTAAACTGGTGTCATAAGAGCTGTGAACATGCAAGGGACGCTCACCATAAGCATTTGGGATCTCGATATCAGCCCCTTGAGCGATTAGATATTTAAGCAAGTCTTCATTTAGGTAGCGATTATGCAATGCTGTATTTTTATTATTGATTGATTCATAAGCATATAAAGCACAACGATTTAATACCTCTTTTTGCTCCTCAAGGCTTCCTTTTTGTAAGATTTCATTGAAATCATATGGCAAGGTTTTTCTTTTATTGGCCATGTTTTAACCTCGTGTAATGGGTAGCTGTTTCTATCATGTATGTAGGGCATACAAAAGCCATGTATATGGTATGACTCTATATATCATAGGGCATTAAGCAGCTAAATATAATAGTCTAGCCTAAAGTAAAGGCGCACCTCTTATTATTTCTCTTCTTTTAAGCATAGCGGCCAACCTAAGCAAGCTAATACCAGTACAGCAGCAATCAGTATGGTGATGGATAATTAATTGGGGCTATGCTCCAATAGCAGATTGAGCCTTTATTAGTGGTAAATAGTTGCCCTGATAAAGGAAAGTGCTGCTTATTCATCTTTTTTATAGGTGGCCTAATGCTTATTGAGGCAACCTCATGCCAGTACAGCAGCAATCAATAGGTGTTTGGAAAGTTATTGGCCAATGCAATATGTCAGCACCTTAGTCATTTTGACTGTTTCACACGTTTCATGCATATTAATTATGGGGCCAAATTAGTGCAGTTTAGAGGAAATTTAGCTAGTGTAAAAAATTTGCGCACTTTTTAGGGGCGTAAATTAAATGCTCTGTTTGCTAAGATTTGCGCCTTAAACGGCTTTTAATAAGGGAAATTTTGGTGTTTGGGGTGCTTGGTAGGCTTAAATTGGCGGTTAAGTATAAAGCGCCAGCGGTGTGCAATCAGAAAAAAAGCTACTAATGATGCTATCTTATTAGCTATGTTTATAGCGACCTAAATATATTAAGGTCGTAATTGAGGATATGTTTTTATGAGCGCAACTACCTTAGTAAAGGTGTGCGGTCTCAAGAGGCCTGAAGATATTGAATTTGCTAATAGCTTAGGTGTGGATTACATAGGTTTTGTTTTTGCTCCTCAGAGCAAGCGCTATGTGACTCCTGCTCAAGCTTTAGAGCTTAAGAGATTGCTTAATAAGCAAATTCAGGCTGTGGGTGTGTTAGTTAACGAGCCAATTCTATCAGTAGTTAAATTAGTTGCTAGTGGCACCATTGATGTCATTCAATTACATGGCAACGAAGATAGCTTCTATATTGCTTCTTTAAGAGAGGAGCTGGAGCGTAACCATTTAGGTAATACTCCAATTATTAAGGCCTGCTCGATTAATAGCCCTCAGGATATTGAACAAGCTAAAACTTGGGATTGTGATTATGTGCTGCTCGACTCTAAACAGGGCGGCAGTGGCACTACCTTTGATTGGGCCCTCGTGGCCAGCATGGATAAACCTTACTTCTTAGCAGGCGGCTTGAGTTTAGACAATATCAAGCAAGCCATTGCAACCTGCCACCCTATGGCAGTTGATGTCAGCTCAGGAATTGAGACTGATGGAGTTAAAGATTTTACCAAAATGCATGACTTTGTTTGTTTAGTGCGCAACGCTGCCTAAACCGTGGTCTTGTATTGCTGGTTTGTAGAGGGATCTGAAAGTGACCAATCCTAAAGGACGTTTTGGCGTTCATGGCGGGCAATATGTACCTGAAACCTTAATGAATGCTATCTTTGAGCTCGAGCAAGCATATGATCATTACAAAAATGATCCTCAGTTTAACCAAGAGTTAACTGCGCTCTTTAATGATTATGCTAATCGTCCGTCAATGCTTTATTTCGCTGAGAAAATGACCAGAGATCTCGGCGGTGCCAAGATTTATTTAAAGCGTGAGGACTTAAACCATACTGGTGCTCATAAGATTAACAATGTGTTAGGTCAGGCCTTGCTTGCCAAGAAGATGGGTAAAACCCGTCTGGTAGCAGAAACTGGTGCAGGTCAACATGGTGTAGCCTCAGCTACTGCTGCGGCTTTAATGGGTCTTGAGTGCGATGTTTACATGGGTCGTGAAGACACAGAGCGTCAGGCCTTAAATGTCTATCGTATGAAGCTTTTGGGCGCACGTGTTCACCCTGTTGATAGTGGTACTGCAACCTTAAAAGATGCTGTATCAGAGGCCATGAGAGAGTGGTGTACTCGTATGAGTGATACTCATTATTGCTTAGGATCAGCTGTAGGCCCACATCCATTCCCTACTATTGTTCGTGATTTTCAGGCTGTAATTTCCAAAGAAATTAAAGAGCAAATCCTTAAAAAGGAAGGTCGTTTACCTGATGCTGTGCTTGCCTGTGTAGGAGGTGGCTCTAATGCTATTGGAGCTTTTTACCACTTTATCAATGATACTGGAGTGGCGCTTATTGGTTGCGAGGGCGCTGGCCGTGGTGTTGATACTTTGGATACTGCCGCTACTATGAATGTAGGAAAGGTAGGCATTTTCCATGGTATGAAATCATATTTCTGCCAAGATGAGTATGGCCAAATTGCACCTGTTTACTGCATTAGTGCAGGCTTGGATTATCCAGGTATTGGCCCTGAGCACTCATATTTGCATGATATTGGTCGTGCCCAATATGTTTCTATTACTGATGATGAGGCTGTAGATGCCTTTGAGTACTTATCAAAGACTGAGGGTATTATTCCAGCCATTGAGTCTTCTCATGCTGTAGCTCATGCTATGAAACTAGCTCCTACTATGTCCAAAGATAAGATTATTGTGGTTAATTTATCTGGACGTGGTGATAAGGACGTAGCTGCTATTGCTCGCTATAGAGGAGAGGAAATTCATGAGTAAAATAACCCAGGCTTTTGCTAATAATAAGGCGTTTATTCCATTTATTACCTGTGGCGATCCTGACTTAACCACCACTCATAAGCTAGTTAAGGCAGCTGTGGATAATGGTGCCGACATTATTCAATTAGGCATTCCTTTTTCAGATCCTACAGCTGAGGGACTAGCTATTCAGGCAGCAAACTTAAGGGCGCTCAAAAAGAAAATTACCACTGATGACGTGTTTAATTTAGTTCAAACTATGCGTCAGGATATCAGTGCACCTTTTATTTTGACCACCTATGCTAATGCGGTCTTTTCTTATGGTATTGAATCTTTCTTTGAGCGCTGTGCCCAAGTAGGGGCTGAAGGTGTCTTGATTGCTGATGTACCTTATGAGGAAAAGGATGAGTTTGAAGGCTTAGCCCTCAAGCATGGCGTAGAGCTCATTAGCTTAGTTTCTCCTACTTCTGAGCATAGAATTGCTAAGATTGCCAAGGAAGCTCGTGGTTTTGTTTATATCATTTCCAGCCTGGGCAATAATAAAAGTCGTGATGAACTCCTGAGCGATATTAAGCATATGGTCAAGCTAGTTCGTGAGCACACTGATTTGCCATGCGCAGTAGGTATTGGTATTAGCACTCCAGAGCAAGCTAAAGATGTAGCGGCTATTTCTGATGGCGCTGTAGTAGGTTCAGCTATTTTAAATATCATTGCCCAATACGGCAAAGAGGCTGCTCCTCACGTAGGTAGCCTAGTCAAGTCCATGAAAGATGCCGTTAGTGCGGGCGCTTAGTACTTTAAACATTACTGTAAAACAATCAATACATTCAAAAGCATAATCTAAAGAGCTAGGTTTCACCAAACTTAGCTCTTTTTTATTGTGCAAGCGCCAGCGCTAGAGCTCGCACCTGTGCCAGCACAAGCACAAGCTACTGCACTAGTGCCAGTGCTAGTGCGTGCGTTCGCACCCACACTAGCGCTCGCACCAGTGCCGCAGTCACAATACCTTTTACAGGTTAATATGGCTGTATGGTTGAGCAAATGTCTAAGTGATAAAGCTCAAAAGCCATAAGTTGAGTAAAGCTTATAGGTAAACACTTGTTTAATAGTGGCTTTATGACATTAGAAGGGATGTTTGATAGGGATATTGGGGCTTAAAAGTTGAGCGAAATTTATTTTGTGAGCTGGATCGTAATTTCTATAAAATCTCTAAACGTTAAAACAGCGTAAATATCAGGTTTTTTGATGGATGAGTCAGCTTAATTCTAGCTTATATGCAAAAAACTTGGTTCTACAAGCATGCTTTTTTAAGGATTGAGATGCAAGAGCTTGCTATGTAAGTGCGTATTTTATCATTCAACTATGCTTTGGGGCCGATAAAGAGTAGGGAAAAGGGGCAAGCTTTAGTGGGTGTTTTGAGTAATATTTGAGCTAAATCTGCTTTATATATCGTATTTTTATAAAGGACTTGGTTAATTATCGGTGAGTAGTTGAGTAGCAAAGAGAGGCTATTTAGATCTTAGGTATTTGTAGGCATTTTAGGATTTTTCCACCATTAATCTAAACATGGTACCAGCCAGATAAAAGCTCTTATCAAGATAACTGTTTAGTCTTAAGAGTGTTCTGGGCTGTGTGATCTAACAATGTGCATTATTAAGGATCGTATCATGCTTAGATTTGTAGAATTGTTTGCAGGTGCTGGCAGCTGGCATTTAGCTATTCAACCTTTTTTAAATCATCAAGAACAAACAGTATTGGTCTATGAACCAAATAAAGTAGCCTTACGGGTATTTAAGGACAACTTATCCAACTCCTCAGAGTGTGAGCATACTTGCTTTACTGATAAGCAAGAGGATGTAATGTCTTGTAAGGAAGTTGATTTTTGTGTGGCTTCCATAAATGCCAAAGACATTTACCTCAAATCTAACCAAGCATTAAAGCAAGCACAAGGTTCTGATGCTCATGCCCACGCTCACGCTATTGTTCATGCTGCCAATGCAGCTGCTGCTGATGCTTACTCAGCAACAGCTGTCGATTCAGCTGCTGACTATTCTCAAGTTCAAGTTAACCAAGCCCATCCTGTCCCTGGTCGTAATTCTGATAGCGAGCAAGTATCAGATAGCTACTCACTTTGCGACTATGAGGAGAACAGTTCTTGTGGCATTTTGTTAAGGTTTTGTCAGCATGCTCAGCCTAAAGTTGTTTTGATTGAGACCTCAAGCAATCTTTTGAATTTTAATCAAGGTATTAGACTTATTAAGTTGGAGCACGAGCTTAAAAGCTTAGGCTATGTTTGCACTTCTAAAATCATGAATAATAAGGATTTTGGTGTGCCTCATAATAAAAACAGACTCTATATTTTGGCTGTTAAAAGCAATATAGACTTTGGTTTTAATAGCTTTGAATTTCCTCGTGCTTGGGGCAAAAAAGTGTGTCTTAGCGACATCTTAGAAAAAGACCCTGTTGAGCAAAAGTACTTTTTGAGTTCTGATTATTGGTGGCATTTAACTCAAAACAAGTTATGCCAGAAGATCAAGGGTTGTAATTTCGGTATGGCTCTGGCAGATATTAATGGCTGTGCTAATGCCATTGTGAAGGGGGCTATGGGGCTAGAGCGTAATTTAGTAGTGGACGATAGGGGCTATAAAGAGTGCAATGTCGATAAGCGTGTTCATAGCTTTAACTCAGGCTGCGTGCGTAAACTCACTGAAAGAGAGTACGCCAGATTGCAAGGTTATCCTGAAAAGTTTAATTTCACCTGCACTCGCAGTCATACCTACTCATTAGTGGCTACTTCTGTTTGTATTCCTGTAGTTAACTCCATTTTTAGAGCTATCTTTAATATGATTTGCAAGAACTATGGCTATTACATCAACAAGAGTGCCTTAGCTCAAACTCCATTAAAGATGATGGAGGCAGCATCTAAGATAGAGGTCTTAGGTGGTAGTGCTACTCTTACTAATGCCAATATCAATTACGAGTGCGATCAAAGCGCACTTTCCTTCTTTCACCGCTGCTTAGCTTACAGCAAGGAGCTGTACTATCCTAAGTTTGACTTTAACAACTACTTAACTTGTGCTGCTTAATTTTCTATTAGCTAACTCCAGATGCTTTTATTCAACATTAAGAAGCAAGCTTCAAACCTCAAATATTCCCAAAAGCAGCAAGTAATTTATGTTGTCTCCTGCAAAGTGTAGAAGTGACACAGTGGTGGGTGGCCATTGCACAGTGAGGCTAATCTAAAAACGAAAAAAGCCTCACAGTAGGGGTAGTATGCATATTATGCTGTATACCTGCCAGATTGGCAGTGGCAAGGTAGTTTGGCTCCAAGGCGTTAAGAGACAGACCTAAGAGATTGTCATCTGTCAAAGCAATAAGCAATTGATGTGGTTGGGCTACAAGTTGTTACAGCGGCAAGGAGGCGGGATACCACCACGTTGTTGTACTATGCAAAAGCCCGATAAACCATAGAGTGCTAATGATGCAAGTATTTGCGCTGTTTGCTGTTTACTGTGTGCTGGGTACTAAGTGCTTTTTACAGGAAGACAGCAAAAGCTTTATGGTTGTGGGTGGTAGTGGAGCTGTAATGGTATAGAACTGTATGGCCAAGAGGCGTTTGGCCATGGTTAAGAGCCTGTTCAGGAGTTAGCTAATAAGGTAGGGAAGTAGCGAGCTTCCTATTAGATAAAATATTGATATATCGATATAACTAAATATAAATACAGCTATTTTCAGTTAAGTGCAAGTTCAAGTTCTAAGCCAATCAATATAGATATAGGAATATCCTTACGTTAGCAAAAAATTGTGCGTAAAATGCACGTATTGCAGTTTTTGCACATAAGTGTGCGCAACGTAAACTAGATTCATAGTTTATGGGCATGGTTTAAAGACAATCAGTCTGATAAGAAAATTATTGTTGTTGCTAACAAATTTAGTGGTGTACAATCGCTGCGCTTAAAAGTACCTCCTTGTACTTAAAGAGTACCACTCTTTATATAGGGGCTAATTCCTATAGTGCTTGAGAGCAAATACTTATACAGCCTAACAAGAGAAGGGCTTCAACAAAAGTGATAGTGGTTTTGTTGTTGTCTTAGTTGCTTTAACTCTTTAAATAATAGGCTGTGTTTTACATGCTTAGAGGCAAACAACTTTCTCGTAAGTTTGCCGTACTGCTTTTTTAGCACAGTACATTCCGCTAAGTGATTAATTGCCTTTGAGTTTTTGCACTTGCAGTAATTAAACATTTAGATGTCGCTTCATACAACTAACAACTAACAGCTTTGTTTATCAGTTCTTTGTTTAAAGAACTAAATCACATGCAACATACAAAGCATCTTTAAGCGATTTAAAAGATTACAAAATGAAATTATCTAACAACGCCATCAAATTTCTAATGGCTCATTATCGTGCCATCTACAAACACGCCTTTTTCAAAGGTCTTACCACTGCCACAATTTTAACCATTGGCCTAAGCGCTGCTCAAGGCGCATATGCTGGTAAAAACGATGCCAGCTTAGAGGCTGATGATACCTTACCAAAGACTGAAAATTCCATTCTTACCGTAGACGGTCAAGCATCTCAAGACTGGGATACCAAAGGCATCTACAAGAATATCCAAATTAGCAAAGATGCTGCTAAGGATGCCTTTAAGGATTACACCATCAATATCACTGGTGGCGCTGCCTCCACAGCTGGTACTGCTGATAACTTTATTGCTGGTGGTGCAGCTGCTACTAATTTCACTGCTAAGCAATTAATCATTGATACCAAGGATGATGCTCAGGGCTTAACTGTTCGTGCTGCTAATAGTCAGGTTGCCAATGCTACCTTTAACAAGGTTGAGGTAAAGTCTGGTCTGTTACAGGTTAACACTGCTGATACTGGCTTTGGTGCAACTATTTCTGCCAATACCATTGATGTTGGTACTATGCCTGCTGCTCAGGAGCCAAATGCTCCTCAGGCTAAAGCAAAGACCGAAGTTGCAAAGGTTGTAGTAGGTAAGAATGGTGCTTTTGGTACTGCTATTGCTGCTAAGAAGCTCTCTGAGCTTACTACTCTTAACATTGGTACTAATGGTGTAGTTTCTTCTGCGACTCCAAATGGCGGAGCTTTGACTGATGTTAATGTTAATGCTGCTGAGCTTAATCTAAAGGGCGGTACTCTTCAAGCTGTTTCCGATAATGGCAAGACTAATGGTTCAACCATGACTGTCAATATCGTTAAGGGTGCTTTAGATTCAGGCTCTATCAAGGTAGAGAAGGCTTCAACTGCCAATATTACTTTCTCTGATGCAAAAGTTACTGGTGAAGACACTAAAGAGTTGGACAAGTCCTTTGCTCTTAAGGGCGGTAAGCTTGAGGTAGCTGGTACTTTAGCTTTCTCTGGTGCTGGTTTAGTTTCCTTAGCTAAAGAAACTGAGATTGCTGGTAGCGGTGATCTTAAGTTCATCAAGACCAATTTAGAAACCGATGTTAATACCCTTGCAGCAGCTGCGGGCAAGGCTAAGGTATCTTTAGATTCAGGTAGCTTAATTTTAACTGATGATTCTGTAGATTTAAGCAAGTTAACCATTGATGCCGCCGCTGATGGTAAGAGCAAAATTGGCGTAACCAACAATACCAATCTTAAGGCTAAGAATGAGTTAATCGTAAAGGCTGACAATGCTCAATTAGGCTCATTAGAGGCTAGAAAGTTAGTATTAGGTGATAAGAACGATGCTACTTTTGCCAAGGGCTTAAAGGCAAATGATAGTGTAACCTTAATGGGTAAAGTTACCGTTAAGGACTTAACCTTAGACAACGGTTTTGCTGAGATTAACAAGGCTAAGGGCGCTAAAGTTACCGCTCAAGACCTTTTAGGTACTACCCCTGGCTCTATTGAGTCTCAAGTTGGCGATGCTGGCGAGTTAGTTGTTGATGACAGTGCTGCGCCTGCTAAGTTAACCATTGCTAATGGTTCATGGGTTGGCAATACTAAGCTTACTTTAGGTGGTGCTACGCAGCAGGGCAATTTAGTAATTGGTGCTACAGATCAGAGCAATAAGACTGCTGCTAAGTTAGAGTTAGGAGAGAATGCAAAATTAGTCATGACCAGTGGTGATATTACTATTGGTAATACTACTCCAAAGAGCCTAATTTCTGCCGAATTAGACCTTTCTAAGCTTGATAAAGAGGCCCTTACTTTAGATAAGGGTGCCATTAAGATTCAGGATAAGGGTACTTTAGTTGCTAACCAGGACTTTGTTGAGGCTTTAACCTCTTCTGCTAAAGATGGCGTTTCTTTAACCATTGGTTCTGGTGGTGTATTTGACGTTAAGGGTGAAGTTGCTCTTGATGTTAAGGAAAATATTGATACTAGCGCTAAAGCCAAGAAAATTTTCTTCAATGGCAAGTCTGGTCAGTTAGCTACTTTACGTGCTGAGGACTTAACCTTAAATAAGGCTGATACTTTTGCTCTTGGTGCAAACAACAAGATTGAGGCTAACAATCTTACCTTATCAAGTGATTCTGAGGTTAAGCTTGGTGCGGGCGAGTACTTAGTTCATGAGAGCTTACAGTCTGGTAAGAGCGAGATTAAGGCTATTACCTTAAGCGGATCTAATTTAACTTTAGCTACTAAGGATGCTAAAGATCAAGGCTCTGTACAGCTTAATTTAGTAGTAGGCGAAGGCGCTACTGGCTCTAATGTAAGCTTTACTAAGGGCACATGGAATGTACAAGATGCCAAATTAGTAAGCGGCAATTTAGTTGTTGGTGCTACTGATTCTAACGTAGTGCTCTCTTCTAATGGTTTATTAACTGTTGGTGATAAGGGTACTGCTAAGGTATTAGCTGGTAGTGAGGCTACTTTTGCAAAGCTTGATCAGCAACACAACGCTACAACAGCAGCTAATATTGAGGTAAATGGCAAGCTCAAGATTAATGGCGTAACACCAGCTGCTGGCGAGGCTAAGGAGTTTGGCTTCAAGACCGCTGCTTCTAGCCAGATTAAGGTAGACGGCTCTGAGGCTGTGTTGTCTATTGGCGAGAAGGCTTTAGGCGCTTTAGAGGGCTTTAAAGTTGAAAATGGTGATGTTAAGTATGCCGATGGTATTACTGACCCATTTGCAGGCACTGTAGTTTTAGCTAATTACGGTACTTTATCCTTAGAGTTTGCTCCTGAGACTACTTTCACCTTAGATGAGATTAAGGCTCTTCGTAAGGAATTTACTGGCTTTGCTGATGCCGCCCAAAATGGCTTTATTAAATTTAATCAAGCTAAGATCTCTGGTTTAAATGTTGACAAAGATCAAAACGGCAACTACGAGATTGGCTACGATAAGCTTTCCCAAGCAGGTGATATTTCTGACTTAGTGTTAGACAATCTCTCTGAGGCTAAGGTAACTGGTGTTTCTGGTGTAGTAAGCTCCAATGTTGGTAGCTTACAGCTTAAGGATGCTGGCGCAACTGCTACTATTGGTAAGGCCACCTTAAACAACGCTGTTGCTGATAGCACTGGTGCTAAGCAATTTGCTGTAGATAAGGATGGCAAGGCTGCCAATATTACAGTTAATGCCAATGGCTCCCTTGGCTTAAATAATGGCGGTAATGCTAAAGACATTACTCTTACAAATGGCACTAGTGATAAGAGCCTGACTACCTTAGTAGTAAAGGGCAACGGCCAAGAAACTGTAATTAATGCTCTTAAGGGTGAGGCTAACACTAAGTTTATCGTCTCTAATGGTAAGACCACTATTAGCACTAAAGCAGCTGTTGGCTCTTTACATACTCTTGATGGCTCTACTTTAGTTGTCAATGACAAGCTAGACGTAACTGGCACTCAAAATAGAAATTCCGAGATTTTAATACGTATATGGCATATCAAAAATACCACGGCAA
>Briea_p1__coassemble_670_pt1 | contig 33166 bp, 26 predicted proteins | sample Briea_p1__metabat2_low_PE_001 | metagenome-assembled genome bin Briea_p1 | reverse complement strand
TAGGGTATATTATAATGTATAGTTTTATCTAAATCTTTATTTCGTTTACTATAATTCTGATCATTTATAAGACTATTTTCCGCATGGAGAGCTAAAAAAAATTTTTAGTGCGTAAAGCCACTACGGATAAGGCTTTGCTAACTTTTATGCTACTAAACACGGGGCAATAGTTTTAGGTATAGACCAGCTTATGATTAACACAAATAGCTATGGGACTTGCTGTTAGGGATAGACAATTTCCAAAGAAAGCTAAATCTAAAGGTAAAGGTGGGGCTAGATGCTAGGGATAGCATGTTAAGCAAGCTGATTAAAAAGGAAAGTTCAATCGGTGAGAAGGGGGCTTACGATGATAGTTAAGTAAAGCTGTAGTCTACTATCTAAAAATAGCCAGACTACAGCTTATACTCTCGCGATCCATAGGCATCCTTTTAGTGCTTTTATGGTTAGGGGCCTTTAGTAAGTAAACTTACTATCAGGTATGACCACAACTAAGCTTTAGTGGACTTATTGCACTATGAAGGCTTTAAATTGATGGATCGAAGTCGCTGTCGTCATTAAAAACATTAGTTTTTGATAACATGCTGTTAGCACGTGCTGCTAACTCAGCTGAGCTGCATTGCTCAACCATTTCTTCCTTAACACGTCTGCGTCTTGGTGGCTTTGGAATAAATACTAAGCGCTGTGGGCCATCGGTACGATATACCTGGAAACGCTTTAAGCTTGGGTATTGTTTTACAAAAGCCTCGTAAAACTCAATCAAGCCGAATTTTTCTTTACCCTTAACGCGGCCTACAGAAGTAGAACGTACACGAACGGAACGCTTTTTATCGCTATCCCATTTGTTCTTGTAAGTACAAACGTAGTAACCACGGTTGGAGTCACCATTGGCGATCAACGGAGGTAGGTTTGGTACCTTTGGTTGGTTATCTTGAATCATCTTAGACTAAGCCTTCAAGTTTACAAAGTTGACTTATTAACTAGCTAAAAGATTAGCTCTTCAAGCTAGCTGTTTAAGCTACCATACAAAATACTATTTTGTAATGGTTTTACAACACTCACATTAAAACCATAGCTATAAGCTATTCTCTTAAAGTTTTAATAGAGTAAATCTATGTTAGGTAATTACTGATACAACTACCCATTTAAATTGGTATCTAAGCTATCTTATGATGGTTAGCCATCATTAGCTTTTGCAAAATAGCTCTAAAAATAGGTTAGCATTAACTTCCACCTAATATTGGTAAAGTACAGCTTGGTAAGAGCAAGCTTAAATAAAGTGGATTAGAGCATAGGTCGTGATGATAGGTGGCAACCTAAATTACGACATATCGCAACTAGTTAATGGCCTACCTAATGTTTGTGAGGATTGAGCTAGAAGTTCTTACAACTTACTATTTAACGTCATGCTACAAAAAAAATTTAGTAATCTAGATGCGTAATTAAGCATCTATTAAAATATTGCAAATATGCTAATCTAGATATACCAATATGACAATAATATCAGTAGGTTAACGTTACGATTATAGCTAACTAAATTTAGCCTAAACTTAGCAGACACTATTGAAGATAATGTCTTAAGATGGTGGTAATAAGTTCATATAGGCAATTTAAAAAAAGAAAAATCGTAGGCAACCTAAGGGGCTATTGTTGGCTGTAATTTAATAGCTAGCATCGCTCTTTGAGCTATATCTATAATAGCAAATTAAAAGCATAAAAATCAGCTTTTATTAAAAATTATTAAATTGATATAAAAAAATATATTGCATATGAGATACATATCTATACTAGATAGTAAAAAACGGCATAAAATATCTAGTTGCTGTTAGTGCAATATATATATATTTGCTCAAATCAATTATTCTACACTAAAACTTTTAAAAAGTTGTAACTAGCTTAAAATTTGCTGTGGAAAATCCTAATAATGTTGCTGTGGTATTAACACATCCATTAGCCTAATTTGCCTCGGAACAGATAAACAGCTGAGCTTAAAGTTACTGTTCCTATGCCTAATAATGGTAGAAGCAAATGAAATACCTGCATTAGGGTTTGTCCTTCTAAATAAATACGTCGTAGCGCTTCTAAACCATAATAAAAAGGATTAACCAAGCTGATGTATTGCATAAATTGTGGCATGGCATCACGAGGGGTAATCATACCTGACAAAATAATTGTAGGAAGAACAATAGTAAAGGCAATTACTACTGAATGTTGTGAGGTATTAGTAAGAGCAGAAATAGCCAGACCTATGCCTACAATACACAAACTAAAGATGGTAATAACAAATACTAATGAGGCAAAGTTTCCTTGAAAAGGAATATCAAACCACAATACACAAATTAAAAAGAGACACAGACCTTGTGTAACAGCAATAAAGGTAGGTGGAAATGCTTTGCCAATTAATATTTCAATAGGAGTAAGTGGAGCCATCAGCATCATGTCAAAAGTACCTTCCTCACGTTCTCGTGACACAGATAAAGAAGACAACATCATTACTTGAATCATAGATAGAGCCAAGATCATGCCTGTCATAATGCTATAGCGAGTGTAGTTATTAACATTGTAAAAATAGCGATAATCGATATTAATGCCGCCAAAAATACCCAAGCGCTCTTTTTGTTCTTGGTTATAGCGATTAACAATACTGCTGATGTAACCTAAAGCTGTATTAGCTGATGAGGTATTGCGTGCGTCAGTGGCAACAAAGATAGTCTTACTTTTAGCAAAGTCATTAGCAATATAAATTCCCAATAAGGCATCACCATGGTTAATAGCCTCATTAAAGCAAAACTCATCTGGGCAGGCTTTAACTAAAGTAAAGGTCTTGTTGTTGTTAATTTGATGGACTAAGGACACAGCAGATTGGTCTGCACTATCTTGAAAAATAACATAAGGAACTTGCTCTAAGTTAAAAGTAGCTCCATAACCAAACAAGATAGATTGGATAATAATAGGCAAAATTAAAATCTTACGAGTGCCTTTATCCATAAGCATGACTACGAATTCTTTACGAATTAAGGCCCATAAACGAGTCCAAGCTATCAAGGAATTAATCATAACTATTAACCTCCATCCCAATTAAGCATCACTCTTGGTGCTAGCACTATCTTGTTGAGAGCTTAAGTCTTGGCCACCGCCACCACCAAGACTATTGCCATTGCCTTGGCCTTGGCCCTGGCCATAGGCAGAGCCCTTGCTTGGGGCAAGGGCAGAGCCAGAGCTAGCGCAAGCGCTCTGGCTTTGGCTTGGGCGTAGGTTAAAGGGCAAGTAGCGCTTAAAGTGCTTGTTGATAACTAAGTAGCAAGCTAGGGTAAAGAGAGCGGCAAACAATATTAAAATGCCTAAATTGAGCACTAGGATATCGCTACTGCCTCCTGAGAGAATGCAAATTTTAGATGATTGCACGGCATAGGTAGGGGGTAGCATATGGGCAACATAAGAAATAATTTGCGGAATAGAGCGTAAATCAAACAGAGCTCCTGAGAGCAAAATTGAAGGTAAAAAGCTCAAAATAATGGCGTATTCACTGGATAGAAATTGATTTTGAGTCAGAGCAGAAATTAATAAGCCTAATAATACTGACACATAAAGATATACGGCCATGGTTAAGATAAATAAGAATGCAGAGCCTCTAAAAGGTAGCTCATACAGGATAAAGGTAGTTAAGATGGCAAAACTGCCGCCTAATAAAGACAGCACATAATAAGGAATAATTTTGGAGATCAATAATTCCAAAGCATTAACATTAGTCGCCAAAATACCAGTCATAGTGCCACGCTCAAACTCACGAGCAATGACAATAGAACTCATAAAAGCAGACATTAAGGTAACAATACCAATTAATTGTCCTGCCATTAAGTACCAAGTTGACTCATTGCTTTCATTAAACCAATTGCGAGATATCACAGTAATATCTTTTACTTTGGCCGAAGCGTATGAACCTGAGGAGGCAATATTCTTTTGATTAACTGAGCTTAGATAAGCTACTTGTCGACCTAAGGCTTTAAGAGAGGTACCAGAGGCTAAAACAGCCTCAATGTAGCTTTTAGCTAAATTTGATTGCTGAGCATCAGCTCCATTTAGCACTATAAGAACATTGATAGACTGGTGGAAAGCTGATTGGGCAAGATTATCTGGAATCATGACATAGGCACTAATGTCATGTTGTTGCATCAGTCTTTTAGCTTCGATTTCATTATTTACTACTTGAACCTTAAAGTAGCTAGAACCGAGCATGGCTAAAGTTATTTCGCGACCAATTAAATCATCAACTTGAGGAGAAACTACAGCTACAGATACTGGCTTGATATCCATACGCATACCAGAGCCGTATAGGATCACCAATAATAAAGGAATAACAAAGGCCACCACTAATACAGACTTATCCGATAGAATCTGTTGGATTTCTTTGTTAATTAAAGCTCGTATATGGGTAAGGTTAATCATAATACGTCCCTCCCAAATGGCTGAATTAAGTGTTGCATATACTATCTAAGGAAAATTACTGCCAGACGGTTGTAAAGACTTTAGCGCTGGTGTCTACGCTGCATTACACAGTTAACAAAAGCTTCTTCAATAGAGATACGACCAGTAGCTTGCTTACAAATCTCATCTGGAGTACCTAAAATTAGGATAGTTCCTTGGTCTTGAATTAAAAAGCGATCACAATACTCAGCTTCTTCCATAAAGTGAGTAGTAACAATGACAGTGGTGCCATGGGATGCTAACTTAGCTATCATTGACCAAAAGGCTCGTCTTGAAGTGGGATCCGCTCCAGAGGTGGCCTCATCCAAAAATAAAATATTTGGTCTATGAATCAGGGCACAGGCCATGGATAAAGATCTTTGAATGCCAAAAGGTAAAGTAGCTGAAATATCGTTTAAAAAAGGAGTAAGGCTAAAAATTTGGCAAATAGCCTCAATACGATCATTGAGCTCTTGACCTTTAAGACCATAACTTTGACCAAAATACTCTAAGTTTTGTCGAGCTGTTAGTTTGCGATAGAGGCAAAACTTTTGGGCTACATAGCCAATAGTGGCTCTAACTGAACTTTTAGCATTTTTAAGTTCAATATTGTTAATTAAGATGGATCCTGCGCTAGGGTTGAGCAAAGAACAGATCATTCTAAAAGTAGTAGTTTTACCAGCGCCATTAGGGCCAAGCAAACCAAAAATCTCTCCTTTATAAACCTCAAAGTTAGAGTCATGTACGGCAGTAAAATTGCCAAATTGTTTTTTAATGCCATTAACTTTGATAACTACTTCTTTGTCAGTAGTAGCTAAGCTTTCGCTATGATTGGTACTGTGCTTACTATCAGGGGCAAAGTTATGATCCACTGAATTTTCAGGTGCTAAAAAGATGTCCTCATTATTATCATTAGTACCATTGGCATTATTATCTAAGCTCTTTGCCGAGGTAAGGTTGATATAGGAGTCCTCTAAGATAGGCTCACGTTTAGTAAGCTGATAGTCCTTATTACTAAGGTTATTGAAAGGCTCTTTACACTTACTAAAGAGGCCCTTTAAATCAGCAGATAAGTCCTCTAAGGAGCAAGGCCCTTTGGTCAGTAAGTCAATGCGACCCATACGAGGACACAAATCAATAACTTGTTTACTATGGTGTAAATTGCACATCATAGTGCGAGCGGCTTGTTGATAGGAAATGCTCTCTTTTAAAGTGAGGGCAAAACACTGAGAAGCCACATCATCTTTTAGCTCTTGGGCATTACCTTGGTAAATAAGCTCACCATTTTTTATAAAAATCGTAAGTGAACCTTTTTCTGCCTCCTCCAAGTACAAAGAGGAAAAGATGCAATAGCTACCAGTAGTAGCTAAGTAATTATTAATAATGTCCCATAATTCACGACGAGAGATAGGGTCAACACCTACGGTTGGCTCGTCAAGCAGCAATAGTTGAGGGCGGGCGCTAATAGCACAGGTAAGAGCTAATTTTTGCTTCATGCCTCCTGATAAAGAGCCTGCTTTGTAGTCTTTAAATTTGATAAGACCAACTTGGGTTAGTAAGTCATCTAAATAAGCGTCTAATATGCTCTCATCTGTAACATTAGCACTGTTTTGAAACTTACCAGACTGCTTTAAAGAATCCAAAGAAAAATCTCTTAGCTGACAAAAGAGCTTTAGATTTACGCCTACTGATAAGTCCTCATAAAGTCCTAAATTTTGGGACATATAGCCAATAGGGCTATTATGCTGGTCTTCATTTAAATAAAGGCTCATAGTACCCTCATCAGGAGCCATAAGGCCTGCAATTATTTTTAAGAGGGTAGATTTGCCTGAGCCATCTGGTCCAATTAAAGAGATAAGGTGATGCTCAGAGCCAATATTTAAATTTATTCCTTTAAGAGCATAAAAGTCAGCGCCATCTTCTTTACAAAAGATTTTTCCTAGCCCTTTTAAAGCAAGTAAGGTAGCCATAACACACTCCTACACTAAACGAAGCAAAACAAAGCCCCTAGACAGGGGATATTGGTATTAACTAGCCTAAGTGGTTAGGGGCACTACCTTGGAGGTAAACGGTGATGGCTTGACCAAAGCGTAGTACATGCTTGGGATCTTCAACCTCAACATTAACCTCATAAATAAGATCAGCTCTTAGTTCTTCTGTTTGTACGCTCTTAGGAGTAAACATAGCATTAGGACTAATAAAGGTGATTTTACCTGTTATAGGTGCTTGATATGGCACTTCAACTGATACTTCTTGACCTAACTTAATCAAGCGTAATTGCGCATCACTAAGGTAAATACGGATTTTCTTTTGATCTTCATTGGTAATAGCAAAAATAGTTTCACCAGCACCTACGAAGTCTGATAATTCGTGAGTTTTACTGCGAATAGTGCCTGAAAAAGGAGCTTTAATTACGCCTTGACTATCAATTTGATATTTAAGGTAGGAAAGTTGTTCATTGCAGGCTGTTACTTTGGCACTTTGTGAAGCAATGATCTCTTGGCGATAGCCACGCTCTAAAAGAGCTAACTGGGACTCTGCCTCAAGTAAGCTAGCCTTAGCTTCATTGTAACTGGCCTTAGCACTATCAAAATCTTGTTTAGAGATAGACTTAGTATTAAGCAAAGAGCGATTGCGCTCGTAGGTAATAGCCGCTAAGTCTACGGCAGCCTGACTCTTTTGTACGGTAGCCTTGGCGCTATCGATTTCTTCTTTTAAATAGCCATTTTGATATTGATTAAGTAAGGATTGCTCAGCTTGGCATTGGGCGTATTGAATACGCATTTGATGGTCGAGCTCTTTACTATCTAAAGTAGCAAGAATGTCGTTTTCCTTAACATTTGAGCCTTCGTCAACATTAAGAGCAATGATTTTTCCAGGACGTTCAAAAGACAATAAACTATCTTGTATATCTACCGTACCATGAGCCTTATTAGGATCAATGTTTTGATGGAACAATAAGGCATAAGCAAAAGCCATAATTGTAATTAAGATTACAAAAATAACGATTATCGATTTTTTGGTATTCATCAAATGCTGCCTCCTGCTAAAAATGGGGCAAGGTAGAAAAGAAGCATGTTTCTTTTCTAGTAGTAGTTGTTAGCATGTAGTTGTAATAGTGAAAGCTAATATAGGTAAAGCTTATGGCTAGTGTAGCACAGCTATTTTAATAAATACCTAAAAACACCATTACAAGTTAATGCAGTTGCTATTAAGTTAGGTCTTTTGCCCAGCTAAAAGATGGATAAGAGTAAAGGTTAGGACAGGATAGTATCTGGCCAGTAGCTGGCAAAACTAGTATTGCAAAACAACTGGTATTAATAATGGGATGGAGGGGCCAGCAGGATAGGCCAGCAGGCTGGCCAGGCCTGCAGATTAGGCATGCAGGCTGGCAGGCCAGCTAAGTAGCTGTATAGCCGTATAGCCGTATAGCTATTAGCAAATCACTAACTTGCTAATAGCTATATTGTGAAGAGTAGGGATGTATTTAGCCTAACATGGAGGTAATGGAGTTCATGATGGTCACAAAGACTAGGGATGAAATAATGGCTACTGTGTTTAGGTCGGCTGATTCCTCAGCAGTTTTAGGGAGAGCTTTCATAGTCATAATAGGGGCAATGGAGCTCATTGGTGCCATTAAAATGATCATAACAATGATTCTAATTTCGGCCTCAAGAGGAACAAAGATCCAGACTAAAGCAGCCAAAACGGTACAAACTATATAGCGTAAGGCCCATGCTTGGAAAATAAATTTAAGCTGCTCTTTAGTAATGTTGAAATTAAGAGCAATACCAATAATCATGAAGCACAATAAGGTATTGGCCCCTGCAATGGTCTTAAATGGGGTAAGTAAACCTTCTGGAATAGTAATACTGCAAGCAGACAAAGTAATGACTAAGACATAAACGTAAAAAGGTAATGACTTGGACATTTCTTTGAAAATACTTTTAAGGTTAATTTGGTTTTCTGGGAAGTATTTGCGATTAAAGTACAGAGCGATAGAGTAAGAGCCACCAAAGCAGAATAAAGCATTAACTACATCAAACATACACAAAGCTAAGAAGGCTTTAGGGCTCATAGTGCTTTGCATAAAAGGTACTATAAAGTTGCCAATGTTAAAACAGGTCACATTGATCATGTTAAAGACACGCTGTTTAGGATCTCTGCTAGAGAAAAAGGCAATAGTGAGCAAGATAAAGTTAGCTAGTGCTGAAATGAGCATTACACCCAGCAATGAGACATCAAAATCAATACCATTGGCTGAGGTTAAAATGGCACAAGGTAAGGTGATATACATTACTACTGATGCCAAAGAGCGGGCGACATCAATATTAAGCAGTTTAATACGCTTAAAGAAATAAGCTAGGCAGATAATCAGTAGTACGCTAAAAGCATTGGTAAGTGCGTCATTCATGGCAGAAACTAAGTGGTAAAGCTCTAAAATACTTAAAATATCGCAATTTTAAGTGCCGCATGTTAAAGGTAACACAGCGCTATTATAGGCTTTTTTATAAAAATTTATTGCCAGCAATATGGCTCACTAAATTGAGGCATTTTTGCCTTATTTTAAAGCAAAACTTAATTACTGGTATGTAAGAGTAGCACCAGGCCCTTGCCATCAAAACTCTCAATGAAAGCTTTAATTTTGGCTGCCTAGCCTACAGACTGCAAGGCAGCCAGGCGCTCTGGCCTTAGCCAGAGCAAGCCTGGGCCAGAGCAATCCTGAGCCTGGCCAAGCGGCAAGGACACTATTGGTTTGAGGATTGAGGTAGAGGAGGTGAATTGGGATGATGTATGGGAATAAAAAAGGCCCCATGTGGGTGTGATGGAGCCTGAGGTTAATATTATGTTTTGGCTATTAAAAAATTATTCTTGAGTGTGAGCAATACGGTGTTCGTGATCTAAGGTGTTGCGGTTAAGCACAAATAGATCGGCGTTAATGAAATCAACAATTTCCTCACAAGTATTACCAATCAAGGCTGCGCCAACGCCTGAGCGGCCATGAGAGCCGATAAATACAGTGCTAGCATGAAGTTTTTTACATAGTTTTGGCAACACATCATCAGGCATACCCTCAGCAATATGGCAATGATCATCTGCAATATTGTGGTGATGGGCAAATTCAATGATTCTTCTCTTATGCTCAGCTAAAATACTCTCAGCATAAAGCTCTGGAGCATAGTTAGGTACTTCTAGCATTACAGTAGGTAAAACCACAGGAGCACCATTAACTAAATGGATAGGGGCTCCAGTAATAGTTGATAAGAGCTGAGCCTCACGCAATAGCAAGACATTCATGAGCTGTTTTTCACCAGAGGTAAAGTCAACAGCCACAATAATAGTGCTATTTTCATCCCAAGTGTGTTCTTTGGCGATAACTACTGGAATGTTGGAGTGACGTAATAAGTTCCAATCATGAGGAGTAAAGATAATAGAATCAAGTAGGCCGTGGTGATTGGCTCCTTTAATGATCAAATCAAAGTTACCACTATTAGCCTCATTTAACATACCCTCAGAAACATCTCTTGTCCATTTTACTGAAGGCACAATAGTAAAGCTTTCAGGATCTATATCTTGATGTTTCTCTAAAGCAGCAGCAATAATTTTTTGAAGCTCTTGAGTAGTAACTTCTTCTACATCTTCGTGAGAAGTCATTTCACTCTTCTTGCCGATAAATGGAATATCGTTAGAAAAGTCGTAAATGAGACGGAGTGCAGTAATGGTTACCTTAGGGTTGAAACGAGCAATTTCAATAGCTCGGTTAAGAGCTAATTGCTGGTCTTTTTTAGGCTCTATGATGACCAGAATGTTATGGTACTGTCTCATTTGGCAATCTCCTTAAGCCTAGCCTGTATCTCCAGTCGTGCCGACCTCAAGGGGTGATAGATCAAGATAAATGGAGATGTGCTAGCTGACACGCCCAAAAGGTGCTCAAACACATAACTCTATATTAAGGCAAGCGCAGCTATAAATTAGTATTTGTTGATAAGGTCTTTTAGGTTTTGTGATTTATAGCTAAAAAATCATAAAAAAAGCCCTCAATAGTAAATTGCCTGGGTACTAAAGAGGGCTAAAAAAGAAAAATTACATTTTAATGTGGCGAGGTCTAATACCTAATATTAAACAGCAGCTGGCAAATACCAGAGCACCACCTACAATTAAAGCACTTAAATAGCCAATAGAGGTTAAGGTGTCCATATGTACCCAGGCCTCAAATTCAGGAGCTACATAGCGCACGCTAACAGCCATGATAATGCCTGAAATTAAAGCCTTAATAATAAACAATATGGAGGTCTTGGAAATGCGGTAGATATTTTTCTTATGCAAAAGATAAATAAGCTGCCCTGCATTAACAAAGGCCGCTAAGGCTGTAGATAAGGCCAAGCCTACATAACCTAAAGGCCATACCAAAATTAAATTAAAGACAATGTTAGCGCCAATAGCTACCATAGAGCAGCGTACTGGGGTTTTAGTATCTTGGATGGCGGCAAAGCCTTGAACTAGTACTCTAACTAGCATAATGGCGCATAAGCCTACTACTGATGCAAGTAAAGATTGAGCGCTTAAGAGTACATGCTCTGAGCCAAAAGCACCTCGCATAAAGATAACTCTTAAGATAGGCTCTCGTAGCGCCATAATACCTAAGGCCGAAGGAATGCCAAGCAAGAGCACGAGACGTACACCCCAGTCTAAGGTTTTATTGTATTTATCATGCTCGCTATTAAAGTCACAGCGTGATAGTGCAGGTAAAATCACAGTAGAAATAGCTACGGCAAAAATACCAATAGGAAACTCTAAGAGGCGATCAGAGTAGTACAGGTAAGAAATAGAACCTGTAGCTAAAAATGAGGCTAAGACAGTATTAACTAAAAGATTTAACTGGCTAGCAGAGACACCAAAGAGAGCTGGAATCATTAAAGTTCTGATACGAACAACGCCAGGATGATGCCATCCCCATTTTGGTAATACCATCAGACCTAATTTATAGACAAAAGGCAATTGAAACACTAATTGCACTACACCGCCTACCACCATACCAATGGATAAAATGACATTAGGATCTTCAAAGTTAGGGGCGATAAAGTAGGCTGTACCAATCATAACTACATTGAGTAAACATGGAGTAATGGCTGGAATAGCAAAGCTGCCATGAACATTTAATACCGAACTACATAAAGCAGTTAAGGTAATAAAAAACAAGTAAGGGAAGGTAATTTCCAATAAAAAGCTAGCTTGGGTAAATTTATGAGCATCAGGGCCATCATTAAGCCAAGACTCAAACCAGCCCCAACCAAAAATAGCTGTTACTACAGGTGAGGCAAGCATACCAATTAAGGAAATAACAAAAACAATTAAGCCTAAGGTACCTGCGCTTTTAGCTATCAGTTCTCTAAGTTCAGATGAGCTTTGCTCTTTAGATGTTTTGGTTAGCACAGGTACAAAAGCTTGAGCAAAGGCACCTTCGGCAAACAATCTTCTAAAGAAATTAGGAATACGATTGGCAAAGAAGAAAACGTCAGCCATTAGACCAGCGCCCAATAGTTGAGCGATAGCAATATCTCTAACCATGCCTAAAATTCGAGACAGGAAAGTAGCTGAGGCTGTGACTATACCTGAACGCAATAGACGTGGTTTTTTAACAACTTGATTCATGACAAGCAAAGCCAGTTAATAGTAAAACATGTAAAGAACAGACAAATTATACCTGTAGCTTTAGCCTAAAGAGGTATCTAATACCATCATAAGAACAAAGCCTAAGATTACGGCAATAGTACCAATATCAGAGTGTTCGCCCAAACGAGCAGTAGGTATTAACTCTTCAATGACCACATAAATCATGGCTCCAGCGGCAAAAGATAATAGCCAAGGCATGATAGGGATAAATAAGGTAGAGAGCATCACCACAATTAGGGCAGCAATAGGTTCAACTAAACCAGAAATGACACCAAAAATAAACGATTTTCCTGAGGACATACCACTAGCACGCAGCGGTAAAGTTACAGCTGTGCCCTCTGGTACGTTTTGTATGCCCATACCAATAGTAAGTGCAATGGCTGCTGAGTAGGCCTCAGGAGTATTAATAGCAGCTGCTGCTACAAAAGAAATACCTACAGCCATGCCCTCTGGGATATTGTGAATAGTCATAGCTAAAAATAAGAGCTGGTGCTTACCTAAAGTAGTTTTAGGGCCTTCTGGTTCCTGACTATTAATATGTAGGTGAGGCATGAGCTTATCTAAAATCATTAAGAAAGCTGCACCTAAAATAAAGCCAGTAGCAACAGGAAAAGCTGCGGTTTTTCCTTCACTCTCTAGTTGATCAATAGCTGGCATAAGCAATGACCATACAGAGGCTGCGATCATAATGCCTGCTGCAAAACCTAAAGAGAGCTTAGTAAACAGTGGTGATGGTTTCTTTTTAGAAATCAAGACTGCCGCAGCACCAAGCGTAGTCATTAAAAAAGTAAAGCTAGTGGCATAAAAAGTGGAGCTTAAAGCTTCCATAAGTCCATCCTTCTTAATAAAAAGTGGGGCATTTTTGCACTGACATAATCATTATCAAGAGAGCTATCTTAAATAAAGCACCCGCCATGAGCAGCACTCAAATTAGATAATTATGCTAACGATTATGAAGTGCAAATTATATGAAAAAATGGGTGCTACATGGTTTATTTTGTCTAATGTATAAAAATTAGTGGGAAAAATTTCATGATTTTAGACAATTTTTAAAAATATTTTAAAAATTTATTGTGGTGCTATTATTGCCATAAATAAGCCTTTTCTTATGAAAATGCTATTTAAAATTTCTTTAAAAAATCATTAATTTCTTGGTAAATATTCACTTATATTGAGCCAATTTATCAAGTGAGCCCAATTTGCAAAGATTATCTATATAATGGGTGCCATACCAAGTTCAGTGCTACAGCACATAGAACAAGACAGATTTCAAAATATTTCAAGTAGCCAAATAAGCTTTGGTGATAAAAGTTGTGTTATAGAGCACATTTCTTGTAAATATTTAACCACATTTATAAAGAAAGCTCATATACTCATATATGAGTGTCTTAGAGCTAAATCGTGACCTTCGCTGGAGCGTTTTAGCAAAAAGGCAAGTGATTCGTTTCAAGGAGTTTTAGATGTCTTTTATCAATAAGGAAGTTGCAGATTTCGCTGTTCAGGCCTACGTTAACAAGGATTTCAAGGAAGTTACCAAGGCTGATCTTTTAGGCAAGTGGTCTGTATTCTTCTTTTACCCAGCTGATTTCACCTTCGTATGCCCAACTGAGTTAAAGGATTTAGCTGAGAAGTATGCTGAGTTCAAGGCAATCGGCTGTGAAATTTACTCTGTTTCTTGCGACTCTCACTTTGTTCACAAGGCATGGGCTGACGCTTCTGACACCATCAAGGCTATTGAGTACCCAATGCTCGCCGATCCTAACCACAAGTTAGCTAAGGACTTCGACGTATACATTGAGGAAGCTGGCTTATCAGAGCGTGGTACCTTCATCATCAACCCAGAGGGTAAGATCGTTTCTTATGAGGTATTAGCTGGCAACGTTGGCCGTAACGCTGATGAGTTATTACGTCGTGTTAAGGCTTTACAGTTTGTTGCTGAGCACGGCGATCAGGTTTGCCCAGCTAAGTGGCAGCCAGGTCAGGCTACCTTAAAGCCAGGTCTCGATTTAATCGGTACCCTCTAATTTGACTACTAGTTTTAACTAGTTGTTCTAAGGCGTTGAGCCAAAAGGAAGTCCCCTTATGGGGGCTTTCTTTTATCAAAAAACCCCCATGTGACCTAACATTGTTGCTGGGGGTTTTTTAGTAATTACGATAATTATCATTTATCACGTCCTTATGGTTAGCTTTAGCTAACTCTAGCTTTTCTGCGTACTTAGAAATACAGTAATTGCTGTGTTTGCTATGTTGTTTGTCTTACTAGCTAAAAATCTATCAACTTAAACGCCATATTGTGATAGTTTTTTGCTAAAGTAGGTTTATTAATTACTAGATCCTGAGACTTTTTGCTGTAATTTAGGTTTCAATCATGAGCGCAAACGATAATTTATTTGATGCCATCATTGTAGGTGGTGGTCCTGCTGGTCTTACTGCTGCTTTATATTTAGCTCGTGCCCGTTATCGTGTTTTAGTCTTAGAAAAAGATCGCTTTGGTGGTCAAATTACTATTACTCACGAAGTGGTTAATTACCCTGGTGTAGAGTCAACCTCTGGTGAAGCTTTAACCGACACTATGCGTCGTCAAGCCATTAACTTTGGTGCTGAGGTGAAGTTAGCTGAGGTGTTGGATGTTAAGCTTGATGGTGATATCAAAGAAGTGATCACTAATAGCGGCACTTTACGTAGTTTTGCTGTATTAATTTGTACTGGTGCTAACCCTCGTCATATTGGCTTTGAGGGTGAAAGTGAGTTCCGTGGCCATGGTGTAGCTTACTGTGCTACTTGCGATGGTGAGTTCTTTACTGGTAAAGAGCTTTTAGTAATCGGTGGTGGCTATGCTTCTGCAGAAGAGGCTATGTTCTTAACCCGTTATGCCAGCAAGGTAACTATTTTAGTTCGTAAAGATAGCTTCTCTTGTGCTCGCTCTATTGCTGATGAGGTTATGGCTCACCCTAAGATTAAAGTACTCTTTAATCACGAGGTTAAGTCTGTGAGCGGTAATCAATTTGGTATTACTAGCGCTCAGATCTTCAACAATAAGACAAACGAAACCTTTACTTATACAGCAGAAAATAATGATACCTTTGGTGTGTTCGTATTTGCTGGCTATGTTCCAAATACTGCTTTGGTAAAAGATAAGGTAGCTTTAAATGAGCAGGGCTATATTATTACTGACCACAACCAAGAAACTAATGTAAAAGGCGTATTTGCCGCAGGTGACGTATGTATTAAGACATTACGTCAGGTTGTAACAGCTGTGTCAGATGGTGCTTTAGCCGCCGCAGCAATGGAAAAGGTTGCAGCTACTATGCATGATAAGACTGGTTTAGTTCCTGAAGTGCCTAATGCTACTCGTAAGGCCCCTGAAGAGCCACGTGCATCAATTGCTCCTGAGGTTCAAAATGACAGCTTTATTTCCCCAGACTTTATTCCTCAGTTAAATGCTGTCTTTGAAAGAATGGGCTCTAAGATTACGCTACGAGTTCATACTAAGGGCGATGAGAAGGGTAATGAGCTCTTACGTGCTATGACTGAGCTTAGTGATTTAAGTGATAAGTTAGCTCTAGAGACTACCGATGAGGGCGAGCACTTACCATTTGTTGAGTTTATCAAAGAAGATGGCACCCCTGCTAACATGGCATTCCACGGCGTGCCTGGTGGTCATGAGTTTACCTCTTTTGTTTTAGGTATGTACAATGCAGCAGGCCCTGGTCAGCCAATTGATGATGCCGATCGCAATGCTATCTTAAACATCAGCAAAGAAGTAAAGATGCAGGTTTTAGTATCTTTATCTTGCACCATGTGCCCTGATTTAGTGGTAGCAGCTCAGCGTATTGCCTCTTTATCAGACAAGGTAACTACTCACGTTTATGATGTTGGTCTCTATCCTGATATGAGAACTGAGTTTAATGTGATGTCAGTACCTTGCTTAGTAGTGAATGGCAAGCATGAGACCTTTGGCAAGAAGAAGATGCCAGAGCTATTAGAGTACTTAAAAGGCTTAGACGTAATCTAAATAATTAAGCTCTAAGCTAATTGACAAATAAAAAGGCTGTCCCAGTAATGGTGACAGCCTTTTGGTTCAAATAGATCCCCTGGGGGATTTGAAAAAAACTATACGTATCAAATCGGCACTCAACTTAAGGCGTTCAAAAGCGGGTATCAAAAAGAAACCTGATAAATAAGGCGTTTTAGTCGCCTACTTAAAAATAAGTCTGTACCAGGCAGTACGTATAATTATTTCTCAATCCCCCTGGGGCTCTATTTGAACCGCCTTTTTAATTTAACTAAAATTCACATATATAACTTAATCGTTAGCACTTATCAGGCCAGCTTGAATTTTGGTGCTTTCTTTTTGATAGCTATAGTTGTTGATTACATCTAGCATTTCAGTAGCTTCCTTTCGGTCGCCATCGTAATGAACTAGCTCACACCAGCGATCGATTAATCTATCTAAGTAATCGCACATTAAGAAATTAGCAGCCTCGCCAAATTCATCCTGAGCATTAACTGACAAATATCCTACTTGAGGGCAATCTTCATCGTCAATTTGACAATCAGTTGCTAAATCACAATTAGATACTAAGTAAACATTAGCGAGAATTTCTGCATTATGAGTCTCAGATATGTAGTCCTTAAGATTATAAAAATCGTCTATGATAGAAATATCTGCCTTTACAGCTTGACCTTTTAGAGGGTCAAAGTAGGAGACAGCGGTAATCTCTAATTCACAGTCCTGACCATCATTTTGGGTGCATTTAGCATCTAAGAGCTTGCAACTATAGCTATAGTCGTCATCCTCATTATAATCTTCGACAAACGTATAAAAATCACCACTATAATCGTCAATTGCATATTTAGCTGCATTATAGATTTCTAGAATAGTGTCTTCATCGCCTTTAAAGATGATTTTAGCCATAGTTTTGTAGGCATAAGGAGGAATGTAGGTTTCTTTTTTAAAGAAACTAACAACTGGAGCAAAGTCTTCATTAGGCTGAGAGATTAATTCGATTAGTTGCTCTTGAGTATATTCCTCAGGATCAATCTTATTGTATTCACACCAGTAATTAAGTGATTCCTCTAAACTATCAAGTTCAAAGTATAAATCCTCTTCTTCATTGTAAAGTTGCCTATCCTCGTCGGCTTCATCAAAACATAAATAATTTTTGGCGGTCAAAAGTTCATCAGTATACTTTTGCAGTTCCTCATCATAGAAAGTAGCGCTATCGACATGATTACCGAAATAAAGCCAAGTACACTTACATGCTCCTTTGATGTTGAGCATCATAGACTTAAGTAAAATGGCAGTCCATGGATGGGTGGTAAAGTCTACGAATAGTTGATTATGAAATTTGCTCACTTCAGCTAGTCTTGCTGGATGGAGTTCATCAATAAAGAAATCAGCCTTTTCTTTTTCAATACCACAAGCTACAGCTAGCTGTTTAACAACTTCAAGATCGCGATCTTCATAGTCACGTTGATATTGGTTAACGAGCTGCTCGATCTTTTCAAGTTCGTTAGGCTCACCGTAAAACCTAACACTAAGAATGTATTGTAAATCCATGGGGCATTCCTTATTAGTTGACAGAATAATGGCTAATTAGCACTATCACTATTCATGCATAGTGCATTGTTTATATTATACTATTTTTTATTAAAAACAAATAAAAATCATAATAAAAATATGAATATTGATTTAAAAACTAATTTGCACGTAAAAAGTAAATAGTTGTTTTGTAGGCTTATTATGAAAATTTTTGTGCGATTCATTAGATTGACAAGATAGCTAAATGGAGTTAGCATAGGCTAACGACAGGAAATTACTAGAAATACCTCATTTGTGGAACTCTCTAGTTTTAATTCTGGGCGGTTCTTTCCATTGTGTATATCCTTACAGATCCTTATTATTCATTAGTATTTTGGCAAGATGATGCTAATGAGTAATAAGGATCTTGCTTTTTTATACGTCCCTTCTTTGATTTTTTTATCTCCATAATAGTTTAGCCGTGGTACCATGGTCTAATAATATTTTACGATCCTAGTAGCCATCTAACATTATTTACCTTAGGCTCAACAAGAACCGTAAATACTAGTAGTGTCCTATTTGCAGGGCTTTGGAGAAAGAAAATGAGCGATAGCCAAAATACCTCTGCTAATTTAAGCGAAATTTTATTTAAGCCAAAGCATGATTATATTGAGACCTCTTTAATCTCCAACTCTGGTTGTCCACTGCCAGATGTGGGTGATGGCTTGCATTTTATGGGCTCTCCTTTTAGATCTAAGTGGTATCGACCTTTAAATCTCTATACTTGGACATATTTAGGTGGAAACAATTTAGATATAGAAATGGCTTTATCCAATATCATTATGAGCAAGAACGATCGTTCTCGTGAAACTTGCTTTGATACTGTTAGCCAATATGGTGCGGGCAATTGGATTTATGAGTTTAGCTCTATTGCTCAAGAGCGTGTTATGAGAGCTCGTCTTGCTATCGAGCAGGGCAACTTAAATGAGGCCAGCCACCACTATCGTATGGCATCCCGCTATTTTGCTATTGCTGCCTATCCTAATTTAAAGGGAGATGTCTTAGCCGCTCAAGCCTCTTTATTAGGCCGTCAGGCATATAGAAAGATTTTTAATGACGAAAAAGAGTTTGGCTATTATAAGGAGTTGACCTTCTTAGTTAGAGGTGAAAAAGTTACAGGCCACTTGCATAGCATGGACAATAAAACGCTCCAGCCATGCGTCATCGTGGTTACTGCCTATGGTGATACCTCTACTGACTACTATCGTCTTTTTAGCGACTATTTTAGAAAGATGGGTATTGCTATCTTTGTTATTGATATGCCAGGTATGGGCGATGCCTCAAAAATTATCTTAGATGCTAATACCTCAGACATTTTAGAGGCTGCTGTTGATTATTTGCGAGAGCATGTTAACTACATTGATAGTAGCGCTATCGGTGCCATGGGCTATCGTTTTAGCTCTAATCCTGTGGCCAGATTAGCGCTCTTGCGTCCTGATGTGTTTAAGGCTATTGCGCTGGTTAGTCCTGCTGTTCACAACGCTTATGTCAATCATAAGCTGCTCAATAATATGCCACTAGCGGCCCGCTCTTCTTTAGCTAATAGATTAAATCTGGATGCAAGCAATTGGGAAACTATTGTGCCGCAAATGCAGATGCTATCCCTTAAGAAACAAGGCTTAATTGGTTACCATGCTAGCAATAAAGTACCAGTATTAAGCGTCTTTACTCCAGTTGATCTTAAGTTTAATGATGATGACTTGGCTGTGATTAATAATGCATTTACTAATAATACTGTCATCAAACATAAGCACATTAGAGTTAGTGAATTTGCTCCTAAGGTGTTTAATGATATTGCTCTCTTCTTTAAAGAGCATCTTTTGTCATAAGAGCTTTTGTTAAGAATCTAGTTTTTTGTATTCAAAGTGCGGCTTAGGTTTTCTTGAGCCGCATTTTTATTTTTGTGCGTTTAGAATACGGAAACATTTGGGGCATGAGCTCTAAAATGGGGAATGACTTTACTACTGACAGTAAGTCCTTACAGGACGTTTTTTGCGATAAATATAGTGTTTTACTGATGTTTTTAGGGTGTAGATAATATTAACTATTTTTGGTAATTGGGTAGTTTTCTTAAAAATGGTTGCTATAATGTTTGGTAGTTAACTTCCGAAAATGGTTGCTATGAGTACTGACAAGAAAGATCAAATTCGCAAAGAGGATATTATTGATTTTCCTCACGACAATCCTAAAGCCGTTTTATACCCCACCAAAAAATGGCTCTATGTTTGTGAGCGTGAGTATTTCCAAACTCCATCAGGAGCTCACTCTGAAAATCGAGTTACTTTGGGCAAAGTATGGCAAGGCAAGTTCTATACTTTAGATGAGTTTAAGCGTTTATTTAAGCGTGATGGCAGCCCAAGAGTTTATCCTAGTAAACGAAAGTACAACAAAAGAACTAATCTGGACACCACTATGGATCAATCATCATTAGGTAACAATACTTTAAATAGCGATGGTCAAAATATTGTTATTAAGTTAGGCACTAGCACTCTTACCCAAGGCAAAAATGAGCTTAATCGTGCTCATATGTTAGAAATAGTACGTGTAGTGGCTAAAATGCGTGAGCAGGGCCATAGGGTTACCCTAGTATCATCAGGTGCTATGGCGGCTGGTCGTGAAGTAGTTAAGCATTATGCTAATTTACCTCCAGTATTAAGTTCTAAGCAGTTATTGGCATCCGTAGGTCAAGGCTACTTAATTGAGGTTTGGTCTAATTTATTTGCTATTTATGGCATCCATATTGGTCAATTACTCTTAACTCGTGCTGATTTGGAAAATCGTGAGCGCTTTTTAAATGCTCGTGATACTTTATTTGCGTTACTTGATAATGGCATTGTTCCAGTAATTAATGAAAATGATGCTTTATCTACCGCTGAAATTAAAGTGGGCGACAATGATACTTTAGGTGCCATTACTGCTTGTGCTATTGAGGCTGATAAGCTCATTTTGTTAACCGACCAAAAGGGCCTTTATGATGCTGATCCAAGAACCAATCCAGAGGCTAAGCTCATTCGTCAAGTAGATAAGATTGATGAGAGCATCATTAAGTTAGCAGGTGGCTCTGGTACTAATTTAGGTACAGGCGGTATGTCCACAAAGGTAAAAGCTGCCAAAATAGCGACCCAAGGTGGAGTGGAGCTCATTATTGCCTCAGGTAAAGACCCTAGCATTATGTTGGATCTTATCAACGAGCAAGGTGAAGGTACTTTCTTTAAGACCGCTACCAAGTCAACTGAGTTACGTAAGATTTGGTTATCGTCTACTACTAAACCAGCTGGAAAATTGATTGTTGATGATGGTGCTGCTAAGGCTTTAGTAGAGCGTGGCTCTTCTTTATTGCCATCAGGCATTGTCAAAGTATCAGGTGAGTTCTTGCGTGGTGCCGTCATTGAAATTGATGATTTAAATGGCAAATCATTAGCTAAAGGTATAGTTCGCTATACTGCTCAAGAGTGTGAGCAAATTCGTGGTTGTAAGAGCGACGAAATTGAGAGTAAATTAGGTTTTTCTCATGGAGTTGTGATTCATAGAAACGATTTAGTGTTAATTTAAGGCTAGAATATCTACATATTGTTTTGTAATGAAATTTAAAAGGGTTGGTCTCAAATGGATTTTGGTATTGATATGAATAAGGTTGGCTACAACGCTAGGATAGCCAGTCACACTTTAGCAATGGCCAGCACTGAGGATAAAAATGAAGCACTTGCACATATAGCTTCTATGCTTAAAAAAATGAAGAGCTTTATTCTTGATGTAAATGCTAAAGAAGTGGCAGATGCTCAGAGTCGTTCTTTACCAACTCCTATGATTGATCGCATGACATTAACTGATGCTCGCTTCAATGAAATGGTTGAGGGCATTGAGCGTGTTATAGCTCTTCCTGATCCTATAGGTAAAATACTTGAGGGCTATACCGTGCCATCAGGTTTAAATATCATGCGTCGTGTCGTGCCTTTAGGTGTAATTGGCGTTATTTATGAGTCCCGCCCTAATGTAACTGTCGACATTGCTGCTCTATGTATCAAATCAGGTAATGCTTGTATTTTAAGAGGTGGTTCTGAGTGCTTCCAAACTAATCTTACTTTATTTGAGATTATGGAAGAGGCTTTGACTAATAGCCCAATTCCAGCAAGCTGTGTAAATTTTATTACTTCAACAGATCGTGAAATGGTTAATCGTTTATTAACTTTGGATGAGTATGTTGATTTAATTATTCCACGTGGTGGTGAGGCTCTACACCGCATGTGTGTTAAGCACGCTACTATTCCAGTAATTGTCGGTGGTTTTGGTGTAAGCCATATTTATGTAGATAGTTCTGCTGATATTGAGCGCTCTGTGCCTGTTATTATCAATGCAAAGGTGCAAAAGCCTTCAGCATGTAATGCTTTAGATACTTTAATTGTGCATCGTGATCGTGCTGCTTCATTAATGCATAATTTAGCTCCAGAGCTTGAAAAACATCATATTTTAGTTCATGCCCATGGGGAAATGGCTGATATCTTACGTGACTATCCTTTCTTAGGTAAGTGTTCAGCACAGGATTTTGATACTGAGTTTTTAGGCTTGCAGATGAATGTAGTTATGGTGGATAGTATCTCTGATGCTATTATTCATATTAGAAAGCACAAAGCCATTCACTCTGATGCGATTTTAACTAACAATTTGACCAATGCTGAGCTGTTTGAGCGTTCTGTACCATCAGCTTGTGTCTATGTTAATGCCTCCACTCGTTTCTCTGATGGCGGCCAATTTGGTATGGGGGCTGAGGTGGCTATTTCCACCCAAAAACTTCATGCTCGTGGCCCAATGGGCTTGCAATCTCTTACTACTTACCAATATGTATGTAGTGGTGATTACTTAGCCCGTCAATAATTTTTTGTAAGTTTAGCCTCCATAAAATAAAGAACTCACTTAGTCTATTACTAGCTAAGTGAGTTTTTTTATTTGGGGCAAAATAGATGCCATAGCTCTTAAGGGCTCCTGCCATTAAGGACTATTAGGCGCTGTGGCTGATGAGGCTGCTTCGTCTGTTGTTAATGCCATTGGTGCTATGGCTGATGAGGTTGCTGCTGGTGCTGCTGGTGCTGCTGGTGCTGCTGGTTGCTGCTTTGGTTGATGGGGCTGCTGTTGGTGCTTTGGGAGTAAGGATAATAGCAAAGAAAAGTAGGGCAAAATTGGGGGGGTGTTGTCGGCCTTTCTTTGCTGAACTTTATAGGTGATCAAAATAATTTAATTAAAATTGATTACAGGTCATATAATTGAGTTAAATGTTTTTTAATATCGCATAAGCTTTGTAATAATGAATCAAGAGTAGCTATCTCTACATTTTTAGAGTAAGGAGGAGATATGTCCTACAAGGTTTTAGTGCTCGTTAAGCCTACTGAGGAACAGCCAGCCTTAGAGCGTGCTGCCGAGTTTGCGCGTTTTATGCCTGATCTTAAATTGGTACTTTATCGTGTGGTCAGGGATTTTACCGAGGATAAACTTCCTGAGTTAGAACAGCGCTATACCAGAGAAGTTAGCTCCCTAATGGATCGCTATCCTAGCATTAAGAACTATGAGATTAAGATAGCATTTTCTGAAGAAGTTGCTCCTTCATTCTGCCACTATGCAGGACTAAAGTCTGAGCATTTCGATTTAGCAATTATTTCAGCTAACCGTCGTAATACCTTAAAGGATCTCTTCTTCTCTCCTATTGATTCTCAAATCATGCGTCAAGTGCCAATCCCACTTTTAATTGTTAAGGATCCTCAGGCACCACAGCGTCTTGATCGTGCTATTTTATTGGCTATTGATTTTGAAGAAAGCAATCATGAGAAGTTCATTGATGAGGTATTAATTACCGCCGCCAAGATCTTTGCTGATAACTTTAATGGCGAAGTACACGTATTAAATTGCGTACCTCCTGTTCACGGCGGTCTCATGGGTGGTGATACCAATATTTCCATCATGATGGGCTCTAATAAGCCTTCAACTCGTCCTGCAATTCATACTGCTGCTTTATATGATTTTGCAGATAAACATGGCATTCCAAGAGAAAGATGCCATGTTGCCGAAGGCCGTGTTGATGAAATGATTCCTCGTGTATGTACTACTTTAGAGGCTCGCATGGTATGCATGGGCACTTCATCTCGTGAAGGTGTATTAAGTTCCTTTGATCAAAGTGCTAGCGAATTAGTTTTAGAGCAAATCAAGGGCGACATATTTATTGTTAATCGCCATGTAAGATTTGATGAGACAAATCTACACGATTAAGCTATTTATAATTATCCTTAGGATAAGGCCACACTATTGCAGTGTGGCTTTTTTGTTTGTATGCTCATAGTACGTTGTGGTTTAGGATTAGATATTTCTATTAGTTATGAGTGATATAAAAATACGTAATTTCCATTGGGGGAAAGACTTTAAACGCATTATCAAGATAGTTCAGGAAGTTTGGTTCTTTGATGCTCCTACTAAGAGGATAGGTTATTTAAATGCGCTAAACTTTATGTTGCACTATCTAAATCTTGCAACTCATATTGTGGTTACTGTAGATGAGCATGATAATGCTACAGGCATTTTAGGTCTCACTACCAAGCAAGACCAGCCATTATTTAGACAGAATCGTTTTATCTGTTGTAAAGCTCGTGCCCTAGAGTTTACCTCTAAAGTTGCTCTTTATTTTTGGCCTAAGGCTTTAGTATCTCGCCTGTTTAATGGTATTTTCTTTGAAAATTATCAAAAATTAAGAAAAATGGTGCCTAACCCTCAAGATCCTGAGTTTTTGGTCATGATTGTTGATCCTAAGATTAAGGGTAAAGGCTTGGGACGTGCTTTGGTGCAAGCTGGTGAGGATATTTTAAAAAGCAAAGGCTTTAATCAGTATTATTTGCTTACAGACTCAAGCTGTGATGTAGGTTTTTATGAGCGTCTTAAGATGGATAAGGTGCTTGATGTTAGCTTATGCTTTGATATTAAACACGAACCTGCCTACGATCATTACTTGGTAGGTTTTTTACGCGGTTTAATTTACGTAAGAAATATTTAAAAAAAAGCCCTGCAAGGATTCAAGCAGGGCTTTTTTCATTAAGCTAAAGACTAGTCTTATACATTAAAGAGGAACTCAAAGAGGTCGCCGTCTTGTACAATATAGTCCTTACCCTCAGAGCGTAATTTACCAGCCTCTTTAGCGCCAGCCTCGCCGTTGTACTTAATAAAGTCATCAAAGGCAATAGTTTGGGCACGAATGAAGCCACGCTCAAAGTCAGAGTGAATCTTACCTGCAGCTTGTGGAGCGGTTGCGCCAACCTTAACAGTCCAAGCACGAACTTCCTTAACGCCAGCAGTAAAGAAGGTTTGTAGACCTAAGAGCTGATAACCTGCACGAATTACACGGTTTAAGCCAGGCTCTTCAAGACCCATGCTCTCCATAAACTCTTTGCGATCTTCCTCTTCCATAGTAGCTAAGTCAGCCTCAATAGAAGCACTTACAGGAACTACAATAGAGCCTTCCTTTTGAGCATACTCACGTAAACCATCTAAATATGGATTATTTTCAAAGCCATCCTCAGAAACGTTGGCAATATACATCATTGGCTTTAAGGTTAAGAAGTTAAAGCCCTTCATAGCAGCTAAGTCTTCTTGAGTAAACTCAACAGCACGTAACATCTTGCCTTGCTCTAGTGCTGGCTTTACCTTTTCAAGAGCAATAACCTGAGCTAAAGCTTCCTTATCGCCACCTGTGCGAGCTCTCTTCTCTAAGCGCTGGAGAGCCTTATCAGCAACTTCTAAGTCAGCAATAGCAAGCTCAGTGTTGATAACTTCAACGTCATCAACAGGGTTAACCTTGCCATTTACGTGGATTACATTAGGATCGTCAAAGCATCTTACTACATGGGCAATAGCATCAGTTTCACGAATGTTAGATAGGAACTTATTACCTAAGCCTTCACCAGCAGCAGCGCCCTTAACTAAACCTGCAATATCCACAAATTCCATAGCTGTTGGAACAACTTTCTGTGGCTTAACAATAGCAGCAATTTGATCTAAGCGTACATCAGGAACAGGAACAATACCTGTATTTGGATCAATGGTGCAGAATGGGAAGTTTTCTGCTGCGATGCCAGCCTTGGTTAAAGCGTTAAATAAGGTAGATTTACCCACATTTGGTAAACCAACGATACCACAGTTAAAACCCATGTTAATACCTCAAGTATATGAGTTAAAGTTAAAGTAATTTGGTGCTTAGCTATTATTTTTGCCACTGGAGCGGCTTGAAACCATTAATAGCGCTGGTTGCTTTGGTAATGCCTTGAGTAAAAATAGTGCCAATGCTGATGGTGGCAGCATCCAAAGTCTCTTCAATTAAAGCACGATCAGTAGGGCTTGGTTTACCAAGAACCCATGAATAAGTGTCTGGGCCTTTGCCAATACCAATACGTAAACGATAGTAGTCTTGGCTACCGCTTAAATTAGCTGTAATTGATTTTAGGCCGTTATGACCTGCTAGGCCACCTCCAAATTTTAGTTTCATCTGGCCTGGGGCTAAATCCAGTTCATCATGTAAAACTAAAATTTCTTGAGGAGCAATTTTAAAGAAATTGCATAAGGCACCTACAGCTCTACCTGATTCATTCATAAAGGTAGTAGGGAAAAGCAAGTGAACCTCATGGCCCTCAATCATGCCCTTACCATGTAAGCCAGAAAACTTGCTATTAGGTTGGAGGCTAATATTGTACTTGCGTGCAATGAGCTCTAAGAGATCATAGCCCATATTATGGCGGGTATGGTCATACTTAGCTCCTACATTGCCTAAACCAACAATCAATTTAATAGTGTTATTAGCTGCCATAAGATATCTTGTTAAATAAAAGCTTAAATTAAACTATCTGAGCCCAATTTTGCTCAAGCTTAATAATTTCTTGAACGTCTTTTACTGGTAGTTTTGCTAGTACTTGTAGCACACTTAACTTACTATCTGCAAAGACATGATTAGGGACAATTTCATTCATAGGCACAATGACAAAAGCACGCTCTTGAGCACGTGGATGAGGCAAAATTAATTTAGGATCATCGCTTAGCAAATTATCACAGCTAATGACATCTAAATCTAGAGTACGTGGACCATTTTTAATCAAACGAACTCGACCAAAATCAAGTTCTATCTTAGCTAAGTTATCATAAAGATCCATAGGTAAGATAGAAATCTCAAGCTCAATAACAGCATTAATAAAGTCATCTTGGTCAAGATAACCTACAGGTTTAGTGCGATATAAAGAAGAGGCTTTAACTATGGTTACGCCGTCAATATTGTTGATGGCTTTTAGCGCCTCTGTTAAGGTCTCTATACTTTGACCCATGTTAGAACCAAGGGCAATAATAGCTTGCATAGATAGTCCTTGCACTTAGGTGCAAACAGAATTAAGGCCAAAGTGTAGCTTGATAGGGGCTACTAGCTTTGGCCTTTAAATAATGTAGGGGTAAGCCTAATGATTTATGGCTCTAAGTTCATGGACTTACGCCAGCTACGAGCCTTATTGATAGAGGCTGGTGAGTCATAGATCGGGAACTCTTTTTCAGCATCGTGACGGTCTTTACGATTATTACGTGAAGCGTTACGACGAGAGTTACGACGATCATCTCGAGAAGCTCGCTCCTCACGAGAGCGCTTTTCAGCTTCTAACTTGCACTTATCATAATAAGGCTGCCAGAACTCAACTCGTGAGGCTAAGCTCTTATCAAATTGAGCACGAAGCTTAAATAAGTCAAATGCAGCACGGAAACTATGGTAAGAGGTAGTCTCTTTTACATACTTCTTAGGCTCTTTGGATTCGAGCAAGAATTGTAAGCGCCATAGTAAAGCTATAGAGCGAATGATCTGCTCTGGCATAGCAGTAATGCTGTATTGGTTGATTACTACTTGAGAAGCCAAGAAAGAGATTAAGCTCTTATAGTTAATATTTTCAGCACTAAACATTAAGTCGTCACGGACTTCATAGAAGTTCCATAAGAACTCATTCCATAAAATAATGGCATATAAGAAGTGCGGCTTATTGCACTTGCCCTCATGGAAGCGCTGATCGGTGCTAGCAAAAGCGTAATTTAAGAGATCACGGCAAGAGCTAGAGTTTAATAGCATCTCAGATAAGGTAAAGAGATGACCAAATAAACCAAGTGAGGTTAAAACCTTGAAACTAGCTTGGGCATGACCTGTTAAAAAGAGCTTATTAACCTCATCGTACATACGAGCAGGAGCTACTTGAGACAGTAATTTTGCGCAAGGCTCAATACTGTTTCTAGTACGATCAGATAATTGGAAACCTAATTTGGCGCTAAAACGTGCTGCACGTAAGATACGAACAGGATCTTCACGATAGCGGGTTTCAGGATCACCAATAATATCGATAACGCCATGGGTTAAATCATAAAGACCACCATGAAGATCGATAAGCTCTCCAGTTTGAATGTCTAAGTAAATAGCATTAATGGTAAAGTCACGACGCTGAGCGTCTTCTTCAATACGCTTACCATAGCTGTTATCACGTACTAACATACCCTCAGAGGTAATTTGTACGTCAAAACGCTTGCTATCGCTTGCTACAGGGCGAGATACTTGTACCTTATTAGCATTGCCACCGCGGAAAGTAGTTACTTCAATAATATCGTTGTTGGAATAAACGATATGAACAATCTTAAAGCGGCGTCCAATAATACGTGCATTATTAAATAAACGACGTACCTGCTCTGGAGTAGCATTAGTCGAAACGTCAAAGTCCTTTGGTGTTTTGCCAAGTAATAAATCACGAACACCACCACCTACTAAATAGGCCTCATAACCTGCTTGCTTAAGTCTTTTAATAACTTTAATAGCAAATTTAGAGATCTTTTCAGTTGGTAGTTGATGTTGGCTGGCATCTAAAACCAGCTTGTGCTGGCCTTCTTTAGTTACCAAAGCTTTGTGCTTCTTTAATAGGTCTTCTAGACCTGGGAGTAAGGCAGAAATTTTTATGTACCTCAAATCTCATAAAGAAGTCTGGTTCTCCTAATATTTTACTTCGAGGCTCTTATCACTAAGGCAAAGCTATCGTTTCCATTAATAAGTAAAGTTATCACGATAGACTGAGAACAAAAGCTCTCCAAGTAAAATATCAGGGGAACCTACAAGAATTGAGCTGAAAATTAAATAGTTACCAATCTTTTTGGAGCTTATATGTTTTACCAACTAGATTAGGTATTAACAGCTTTAATGCTATCAACTAACAGTTGTCCTTAAGATAAATTGACAATTCCCTAAAATAAGGGCGCTCAATCTATAAAGAGATCAGCTCGTACTTTACAGTATGGTACGTAATTTATCTTTTAGATTTACCTTATGTAGTGTAAAACTAAGACAAAAAGTGTAATTCATCTAATTTGAGCGCTTAGAGCTTAGTCAATAAAACAATAAGATAAGAGCTCATGGCTTAATTTAAACTTAAACTAAGCTCAGCTTAATTCGCCAAGTAATACAGCATTAAAAGCGCTGCAATACTAAATTAAGCCGCATTATATCACAATCGCACAATGCGGCATGTTTTGTTCTTTAAAGCTATCACAAAGAGTTTGTAAAAGCTTATCCATAGTAGAGCGATATTCGCTAATAATAGGTAAGTAATCCTTGCTATTAAGCCCCAACATCTTAATAAGGCCATAGCCTAAAATCTTAGGCTCAAGATAATGCGCCCCTAAAATGTATTCGCCCAAGCCCAAGTCTACGCCCAAGCTATCGCTTGTGCTTAGGCTTGTGTCCTCGCCCTCGCTCTCGACCTGGCGCACGCTCACGCCTGCGCTCTGGCTCTTGTCAGCGCTATGGCCCTTGCCCTCGCCTGCGCTCAGGCTCGTGCCTGCTTCTGCGCTCAGGCTGCCCCCTGCGGCTATTAGGTTAAGACAAGAGTAGCCATAACTTAGTAGGGCATTAAGAAGCTCACAAAGATGAAGAGTGAGTATTTTTTTATCTAAGGCTGAGGTGCTGCCTTTAAGCAGGGATAGCTTAGTAGAAATAAGTTCACTTAGTTCTTGATAGAGCTTATTGAGCGCTACATAGTGGCAGTCGTTTTTAATGTCACTTTGACCTAATAGCTGATAGGTATGGGCTAAGGCCTGATGAGGAGCATTAGTTACTAATACAGCAGGTGCTTTATTTTGCTTGGATAGTTTATTGCCACTGTGATCTACTATTAAAGGCACATGGAAAAAGCTTGGTGCTTGATAGCCTAAGATCTCATAAAGACAAAGTTGTAAAAAGGTAGCATCAAGCATATCAGCGCCACGTACCACCTCACTAATGTGCTCATCATGGTCATCAAGTACTACTGCTAAATTGTAGGCAATAATGTTATCAGCACGTTTTAAGACCAAACTATGGGCTAGCTCATGGTCTAAGGTTGCTTGCTCAATGAGCCCTAAATTGCCATCAATAAAGCTCTTATGATGGGTAAGATAAGGGCTAAGATCAATTCTAATAGCCACATGATCAAGTGGCCCCTTGGCAATTTGCTCTTGTATAGTCTTGTCATGACAAGGGCAAGGACGCATTTTCATTTGGGCACGGCTACAGGTGCAATAGTAGGCTTGTTTACTATCAATAAGCTTAGAGAGTAGTTCTTGATAGTTACTCAATTGCTCTGATTGAATAATAGGGCTACAGTCACTTTTAATGCCAAGTAACTCAAGTTCCTCTAAGACAATAGGGGTATTTTCTTTGGGGCAACGAGGAAAATCTAAGTCCTCAATACGGACAATAAATCTACCTTGTTGACTCTTAGCTCTAAAATAAGAGGCATAACCAGAAACTAATGATCCCCAATGCAAACGACCACTAGGTGATGGCGCAAAGCGTCCACAATAAGCCATAATATTCACCAAAATCCAAAATGCGACCTTCTAATTTTAACAAAAGCTAAGCTCTTAAACTAAAACAAGCTTCGCCCTTCCCTTTCCCCTTGCCCTTACTCCCTAGCCCTTTAGCCCCTGCCCAGCCAAGCCACACGGGCCCTGCACTGCCCAATAGGCTACAGCCAAGCCCGTTGGGCTTTGCTGTGCCCATAGGCTTTGCCAAACCCAATGGGCTATGCTGTGCAAAACTTGCTTTGCTGCGCAAAGCTTGCTTGCCTAATAAGCTTATAGAGGAAAGCCGTGCTTATCATGAATGTTAGGTATGGGGGCATGACCTGTTACGGATAGTGAGGTATAGGAGGAGATAGTGGGCTATTAAGAGTAGCTATTGTTTAAGAGATAGGGGATAGGGAGATTAAGAGTGCGATGCTGAGCGCAGGCAGGTCTTATACCCAAGCGCACTTTCTTAAAGTGCGCCTGAGTATATGAGGCAAGATTAGTCTTGCGGCTATTAGTTAGTGATTAATTACTAATCACCGTATTGCTTTTCTTTGATTTCAGCTAAGGACTTGCAGTCAACGCAAAGATCGGCAGTTGGACGGGCCTCAAGGCGCTTAATGCCAATTTCAATACCGCATTGCTCACAGAAGCCAAACTCGTCGTCATCAAGCTTACGTAAGGTCTTTTCAATCTTCTTGATAAGCTTACGCTCACGATCACGGGCACGTAACTCTAAAGCAAACTCTTCTTCTTGAGAAGCGCGATCTACAGGATCTGGGAAGTTAGCAGCCTCATTCTTCATGTGACCTACAGTACGATCTACCTCAGAGCGAAGCTGGTCACGCCAAGCAGTTAAAATTTTGCGGAAGTGCTCTTTTTGAGCATCATTCATGTACTCTTCGCCATCTTTCTCAACGTATGGCTTAACACCTGCAATCGCAAGTGGGGACATGGAGTCTAAATCTTCCTGGGTAAGGTTACTCATAACTCATTTCCTTATTAACTTGTAAATATCATAAAGCTTTAAGCTCTTAGATATTTAGTAAGTGAATATTAACAAATCTGTGCCAATTATGTTTAGCAAATCAAGACATATTAACATGTCTAGCCATTTAAAAAGTGTACTTTAGGTTAAACCCTGATTAAGTTTTTTCTGGCTCTAATTAATAAGCACTAAAGAGCAATCACTCCTTAGAAAAAGTAACTTAATAAATCGTGTAAAAAGCTTGTTCCAGCCTTATTTTAAGGTACGACTATAATTTAAGCCCTGCATTATCCATAAATTGCTATATAGTGGCAAGTAAAAAATCGTTACGCTGTGAGAAAGTTAACCAAATTGAAAATAACAATATGCTTAAGTTCTCGTTTTTACCCAAAAATAAGGGGTTTTTCTTGTCACTATTGGCCTATGAATAAGGATAATTGCTAATAAATAGATAACACATAAAAAGAGGGTTAAAGTAACATGCACCAGAATAGTTTAGTGGAAAATTTATTAGCTTCTATTATAGGGCAGAGCCTAGCTAAGATAATGGAGTAAAAAAACATAATACCTGTAATGCAGTAGGTACACTATGCACTCTGGTATGAGTGCTCTCTAGGATGCATGGATGGTAGGTTGGGTATGCTATGAGCCAAGCTGCCTGGCAGGAACTTAGGTTGCTGTACAGACTGGTAGCCAGGCCGCAGGCTGCCAGCGGCTAGGCAGCTATACAGCATGGCTGCCTGGCTGCCTGGCAGCCAGGCGGTGTGATCGTTTATGGTGTGTTTTCACTAGTAAAGTGCATAAGATAAGGAGTGCCATTGATCTTAATTGATCCCTTAAGATCAATACGCCACTCTTGGGTCATGGTTGGTTGGTGCTCTATAGAGGAATTATAACAATTGCTAAGATAAATAAATCTTTGATTAGTAGAGCCCACCCAATTGCGTTTATCCTCGGGCAAGTTTTCTTTAAAAGGCCCATCGACTAAAACATCAATATAAGCTAACAACTCTTGAGCACCATCTATAGTCTTGGTGCTTAATAAGCTTTCATAAGTGTAGCCAGTAAAACACATCACGCGTAAGCCTAAATCTTTACAAGCCTTGGCCACGATAACTAAGCCTTTGGCTTGTAAAAAGGGCTCACCTCCTAATAAGGTAATACCCTCAATATGATGTTGCTTATAAGCCTGATTAATAAGAGCAATGACTTCATCGGTGCTCATAATATTGGCAGGCTTAATGGGCAGCATCTCTTGATTGCAGCATTTAGGGCAGTTCATTAAACAGCCTTGCACCCAAATTACAAAGCGCTTGCCAGGGCCTTCGGCCTCACTACAGTCAATAAGATGAGCAAGGTTGAGCCATCCCATATCTAGCTCCTACTCAAGTAAAAAGGTAAAGTGATGTTCAATATTAATAATACTAATGCTATGACCCTTGATTAGTTCAGGATGTTCAGTATTTTCAAAGAGAAACTCACTTAAAGGGTCAAAGAGAAATTTGATCATGGCATTGAGTACACCACGACCACCATTATGAACATCCATTTGTTTAACAAATAGGCGTAATTCTCCACCTATAACTCGAAGAGTTTAGGTGGAGATG
>Briea_p1__coassemble_652_pt1 | contig 34887 bp, 24 predicted proteins | sample Briea_p1__metabat2_low_PE_001 | metagenome-assembled genome bin Briea_p1 | reverse complement strand
TAACTTAAAGAACCCACACAGATTGTCTGTACCTAAATTTTTAAAGAACTTCAAAGCGCTTGGCTTTTGCAGCTTCACGCTTTAGTGCGTAACAGCGAGGACGTATTTTAATGATTTTTAACCCCACGTCAACACTTTTTTTAATTTTTTTTAACGTGGACATTAATAGTACCTCGCAAAATTAACAATAAACGTGATAAACATCACGTTTGTGAGCTAAAAAATTTTTTACTCTTTTTCATATTGTTTAACTAGATCACAAAGTAAATATGGCAATAAAACCATAAATTTAACCAATAGTTTTTTAAAATTTAAAAAAAAGAGGGACACTTTGTTCAAGTGTCCCTCTTTTTCTAGCTTAAATTAGCTTTAACTGACCTAATTAATTATTAGGCATATTATTTAAACGACCATTGATAGCATCAGGTCTTGAGCCAGGTAATACTCCGTTTTGAGCAGTGCGCACCTTATTCACTCCTGGATTATTCATAATCTTGAGTGGATTGCATTGCAGCTTGCCATTTTCGTCAATGTTTAACTCATAGCGAACTTCAGGCAACAACTCGCCACTTAAAATAATCTTAGAGAGTGGATCCTCAACCTCACTTTGGATAGCTCTACGTAATGGACGAGCACCAAAGACAGGGTCAAAGCCTACATTAGCAACGTAATCATAAAGATGATCGCTAATGCTTACCTCAATATTGTTATCCTTTAAGCGCTTAGAAAGAGCACTTAATTGGATCTTAGCAATTTCCTTAATGTTCTCATGGCTTAATGGATGGAATACCACAGTCTCATCAATACGATTTAAGAACTCAGGCTTAAAGTTCTTCTCTAAAATAGTAAAGAGCTTGGACTTAATAGCATCATAACTTGCGTTATTGGCTGCTTCTTCCTGAATCATAGAAGAACCCAAGTTGGAAGTCATGATAATTACTGTGTTCTTAAAGTCTACAGTGCGACCCTGACCATCTGTTAATCGTCCATCATCCAATACCTGCAACAAGATGTTAAAGACATCAGGATGAGCTTTTTCGATCTCGTCTAGCAAAATTACAGAATAAGGGCGACGACGTACGGCTTCGGTTAAATAACCACCCTGCTCATAGCCTACATATCCTGGAGGAGCACCAACCAAACGGGCCACAGTGTGCTTTTCCATGTACTCAGACATATCAATACGCACCATAGCTTTGGTTGAGTCGAACATAAACTCAGCTACTGCCTTACAAAGCTCAGTCTTACCAACACCAGTAGGGCCTAAGAATAAGAAAGAACCAATAGGTCTATTTGGATCAGAAAGACCAGCACGAGAACGTCTAATGGCTGAGGCAATAGCACTTACAGCCTCATCTTGACCGATCACACGCTTATGAAGGTTATCCTCCATACGCAAGAGCTTTTGTCTCTCACCTTCCATCATACGAGAAACAGGAATACCAGTAGCACGTGATACTACGTCAGCAATTTCAACGTCCGTTACCTTGTTCTTTAACAACTCAGTCTTTTGACCTTCCATCTTGGAAGCATTTTGAATCTTTTGCTCCAATTGAGGAATGGTTGCATACTGAAGTTCACTCATACGAGCAAGGTCGCCGTTACGCTTAGCCACTTCAAACTCATGGCGGGCATTATCAAGCTCTTCTTTGAACTTTTGAGTACCCTCAAGCATGAGCTTTTCGTTTTTCCAAATATTGTCCAAACGCTGATATTCAAGCTCGCTTTCTTTAATATCGTTGTCAATGGCCTGCAAGCGCTTCTTACTTGCCTCATCGCTTTCTTTAGCAACAGCCTGACGCTCCATCTTAAGCTGAATAAGCTTATGGTCTAAGCGATCTAAAGGCTCTGGCTTAGAGTCAATTTGCAATCTAATGCTGGCGGCAGCTTCATCAATCAAGTCTATAGCCTTATCAGGAAGCTGACGGTCAGTAATATAACGATTAGACAAAGTAGCAGCAGCTACAATTGCTGGATCAGTAATTTGTACATGGTGGTGAAGCTCATAACGCTCCTTTAGTCCACGTAAAATAGCAATAGTGTTTTCTACACTAGGCTCCTCAACTAGGACTTTCTGGAAACGACGCTCTAAAGCTGCATCTTTTTCAATGTACTCACGGTACTCATCTAGGGTAGTAGCACCAACGCAATGTAACTCACCACGAGCAAGAGCTGGTTTTAACATATTGCCAGCATCCATTGCGCCATCAGCCTTACCAGCACCTACCATGGTATGAAGCTCATCAATAAATAAGATGACCTTACCACCTTGTTTAGCAAGTTCGTTTAATACGCCTTTTAAGCGCTCTTCAAACTCACCACGGTACTTAGCACCAGCAATCAAAGCACCAAGATCTAAGGTTAGTACTTTCTTATTGCGTAAGCCTTCTGGAACTTCACCCTTAACAATACGCTGAGCCAAACCCTCAACAATAGCAGTTTTACCAACACCAGGTTCACCAATTAAAACTGGGTTATTCTTGGTACGACGCTGTAAAACTTGAATAGTACGACGGATCTCATCGTCACGACCAATTACAGGGTCTAGCTTGCCTTGTTCTGCACGCTCTGTTAAATCAATAGTGTACTTGGCTAAAGCACCACGAGCATTCTCAGCGTTCTCGTCTTGAACGTTATTACCTTCACGTACGGTATTAAAAGCCTCTAACAGCTTAGTACGATTTAAATTGCATTGCTCTAAAATGCGTTTTAAGTCGCCCTCAGTTTCCATAGCAGCTAAGACGAAGATCTCTGATGAGATATAGGCATCTTTTTGCTTCTGGGACAACTTGTCACATAAGTTTAAAATACGGCCTGTTTGAGGAGAAAGTTGTAAATCTCCACCGACACCATGAACACGAGGTAAGTTATCTACGGCCTTATCAACTAATAATTTAACAGCTTGTGGATCGGAACCAGCTAAGGTTAGCAAAGGTCTGATTGAGCCATCTTCTTGGTTTACCAAAGCAGACATAATATGTACTGGCTCAATAAACTGATTATCGTGACCTACTGCTAACGATTGTGCGTCAGATAAGGCTTCTTGAAACTTAACAGTAAAACGATCTAAACGCATATCGTCCCTCCAAAAATTAAAAAATTCTTTTGTGCTCTAGCTTGTTGTTGAATAGTAATTTTGTGTAAACAGCAACGCTCTTAACAGCGCTCATAAAAACTACTATCAACCCCTCTTTTTAATATCTATAGTCCAGCACTTACCTTGTTTAACCTTCCTGATTAAATAAGGCTTTAAGCTCAACTTTTTTCTCTAAGAGGTGCTTAGAGCTCTTACACCATATGACGTGGGGATAGCGATCAATAATTTAAAGTGCTAACACAAAATATTTTTTAAAAACCATCACTTTTCTTTAAACTCAGCTAACAACCTACTATCAATCAGTGCAGTCAGAATCTACTATGCTGCAATGCAAAGCAGTGCATTTCCATGCAGTGCAATGTGCAACTTAGCCATGCTCTACCAACAGTACCAACTAACGGAGCAGCATAAAGCATATTGTGGTGCATTAAAGTGAAGTGAAGCTAGTCCAAACAGACCATTGCAAACGCTGTTGAACAGAACAAATCGAGGCTACGCAAAGTAAATCGTAGTGAAGCTGAGAGTAGCAGCACAGAGCGTAGCGCAAAGCGCTGCTCAGTAGGCTGAGCGCAGCAGAGCTCAGTGGAGCGCAGCGGAGCTCAGTTGAGCGGAGCGAGGCAAGCGGAGTGGAGCGGAACGAGCTGGGCGTGAAAATAAAAACCCCCAGAAGTTTTTAGGCTTGTTGGGGGTATTGGTATGTTTTTAGTTTTAGTTGAGGCAAATTACGGAGGCGAGACGGCCTGTTTGGTTATTCTTTCTATAAGAGTAAAAAACCGCACTTTGAGTTAAAGTATCTGCTCTACCACCAAAAATAGGGCCCTCAACTTTAATGTTACGTAAGGTGTTAACCGCCAAACGATAAATGTGGCATAAGTACTTTTGAGTATTTGGCAGTTTAAAGAAACAATTTTGGTAAAAATCGCCCTTTTGTAAAAAAGCCTCTACGACATCGCTACCTACTTCAAAAGAGTGTGGGCCAATAGCTGGGCCTAAGAAACCCTTAATACTACTGCGATTAGCGCCTACAGACTCCATAGCATCAATAGCATTTTCAATAATGCCTCTTTGTATGCCGCGCCAACCACAGTGGATAGCACCCACTACATTGTTCTCGTCATCGCACAAAATTAAAGGCAAGCAATCTGCGGTCATAACTGCTAGAGCTATACCCTTTTGAGCAGTAACTAAGCCATCACAATCAAAACATTGTTCGTCATTATTTAAATCATCCACCACCATTACATTATTGGAATGAGTCTGATTCATATAACAAACTTTTGGCAAATTAAAATCAGCTTGTAACTGAGCTCGATTTTTTTCTACTAACGCAGGATCATCACCAACATGTAAAGCTAAATTAAAGCTGTCATACGGTGCATTGCTATAGCCATTTAAACGGGTGGTATAAAAAGCTGTTACATCGTTATCAAAACAATCAATCAGCATATAGCGCTCTAAATATAATGAGTGCTTAAGATTGTCCAAAACATAAGATTTATGTTGTTGAGCCCAATCGTCAAAAGGCGGCACCTCAACACCATTTACTGTTCTGTTAGGCAAATCAATCCTCCATTATGCAACTAGCAAAGGTACGCTAGTGAAAGTTTCCGAAAGTTCCTTTACTGTCAAAATCAACATCATTAAAGATAATGTCTACTCCAAGGCAGGTATAGTTGTTAACGAACTTTCGGAAACTTTCACTAGAGAATAGCTCTGACCTTAATTAGTAAATACCGTTGAGCTCGTAATCTTCACGTAAAAGATTAAGCAAGTTCTTCATTTCATCTGGAATAGGAGCATCAAAAGCTAAGAGCTCATGAGTTACAGGATGCTCAAACTCAATATGGCTAGCATGTAAAGCCTGATGGCGATAAGCATTTAAAGCCTGATCAAGCTGCTCACTAGCACCTGCAATATGCTTAATACGACGACCACCGTATTGAGCATCACCTAATAATGGATGGTGAATAGATGACATGTGCACACGAATTTGGTGAGTACGTCCTGTTTCTAAGCGCAATTTCAAACGAGTATGAGCTCTAAAACGCTCCATAACTCGATAGTGAGTTACCGCCTCTCTACCCATGCCCTCAGGCATTACCGCCATTTTAGTTCTATTGTGCAGATCACGACCAATAGGAGCATCTACTGTACCACCTGCGGTAATTTCACCCTCTACAATAGCCTCATACTCACGTACTACTAAATGCTTAGAGATTGCCTTTACCAAATGATGTTGTGCTACTTGGCTTAAAGCAATTACCATCAAGCCAGAAGTGTCCTTATCTAAGCGGTGCACAATACCAGCACGTGCTAAAGTTGCGGTTTGTGGAAAGTGATACAACATGGCATTCATTACTGTGCCATTTTTCACTCCAGCACCAGGATGCACGACAAAATTAATAGGTTTATTGATAACAATTAAATCATCATCTTGATAAACAATATTTAATGGCAAGTCCTCAGGTAAAGCCTCTAAGCTTTCAGGCTCATCCATTTGTACTTCAATAGTTTGTCCTGCATTAATCTTGATGCTAGCTTTAGTCTGCACCTGGCCATCAACTATAACTTTGCCCTCATCAATTAAAGTGCGTAAGGCACTGCGTGAATGCGAATCAATCATGCCTCCTAACACAGCATCAAGGCGCTTGCCATGAAATTCATCAGTTACTTGCAAATTAATTACATCACTCATAAATCGCAGAATCTCTCAATTAAGTTAAGTAGATATATATTATGAAAGCATAAGCTTACCCTGCTGATATAGTGGCTATATAGCAGGCAGATCGTCATAATGGGTTGGAAAATTTCACTAGACGCAATAAGCTTCTTAGCTATTCGACTAAATGCTTAAACATAGCACCACTATTAGTGGCCTCATGATATTAATCAAGCAATAAAGTAAGCTTTCTAAGCCTATACTAGCACGTTGCTTAAAAAAGCCATAATTTAATAAAAAAAGCCCCTCACTATAGGAAAACCTATAATAAGGAGCTTTAGCTTTGCTTGTTTAAATCTTTGCTTTAACTATCTTCTTGCTCTTGTAGCTCTTGTCTTAATCTTTCTAAAGCCGACATACAAGATGAGGAGGAAAAGCCTCTACGCGCTAAAAAAGCTAACGCCTTGCGACCTTGTTCAAAATCTAAATGATTAAGGCCATATTTTTTGATTAAGGCTTCGTAAGCCAAAGCTTCCCAATCAACCTCTTGAGCACAGTCATTGATTAAAGATAAATCGATACCTTTTCTTTTGGCCTCAAACTGTAATTTCATAGGGCCATAATAGGCAAACTCAATATGTCTAACTAACATTTGAGCATAGCGCTCATCACTTTGATAACCACGCTCAATACAAGTATTTAAAGCTTCGTGTGCAGCTTTAGAGGTATAGCGTTTTAAAGTTTTATCCAATAAATCCTTAGCACTATATTCTCTTTTAGCCAAGAGACCTACCATATAGTTAATAGCATTAGGCACACTATCATCTAATGATCTCTTACTACCATTAAAAGACTGGCGCTTATTATAGGAAGGTCTTCCAAACATAGTTTTTAAATCAATGACTCTATTGAATTAAGCTTGAGATACTCAACACCAGTAGTTTTTCTGGAAGTTAGTTGAGCAATAAAGAAGCAGCAAAAACTACCAAGAGGCTGCAATAAGTGAGAACCACGGGCATAGCCCGTGGTAGAGATAGTTAATTAATCACTAATTAGATATCATCTGGAACATCAGTGACTAAATCATCATCCATATCATCCAATGGAGGTAAATCGTCGTCTAGACCACTGTCATCCATTTCGTTTGAGGAACCAATTTCGACAGTATCAGCATAATCAGAGTTTTGCTTGAAGTAATCACGAATCTTACCCTCAAGCTCATCTGCAACCTCAGGATGCTCATCTAAATAGCGAATTGCATTAGTCTTACCTTGGCCAATCTTAGCGCCATTGTAGGCAAACCAAGCACCAGTTTTCTCAACAAACTTAAGCTGAACACCTAAGTCGAGCAACTCACCATTCTTGGAAATGCCGTAGTTAAAGAGAATTTGGAAGTTGGCCTGCTTAAATGGAGGAGCAACCTTGTTCTTAACTACCTTAACCTTGGTCTCATTACCAATAACAGTATCCTTTTCCTTAATAGGAGTGGACTTACGAATATCTAAGCGTACAGAGGCATAATACTTAAGAGCATTACCACCAGTAGTAGTCTCTGGATTGCCAAACATAACACCGATCTTCATACGTAACTGGTTAATGAAGACCACCATACAGTTAGCCTGCTTAATAGTACCAGTTAACTTACGTAAAGCCTGAGACATTAAGCGTGCCTGAAGGCCAACATGGTTATCACCCATATCACCTTCAATTTCAGCCTTTGGTACTAATGCGGCTACAGAGTCAACAATAATGACATCAATACCGCCAGAGCGTACTAAGGTCTCGGTAATGTCTAATGCCTGCTCACCTGTATCTGGCTGAGAAATCAGAACATCATCAATCTTTACGCCTAATTTTTTGGCATAAATTGGATCTAAGGCGTGCTCGGCATCAATGAAGGCACAAACTTTACCTAACTTTTGAGCTTGAGCAATTAACTCTAAAGTTAAAGTAGTTTTACCTGATGATTCTGGACCATAAATTTCAATAATACGGCCCATTGGTAAGCCGCCTACACCTAAGGCTAAATCTAAGGTTAAGGAACCAGTAGGAATAGCTTCGATTTCCTCTAGCTCACCTTGACCTAAACGCATAATTGCGCCCTTACCAAATTGACGCTCGATGTGTTCCATCGCAGCCTCAATAGCTTTAAGCTTTTTTGGATCAGAGGTAAGGTTAGAAGCTAGCTTATTACTAGTGCTTGCAGTGCTACCTGCTTCTTTAGCTTTTACTTTAGTTGGACCTGCCATAGAACGTCACCACTATTGGTTTAACAATTAAACTTTAATATAAAGTATATATTATAAATAATATTTTGTAAAGTTAGCTATTGGATAAAAATTTAAACTTTTTCAACTAATATATGAAGCATATCATCATATAGCGAATAATATATATTCTTACATAGCGGAAAATTTTATTTATCCAATAAAGTAATTATTCGTAACTGAAAATTGTTTTCGTTAATCTTTTTTGCAAATAATCAAGATAGCATATCTTAAGATATTAATTTAGGAGCCAAGTCCTATAACTAACAATCATTTAGAACAAAGCTATCATAATCTTTGAGTTCTTGTTGAGCACTTAATAATAATAGTCCATGCAATGCACACTTGGCAGTCTGGGCTCTCACCTCACTTCTATTGCCAGCAAAATGATGGCACTTTACTAAAGCATAATTCCAAGAGCGGTGTTTAAAAGCAATACAAACAGTACCCACTGGTTTTTCTTTACTACCACCTGTAGGGCCTGCAATTCCCGTTACCGCTACTGCAAAATCAGCATGAGAATTATTAAGAGCTCCACTTACCATATAAGAGGCAGTTTGATTACTTACAGCTCCATATTGCTCTAATATATGAGCAGGAACTTGTAATAAATCTTGTTTGGCTTCATTAGTATAAGTTACAAAACCACGATCAAACCAAGCTGAGGATCCTGAAATAGAGGTTATGGCAGCACTAATTAGACCACCTGTACAAGACTCGGCTGTAGCAAATACATTATGGTTAAGCGCATGATCTTGAGCAAATTGCTCTGCAATTAACTCTAGCTCTTCCATAAACATCTCCTATTTCTTATTAAAAAATTGCACAAGGCTGGATAACTTTTTCTGCCCCATAATCATGGAGCGGTAAAAGTTTGTTTCTTTTTAGTAGTAATTCTACATTCTAACAACAGAGCTTAAAGAGCAAGCTTCTAGTATCTAAGCCAAACTCTTATCTAAGCTAACCAACATGTTAGTAAACTACTCTTTTCTTATGATTAAGATAGCGTCCCTTATTGGCTTATAATTTTTTTCATAAGGTGAGGCTATTAGTTCAAAGAAATCCTTAGGAGAGATCGTCTTGAACCAGCTATGAGGTGCATATCCACCTGCTAACCATAAGGGACTGGTTAATTTGCTTTAATAAGTTAATTATCATAGCATTACTGCCCAAATTTAAGCCCAACTTGCAAATATCTTGCTCATTACAACTTTAAGGCCTTTTTTTATGACTGATGGAATCGACGTTGAGCAGTTGACGCCAATGATGCGCCAATATTTTGAGATTAAAAAGAACTATCCTGACACTTTAGTTTTCTATCGTTTAGGAGACTTCTATGAGCTCTTTTATGATGATGCCAAGATAGTATCAAATTTACTGGATCTTACCTTAACCAGAAGAGGCAACCAAGGCGGCCAAGCTGTGCCTATGGCGGGCGTTCCATATCACTCAAGTGAGACTTATATTTCTCGCTTAATTAAAATGGGCCGCTCTGTAGTCATCTGTGAGCAGGTTGGTGATAAAACCAAAGGTGCCATGATGACCCGCAAAGTCAGTCGCATTATTACCCCTGGCACAGTTACCGATGAGGGCCTTATCCCTGAGCGCCAAGATAATCTTATTGCTTGTATTTATGAGCATAAAGATACTTTTGCTTTAGCTACTTTAAATATGAGCACAGGCCGTTTTGCAGCAACCCAAGTAGGTTCCATGGCAGCTCTGGCTATGCTCCTTTCCAAAACCAATCCTGCTGAGCTTTTGTATCCTGAGCGCTTCCAATATTACAAAGACATTCAAAGCATTATTTGTCGTAAAGCTCTGCCTCTTTGGGACTTTAACTACGAATCAGCCTATGCTCGTCTATGCGAACAATTTAAAGTAAAAAGCCTTAATAGCTTTGGTATTGCTGATTTAAAGTGTGCCATCAGTGCCGCTGGTGCCTTATTAAGCTATGTTAAAAGCACCCAAAATGTCGATTTAGAGCATGTTACTAACATTATTAATGACAACATTTCTAATGTAGTAATGCTCGATTTCAATGCCCAAAAGAATCTAGAGCTGATTGAGAGCCTCTCAGGCAACGAAAAGAGCTCCTTATTAGGTGTTTTAGATGAAACACAAACCCCAATGGGCACTAGATTACTTCGCAATATGATTATCAATCCATTGCGTAATAATAGCCAAATTAACTCACGCTTAGATTTAGTAGAGGCCTTATATCACAGTCCTAAAAGTGATGATTTGGCTAATGTGCTTAATGCCATGGGTGATTTAGAGCGTATTGTTGCCCGTATTGGCCTACGCTCTGCAAAGCCAAGAGATCTTTCTAAGCTGCGTGATGCTATTGAACTCTTACCAGCCTTTAAAGCTCTGCTAACTTTCCAAGATATCACTATTGCTAGCCCTGCTAACGCTAGCGATAGCGCTAGCGATAGCGCTAGCGATAGCGCTAGTGCCAGCGCAAATGCTAGTGATAGCGAAAGTGATGACTCTGATACCCAGAGCGATCAAGACTCCAAGATAAAAGATAAGCAAGGGATAAACCTACTGGCTTATCAGTGTGAGTTATTACCAGAGCTTGATGAAGAGGGTGAATTGCTTAAAAAGGCAATTTGTGAGTTCCCTGCTCTATTAATTAGAGAAGGTGGAGTTATAGCCGAGGGCTATCATGAGGAGTTAGATGAGCTGCGTGACTTACAAAACGGCTCAGAAAACACCCTTATTGACATTGAAAATAGGGAAAAAGAACGTACTGGCATTAGCTCATTAAAAGTTCGCTTTAATAATGTTCATGGCTATTATATTGAGTTGTCACGTAATGCTGCCGATCAGGTTCCAGCAGAATATGTACGTCGCCAAACTTTAAAAAACTCTGAGCGTTATATTACCCCTGAGCTTAAAGTATTAGAGGAAAAGACCTTATCGGCTAAGGCTCGTAGTTTACAACTTGAAAAAGAGCTGTTTGATGAAGTAATTGAAAAGCTCATATTGTCTTTACCAAAATTAAGCTCATTTGCTCATAATATTGCTCTTTTAGACGTAGCTCTCTCTTTATCTCAAGTAGCTAAAAAGCATCATTATGTACGACCACAGCTAAGTTCAGACAATATTATTAAAATCGAATCAGGTCGCCATCCTGTAGTAGAGGCTATCAACGATAAACCATTTATTGTTAATAGCATTGAGCTTAATGACAAACAGTGCTTGGCTGTAATTTCAGGCCCTAATATGGGTGGCAAGTCAACCTTTATGCGCCAAACTGCCTTAATCGCAATTATGGCTCGCATGGGTTCATTTGTACCTGCAACAAGCGCCATTATTGGTGATATTGATCGTATCTTTACCCGTATTGGAGCCTCAGACGATCTGGCCTCAGGACGCTCTACATTTATGGTTGAAATGGAGGAGACTGCTACTATCTTAAATAATGCTACTGCAAATAGCTTAGTGATTATGGACGAGGTAGGAAGAGGCACATCAGGTGCAGAAGGTGCAGCCATTGCTGAGGCCATAGTGCAATATTTATCTAAGAATATTTGTCCTAAAACTATGTTTGCTACCCACTACACCGAAGTTACCACTTTAGTAGAGAACTATAGCAATGCCTTTAATTTGTGCTTTAATGCCAAAGAGTTTCAGGGCAAAATTGTCTTCTTATATAGTGCGCAAAAAGGCCGCCAATCAAGATCTTTTGGTATCGAGGTTGCCCAGCTAGCAGGTGTTCCTAGCAAAATTACCAAAAGTGCTATTGGTTTTTATCAAGCTCGCACTAAAGAACTTGCCTCAGGACATATTTTTACCAGTCCTCTCATTAATTTTGAGCAAGATACTAATCTTGAACAAAATAACGAGGAAGTTGCCTCAAATAATAATGAACTAAAGAGCGCTTTAGACAATATTAGTGCTTTAGAGGCTCAGCTTTTAGAAAGCCAGGCTCACAGTGCTCAGTTAGAGTATGAGCTTAAACAAAACAATGATCTAAAAGAGCATATTGCTAAGATTGATCTTAATAGTCTTACTCCACTTGAAGCTCTCAATGCTTTAAATGAGCTTAAGAAAATGATTAGCTCAAAGGATTGATAGACATTACCTAAACAAAAAAGCTCTTGCTATCATTAACGATTAGCAAGAGCTTTTTTCATTACAAGTGCTTAACTATTTTGGTAAATAGCTAATTGGATTTACTGATTGACCGCGATAGCGGATCTCAAAGTGTAATCGAGGAGAGGTGGTGTCAGTATTACCCATACGAGCAATATGCTGACCACGCTTAACCTTTTGACCTTCCTTAACCAGCATTACATCATTGTGCGCATAAGCTGATAAGTACTCATTGTTATGGTTGATAATAATCAAATTACCAAAACCACGTAATGCATTGCCAGAGTACACTACCTGACCATCAGCAGCTGACAAAATGGCTTGCCCTCTATTACCAGCAATATCAATACCCTTATTTCCTTGCTCAGCAGTAGAGAATTGCTCAATTACCTTGCCACTAGTTGGCCAAGACCAGGTAACGCCAGCTACCTTACGAGTCTTAGAGTTAACAATTGGTGTCTGAGCGTTAGCAGGCACTTTTTGAGCAACTTGCTGATTCTGACTTGCAGCAGGCTTGTTAGTAGAGGTGCTAGCATTGGTATTAGCACTTGGCTTTTGAGTTGGGGTAGTAGCAATTTGAGATTGCTGACCAGCTACAGGTATTTCAATATTATTCTTAGATGGCTTAGCTTGACCTTCAACATTTTCTCTGGAGAGCAAAATTCTTTGACCAACAGTGAGATTATATGGAGGCTCTAAATTATTTACACCAGCCAAGAAAGATACCGACTGACCATTCTTACGGGCAATTGAGTATAAAGTATCACCCTTTTGTACCACATAGCTTGGAGCGATTTGAGATCTTAAACTCAAGGTTAAGATCTGACCTAAAGCTAAGTTATATGGTGGCTCTATCTTATTAATCTTAGCTAAAGCATGGTAATCAAGACCGTAGCGGAAGGCGATAGAGTAAAGAGTATCACCCTTAACAACCACATAGCGATCTGGTAGGGCAATAGCTTTTACAGCTCCCACGTTAGCTGCTTTGGTAGCAGCATTAGCGTTATTAGCATTATTTTCCATAGAGCGCTGTAAAGCTTGAGAGTTGGACTCGTCCTTATTAGCCTCAGCACTATCAACTAACAACCAATTACCTGATGAGGTTGAGGTTGTGGCTTGTGCTAATAAAGCACCATCACTACCACTAGCAGCGCTACCTAAATTTGCTTGAGCCTGAACATCTTGGGTAACTTCTGGAAGAGGGCCATCAGGTACACCGCCAATTAAAGAGCCAGACATATTACCTTCATAGTCAGGCAAGGCATTACCTGTATAGGTGACAATGTCGTTACCATGCTCATAATCAACTGTTTCAGTAACTTCTATATACCCTTGATTGCCCATATTTGGAGCTGGCGCTGGAATTGGAACTGGAGCAGATGCAGGAGTATCCACCACTGTTTGGCTAGGCAAGCTCTCTCTTACAGGCACTTCAGAGACAACAGGAGCTGTCTGATGAATAGTATTATTAACAGTTTGACGGGCATTATTAATAGTAGATTGACCTTTAGTAACATCTACTACACGGCCAGATTGGCTATAGTTCTGATTAGATGTCTCACAGCCTACGACTAAAGACACTAATACAGACAATAAAGTCATACTAATCATTGGTTTTATCATGTTTGCGTTACCTAAAACTCAATTTATTGGCTCAACTTAGCTTAGTTTAAAGCCAAATAATTGGTAAAGCACAGCATTCTCTAAAAATTGGAACTTAGCAGTTGCTTAATCAAAAACTTATTAAACTAATTGATCTTATTATCCAATAATGTTTGCTCTCATATATCAGCATGATATGGACTAAAGCTGACCTAATCAGGACAACCAAAACATTAGCTTGTCAGTTTCGTTAGTCAATTATTGTAGCAAACTTTAGCGATAAAGCCTGAAACTATAAGAACAAGTCTTAGGTAGTGATAGATGAATCTAAAAAAATAAGATCTTGCTCTAGTGTTAATACTACCTAGGCTTGGCAAAGTTCCAGTCTTAAATCATTACCTTATAGCCAATATAGGCCACAATTAAGATCACACAGGCCCAACCAATGTAATCAATATAACGGCGAATAGCATGCTCCATACGCTCACCGCCATACATAATTACACCAGCTTCTAAGAAGAATCTTAAACCACGTCCTACTAGTGAAACGAGTACGAAGTTAATAATGGTTAACATGCCTGTACTTCCTGTATTAGCCAGGCTTTCAGCTGCTACTACTCCAGTAGTAACTGCAATAACTTTGTAAGGAATAGGCGTAAAAGCACCAATGAAAATCATTAAAATGCCATATTCCATCACAAACCAATTACGAACAGTCTCCATAGACTGTGTGTAATTTAACCAGGTAATAAGATCAGCTATATAAGGATCGTAGATAAAATAGCCTAAATAATAACCACAAACAGCACCTAATACAGAGGTGATAACAGTAATAGCAGCATAATATAAAGAGCGCTTTGGTTGAGCTAGACACATTGGAGCAAGCATTACATCAGGCGGAATTGGCCAAAAAATAGACTCAATAAAACTATTAATGCCTAAAAATAAAGGGGCCTTAGGATGTTTTGCCAGCTTAATACAAATTTCATATAAGCTCGAAAAAATATTAAGTTTCACAGTATCTACCTGCTTAAATCTAACCAATAGCCATGCAGCGCTCGAGCGACTACAAATTAATGCGCTCGCACATTGTAAAGGAAAATAGTTAGCTCTTACTGAGGTAATAAAACTTTATTATTCACCCCATAAATAACCCCTGATAATGGATAGCCTTATGAGACAGTAAATCTATCCCCATAGGGGCACAGCCTCAGCAGCGGCGTTGGCATTGGCATTGGCATTGGCATCGGCATTGGCATCGGCTTGGCTGCGGCCTTAGCCTTAGAAGCTTCAAGAAGCTCTCATACCAAATCTTATTAGTGTTAATAAAAAGGCAGGTCTAACTTACAAGTAAGAGGAGGGGATCATGGCCATCACAGCATGAAATATTATGACAGAGGGATCGGGCAATGAAACTAATCATTGCCCTGTTTAAAATTAAGCTCTTGGTTTTAATAAGACTACAGCTTCACAGGCAATACCTTCTTTTCTGCCTACAAAACCTAATTTTTCTGTAGTAGTGGCTTTAACACTTACTGCATCTAATTCAAGATGTAAATCTTTAGCAATATTGGCTCTCATTTGTGGCTCATAAGGTAACATCTTTGGAGCTTGAGCCATAATAGTAATATCAAGATTACCTACTTGATAGCCCTTTTGTACCATGCGCTCATAAACATCACGCAGCAAGATACGGCTATCGATATTTTTATAACTGTTATCATTATCTGGATAAAGCTGGCCAATATCACCCAAGGCTAAAGCACCTAAAATAGCATCACATAGGGCATGTAACACCACGTCACCATCTGAATGAGCAATTAGACCTTGCTCATAAGGCACAGCTACGCCACCTAAAATACAAGGGCCCTCACCACCAAAACGGTGAACATCAAAACCATGACCAATTCTCATGGGCAAACCTCATTAATTGTTAAAATTCCAGATGGCATTAGCCATTAACATATCGCTTTTATCTGTAAGCTTGAAATTTAAAGCACTGCCCTCAACCAATAAGACTTGTTCAGACAATAATTCTAAAGCTGAAGCTTCATCAGTAATGGTTTGATGGTTTTTAAGTCCATGGTTAATGGCTTCAATTAACTGTTGTGTTTTAAATAATTGCGGGGTTTGTGCTCTATACATATAGGAGCGATCTACAGTTTTTTCTATAGCATGCGCGCTACTATTTTTATCACTGGTAAAAGATTGCTTTAGAGTATCAGCTACTTTACAAGCAAGAATACCACCACAAAAACCTAAAGATAAGCCTTGAGCCACTTGCAGAATGAGACTTTCTAAGTCATGCATTAAAAATAGCGGACGAGCGGCATCATGAACTAAACAATACTTGGTATTAACAGCTTGCAAGCCATTAAGCACGCTATCTACTCGCTCTTTACCACCAAAGACAGTAGTAACCCCTTGTAAATCACCTAAGCAGGTATATTTAAAATAAGGATCCTGCTCACTAATAACCACTATGACACGACTAATATAAGGGCAACAAAGCAACTTCATGACTGTTTGTTCTAATACAGTCTTATCCCCTAAAGTTAAATATTGTTTAGGTATATTAGCTCCCATTCGTGAGCCTACACCAGCGGCTACTACTACAGCATCAATGAGCCCAGACTCCACGAAACACTCATAAGGTGGGAGAGCATAAGATACATTAGAAGCTTTACTCAAGCTGTGGCTCTTATGGAGTTGAATGTTATCAATAGCAGTTTGATATGGCTGTAGTTCTTTAGCATAACTATTAATAACTAAAAGCTGCTCATCATAATTGAGAGTTGTTCTAGCCTTATCTAATAAGGCATACTGCTGTTTAGCATTATCCTGCTCATCACTATGCTCCCTATCTGATAGCGTAAATTGGGAGTTAGCAGCCATCTTATTTAAAGCCAATCTTAGCTTGATATCTTGATTTAATATGCTACTTTTAAAAGGCTCTATACTTCCTTCATTACAGAGACTTTTAAGGCTTTCAACAATATTAGGATGGTTCTTTTGTAGGCTCTCTACCGAACCTAAATTCTCAATAATTATATCTTTAACTAAAGCTCCATCATGCACACTACGCATTATGTAGGCGCAGCCTCCATGATTTTCTTGGTTTTTTACTTCTATAAACACAAACAACCTCACTTAGGCTAGGAACACAATTATTGATAAATTTAAAGGCCAAACAAACTTGGCCTTTTTCAAAATGCTTAAAGCTAATTAAAATGAATAGACATAGAGCGTATCTTCTCTTCGGTTGCTAACACACGATAGAAGCGCTCATTAGGTTTGATTAAGCCTAACTCACTACGAGCTAGCTCCTCAACAGCAATCGAGCCTTGTTGCAAGTCATTAATTTGATCTGCCACCTCTTGATTGCGCTTTTGCAGCACTAAAGCTGTTTCTTGAGCTTTTTCTAATTTTGCAGCTATAGTTTGATATTGATTTACACCATTATGTCCAAAAATAAGATCATAGAGCAAAAAGCAACTAACTATAGCTAAAACAATAGCCATTATTTTCATCAATATCACGCAAGAATACTCTTGCCTATAAGCACAGGCAAAAGAGCAATTGCGCCCTCTTAAAGATAAGCTAAAGAATAGCCACAACTAAATTAAGAATAATGTCCTGACAAATTAATTTTAGCTATTTTTCTAAATTTAGGAAATAAAAAAGCGTAGCTATCATCGATAGCTACGCTTTTTTAGCACAATAAACTTTTAACGCTTAGTGTTGCTCTTGATATTTCTTGGCTGCAGCAATGAAGCCACGGAATAATGGGTGACCATCACGAGGGTTAGAAGTAAACTCTGGATGGAACTGAACACCAACAAACCATGGGTGAGATGGGATCTCTACAATCTCAACTAACTTGTTATCAGTTGATAAGCCAGCTACTTGCATACCTGCATCAGTAAGCTTAGAAACTAACTTGTTGTTAACTTCATAGCGGTGACGATGACGCTCAACAATGTCATCCTTGCCATAAAGCTCACGTACCTTAGAACCAGCCTTTAAGTGACAGAGCTGACCACCTAAACGCATGGTGCCGCCTAAGTCAGACTTATCAGAGCGCACCTCAACATTACCATCCTCATCAATCCACTCGGTAATTAAACCTACTACAGGATAAGGAGTATTTGGATCAAACTCAGTTGAGTTGGCATTGTCTAAATGAGCTACATGACGGGCATACTCGATAATAGCAACCTGCATACCTAAGCAAATGCCTAAGTATGGAATATTGTTCTCACGAGCATAACGAGCAGCAATAATCTTACCCTCTACACCACGGCTACCGAAACCACCTGGAACTAAGATAGCATCGATACCCTGGAGTAACTCTTCGCCACGGGACTCTACATCTTCAGAATCAATGTACTTAATATTTACAGATAATTGATTCTTTAAGCCACCATGCTTTAAGGCCTCATTGATGGACTTATAAGCATCTGGAAGCTCAATATACTTGCCCACCATACCGATAGTAACTTCACCAACAGTATTAGCCTGTTCATAAAGTACGTGCTCCCAAGAGCTTAAGTCAGCTTCTTGGCATTCGATATTAAAGCGATCAACAATTAATTGATCTAAATATTGGCTCTTTAATAAAGCAGGAATCTTGTAAATAGAGTCAACGTCTTTTAAGGAAATTACAGCACGCTCTTGAACATTACAGAACATAGCAATCTTATGACGCTCATGTGCAGGAATTACACGATCTGAACGACAAATTAAGATATCTGGCTGAATACCAATAGAAAGTAACTCTTTAACAGAGTGCTGGGTTGGCTTGGTCTTAACTTCACCTGAGGTCTCTAAATAAGGAACTAAGGTTAAGTGCATGAATAAGGCGTTCTCACGACCAATCTCTACAGCTAACTGACGAATGGCTTCTAAGAAAGGTAAAGACTCAATGTCACCTACAGTGCCGCCAATTTCAACAATAGCAATTTGGTTACCCTCAGCACCAGCTAAAATGCGCTCTTTAATGGCATTAGTAATGTGAGGAATTACTTGGATAGTGGCACCTAAATAATCACCACGACGCTCCTTACGGATCACATCAGAGTAGATACGACCAGTAGTGAAGTTGTTACGGTGAGACATTTTGGTACGAATAAAACGCTCGTAGTGACCTAAATCCAAATCAGTTTCTGCACCATCTTCGGTAACAAATACTTCACCATGCTGAATTGGGCTCATAGTGCCTGGGTCAACATTGATATAAGGATCTAGCTTCATCATAGTCACTTTAAGACCACGAGCTTCCAAAACTGCTGCTAAAGAGGCTGCAGCAATGCCCTTACCTAAGGAAGAAACTACGCCGCCAGTAACAAAAATAAGCTTGGCAGAAGAAGGAGTAGCAGACATGAATCGCTCCACAGTAGATGCTAAATTTGACCCGTCATTATAGCATAATGACCCCGATAAAACGCACTTTTTAGCGTATCTTTAAGCTTTAGCCACACAAGGCTCTATAGCCTAAAAAACAAAACGCACCATAATCCTATGGTGCGTATTAAATTCTTTGTCCTTTCAAAGGACACGGCATTATACCTAAAAAAATCAACTTATGCCCATTTAATTCCATTCATTAGGCTAAAGTCTTGAAACAGATCTTACCTGCTTAATTTCATTAAGCTTGGTAATTACTCTAGTCAAAGCAGGCAAATTAACCAACATCAAGTCAATATCAATAATGGAGAGATCTTTTTGACGCTCAGTATGAGAGCGCACACCCAAAACATTGATCTTTTCATTAGCAATGACCGTAGTAACATCTCTAAGCAAGCCAGAGTAATCTGAGGCCACCACCTTAATAGTAACAGTAAAACCATTAGCAGTAGCACTCTCGCCCCATTGGCAAGAAACGACACGCTCAGGATTCTTTTTCATAAGACCCTTAAGCTGTGGACAATTAGCCTTATGAATAGAAACACCACGACCTTGAGTAATAAAACCAATAATTTCATCACCAGGAATTGGCTGACAGCACTTAGCTATATGGGTCATCATTGTGCCAATGCCATTAACCACAATGTGGCCTTTACTGTTAGCGTGACGCTCTTTAAGCTGCTCTTTGGTCTTTTCAGAAATTAAAGAGCGTAACTCTAGCTCTTTAGTAGCTTCCTCTCTTTTGAAAACACGCTCTTCTAAGAAAGAAATAATCTGATTAACCTTAATATCGCCCGCACCAATGCCAGCATAAATGTCATTAACATTCTTAACATTAAAGCGAGCAATTTTCTCCTTTAAGAAAGCAGCTACTTGATCCTTGTTAAGACCAATACCATGGCGACTTACCTCACGCTCTAAGATATCGTCACCAGCTTGGACATTTTTATCGTAGTCGACCTTTCTAAACCAATTAACAACCTTGGCACGAGCACGAGAAGTCTTTAAATAACCATTATCCAAGTTAATCCAGTCACGACTTGGGTTTGGTTCTTTTTGGGTAATAATTTCAACTTGCTCACCAGTCTTTAGCTTATAGGTATAAGGGACAATACGTCCATCAACCTTTGCGCCAATACAACGGTGACCAATCATAGTATGAACTTGGTAAGCAAAATCCAAAGGAGTAGCTCCTGTAGGAAGATCTACCACCTCTCCTCTTGGAGTAAAGACGTAAATACGATCTTCAAAGACTTGCTTACGAAATTCATCTAATAAAGCACCCGACTCAACCATATCGTCACGCCAAGCTAACAGCTTACGTAACCAGTTAATACGTTGCTCAACACCAGAACCTAATCCACCACCCTCTTTATATTTCCAGTGAGCGGCTACACCAAGTTCTGCCATTTGGTGCATATCCTTGGTTCTGAACTGAATCTCAACCACCTTATGACCATCACCATAAACTACAGTATGAATAGATTGATAGCCATTAGGTTTTGGGTTGGCAATATAATCATCAAACTCTTTTTCGATATGTTCCCAACGAGCATGGACAATACTCAAGGCTGCATAACAGTCCTCTATCTTATCAACAATAACTCGTACCGCACGAACATCATAAAGCTCACTAAAAGGCAAATGCTTGCGTTGCATTTTGCGCCAAATACTGTAGATGTGCTTTGGTCGACCATAGACCTCGCTATTCTTGATGCCATTTTGCTCTAATAAGCTAGAAAGCTCAGCAACAAATTTCTCAATATAGCGCTCACGCTCTACTCGCTTTTCGCCCAAATCATGAGCAATCTCTTTGTAATCCTCGTTATGCAAGAAGCGGAAGGCTAAATCCTCAAGCTCCCACTTAAGCTGACCAATACCTAAACGGTTAGCCAGTGGTGCATAAATATTAGCAATTTCACGAGCAATGCTTAACTTAGTCTCTTCATCAGCATGTTTAGCAGCACGAATAACAGCGATTCGCTCTGCAAGCTTAATTACTACCGCTCTAACATCATCTACCATAGAAAGCATCATACGACGCACTCTATCAACTTGAGCCTCAGCTCCTTTATTAGAGTTGTAGTTTTGTAAAAAGCGAATAGCCTCCATATCTTTTACTTTAAGCAAAAGCTTACGGATACCAGGGCCAAAGACTTCTTCTACATTATCAAGATCTAAAGCCTTAGCCTCGAATGGAGGATATAAAAATGCCACCATTAAAGAATCGAGATCCATGTTTAGTGACATTAAAATGGAAATAATCTCAGCTGAAAGATTATTAAGATTCTTAGGATCAATAATATTATTACGTGGCTTGGAATTATTTGCAGTGGCACTCGAGCTATTGTTTGAGTTGGAGCTTACCTTAGCATTATAGGCATTAAGACAATTAACCACATAAAGATGGCATTGTGAGAGCTTTTCCTTTTGCTCAACAGGAAGATTGAGTTTGGCTGCCCATGGCTCAAAATCAAATGAAGCCTCATGGGTATCTCTTAATGCAACCATTACATAACTCCTATACAACAGCTGATACAGCCCAAAAAACTTATTGCTTAATTAGTAGGCTAAACCACACAACGAATCCCAAACTCTCAGGCACAATTAAGGATTTACCAATTGTTTAGCTCATAATACATATCTAAGACTTAGTCCTGTCAGTCTTATAAGAACATAGCATACTACTATTAGCGTTAAGCCAGCTATGAAACTAAATTAGCTAATCACTAATAATCATATTATGCAAACTTAACAAAAGTGTCACTAAAAACTACTATCAGTCTGCCTAAAATGGGACATTAGCAACTAATTTGCCCATCTATAGACCACTAATTTTGTTTCTAAGCCATAAAAATATAAAAAGCTGTTGCTCTTACCAAAACACAATAATCTGGTAAAAACAACAGCCTAGCAAACTGTAATATTTGTCTCTTATAAGACTTACTTACTTTTTGCTATCATCACGAGTAAATACCAGCATAATCTCAAGGTGAGCAGTTCTTGGGAACATATCAATAGCACCCCAAGACTCTAACTTATAATTAGAGCTAATTAGAGCAGTTGTGTCACGTGACGCAGCTAAAGGATTGCATGAGATCATTACAATCTTTTGAGGCTTGAGTTTACTCATATATCCAACAGAGCGTTTAGCACCCATACGACCAGGATCCATTACCACTACGTCATATTGATCCTTAGCCCAAAGTTGGCTTTCAAAAGCCTCTTCTAAATCAGCTACAAAGAAGCGAGCCTGCTCACTATCAATATTGTTTAGCTGCGCATTCTCATTAGCTCTACGCACCATATCTGAAACAATATCAATACCTACTACCTTGGCACCTGCTTTGGCAATTGGAATTGCAAAGTTACCTAAGCCACTAAACAAGTCCAATACCTTCTTATCCTGACTTGGAGCTACTTCCTTTAAAACTTGCTCAATCATGGCTTTATTCATGGCACCATTAACTTGCACAAATGATGAAGGAGAACAGGCAATCTTACAATCATGAGACATGACATAGAGCTCACGCTCATTATCTTGGGAAATAACACGCTCACGAACCACTTCAGTATCATCTAACTGTTTAAATGGTTCTAATACTGAAACAACCACGCCCTGCTCTAAACCAAACTTTGCTAAGCGCTCCTCGTCACCTGATGAAACGTTCTTAGTCATACGTAATAGTACGCCTACAGCACCATCAGTATCTAAAAGCTCAACGTGGCCAATATTTTTCTTGCCCTCTAAAGTATTTACCAATACTCTTAAAGGCTCTAATAAAGCATTATTACGAGCAGTTAATACTTTGCAATGATCAACAGGAACTAAATCTTGAGCCTTGCCTTCTCTAAAGCCTAAATAAATCTTGCCATGATCGGCTCTTACAGCTAAGCGACATGCTCTGCGGTAGTTAATTTCATCACCACTAATACAAAAACTTGGAGTAGCAATAGCGCTAGCAGCTTGCTTACTTAGCTCTACTAGCTCTTTATTGCGAGCAGTATTTTTAGCATCAGCCTGCTTTTTAGCTAAAACCTGCTTAATGGTGCTATTACGGCCTAATTTTGAAGAGCCCTTAGATGAGCTTACTTTAGTTGATTTAGAGGCAATAGTTCCTTGAGCAACACTTTTAGCTAATAAAGAAGCTACACCCTCAACTTTAGCCTTTAAAGACATCTCTTGAGGCAAATGCTCTAAAGGACAGCCACCGCACTGATTTTGCAAAGGACAATCTTGAGCACGACGATCACAAGATGCCTCTAATAGCTTAGAAACATTTCCTGAAAAAGCTTTGTCTTTACTGGCCAATGATCCTGCAATAGCATTATTAGCTACAGGAACAACGCGAGCTTTTTCACCAGGCATAAGATTGTCAACAAAATAGACCATTCCATCTTTTTTGCAGACACCTCTACCTTGAATATCAAGACTCTCACATTGCAACTCGATAGCTTTTAGAGCTGTTGCTTTCTTTTCTGACTTATAAAAACTTACCATAATGTGCTCAAACAAAATCCTAATAAAATAGAGCCTACATATAAGCTCATAAGATTAAACTAATTTCCCTTATACAGGCTATTTGCTAAGAAAAATTGAGTCTAAGATTTTAGTTTCTACAATCTAAAATCTCAACAAAATAATTTAATTAAATCTACCAAAAACAAACAATCATAGCACCAGGCTAATCGCCCGCACCTAAATCAAATAACCAGCTTTGCAACAATACCCCATCTTGAGACTCTACTTTGTCTTTACCAGACTGGGAGCTCACAGCTACATCATCCTTAAGGTTACGCTTTGCTTTAACCTTGCCCTTATTCTTGCTGCTTTTAGGCCCAGATAGCAAAGTCTTGTTTTTTGACTTCCCTAATAATAAGTCCTCAGCACTTTCAGCCACTAACAAGCCATTTGGCCCCTTAATTTTGCCTTTAGCCAAACTACGCTTTAATACCTTGCTCTCACTGCTGCTTTCACCAGCATCTTTGCTCTTAGCCGATTCACTCTTAGAGCTGCCTTTAGATTCAACCTTAGCTTTAGCCTTTACTTTGGTATTAGCATTGGCAGTGTCGTTAAGCTCAGTAGACCCCAGCTTTGAATCACCGCTATTAGAAGCTTGTAGCTCCTGGTCAGCATTCTTAGCCTTGCTCTTTGATTTATTCTTAGAGCTGCCTTTGGATTCAACCTTAGCTTTAGCCTTTACTTTGGTATTAGGCTTGTCATTAACCTTATTAGTGTCCTGTAGCTCAGGAGATATTAACTCTGGTTCTGCACCTTTAGTTTCAAGTAAAGCATCAATGCTAGCTTGGGCATGTAGCTCATGGTCAGCACCATTAGCCTTGCTCTTGGATGTACTCTTAGAGCTATCCTCAGAATCGCTCTTAGCTTTAGCTTTTACCTTAGTATTAGCCTTGGTAGTGTCCTTAATCTCAGCATGAGCCGCGCTCTTGTAAGCACTCTTAGTGATGCCTTTAGATTCAACCTTAGCTTTAGCTTTAACCTTGGTAGTATCGTGAAGTTCGGTAGCCTCCAGCTTTGAATCGCTTCTATTAGAAGCCTCTAGCTCCTGGTCAACACTATTAGCCTTGCTCTTGGATGCACTCTTAGAGCTACTCTTAGACTCAACCTTAGCTTTAGCCTTTACCTTAGTATTAGCCTTAGTAGTACCATGAAGCTCGGTAGCCTCCAGCTTTGAATCGCTTCTATTAGAATCCTCTTGCTCCTGGTTAGCACTATTATCCTTGCTCTTGGATGCACTCTGAGAGCTACTCTTAGACTCAACCTTAGCTTTAGCCTTTAACTTGGTGTTAGCAGAAGCATGGTTCTTATTAGTTTCCTGTAGCTTAGGAGACTCTAACTCTGTTTCTTGCTCCTTAGTTTCAAGTAAAGCATCATTGCTAGCTTGAACTTGTAGCTCCTGGTCAGCATTTTTAGTCTTGCTCTTTGATGTACTCTTAGAGCTATCCTTAGCTTTAGCCCTTACCTTGGTATTAGCATTGGTAGTGATATGAAGCTCGGTAGACTCCAGCTCTTGCTCATTGGTTTCATGTGGAGCAAGCTTTGTGTTTTGCTCAATTGCATCTTGAATTGGCTTCTGGTGATTAGCCTCTTCTTGATTGGCATTAGGAGCGGGCGATACAGTACTGCTATTAGTCTCGAGTGACTGAGCCTCACAATGTAAGTTTAGCTCTGGTTCTTGGGCTGAAACACTATGATCATAAGCCTTTGCAACAGCTGCTTTATCCAAATTAAAGTCGGATAAATTAGATTGCACCTCTTGATAAGAGGTTTCCAATTTGGCTGTTGAATCACTGGTAGTAGCTATAGCATTAATCAATAATTCATTGCTATTTTCTACAGTGAAATTGTTCTCGGAAACAGCATTAAATTCTGGAATATCCTCATAATCATTACTAGCTTGCTCTGCTTTTACAGCAAATTGAGCAACATATCTTTTATAAGGAGCTTTTACCTCTACTGGCTGAGTTCCGTTTATTGATTGGCTAACCTCTTGGTTCATAACATCAGCTATAAAACTATTGTTAGCTTGAGCTCGGCTTTGTAAAGCGTAATTTAAATAAGCCTCTGGAGTATTAACATTAGTTTCTTGTAATGCCCCATCGAAAACATTGTCACTGCCAGGTGTAGGTGCAGATACAGTTACATTACTATCATGAACTTGATTATTGGATAGCTGCTTATCTTCTTGTGATGCTGAGGTTTGGTTGGCATCTTTAGCTTGCTCTTGTAGTTGAGCTTTTTGCTTAATCTTTAACTCAACATACTCACGATATAAGCGACGACTTTTAACTTCACGACCATTCAAGAGCTTATTGATAATGCTAGAAGTTAATAACTTAGCATTACGAGCTGCGTCAGGCAGAGCAAAAGCTCTCTCAATAATGTCTCTTATTTGAGCTCCATTTAATATAGGGCCAAGAAAATCTTGTAAATAATCACTATATTTTTTTAACAGCTCACCCTGCTCAGGATCAAAGTTATTGTGATACTGAAAAGACTCAAAGCCCATATGAGATACACCATATGAGCGACTAGAGACATTGCTCTCTAAACGTCGGCCTCTTACCTTTGACTTAGAAAAGAGCATACCATCGTCTTCTTCGCTATTGTAAGAACTACTGCCGTTAGTATAGGAAGAGCTAGTATAAGATGAGGCCCTTTTATATTGAGAAGTTACATAACTTAAAAGTTTTTCATCATACTTAACAAAGCCTAGACCAAAACAAAAGCGATATTTGTCCTTAAAAGATAATAAAGCACCCTCGTCATCGCAGTTACTAAGCGAGTAACCTAATGACCTTAATAAGGTCAGCTCAAAATTCCTTAAATGACTTTCAATACCATTTTTATCTCTAATGGCCTCTAATGTTTCTATATAACTACCAAATAGCGCAACATCAGAGTCTTTGTTGTGATAAAGGTGGTGTAACAACTCATTTATGTAGCTGGCACAAAAATAATATGGCATTTTAAAATCAAAGCCATTACCAGCATGCTCGTAGCCAGTTAGGAAATAAAGCTCACTTCTGCTCTTTTTTAAAGAAAGCTTAAGAGGAATAAAAGGTTGGAAAAGCCCCTTAGTAGGTGAGTTAGCCCTTTTTGATCCTTGGGCCATAATAGTTAGAGCGCCATAATTTAAGGACAAGGCCTCGATAATTTGGCTATGTTCTTGGTAATCTCGAACATGGTAGATATAACAAGGCTCATTTTCAATCAAATCAGCCATAAAACACTCCAACTAAAAATTGGCTACCTTACAATTAAACAAAAGCTTGGTGCAAAATGAAATTCAATGTTAGAAACATTAAATTAACACTTATCGCACCAAGCTTTGATTACATACCAAAATCTTATATGGCTATAAGCTATTGCTGCTCAAAATCAGCGTAACCTAAACTCTTTAAAGCACGCTCATCATCAGCCCAACCAGCCTTGACCTTAACAAATAAAGACAAGAAGACCTTGTTTTCAATAAGCTTTTCAATATCGTGGCGAGCTTCAGTGCCAATGAGCTTAATACGACTACCACCTGCGCCAATAACCATCTTCTTTTGGCCATTACGCTCTACTAAAATAGCAGCGCTAATTCTAGTGGTACCGTGCTCATCTTCCTTAAATTCTTCAATCTCAACACTGACAGAATAAGGAAGCTCATCACCCATCTGGCGCATCAACTTTTCACGAATAATCTCAGCTACCATAAAACGAGTAGATCTATCGGTAATGCTATCTTCACTATAACAGTGAGGGCCATTTGGTAGCGCCTCTCTAATCATGTTTTTGAGCACTTCAAGATTACTACCCTTTAAGGCAGACACAGGCACAATATCTTTAAAGTTTAAACTGTCCTTGAGACGCTCAATTAAAGGTAATAGTTTTTCCTTATCATCGAGCTTATCTACCTTGTTAATAACTAACACTACAGGGGCTGAAGCAACTTCCAATTTGGAGCGCACCATTTCATCATCTTCAGTCCAATAGGTAGCATCAATTACCCATAAAATTAATTCAACATCACCTAAAGATGACTCAGCAGCGCGGTTCATTAAGCGATTAATCGCACGCTTTTCCACCTTATGTAAACCAGGAGTGTCTACATAAACAGTTTGATAAATACCATCGGTATCAATACCTAATACACGATTTCTAGTGGTCTGAGGCTTACGCGAGGTAATAGAAATCTTTTGACCAATTAAATGGTTCATTAAAGTCGACTTACCTACATTAGGACGGCCGACAATAGCCACAAAGCCAAACTTAGTTTGATCCAAATTATCCTCACTTACTCTTAGGAGTAATTAAAAAAGCTAAACTTAATACCAATCATAAAAAGCTCTTAACTAACAATTGGTATTATTGGCTAAATAATCTAATACGGAGCTAGCTGCCTTTTGCTCAGCACGACGGCGAGAAGATCCTTTTCCTTTGAATACCATTTTAATATCTTGGACAGTAACAGATACTTCAAATACCTGATTATTATCACTGCCAACAATATTTTCGATGCGATATACAGGAAGTTCTTTGTGTTGAGACTGTAAAAGCTCTTGCAGCGCTGACTTAGGATCCTTTTGTGAAACATTAGGATTAATAGCTTGTAGGCGCTTATCAAACCACTTTAAAACTAAGTGGCGAACAATTTCAAAGTGTTCATTACTATCAATAAAGATAGCACCAATAATAGACTCAACAGCGTCAGCTAATAAAGAATCACGTCTTGAACCACCAGATTTAAGTTCACCTGGACCTAAAAGCAAGCAGTCGCCGATTTTAAATTCACGAGCTAACTCAGCTAAAGTAGTTTCTCTTACCAATACAGAGCGCATTCTGGTTAAATCGCCCTCTGGACTGTCAGGGAAAAGAGCAAATAATTCTTTAGCTATGATCATGCCGAGAATAGAATCACCTAAAAACTCCAAGCGCTCATTATGATGAGGACCATAACTTCTGTGAGTTAGGGCTTGCTCTAAAAGAGCAATGTTTTGAAAAGCATAGCCCAGCGTCTGTTCAAGATGCTGTATACGATAAATAAAATTCATGTCAGTAGTCATCTCTTTGCCTTGCATTGCAAAAAGTGCCCACCCTATAACCACCCAAAATCCTATTGCTACTAGAAAATAAGAACCCATTAAAATACATAAGCGTGGCAACACTTATGAGGCACTTATATTTGTTAGCGCAATTGTTTTTAGGAGGAGAGTGACTATAGGGTGCCCACTAAATTGTCCTAAGGTTGTAGAGTGGGTTAATAAACCCAAAAACAACACTAAATACTTAAGCCTTGGTCTTGCTTAAATTATAAAATCTCCTTGTAAAAAGGTAATCAACAATAGTGAAAGCCAGATCCTGCAACTCAAATAGTGTACAGATCTGGCTTAAAAAATTAATCCAAACCACCAATTCTGGAGAAACGAACTCCAGATGGAATCATACTGTCGCTATTTTCATCTAAATCTAAAGATAACCAAATAACTACAGTCTTACCCACCAAGTTTTCTTTTGGAACAAAACCCCAGAAGCGACTATCCTTACTATTATCGCGATTATCGCCCATTACAAAGTAATGATCCTCTGGCACAATCCATGAGCCTCTCATGACACCTTTTTGGCGATAAAAATACTGAGATAAATCAGGGATACGAGGGTTAATTTGAATCTTATGAGTAATGTCGCCTAACTGCTCATCAAAGACTGCATATTCCTCTTGATAAGTACTGCGCTCAACAACAATAGTTCCTGCTGGAGTTAATGGAACAGCTTTAGGACTTTCACAAGGCTGACCGCCCTCTTGCACTCCGACTTGCACCTCGGTTGTAGTTACCTTACCTACATTACAAGCTTTGCGAATATAGATCTTCTTGTTATCAAAGATAATCTCATCACCAGGTAAACCTACAATACGCTTAATATAGTCAATACTTGGCTCTTCTGGGTACTTAAATACTGCAACATCACCTCTTTGAGGAGATGAAGTTTCGATCCATATGCTATTGGTTAATGGATTACGAATGCCATAAGACCACTTGGAAACTGCAACAAAGTCTCCTGGCATTAGTGTTGGTTCCATTGAACCAGAAGGAATTCTAAATGGCTCAAATACAAAAGCACGGAACAAGAAAACAAAGAAAATTACAGGGAATAAAGAACCAATTGAAGTAATAGCTCCTGAGCCTTCCTTAATACGACGTTGGTCTTTTTTAGGTAAGGTAGGACATGCCAAAAGAGCTTCTTTAAGTGCTTTGATACGTGCAGGTCGTAGTTTCTTATAGTCATAGGCATAAGCAATACCTGTAACTACACAAGCAACCACCAAGATTAAAGATAAAGTGTTCATAACTTCTGTTTTGTTTTAGATGATTACAAGCTTTGATTATTTTGGCTCTACTAACCAAAATAATTATGAACAAGCTAAATTAGGCTAACCATAGTGACTATTTTCTATGAAACTTTAATTAGCTCTAAGTAAAACTTCATTTATTTTGAAGGCCTAGCAAGTTAATGCTAGACCTTTAAATTATAAAAATAGACAGGTTGTTATTCCTTACCTACCTTTAAGATAGCTAAGAATGCCTCTTGCGGTACTTCTACACGGCCTAATTGCTTCATACGCTTCTTACCCGCCTTTTGCTTTTCAAGAAGCTTACGCTTACGAGTAATATCACCGCCATAACACTTAGCTAACACGTCTTTACGCATTGCCTTTACGGTGCATCGTGCAATAATCTGACCGCCAATTGCAGCTTGAATAGCAATATCGAACATTTGACGAGGAATAAGTTCCTTCATCTTTTCAACTAATGCACGACCACGTGATTGAGCAATAGAACGGTGAACAATAATAGCTAAAGCATCAACTCGATCTTGAGCAATTAAGATATCAACACGCACTAAATCACCACGCTCAAAGCGCTTGAAGCTGTAATCTAAAGATGCATAGCCACGAGATACTGACTTGAGGCGGTCAAAGAAATCAAGTACTACCTCACTCATTGGTAATTCATAAGTAAGGGCTACCTGATCATGGTGGTAAACCATGCCTGTTTGTACGCCACGCTTTTCTTGACATAAAGTCATAACAGCGCCTACATACTCAGAAGGCATAAGCATACGACACTCTGCAATTGGCTCACGAATTTCAGCAATATTACTTACAGGAGGAAGTGCTGCTGGGCTATCAATGTGAATAATCTCGCCAGATGTTAATAAAATCTCATAAATTACAGTAGGAGCTGTAGTAATAAGATTTAAGTTGTACTCACGCTCTAAACGCTCTTGAATAATTTCCATATGGAGCATACCCAAGAAGCCGCATCTAAAACCAAAGCCTAATGCAGTTGAGTTTTCTGGCTCGAAGAATAAAGAAGCATCGTTTAAAGATAGCTTATCTAAGGCATCACGGAAGGCATTGTAGTCGTCAGTATCTACAGGGAACATACCTGCATAAACTTGTGGTTTGGCCTTATGGAAACCAGGCAAGGCCTCCTCAGCCTCACGACGAGCGTGGGTAATGGTATCACCTACTGGAGCACCATGAATGGTCTTAATACCACAGACCACCCAACCTACTTCACCACAGTTTAAGACAGGAACATCAACACGCTTTGGAGTAGAAATACCTAAACGCTCAACTTCCCAGGCCTGACCTGTGCTCATTACCTTGATCTTATCGCCCTTACGTAAGGTACCATTCTTTACACGAACTAAAGATACTACGCCAAGATAGTCGTCAAAATATGAGTCAATAATTAAAGCTTGTAGCGGAGCCTCAGGATCGCCATTTGGGGCTGGAATGGAGTGTACTAAACGCTCTAATACATCCTCAACGCCAATACCAGTCTTTGCAGAGCAACGACAAGCGTCATGAGCCTCAAGGCCAACAATATCCTCAATTTCAAAAATTACTTTCTCAGGATCAGCAGCTGGCAGATCAATCTTATTTAAAACTGGGATAACCTCTAAATTAAGCTCAATAGCCTGATAGCAATTTGCTAAAGTCTGAGCCTCTACACCTTGACCAGCATCAACTACTAATAAAGCACCTTCACAGGCAAATAATGAGCGTGATACCTCATAAGAGAAGTCAACGTGACCAGGGGTATCAATAAAGTTTAGCTCATAGGTATTACCATCTTGAGCCTTATACTTTAAGGTTACAGCCTGTGCTTTAATAGTAATGCCTCTCTCACGCTCAATATCCATAGAATCGAGCACTTGAGCCTGCATTTCACGATCTGTCAAACCACCACAAACCTGAATAAAACGGTCAGATAAGGTTGACTTGCCATGATCAATATGGGCAATGATCGAGAAGTTACGTACTAAATTTTGGTCAAAAGTATTAGCCATAATATTTTTTTAAATTATCCCAAATGAAAAGGGCTTTTGGCCAAGCCCAAGCTGACTGCCTCTGCGGCACTCAAAAGTGATTAACACTACAAATAATATTTAAACTCTAACTAAGATGTTAGAGCTACGTCTACCAATAGAAGACTCTGTATTTAAGTCTTTAATATAGTCTCCAATAGGGTGAGCTCTAAATGTTTTTAAGTGGTTAAAAGCTAACATGCCGAGTAAAAAATCAGAAGGCATTCTGATAGGGTAGCCTAAATTAATAAGCTTTTGGCAGGCTTCTTTAGTAACTACATAACAAGCTGTAGTACCTATTATACGACGAGCATTAAATCTTGCATTTAAATAGCTATTATGCAGACCAGCTCTCTTAAAATACATACCATCTGCAAAATAATATTTTTTACTGCACCAAAGATCTTTCATGCCCTTATGTATAGAAAAATTAACTACATCCCATGATTCAGGGATTTTGTCTAAATTTTCTAAAGCTAGCTTTAATTTAGAGTCTAAAGAAATATCATCTTCAACAATTAAAGCTTTATCTAAACCACTATCAATAATATGTTGATATAGTCTTAAGTGAGATAAGGCACAGCCTATCTCATTTACAGTTAATTTTCCTAAGAGCTTAACTTTAACATTGCCCTTTAAATTGAATAATAATTCATCATCTTGACGGCATTGCTCAATAAAATCTTCTGGCAAGTCTTTACCATAAGAGGCGTTAAAAACATTAAACTTTAATCCAAGATTACTAAACTCTTTGGACATATGAGCTAAGCGCTCAGTGTCTTTTTTTAAATTAATAACAAAGCACTCAAGAGTCATATGCATCTCCAGAGACTAAACTACATAAGTCAAGATAGCCTTATATTTTAACCTATATTGCTGATATATGCGCTATAAAACGGGATATATAAAATAAAAGGCCTCTTTAAGGGGCCTTTGTAGTCATTATTTACAAATACTAAAGTCTTACCATCTTATGAGCAGGACGAGAAGATCCAATTGTTGAATCACATTCAAAAAACTTCATAAAGTGATTTTCAGGATATACAGCAAATGTTTTTAAATTGTTATAGCCAACCATGCCTAATAAATAATCAGCAGGCAACCTTGCTGGATAACCTAATTTCACAAGTTTTTTACAAGCTTCTTTAGTAATTACATACAATGCAGCATATATAACAAATCTACGACGATTAAAAATTGCATCTAAGGTATCATTACGCATGCCAATACGCTGGAAATAAAAACCTTTGCTTTTATCAAAATAGTACTTATGAGCAAAAGGCAAACATTTTATTCCAAAATCTGATGAAAAATTCACTACATCCCACGGCTCTTTAATTGTACTTAAAGAGTTAACAGCTTGGAAAACATCAGCATTTGGCTTTAAGTCATCCTCCATGATTACAGCATAATCAAGGTCTTGATCGATAATATGCTGATAAAGACGAAGATGTGAAAGGGCACATCCTTTTTCTGATAAAGTTAACTCATCTTCAATAAGTACTTTACGATTGCCTTTCATAGTAAGAATGGTCTGACTTTCATTAGAGCAAAGCTTTTGCTCCTCTTCGGTCATTTCCTTGCCATAAGTTGCATCAAAGAACTCAAAGTCAACATTATTGGCTGTTAAAATCGAACCGATGTTTTTACGTCTTGCCTCTTGATCTTGAAGACTAATTACGAAATATTTTACAGACATAAAAACTCCTATTAACACAGTTGTTTGAGCAAATGTAACAAAACTGATAGATATATTAAATGCCTTATATTTCCTATAGCTTACACTAGTCTTTATCAAAAAACTTAGTTATGCTATTTGTATCAACTGCAAGCTTTTCTAAGTAATAATTATAATCTTTAGCAGTATGACCCATATCAATTGCACGATGACCATTTTTGTATAAGTCATAAGCAAGTACAGTGGCAGTTTGACCCATAATTATAAATTTGACCTTATTTTTGTCTGTTGCCAAAATTTTTTGCATAAGATCATCATATTGATCAAAAGCATTAACACTAGGGCCGTATATGTACTCTATAGAGTTTGCGGAAGAGAAAATATTGTGCTTAATATTGTTAAATATTGTTTTTCCACAAACAATAACAATATCTTTGCCTTTCCATAAGGACTCAAGCTTGTCATAATAACAACGAAAATCAATGTCCTTATATAACACATATGGCATTGTTATAGTTGAATCACCATAGACTCTATCATCACTTAAAATACCTTTTAACATCTGACGATATTTTATAGAAGATGTTAAATAAAACAGCATTTGTCTATCATGTAAATTATTTGGCGCATTAAACCAATAATAGTTGATTCCTACTAGCAAACCATTATCTTTTGAGGAAAGAACTTCCATAAGTTTTTTAGACAATAGATCATCATAGCGCTGAAAAACATTTCCTTGCTTTTCAATGGCTATAGATAGCTCACCATCTCCAAATCTACAAAAGCTAGCGTTTGTACTAATTAAATAATCTAATGTACTCCATGCATCCATTACATTACAGAGTTTGACTCCATCTCTTAACTCTTCTAAATTCTTATGAGCATCAAGTATCTTTAAGATAAGCTCATCTTCATAAATTGGATTCGCATGGTTATACATACCTTTAAGATTGTACTTAAAGAGATATTTTAAATTTCTAAAAAATAGTTCTAGCCCCATAATTAATCTCAAACTTTTCAAAAGTCTCAAATATAACTTGTTTTCATTGAAAACATCAGCGGATAAACCATTGAAAGAAAACCTATAAGATTTTTTAACATATAGGACATAAAAATGTAAAACTCTTTAAAAGCTACTTTATCATAAATTAGCGAGAATACCCCCGCCTACGCTGAAGCGAGGCGGGGGAT
>Briea_p1__coassemble_651_pt1 | contig 34921 bp, 19 predicted proteins | sample Briea_p1__metabat2_low_PE_001 | metagenome-assembled genome bin Briea_p1 | reverse complement strand
TCAAATATTGTGAATAATGCAAAATTCGTGGAAGTTATTTCTTTACAGTTCCTTAGCTGGATAAAAAAGATGGCTTAAATACGCCATTTGTGCTCTTTAAAAATTAGAAAAATATACTTCTTGTAATTTTATTTATAATTTGTTCCTTTTTGAAAGGAGGCAACAACTGCCTCCTACCAAAAAATTGAACAAGCTATGATAAATCAAAAATGCATTCTTAACATAATAAAATTTGGTAATTTAAATAAGAACCAGATCCTAACAACAGGCAGCTTAACTGGTACAGTATTTTTAAGATGGCTGCTAGAGTGTGTCTAGGCTCTGGCAAGGCGGCTGCAAGCACGTGGTTAGGCTGCGGCCTAGAGGTGTCAAGGGCTTGGCCCGGGGGTAGCCAGGATGCGGCGTAGGTTGGAGCTGGGGCAAAAATGAAAAGGCTACCTATTGAGGTAGCCTTTTAAATTAGCGACGTTTAATGCCATAAGCATTACGTGCTTGGTAATTAGCATAGTGTTGCGATTTGCCTTGAGGGGCGGTGGCAGTAGCTACACTATTACTTGGAATACCATTTGAGTTAATCTCATTTAAAGTATTAAGTTGATCATTGCTGAGCGCTACTGAGTTGAACCCACCTTTAACTACCTGACTTAATAGCGCAGCTGGATCCTCATCTTCTATCATAGCCCCTGCTACCATGCCATCAACATCACCCTCTATGGAACCAAGGGCCATAGGAGCCATGGCAATAACATCAGCCATACCAGGGTTTTTCGAGCTTACTGACGAAAAACTTGAGGTAGCTGGTGTAGCACGCTGTTCAATAGCACCTAATGATAAAGGAGCACTACGTGGTGTACTCTCAATCTGAGCTAAAGCCTCATCTACAGTAGGATAATTATTGCTCTTAATTGGCTTATCCATAGCTCTTGGAGCAGTTAATTGCTCTAAGGTCATATCATCATCAATATCAGCACCTAATAAGGCTGACAGACCTCGACCTGAGCTTTGTGGGCCTTTATCAAGAGCGGCTCTCATAGCTAAATCATTATTGGCAGCATTAGCTTTTACAGCTTGGCTTTGAGCTCGATTTGGAGCTCGGTTAGCAGCTGCATTTTGGCTAAAGGATGTACCACCTAAATCCATGCCCTCGTAAGAGCGCTCAGAGGTTGCAGATCCCACCGCACCAATAGCACCTTGATCACGGGCTTTGCTCTTGCGTGAATTACGGCTCTTTTGAGCTTGCATAGCAGCACGAGCAGCCTGAGATGGATTATCTTTTGAACTAGCTAAAGAGCTAATCTTTTTACGATTAGCTTGCACTCTTTGCTCAACAGTTAAATTATCTTGGGCACTTTGCTTATTAGCTGGTGCTTTATTTTTAACAGCCGCAGAAGAGCCAATAGTTACGCTATCATCTTTAAGGGCATCATTAATGTCGTGCTCTAATTCAGCCATGTAGTCATCAGAGGTATTTTTAATACTTTGAGCTAAAGCTGCTACAGAGGATCCCTTTTTATGTTTAAAGTCCCCTAGCACATTAAGCGGATCGTCTATATCAGATACAGGCTCACTATGGTGCTCTTTGGTACTTAGTAAGCCATTCTTTTCATTCTCACTAATAATAGAATTAGCAAGGCGATCAATAGCATCTAAGTTATTATCTAAAGTAGCAGCTACCTGTGTCTCCTCAATGCTTTGCGCTAAGGCTTGCTCACGCTCTAGTTTATTTTGCTCTACAGCGGCCTTAAAGTCGGCCTCTTGAGAAAGCTCAGGTATTTTTCCTTCCTCAAGCATTTCTCGTGATAACAAACTAGCCGCCAGAGCCTCCTCTTCTGATAGCTCTTCCCCTACAGGTGCAGGAATAGGATCACTGCTCTGTCCAGTTATGCTATTTGACTTGTCCTCTTGAGCATCAAACTCTTGAGTTAGCTCTTTTGCCACCTCTTGAGAGAATGGATCATGCTTTTCTTGCATCATAGACTCAATAACCATGCGCTCATCTTTATCTAAAGCTGATGATGGATTATTGTCTTGTACTGCTGGGTTTTGCTTTACAGAGGTCTTATTATTTTTCTTAGCACCCTTTTTCTTGCTAGTAGCTTTATGGGATAAGTTTTTACTATCGTTATTGTCCTTATCGTCAGCTACATTAGTGTCTAAGATATTTTCTTCACTGTCCTCAGCTTGTTTCTTAAATTGAGCTGCAGTGTCTTTAATCTTGCCATTTTCATCTACATCGTAGATAAGCTTAATCTCGTCCTCACTAAGACCAGTCTTAGCTGAAATTTCAGTTAAAGATACACCTGCCTCAATAAAGGTTTTAGCTTTATCTAAAGTATCAATACTAATACCATTAGGGCGCTTATCTTTTTGCTGCTGTACATAGTTATGATCATAAATCATATCAACCACAGGAGCATTTTGTGGAACCTTTAAATAGTCCACATTGGCAGCAGACATGTCGCCTTTAAGATTACTCTGAGCGTCATTGTTCTTAGCCACACCTGGGGACATATCATGGTTAACAGCCACCTTAAGGTTATCTAAGCTATCTAAAGAATCACTAGAAGTATAATCAATGGTTAATTGAGTATTGCCAGTAGCTTGGTTAACACTTTGCTCAGAGCCAAAAGAACTCTCTAACAAGTTATTAGGCTTGTCAGAGTTCTCGTCTTGTACAGAATGGTTATAAAGCTTAGAAAAATTCTCTAAGGCATCAAAACGATCTTCATCAGAATTGCTCTTGCCGTGATTTAATTCATGATGATCATGAGCTCCCTTATCAGCAATAGCACCCTTAATCTCTTGATCAGCAAAGGCAGCCTTTGGCTCAATTTCAGCCACTTGCCAGCCATCATGTTCAAGTTTTTGGGCTAAATTGCTATTACTATCAGAGTTTAGGCTATCCATACCTAAAGCCACCTCAGCAGTATCGCCAATGGCATTAGGATCGATATTAACATTCGGTAATACTACCTCATTAAAATCAATAGCATCTACTAAGCTAGTGGTCTCTTGGTTATTATCTAGCGATAAGGATTGCTCATTCTTGATAATCTGTTCTGAGCTTGGGCTTGGGATCTCATATTCGATGAGTTGTTCCTCTGGCGGTAATAAACCTGGCGTGGGATTCTCCTTAGCATTCATAGAGCCAAGATCAGAGCCTCCATTACCAAATGTTGCTTGAGGGTCAAAACTATTATTAGCAACTTGGTTATTAATACCCAAAGGATTCATTGGGTCACGGCCACCTACAAAGCCTTGGGCCTTATTATTCTGCATGCCATGGCTCTGAGCGTTATGGCTAGGAGCTTGATTAGGGTTGTTACGTGCTTGGTTATTGCCAGGAGCTCTATTGGCTCTCATATTTTGCATATTGGCCTGATTTGGGCGTGGCACAGCCTGGCGTTGAGCATTTTGCATATGCTCGCCAATAGTAGTAGGAGCGCTATTTGGATCGATAGCACTAAAATCGGTTTTAGCTACTAATTGGGCAATATCAGCGGCAGTTTGAGCAAAAGAAGCATCAGAGGCTAAATCATCATTATTATTTTGCTCGCTACCCATCATATTAGCAGCAGCACCTGGAGGCATAAAAATACCATTAGCGCTTTGGTTAAAGGCCTGCTCAGCCTCTAAATAGGCATTTTCTTGAGGATCGGCATAGGTCTGTGGCATGACCTGATTAAAGCTACCACTATTATCATTAGCCTGATTACCACCTGTAGCATTGTTAGCACGATCAGCTTGGATATTGGCAATTAAATCCTTTAAAGAAGATACAGACTCAACTAAAACCTGCTGCTCTTGAATAATACTTTGGTAGTAACGGTGCTGTTCAGCGCCCACATCATTGATTTGCTGTTTTAAAGACTCAATTGTTTCCTTTAAATTATGAGTATTGCCCTCATCATCAATGAAAGTTAATGACTCTAAATCGGTAGGAATATTAAGTTCACCACCATTAGCTCTACGCTTACCGAACAACTCATCTAAAGACTTACCAGCATCAGCTAAAGCAACTTCAGATTGCACCAAACGTTCTTGCAATTCATCCATAATGGCCTCAATACGAGAGGCTCTTTTATTATTTAAAATAAAAGATACTAAAAGCAAGAATAGAACAACCACTAGACCGCCCATAAAATAAAAAGGAAGCAAGCCTAAATTGCCATTAGTGATGTCCATTACCATAATCCTAAATATTAACTATAAACCTTAGCCACAAATTTTTAACCTAGCGCTTGTAATAGCGTTTATCTTAAAAATAGTGCCACCATGCTGTTTAAACAAAAAGCAAAAAATCCTACTAATATCATTAGTTATATTTACAACTAAATGACAAAAAAACTCTTAATTATACCATGTTTTATCTAATCCCTTGTTAATAAACCGCACTACTATGGCGATCTTAGTCAAACTCTAAATGCTATAAACTACCCCAACTAATAAGCAAGCCACTGCATTTTGTGTAACATCTATCTTAAAGCCATAAAAGCTAGTGCTATCACCTTTGAACCATGGCTACGATAGTTGCTGCCACAGCCCAGAAAGCAAAGCAGCATAAGCATGGCACTACAATACGCTCCCTGACCCATTGTAGGGTCTAGCAAGGTGCTACAGGCCACTGCAAGTTGACGCTTGCTACCTCAGGCTACTGCCATGAAGAGCTTTCTTAGGCATGCTGCCAGACCAGCAAGCTCAGAACCAGAGCCATGGGCCATGGACCAGGTGCCAGAGCCATGGGACTGCCAGGCTAGGGCCTGCGGGGCTTGTGCCAGAGAGCTGGCCAAAGGCCATGACCCTAATACATAGGCTATGACTGTATTAACTTATAGAGTGGCCTTTGAAAAAACCAACATTTGATATGGACGCATGTTGGTAGGTTTGAATAAGGCCTATCTAGGTGAGATAGAGTGCTACTTTTAGCTTTTGACCAAAGTAAAGCCTAATACCAGAGACTATATCTTTTATAAAAAAACCTACAATAAAAAAAGCCTCATAATAATGAGGCTCTTTTTTTATTAAAACTAATTACTATCTAGTTATTAGTTAGAAATATTGGCGATATCTTGCCACTCTTCTTCGGTTAAGAGCTTGTAGAGATCGATAAGAATTAATAAGTCGTCATCGCGGTTGCAAACACCACAAATAAACTTAGCGCTCTCCTCGGTACCTACATTAGGGGTATCATCAATATCAGCAGTATTGAGATCAACTACCTCAGCTACGGAATCAACTAAAATACCAACTACCTGACGCTCAGACTCAATGATCATGATACGAGTGTTATCAGTGATCTCTGATGGAGGTAAACCAAAACGCATACGGGTATCAATAACAGATACTACATTACCACGTAAGTTAATAATGCCGAGTACGTAAGCTGGTGCACCTGGAACAGGAGCGATATCAGAGTAACGTAAAACTTCACGAACCTGCATTACGTTTACGCCATAAATTTCCTTATCTAATTGGAAAGTTACCCAGCGTAATACTTCGTTTTGGGAATTGTTATCTGGTTCGTAAATTGAGGATGAAGTTGCTGCTTCATTAGCCATTTTATAAAGTCCTCTAAACTCAATCTCCAACCATAACAACAACTGGTGGAGAGCAACTGATATGTTGAGCTTATTCAGCCCCTACTATGGCCCCTTATTTAAGGTTCCTTATCAGTCTGATTTTGGTCTGCGCTAAAGCGCATTAATGAAATCTATTTTGAAAAATAATGCCTAACTGATTATATATTAGATAAGCAATATTTCTCTTAATTATAGCCAAATTATCGGCCCTTATCGCACTTTAGAGCTTAATTATAGCTACAAACAACAAATAATTACGGCTCTATTAGCTCTTTCTTTACCAACAAAAATTCTTACTTTTTGTCAGTCTTAAGATTTTTGTTGAGATCTTCAATATCAGCGCCCGCTTCAAACAAGGCAATTAAGGATTGCACATGTAACACAGCGCACTTATCTGAGGTCACAATACCAGCAAGCCAAGGGCGATTACCAGGGATTTCACGCCACTTAATTTGAGATTTATTTAAAGTGCGATTACCCTCTAAGATATCACAGCCGATTGACCACTCAGTATTACCAAGTGAAATCAAATATGGATATTTATCTGGGCTGTCTTTAATTTCAGGCATTACCCAGCGTAAAGTATCAACAATATTGATCTTATCGCCACGAACATCAGTAATACCCATAAACCAAGAAGGCTTACCAAATAATTGAGTAATCTTTTCGCACTCAAAAATGCCGCCTAAATCAATTAAAGGTACAGCAAAGCGAACACCTTGTACTAAGAAGAATAATACTTGGAACTGCTCGCCCAAATCGACATTCTTCCACTCAGCGGCAATAGCCTCGAGCTTCTTAGCCATACGCTCTTGAGCCAGCTGCTGAGGAGTCTTAATTACAGCCTTTGCAGCCTGCTTAGTAGCTGCAACTACAGGAGCACTCTTTACTACAGGTGCCGCAGCTGCTGGGGCAGCTGCTACAGCTGGGGCTGGAGCAGCCACCTTAGTTTCGACCTTAGGCTGCTCAACTTTGGTCTCAACCTTTGGTTCTACCTTAGGTTGCTCAACCTTAACCTCAACCTTTGGCTCGACCTTGGTTTCTACCTTTGGCTCGGCCTTGGTCTCAAGCTTAGGTTGCTCAACCTTAACCTCAACCTGTGGCTCTGCTTTGGTTTCTACCTTGGTTTCGAGCTTTGGCTCGGCCTTAGTTTCTACCTTGGTTTCAGTCTCAGTATGAGTCTCTACTGTTGCTAAGAGACGTTGTAAGCTACCACTATCGCTAGGAGAGGCAAAGTCTAAGGTTTTCTCGGCAACTTTGGCTTGAGGAGCCAATTGCATTTGAGGCTCAGGAGTATAATCTTGCTCAATAGGACTTACTTTAGACTCAATGCTAGTTACATTGTTAGCGCCTGATCCTAAGTCATTTGCAGAGGCACTATCCTTAGTTTTAGGGGAGTACTCTTGATAGTAATCTTGGCTATAGCTAGAGCTTACATTATCTTTAGAGGCACTCTTAGTTGGTGGTACCTCATAATAAGGTGACTCATCATGAGTGTGTTTGATTGCCTCATTAGCGCTACTTAGAACCTGCTTATTAGCCTCAACACTATAAGCTGACTTATGTGCAGGAGTGGCGTATAGATCTCCGCCTTGAGCTTGAAGCTCACCATCGAACTCTTGGTCATCTACATCTGCCAGCATTTGCTGGAAATAAGCGATGAGAGTTTCCTCTTCGCGATCGTGATGACTTACTGACATCAAAAATACTCCTTTTATGAGCCTTAATTAGGTCTCAATAAGCTATCAAAAGTAATTACACTAATCTTAACTAGCAAGATCCTAAATCTGATAATGTGCTTACTTAATCTAAAAAATACTAAGCCTAACCATGGTGAATATCTTTAAACAGAGGTAAGTTTGGGAGTACCTACTGTATAAAAAAGACGCTTAGTTAGTTAAATTTGGTCTGGCATGTATTGGAGTCTTTCGAGCATCTCCAATAATTTGCTACCTACTCTTTGAGGGTGACGCTCTAACTCAAATTCAACAATATATTTTAAAAGACGATGGTAAGAAACAGCACCCTGTCTTGTTTCATCCATTAAAGGCAAAGGCAAACGCTTTGCAGATGATTCTCTAAAAGAAACATCTACAGGAATACTTTCTTGCCATATATGATCACGATAATGGGTCTTTAAGTAGCTCAAACTTTGTACTGATGCTTTAGTTCTACGATCATACATAGTTGGCACAATCAAATACTCAAAATGAACACTTTGATTAGCCCTTTGCATTACAGTAAAGGTTCGAACCATACCTTCAAGGCCCTTTAAGGCCAAGAACTCTGTTTGAGTTGGAACAATAATAGTAGTACTGGCCACTAAGGCGTTAACCATCAGTGCACCTAAGACTGGAGGACAGTCAATTAGCACTACATCATAGCAATCTTCAATAAGCTTTAAAGAACGAGCCAAAATACGACCTACGCCCTGACGACCAGACAAATGACGATCGATAGTGGCTAAAGTCATAGAAGCTGCGATTAAATCCAATCCCTCATGAGCAGTATGAGTAATGCAATTTAATACACCCTCACGGCTAAGATCTTTCATAGCATAAAGATCAAAGAGGTTAAACTGCTCTGAGCGCTCATCTTCATAACCTAAATAGGAGGTTAATGAGGCATGCGGATCGGTATCAACAACTAATACACGGAGCTTTTCTTTTTGTAACCAGCCAGCTAGTGTTGCCACTGTGGTCGTCTTTCCCACACCACCCTTCTGACTTGCAACTGCCCAAACTAACACTGATAACTCCTAAATAATATATAACCCTTGGAATGTGCCACGACCTAATAGTAAAAATAAAGTGCTCTGTTCCTTGGTTAAAGACTAGACTATTACTAAGCCAGTATTAAGAAATACCTACCAGATTAGCTAAATATTTTAACAGGCTTTTAGGGACTTTCAAATGAAACAGTCAAGGCGAGCTTTGTTAGCGACTCCTGAATTTGGATTTGCATTGACTATTTTAAATCTGAATTAGTAAACAAAAAGGGCGCTACCTTTCGATAGCGCCTTTTTGCGTATAAAAGTTTTAATGACTAATTAGCTTGTGGGCCAAAGTTAGGGATTTCAAAACGAGTGCTACCCCCCTCTTGACCATCATCACCTGGAACAGCTGCTGGAGCTGCACCTTGGTTACCCATATTGTCCTCTACAGGATCGGCCTTAAAGCTTACCGAACCGTCAACATTAGACTGGAAGCTAAAGCCACCTTGTCCAGCACGACGAGTTGGGATAATACGATCACTATTACCTGGAACAATTGCTAAGGTCTCTGGCTTTAAGGCCTCACGAGAGATAGCAATTACTACTCTACGGTTTTGTGCACGACCTGCACGAGTTGCATTAGAGTAGAAAGGTGAGTACTGACCGTAAGCCTCGGCAGCTAAACGCTGAGGATCAATACCATTAGTCTCAAGTTCCTGAAGCACATTAATAGCTCTCTTGGATGATAAATCCCAGTTATTAGCGTAAATAGCGCTTGGAACAAAAGTATTATCGGTATAGCCACGTACACGAATATAGTTATTAACATCCTTAAGAGCGCTAGCAATAGTTGCAATAACTGGACGTGAACGAGTCAAGATTGATGCTGAGTTAGAAGCAAACAATAATGAGGAAGAAATATTGATAGTAATCCAATTAGGATCATGCTCAACAATAATATCTCCGCTTAAGCCTTCTGCTGAGATAGTCTCAGAAATAGAACGCATCAGAGTGCTAAATGGCTGACCAGATTCATAGTCGCCCTCGTACTCACTATCAGCAGGGCCTACACCGCCCTCAGAAACCTCGTCAAGCTTACCACCCTTGGTCATGCCTGAGCTCTTATTAGTTTCACTATCAGGAGTAACATTGGTTAAGCTACCATTAGTAGCCTCGGTAACTTCACTTGCCTCTAATTCACCCTGGGTAATGGCCTCAGCCTCTTCGTCAGAATTAGAAGTTTGCTCGGTTGCACCAGCATCTTCAATACTTTGCTGAGTGACACCAAAGTCCATAACACCACCGCCACCTTGGGCTTGAGTCTGAACTTCACCTTGGGCACTAGAGGCAGATGCTAAAGAAGCATCAGCCATTAAATTAGCAACTGGACCTGGCAACGCAATAACACCAGGGACAGCTGACACCATGCCCATTTCACTAAAAGATGCCATCAGGCCCTTAATCATAGACTGAGCATCTACAGATTTGGCCATAGCAAAGGAATAGAGCACCACGAACACAGCAAACATCAATGTCATGAAGTCAGCGTAGGATACCAGCCAACGCTCTAAGTTTTCGTGACCTGCATGTTTTTTCTTTCTAGCCATTTTTCCTGTCCTTTAAAAGCAATAAAGCATCTTGAATACTCTCAAGGCTCTTGCTCACTTATAAGCTGCGCCTTATTGCTTTTTAACACTTTAGACCCTAATTTTTTAGAGCCTTCAAAGAACTCACTGTCACTAGAGTTATTAGTATTAAATACTAATCACCATTTAAGTTACCAGTGTAAACACCAATTCTGCGCTTAAGCATTAAGGTATTCTCAGAGCTAGCAATGGATACTAGGCCTTCTAAGGTCATATACTTAAAGAGCGCAATTTCTGCGTTAATGGAACGAATACGGTTAGCAGCAGGAATTAAGAATACGTTAGCGCCTGCCACACCATAAATGGTAGCAACGAACGCCACCGCAATGGATGGGCCTAATAAGTCTGGACGATCAAGCAAGGACATAGCGTGAATCAAACCTAATACCGCACCCACGATACCCATGGTAGGGAAGTAACCACCCATAGACTCGAAGAATTTAGCGTTAGGCTCTAATTTTTGTTGCTCTAACTCGATGGCGTTTTCTAAAAGCGCATATAAAGCATCTTTATCTACACCGTCTACAATCATTTGAATGCCAGTACGAGTAAAGTCATCATTTGCTGAGGCAACAGAGTTTTCCAAAGCCAATGGACCTTGTTGACGGGCAATAGTAGACATGCCAGCTAAAAGCTCACCTTGTGATTGGAAGTTTAAGCGAGGAGCTGAAACTAACCATAACACATGCTTTAAAGCAGTTAAAACTTCACGGAAGGAGAACTGCACAATACAAGCAGCGAAGGATGCACCTACTACTACCAAGAATGCAGGGAAGTTAACCAGTGCTGTTGGGTGGGTACCTTCTAGCAACATAGTGGCAATAATACAGCCTATCGCAATTACTACACCTAGTAAGTTCATAAATTATTACACCGAACAAAGCTCAATATTCATCAACACAGTGCTTATCAGCTTAGGATTAAAAAGCACTTCAGATTGCTTGTAAAACTACAAGAACAGTGTCCTAGTGTCTCCTTAGTCAAAATAACTAACTGACGAAATAGGGCACACCAAACTTCCTTGAGCAGCAAGAGCCAGCCCAAAGTGTTGATCCTCCCTCCTATCACATACGTGATGCGCTGTGCCTATGGCACTTATTCTAAAAATCAGCATGGAGAAACAAAATTATTAATCACAAGCAAATTTTAAGAATAAATCTACTCTCCAGTTTACTTAACTAAAAGCAAAAGCATAATTAAGCAAACTAGCTTTACTAATAGCAAGTCTTAATTTGAGTTAAGATAAGCCATTTCTTGCTCCACACTAAGGTTTCACAAGGCTAGTAAAGATAAGTTTTTTAGACCTTTGCTAAAATTATGCCAAAAGTCTTAGCCAAAAAACTGCCAATGACCAATGATAGCACATTAATTAGTTTTGCTAATTATGCTAATGCTAAACATTTGACGCTTTGCCTGAATTGTAGGCAAAAATAAACCCAAGGCTAATTTAGTCTTGGGTTTATTTAATTTTAATGAACTCTTAATTATGAGCGGCGCATTTCTTGAGTAATGCAATCGGCAAACTTATCTAAAGGTAAGATTTGGTCTGCTAATCCTGCATTAACCACAGCCTGAGGCATACCATATACTACACAGGTATCCTCATTTTGAGCCCATACTACAGCGCCCTTTTGACGTAGGATACGGCAACCTTCACAACCATCAGATCCCATGCCAGTTAAAATCATGGATAAGACATTACCGCCATAAACGGAGGCAATAGAGGCAAAGGTTACGTCTACACAAGGGTGATAGACCACACGTGGATCAGCAGGCAAAATACGTGTTCTAGTCTTACCAGCACCACGCTCTAAAATCATCTGGTGACCACCAGGAGCAATATAAACATGTCCTGGCTCAAGCATCATATTATCCTGAGCTTCAACTACTTCGTTTTGGCTTAGGCCATTAAGTCTTTGTGCAAAGGTGCTAGTAAATGAAGCAGGCATATGCTGCACAATAATAATTGGCACATTTAAGCGAGGAAGCTTTGGAATAATATTCTGTAAAGCCACTGGGCCGCCAGTAGAAGAGCCAATAGCAACTAACTCGTGAGCCTTACCTGAGACCTTAAAGTTAGTAGATACGCCCTTGGCATTACCAAAGCTAAAGCTAATAGCAGCAGCTGGACGACCCTGGTTAACGTTAGAAATGGAAGAATAGACCTTCTCAAAATCATCACGCACACGAGCAGAAGTGCTAGTAACAGCAGTTGGTGCTGGGCTGTTAATAGCTAAATTAGCAATATTTGGAGCAGGACGTGAGCCTAAAGTTGAAGTGCGAGTACTAGTGCTTGAGGTGCTTGCAGCACTTGAGGCACTTGAACCTAAAGTTGAGGTACGGTTAGTTCCTAATGAGCTTAAACGGCTAGTACCTAAGGTGCTAGGAGCGCTTGGAATACCACCGCCAATACGTGAACTTAAAGTAGAGCGAGTTCCTAAAGATGATGGTGCGCTAGCAGCGCTTGCGCCAGATGCGCTGCTGCTGCCAGCAGTGCTTGCAGAGCTTAAAGAAGCACGAGGAACACTGCGACGAATATGTGAGCGGGCCACAGCCTTAATGCTTGCTCTTAAAGTATTAAGAGCGTCTTCACGGCGGTGAGCGATATCATCGAAGTTCTTTGGCATGAAGTCAACTGCACCAGCCTCTAAAGCTCTAAATGTGGAGTTGGCACCTTCAAAAGTCAAAGAAGAGAACATCAAAATTGGAGTAGGACACTTATTCATAATTTCCTGTACAGCGGTAATACCGTCCATTACAGGCATCTCTACGTCCATAGTGATTACATCAGGGTGTAAGGATAAAGTCTTCTCTACACCTTCTTTACCATCTTTGGCCTCACCAATAACCTCAAAAGCAGGATCGCCTTTAATAATCTCAGTAAGTCTTTTTCTGAAGAAGGTAGAATCATCAACGATGAGTACCTTAATTGCCATAAAAACCTCTTAAATCCACGACCTACAAAGGGAAAACCCATTTGAGGTAATATTTTTGTTAAGTGCTCTCTTATATTTAGACAAAATTAAGAAAATAAGTTCTTAATCACTTGATGCAGTCTTGTAAGTTGTCATTGTTTAATAAAAAGTTAGCACTAACTTTTAATCATTTACTAAATCTATAGCCAACAACTTAGGTTATTGATTATAGCCCTATATGTTTTGCAACTTTTGAATGTGTGTCCAAGTTCTTAAAAAAGTATTGTGATTATGCTCTGTCTAGTTTGTCTATCAAATTGAACTTGGAAATATTTAATGTGCTGTTGTTACATGCTTGGGCTCTAAGACTTAACATAAGGAAATCCCCTTGCAGACAAAATGAATGGCTCCTTAATTTTGCAAAATTAGAGACTCTCACCTTAGAGGCTCTCTCCTATGTAAGTTGCGCCCATATTACGCATTCAAAAAATATATAACAATTAAGTCTTTCTTGTATCTATTTGCAAAAATTTCTTAATTTTAGTGCAACAGTCAAAAAATAAAAAGGAGGCCCCACAAGAAGCCTCCCTTTTGATGGACGAAATGAATCGTTCCAATAATTGCAGTTAAGTCGGTTATACGCAATAAAGCAAGGCTTTAGAGCTATCCTTAATAATTTGCAGGACGCTTTTTAAGTATTAAACACTAAGCATGCTACAAAACTAAGACAAAACTATAGAGCACTCTTATGCAATTATTACCATAAGAGTGCATGATCTTAATTAGGCTTCAAATATTAGAAGCGATTGCCGCCTTTACGAGCATAAGCACGAATCAAGGCTGGAATATCTAAGATTAGAGCAATACCACCATCAGAGGTAATAGTTGCGCCTGACATACCTGGGGTATGACGTAATAGACTATCCAATGGCTTAATCACAACTTCTTCTTGACCAACTAACTCATCAACAACAAAGCCAATTAAGTTAGATGCTGGAACTTGTACTAAGACAATATGAGCCTTACCCTTTAAGTACTCAGAGATATTGGAGTTTTCAAACCATTGCTTCAAGAAGAATAGTGGTACAGCCTTGTCACGAATAATTACAGTGTTTTGGCCATCCACATTACGCATGGATGAAAGATCCAAATAGAAGATCTCTGATACTGAGGTTAAAGGTAGAGCGAAAGTACGACCTGAGATTTGAACCATTAAGGTAGGTAAAATAGCTAAGGTTAATGGAACCTTAATCTCAATAGTAGTACCCTTGTCAACCTCTGATAGCACACGTACTGAGCCGTTAAGCTTAGAAATATTGGTCTTTACCACGTCCATACCTACACCACGACCTGAAATATCAGTAATCACAGTGTTAGTAGAGAAGCCTGGAGCAAAGATCAAGTTGTAAGCTTCTTCATCAGAAATACGGGCAGCTGCTTCCTCATCTAATACGCCCTTGCGTACAGCAACTTGACGAAGCTTATCTGGATCCATACCAGCGCCATCATCAATAATACGAAGCAAGATATGATCGCCTTGCTGTGCTGCTGATAAGGTAACAGTACCAGTGACTGGCTTGCCCTTAGCAGTACGCTCATTAGGTAATTCAATACCATGATCACAACAGTTACGAACCATGTGAATCATAGGATCGGCTAATGCGTCTACTAAGTTCTTATCAAGTTCGGTGTCTTCACCTTCCATGACAAGGTTAATTTGTTTATCAAGCTTACGAGCAAGGTCACGAACCAAGCGTGGGAAACGACCGAATACCTTCTTAATAGGCTGCAATCTAGTCTTCATGACTGAGCCTTGTAAGTCAGCAGTAACCACGTCTAAGTTGGCAATTACCTTGTTCATCTCCTGATCAGAGCGATGAGCAGCTATTGATACTAAACGATTACGTACTAGTACTAACTCACCTACCATGTTCATAATGTCATCGAGCACCTTGCTGTCAACACGCATGGTGGTCTCAACATCAGCGGCAGCACCACTAGAAGCGGCGGCATTACCACGAGCAGGAACCTTGGTAGCTGCTGCAATCTTTTCTTGGATAGCAGTAAGCTTCTTTTCTTCTTTGCTTGGAGCTGGCGCAGCTGCGGCAGCTGGTGCGGCAGCTGGTGCTGGCGCAGCAGCAGCTGGAGCTGCAACTGGTGCAGGAGCAGCTGGGGCTGCTGGGCTGTCATTATGGCCAGCAGCCTGTAGCATCTTATCAAACTCTAAATCAGTCTCATCTACACTAGCAGGCTTTTCTTGAGCGCTATGCTCTTCAAGAGCTAAATCGCCTGCAGCACCAGGAGCATGACCCTTGCCGTGTAATTGATCTAATAAAGCTTCGAACTCTTCTTCGGTGATATCATCAATACTATGACCATCATCGCTGCCATCAGAGGAGCTTGCAGCAACAGCTGGGGCTGGTTCTGGAGCAGGTGGTGGAGGTGGAGGTGCAACGGCCTCAACCTTTGGCTCTGGAGCTGGAGCTGGAGCTGCTGCAGGAGCAGCAGCGGCTGCTGGAGCACCAGACTTGCCATCAGCAATATCATGTAAACGAGAGATTAACTCCTGAGGCACAGGCTCTAAAGGCTCACGATTTTGCACAGCCGAGAAAAGACGGGTGATTTCATCATAAGCCTGAAGAACTGCATCCATAGAGTCAGAGTTTAAAGTGATCTTGCCATTACGCAACATATCGAACACGTTCTCTGCTGCGTGACAAATATCAACTAACTCATTTAACTCCAAGAATCCTGCACCACCTTTAACGGTATGGAATCCGCGGAAGATAGAGTTTAAAAGGTCCTTATCATCAGGAGTCTTCTCGATTTGAACCAGCTGCTCATCGAGCTTTTCAATAATTTCGCCAGCCTCAACCAGGAAGTCCTGTAGAATTTCCTCATCCATCTTTCACTCCTAAAAGCCGAGACTTGCTAGTAAGTCGTCTACCTCGTCCTGCGAAGCAGCGGCAGTGTTTGCCTCAATTTGACTATCAAGAGCTGGACCTTGGGCTTCAATGGCTTTCTGCATGAGTCTTTCTTGATCTTGCTCAGGGGTGTACTGACCGAAGAATCGTAAGAACTCTACCAACTTAGACTCAACCTCAGATACCAATCCAATTACACGCTGGATCATCTGACCTGTTAAGTCCTGGAAGTCTTGAGCCATCAAGATCTCGTTCAATTGATTGGACAGATCTGAGGCATCTTCAGCAGTCTTCTTTAAAAGATCGTCAATACGATGGCATAAAAATACGAACTCAAAACGATCGATACGACCGTTCATAAGATGCTTCCAAATTGGCATTAAATCATCAATAGATGACTTAAGGGCATAAGCAATTGGAGTACATCTATCTACTGCATCTAAGGTACGGGTTGCGGCCTTGTCCGTTACCGAGATAATGTAACGGAGACGCTCAGATGCATTAGGAATTTCTTCGTCAGTGATCTCACGTAATCTTGGATCGTAGGCAAACTTTTGCACTGCTGTGTGTAAATCACGAGTCAAATAGCCTACTTGCTGATAGAAGCTTTCCTCATGTTGTTGCGTTACAGCAATCAACTTGCGATCAGCTTCTTTTTGCATTCCAGCCTCAAGCAACATTACGATCTCACGAGCGTCCTCTAATGAAATTAAAGGCTTATCAGACTCATGTAACATCGCTGGGGCTTGACAAATATCGGACATGAACCGCTCCACCTAAAAATTATGCTTCACCGTTAGCAATACGCTCGAAAATCTTATCTAACTTATCTTTTAAGATATCAGCGGTGAATGGCTTAACGATATAACCATTAACGCCAGCTTGAGCAGCAGTTACGATCTGCTCACGCTTAGCCTCAGCGGTAACCATTAACACAGGAAGTGACTTAAGCTTTGGATTCTCACGAATCTTTCTTAAAAGCTCAATGCCCTGCATGATTGGCATGTTCCAGTCAGTAATAACGAACTGGAAGTCGCCTGTCTCAAGCATTGGTAGAGCAGTTGCACCGTCATCAGCTTCGAAAGTATTGTTATAGCCAAGATCGCGCAATAGGTTCTTGATGATACGTCGCATGGTAGAAAAGTCATCAACGATCAAAATCTTAATATCTTTATCCAAGATACTCTCCTTAACTGCATAAAGGTCTTCAGGACAAATTCCCATAACATATCTTACTAATAAATTTTGATATGCCTGGTCCTGAATTGACATGGGGCAAAGAGTGTTAAACACATCTGCTCTACCCTGTATCACTGACTAGTGACAAAATTTACGTATTGTCAGATATAGCTTTTATAGCAATAATTATAAAAACAAAAAGCATACATGCCCTGTATTACAGCATGTATCATCTAAATCTTTGATACATAAACAAATCGGTTTATTTAGATAATTGCTTTTAATGATAGCAATGTACCTAAAGTCAATTTCAAACCTTAATATTAGCGCCATTCAGCTTTTCAAGCAAATATAAGCTTGTTATTTTGTGCTTTATCTTTAGGAAAATCTTAAAAGTTGATAGCTTTACAACTTTCAAGATGCCAAAAAACACCATATTTAGGACTTAATAAATATCTAGAACGGCAACTAAAATAAAATCTAGTATTAGGTATTCGCTGTGAACAAAAGCCCAGGTCACAACCACCAAATACCACAATCAGAAAATGAGCATGACCGAAAAACAAATTCGACGCAGTAATAAGCGTGGTTAGACAAGCTCTTATAAATAAGACCTTGCATGAGCTATCACTAATCTTTAGTGCTTAGCCCTATCTCCTTTGTCCAGATAATTGTCTGACCTTATGATAGCAACACAAACCAATTAGCAAACTCCACAAAGTTATCCGAGTGCCTTAGATTTATAATTATTGCGCCGCCATTTTAACAAAAGATCGAACAAATTAACCACTATTGCTCAAAAACAATATTTTTATATTTTAAGCATCTTACTATTTTTAATAAACGGCTATAGAGTAAGAAACTTTAATCATTACTCTTAGCTATTAGATGCAATGATGGCTTGTGCCTTTTGCATCGCCTCAAATTCTTCCATAGACATAACCACAGGTTTAGCACTTGGACGACCACGAGTACGAGAGGCACCTTCAGCCTTAACTTTAGAACGAGCACTCTTACGCTCACTCTTCTCTGACTTATCTTGAATCATTAGCTCTTTATCGCTGCTACCATTGCTATTGGCGCTATTAACACTATTTACGCTATTAGCTTTGCTCTTGAGACTTGGACGGCCACGACGAGCTGGTGCTTTAATTGGCTTAGCCTCTAAAGCAGGAGCTTGGTCAGGAATATTCTCATTTTCAGCGATGGTCTTGTTGTCAGCATTAATATTAGCAGTATTGCTATAAGCATTTGATACTTTGACTGAACTTTCAATAGCATTTGCTGTTGAGCCAAAATAATTATCTGCCACCTCACCATTATCATCAAACAATGAAGATTTACGCTTAGTAAGGTGAGTTTGTGCTTTTTTAGTGACTTCTTGAGCAACCTGGCGATATGAGTTGTTAGCTAGTACTTGCTCTTTTTTAGGAACGTAAGCCCACTCATCTAAAGCATTACGTAGTCTAACCACTGCTTGAGATAACACTTGGCAGGTACGTGACTCTGAAATGCCCATAATTAAGCCAATTTCACGTAAGTTCATTTCTTGATCATAATATAGACCAATAATGGTGCGCTCACGCTCAGGTAATTTCTGAATTGATGTTGCTAAAGCATGTTTAAACTGTTCGCCATTGACAGATTCAAAGAGCTTATCATCAGGGCCTAAGGCATTGATATCAGAAAAAGGACGCTCCCCTATAACATCATCAGTAAGACCAGTATCTTCAATACACATAACTTGTGAAGTGTTACTGTCTAAAATCATTTGATGATATTTATTGATATCAACTTTTAACTCTGCCGCCATCTCTGCATCAGTTGGCGGACGGCCATAGGTATGGGATAAACGAGCTAAAGTTTCACGAATAGCACGGGTATTTTGATGAACCGATCTTGGAGTCCAATCGCTTTGTCTTAACTCATCAATAATGGAACCACGAATACGAATAGCAGCATAAGTTTCAAAAGTGGCACCATGACCATCTTTATAGTTTTGAATAGCGTCCATTAATCCAATCATACCAGATTGGATTAAGTCATTAACGTCAACATAAGATGGAAGACGAGTTTTAAGGTGCAAAGCCACTCGCTTCACGAGCGGTGCATACTTCACTACCAGTGAGTTGCGGTCAGCTACTTTCTGACCTTGGTAGGCCTTGGCACCTTTTAACATTGCATTACTCAAGTTACCCATGAAACGATTATTCCCTACTTTAATAGCTTACTTAACAAAGTAAAGCTCAAAAGTAATACCTGACTTAGAAGATCAAGAGGATCTTTATAAAACTATTTTAAGATATTAGCAAGACATCCAACTCAACTCTAAACAAGCGAGCGATATCAGAATAACACCACTTACAGCACTTATTAAATGCATAAGCTCTAGTGGCTACAAGTCAACTTTGGTAAAAAAAGCTACTAGTTAGGCTAATATTACCAAACAAAGAGCTAAGAATAAAATATCTAACTAATAAAGAGAAATACTATCATTGCGCCAAAACCTTGGCAAAAGCAATAAGATTAAAGCTATTTGCTAAATATGTGCCAAACAAACCCATATCTAGTAAGCCCCTAAATATTCTTACCAATCTCGCCTCCATCCCCACAAGGCCAGCTCAAGCTATCCAGAGCCAGAAAAAGCTTGCAAGAGCTAGCTTGCTAGCTCCAAATGCTAATGCTAAGCGCTCTTGGCAATCATACCCCATCATATAGGAATGGCTTAATTCCCTTATTGTTTGTTGTCCTTTAAGCCCCTTCTGCATCATTTATGGTTGCCTCAGGCATAAGCAATTGTGCTTGAGGAACGGGAATTGAGGTGGCCCGATACGATACGGTGCGGCGCAGTGCAGTGCGTAACATGGTAAGGCGAGGAGGAACCCATCTTTTTTATATTAGCAAGCTTTGGACATAAAAAAACCGCAAAAATGCGGTTTTTTTAGTTTGCATATATCTTAACTATTCATCAGGTGAAATTAAGCCTGCTGCAATAGCGTCAGCCTTTACAGTAGCAAATTGATCTTCGATTTCAGCATCTTCATCAATTGCTAAATTATTGGCCTGAAAATCACCATTCATAGGATTTACACCAATGCCCAAGAGACTACCAATTGGAGCTGGAGGTGGAGGGTTGCCTGCACTGTCCGCTTCATCAAAGCCCATAGTCTGAGGTAATGGAGGTAAGTTACCATTCTCATCAGGACGACGGATTAAGTTCTCAACAAAGAACTCTAAATAACCACCAGCAATATCTGGAATAGGCCAATTCAATACACGTCTAGCTAAGCTCTTAAAGGCACGAGCAGCAGGAGCTTGAGGGAAAGCATCAACCACACAAGTACGCTGTCTAATAGCCTTGCGCATATTAATATCAATAGGAATACAAGCGCATAACTCTAAAGCCACGTCTAAGAATTTGTCAGTTAAGGTAACTAATTTCTTAAACATGAACTTGCCTTCCTCAAGTGAGTGAACTTGATTGGCAACGATTCTAAACTTTGACACACCATAATCGTTGGAGAGCACTTTCATTTGAGCATAAGCATCAGCTACAGAGGTGGACTCATTGCATACCACCATGATGACATCCTGAGCCGCACGGCAGAATGAAAGCACCATGTCTGAAATACCAGCAGCAGTATCAACGATTAAGAAATCTACTGGCTCTTCTAATGAGGAGAAAGCTCTAATCAAACCAGCATGCTGATCGATAGTGAGTTCAGCCATTTCCTTTAAACCAGAGGAGGCTGGCACAATACGTAGACCATGTGGTCCATCTTGAATGATTTCTTGTAAGGAGCACTCACCACGCAATACATGAGCAAGGTTTTTACGAACCTTTAAACCCAGCATAACATCGATATTAGCTAAGCCTAGGTCGGCATCAAACAGCATGACATGCTTACCCATTTGACAAAGGGCAACAGCTAAATTTAAGGACACAGAGGACTTACCGACACCACCCTTGCCGCCAGTAACTGTGATAACCTTAACTCTTCTCCATTTGTACTTTGTAGCCATACAAACGATATCCTACACCTGCAAACTCTTATGCTAAAAGTTCACGCTCATTGCGTAATACGAAACTATTGAAACGACGATTAATCTGTATTTAATATCACAGAGTAATATTAGGAAGCCTCGTCAAGCCTCTGCATTTGCCTGATTGCTTAGTATAACTATCAACCAAACAATACAACTTCTAACACTTATAATATCCAGTATTGAAAAAGTCTTAAGAAAGCTTATTAGTTGAGCTAAAACAAAAACTTTAGAAGCTAAAATTATATATCTAGTCTTATTTAAATTAGCGACTAATTTAATAATTTCTGTTGCCTTTGTTTATAAAACTAAGATCTATCTCAATTAAAATTCATAAAGTGTCAAAGCTTAGTAAAAAAGTATTTTTTGGAGCTCTATATGCAATTATTTTGCCTCAATCGTAAAAAAGACTGAAATTTTGCGAACAAACCAAAATTAACTTGGTTTAAATTTAAGCAAAAGGCAAACTATAGCACAGCGTTAATAACTTACAAAATCAAATTAATAAATTTGTATGTTTAGTTATCAGATAACTTTTATGACCACCTTAATCCTATTAATAGGCCAGGTGATCATTAAAAAAAACTCTTAATCCTTAGGGATCATGCTTTGAGCAATATCATCCTCTACAGCACTTAAGGCTTTACGAGCCAAGGCATTTGGATTAGGAATATCTAAATCCTCTGGCACACGTTGACCATCAGTGATATAGCTAATAGGCAGCTTCATATCAATACATAAAGATAAAGCATCACCTACATTTTGACACTCATCAATCTTGGTAAGAATTAAACCAGTTAAACCTACCATAGCAAAGTGTTCATAAGCATGTTGTAATACTTTGCGCTGGGTGGTACAAGGCAACACTAAATAGTGCTTAAGTTTTAAACTTGCTTGCAACTTAAGCTGGGATAACTGAGCATTAAAGCGCTCATCCTTAAAGCCAACACCAGCAGTATCTACTAAGATTAAGCTCTTATCAGAAAGTGTATAGAGCAATTGAGGTAACTCAGCAATATTCTTTACTGCATAAGTGGCACAACCCATGATACGACCATAGGTCTTAATCTGCTCTACAGCACCAATACGATAATGGTCAGCAGTAACAATGGCTACTCTTTGTGGGCCATAACGCATCACAAAACGAGCAGCTAACTTGGCTAGGGTTGTCGTCTTTCCGACACCAGCAGGGCCAATTAAAGTTACAATGCCGCCTTTAGAAACAATTTCATCATCGCCTACTAAAATAGAGCGCTCAATAATAGAAACTAATTCACGCCAGGCATTATTAAAGGTAATCTCAGCTGGTAATTGATTTACTAAAGAATCAGCTACACTATCAGAGAAGCCTACTGAATTTAATAATTTGTAGACCATAGCCTTAACAGGCTCATTACGAGAGCGATTGTCTTGTAACAGACCAGCTAACTCAAACTGAAGTAATTTACGGATATTCTCCACCTCAGCACGCATTTTTTCTAAATCTTTACGTACTGCGACATCAGAAACACCAGTTGAGCGATAGGTATCAATACCTGCTTTACTTTCGTATTCTTCTTTTTCTTGCTTAGTCTTTGATTTAACAAAGAAATTCTTAAACTCACGCTGCTGAGATAAAGGAAGAGGCGGTGTTTTAAATAGATCAGCATCTTCATCCAAAGATGGATCAATTCTTGATGGGCCTGCTTTTTTCATAGGATCATTGGCCATATCGTCGTAATCTCCATCTACTGTTACTGGGTTAATAATGCGTGATACACCTGTTCCTTTTAGTGAGTTAGATCTAGCAGGACGCTCTTGATATTGGTCATTTTGCTCAGTTTTAGCAGCAATATCACCTAATAACTTATCGCCTTGCTCTTTGCTCATTGCTTGTTGACGCTCTAAAATCTCAATCAAACTCTGAGCATAGGCCTGATTTTTTCCACCAATCAGTCTACGATCTTGCTTAGGCTTGCTAGCATCAGAGTTGATATCAACTTTATCGTCACTTAGCTGTCGGTCAGCCATAGAGGATAAACCGCCAGCAGCATTGCTTGGGCGCACATTAGCTTGCATTGATGATTTTGCAATAGGTAATGTTTCTATACCAGCAACAATCTCAACGCCACCTGCAACACGTTTATTAGACATAATGATAGCGTCGTCACCTAACTCCTCTTTAACTTTGGTTAGGGCTTCACGCATATCTTTTGCTTCAAAGCGCTTTAACTTCATTTACGACCTACGGCTAAACCATCATCCTTACACCATGGGACTCTTTTGCCATACTTGTTAGAAAAACAAAAAAAGTCTGTGTAAATAATCCCATTGTCCTTTTCTTAACTAAGAATTATCTATTCTTAGATAAATTGGCAATGATTAGGACATCTAAAAGATTGTATAAAAAATTGCAGGGCAAACCAATACTAAATTAAGTTGAGTAGCAATTATTATTAACTGTCCCCCAAACTCCGTCTATCAGCCAAGACCTAATAAGGGCAACTTAATTCTCTAAAAAATTCAAGCTTAGCTCGCAAGCAAATTTAATGCCGCTAGCCTTGATTTTTGAGCTATGAACCCCTGTCATTAGGCCATTTTATCTAATTTAGCAAACAATCATAATTACCTAATTTTCATTAGGAATGTAGTTAAATGTCAAAAAGATAGCAAAAAACTCTTAAGCAAGTGACCTAAAAAAAGACCCCATATTACTATGGGGTCTTTTTAAATCAATCTTTTGGATTAGCCTCTAATTTGTTGCTGGGCGTTATTGTTATTACCCACCACAGAAACAATCTTAATTTGCTTATCATCAGGGATTTCCTGATAAGAAAGCACTCGTAATCCAGGAATAGTATTTTTAACAAATCTTGATAAGGTTGAGCGCAAGATACCAGAGGTTAACAAGATAGCTGGCTCACCAGCCATTTCTTGATTAGCAGTAGCTTCATATAAGCTCTTTTGCATACGATCAGCTAAGCCTGGCTCAATACCTACACCCTCAGCACCACCAGTCTCTAATGACTTGTGTAGTACCTTCTCTAAGTCAGGAGATAAAGTAATTACTGGGATAATTAAATCACCACCAACAATATCCTGAATAATCAGACGACGTAGACCAATACGACAGGCTGCGGTTAACACCTCAGGATCCTGACTCTTAGGAGCATATTCAACCAAGGTTTCTAAGATAGTACGCATATCACGTACAGGAACACCCTCGTGTAACAGATTCTGTAACAACTTGGTTAATAAGCCTAAATTTACAATATTTGGTACTAAGCCATTTACTAACTTAGGCTGAGTCTTAGAAACAATATCCAAAATATTCTGCACTTCTTCTTGTCCAATTAAGGAAGCACAGTTATTAGCTAAAATTTGTGATAAGTGGGTAGCTACTACAGTAGAGCAATCTACTACGGTATAGCCAAGACCTAAAGCACGATCGTTATCTTGTTTGGCAACCCATACAGCCTCTAATCCGAAAGCTGGATCTTTAGTTGGGATACCAGGAACACGACCGAATACCTGACCTGGGTTAATAGCCATATCACGATCAGGCTGAATCTCAGCCTCACCAAAAGTAACACCCATTAAAGTAATACGATAGCTATTAGGGCCTAAGTCCAAGTTATCACGAATATGTACAGGTGGAATTAAGAAACCTAAGTCTTGTGATAACTTCTTACGAACACCCTTAACACGGTTTAATAGTTCGCCACCCTGAGCCTTATCCACCATTGGAATTAAGCGATAACCTACCTCAAGACCAATAACGTCAACCTCAGATACGTCATCCCAAGAAAGCTCTCTTTGATCTGGAGATGCCTCAGGAGGAGGTGGTGGTGGGGCTTCTGCGGCCAATTGATCTGCAATCTTTTTACGCTTAATCAAGTAGCCAATAAAGGCAGCAATAGCAGCTAAAGATAAGAAAGCTACGTGTGGCATGCCTGGTACACTACCCATAACAAAGAGTACACCAGCTACGATATACATGGTCTTTGGTTCATTAAATAACTCAGAGACCACTTGTTGGCCCATCTCATTTTCGGTGCCATTTTGACGGGTAACGATAATAGCTGCGGCTACGGATAGTAAGAGGGAAGGAATTTGAGCTACCAGACCATCACCAATAGTCAATAACACGTAAATACGTGCTGACTCGCCTAGGCTCATGTCATGGAATACTGTACCGATAATAATACCGCCAATAATGTTAATGAAAAGAATTAACATACCAGCGATAGCATCACCTTTTACGAACTTAGAAGCACCGTCCATGGAACCGTAGAAATCAGCCTCACGGGCAATTTCACCACGACGCTCACGTGCTTGTTCCTGGTTAATTAAACCAGCATTTAAGTCCGCATCAATAGCCATCTGTTTACCAGGCATTGCGTCCAAGGTAAAACGAGCGGAAACTTCAGAAATACGTCCAGCACCTTTGGTAACTACTACGAAGTTAATAATCATCAAGATAGCAAAGACGATCAAACCTACAGTATAGGAACCACCCATTACCACATGACCGAAGGCCTCAATAACCTTACCAGCAGCAGCGGTACCTTCTTGACCATTAATTAAAATTACACGTGTTGAAGCTACGTTAAGAGCCAAACGCAAAATAGTGGTCAAAAGCAAAACTGTTGGGAAAGAACCAAAGTCTAGTGGCTTTTTAGCGTAAATAGCAACTAATAACACCACCATAGATAAGGCAATGTTGAAAGAGAACAACATATCCAATAGTAATGGTGGAATAGGCAAGGTAATCATTGCTAGACAAGCTAATACTAGCAATGGGGTACCAAGCTTAATTACGCGTAGTTTTCGGTAAGCAGCACCACCAATAGACATGCCTTTTGCAAGTTTTGGATTTGCTCTGGCTTTGTCCATGGCCCCAGATACGGGAGCTGTTACTTTAGAACCAAGATCTGAAAATAAACCCACTGTCAATTCACCGACGGCTGTATTAAACACAAAGAGTTGAGTTGGTCAGACCAAAGCAAAATGTTTGCCATGGCCCTACCAACTTAAGCAACTAAGCTATAGTAACAAGCTTATCAAGCTCTTGGAGAATACCAATTAAATTACGATAGTTAGACCATTGTCCACGATATTTTTCTTGAGCATAAGTATGAGTCATCATAGCTTGAGGAAGTGCCATATCAGCTTCAATCATAGATCTAAAACGAGCAATTAGCACATACTCTAACCACTGATGGAACTCAATGGTATCTAAACAAAAAGGACTAGTTGAGCTTAAGTCCTTATCACTTGGGCGTAAAGCCTCACCACCCCATAAATTTAGGTCTTTTAACTCCTGCTCTAACTTATTTATCTGCTCAACAATAGCATTAATATCATGATTTAAACTCATGATTATTTCCTCAAAATAAAAAATTAAGCCTGCTTGCCAATAGGATCGGAAAAATCACAATCACTATTACGCCCGCCCACATCAAAAAAGCTCTCTAAAATTATTTTAGCGGCGGTAGCATCAATCTTACCTTTGTTTTTTACTAAAGCACGGTAACCACCTTGATGATGGAAGATTTCATCTTTGGCTTCCACTGATGATAAGCGTTCATCTTTAAAGTAAACTCGAATACGGTATTTACTCATCAGTCTATGGCCAAACTTACGTGCTCTATTAGTCATAAGCTCACTAGAGCCATCCATATTTAAAGGAAAACCAACCACAATATAATCTGGCTGCCATTCTTTAAATACAGCTTCCATTTGCTGCTCATTAGGAATGCCATTTTGGGCCTTAATAGCTGTTAGTGCCTGTACCGAGCCAATAGACTCATTACCTACAGCCACACCTATGTGGTTAAGACCAAAATCAAAGGCTAAAACACGTCCACCAGTCACTATTATTCCCCACTATCTGACAACAGCAAGACAAAATCCATTGGTGGGTGCATTATGCACTAAAGACCATCTTTTTGCATCTTTTGCAAAATAAATACTGCGCTACCTACCAACTACAACTTTAAACAAACTCTTAATTGGCTAAATCTTGCCCACTATCCCCTATACCTATGACCTATTACCATAGGTCATAGGCATAGGTATGGGGCCTTGGACTTAACCAAATTCCTAACCTTAAGCCTTAAACATCAGGCCCTGGTTTTAGGCATTAGACCTTAGACTAGCCCATTAAAAACAAGGCGCAACCTAAAAGTGGTCACGCCTGTTAAAGAAACAATAAGTATTTTGACTTTAGCTTTAGCTTTAGCTTTACTATGGTAAATAACCACCATTGAAGCGGATATTAGGACGACGAGAACCACCTAATAGCGCAGTAGCATCTACGTCAAAGCTCTTAATACCCTCATAACATAAATCACCTACAGCTTTATGAATAGCCTGTAGATTTATTGATGTAGTAACCACCATAGGTAAGTTTTGAGCTACACGAGTACGAATAAGCTCGGAAAATACCTTTTGTGAAAAAGGCTCAAGCGCCATATTGTCGCTACATAAGCCGTCTAAAATTAATAAATCAACTTCACAATAAGTCTTAAACAGATTCTCTCGTGATAGTTTTTCCTCATAAGTTTCTTTATGTAAAAAGAGCCAAGTCTTTTTTACATCGTCAAAATTAACTATGAGAGCTAATGGTAATTGACGATTACGTGGGGACTGGTAATGAGCAGCTGCTTTAAGATTCATATATTGGTTAGCAATAGCATGGCAGAGTAAAGTTTTACCTGAACCTCTATCACCAAACACTAAAAGCATTTGCTTATTGAGCTTCTGATTAATGCTGGCTAAGAATTTAAAGGACAAACTAAAAGCATCATGATTGAGCTCATCCTTTCTTAACCTATCAAAAGTATACTCAGGATTAACATTAGCGTCTTTGCGCATATTAGACATAAATTGTCTATAGAATGCCTCTTGACGCTGTTTAATCTCGTTTGCTACCTCATTAGCCTCTTGGCGACGCATTTGGTAAATCTCAAAAGGATCAACCTCTACGGCATCAACATCAATACCAGTATGCTGCTCAATAGTTTTAAGCAAGACCTCAAAAGCAGAAACAGGCTGCTTTAAGCGTCTAGCTCTTTGCACATCAGGATCTTGTCTGGTCTTAATATTAGCTTTAATAGCGACAGGATCAACAGCCTTATTGTTTAAGCTAACTACAGACGAAGTCCCTACATTAGAGCTACCAATGCCGCCATTAGCCTTTACCTCTTGAGCACTAGCATTAACACTAATGCCAGTGCTGGCACCAGCACTGACGCTAGCGCTAGCATTAGCACTGGCGATAGCACTTGCACCGCCACCAAAGCTGCTCTCATAAGAGCCAATGCCTTGCGGCATAAAATCATTAAAGCCCTCAGTTAAGCCATAAGCCTCTGCCCCTGCCTCAACACCAACACTACCTACAAAGCCAGATTGCGGCATTGCTGCTACACTTGCGCCCGCACCTACATTTGCACCTGCGCCTGCATTTGCACCTGCGTTTACGCCTGTGAGACTGCTTGCACCTGCGCCCGCCCCCATAAAAGAACTTTCAGGATTTGCAGAGGCTTGGTAAGGGTTATAAATATTACTTGCTGATGCCATGTTTCTTGGAGCGTGGCTGTTAGTGCCTTCTGGAGCAGCACTGTAATTAGAACTTAGCTGGTCGCCATTTGCACCATAACTATTAGCTGCGTTATTAACTCCATTTAAGGACACAACAGGGCCTTTAGGGAGGTTATTTTGAGCGCTATTGCTCTGGCCATTATCTTCTACCATAGCCCCAACTAAGCCTGCGGTGTGTTTAAAAAGATCAACTTGAGCTTGCTGTACTTGTTTGCTCTTAGGAGCTAAAGACATGTTGGCAAAGGAGACCTTAGTAGTAAGGCTAGGACGCTCAATACTCTGATTAAAGTTAATAAAGCTATCCTCATGCCCCATAAAGGCACCATGCTCGCTTAAGCCTAATGAATCTTGATAAAGCACATTAGCATTAATAACTTTATCCAGTTCTAAAGCATCAACATTTATCTTTGAGCTTTCAACATGTGCATGCTTATCTTGCAACTTAGCAATGGCATCACCAATCAAACCTAAAGGAGCTTGAGCCTTGTTATCCTCAGGCACTTTATTAACTACTGCGCTAAAGCCCTTATGCTCCATAGCATGAGATGGTACTGGCAACTCTGCACTCTTTAAGAATGATGGTTGCTCACCCTTAGATAGCTGAGCCAAGTTACTAGGATAAATATCATTGCTAGCATGGAGCTCCATATCCTGATTAGCTCTCTTAGCAGCAGCCTCAGACTGTGTCTTATCATTAACCTCAGCCTCAGCCATAGCATCATCACTAAAGCCGCCCTCTGCTTTGGCCAGGCTGCTGGTCAAGCTGCCGCTTGCCAAGCTGTGGCAGGCTGCGCTACTGTGATAAGAGGAAACACTGGAATTAGAAACTGAGCTTGACTGTTGTAAAGCACTGCTGTTTTCTAAAGCTTCACTTGGTTGTGGTTGCTCTAAAGAGCTTGGCTTAACAATACGATTAGCTACAGGAGCAGAATGCTGCTCCTTTAAATATGAAGATACTACGCAGGCACTAAAATTACGCTCTAATAAAGCCTCTAACTGTAAAAGACGAGCGCTCTTTACTTTAACTAAAGTGGCAATACGTCTAAACATAGGATGAAGCGCTTCGTCTGAGCCCAATAATAAAGGCTCAAGAGGCATGCGCTTGCTTATTCTTTGGTTTTGACATTGCGATAAGCGCTGATAAATATGTAACAGCTCTTCATCGCAAGAGCTATGTTCTACTATTAGCCCTGAATTAAAGACCTCAGCCAAATCGCCACTAATAATACGACTTTGATAGGCAAGAGCTTCCCCTACTAAATCCTCGTAAGATGTGTTTAGCTCTTTTAAACATAAGTCGTTAATCTGAGCTAAGTCAGATGAGCGTAAGTTATCTTTATGATTAATAAGAGAACCTTGATAAGCATCGATTTGAGCACAATTATTTTGCTCAGATGCAGCTAAGTTAAGGTTATTGTTGTTAGCAATACCTTTAACTTCTCTATTTTGCTCACAAGCTAAATAATCTTTACTCTCAGGCATATTAGCCTCACTTATCTTCAATAGCAGCTAAATTTGGAACTTGCTATATTACCATTTAGTGTGCCATAAGCTAAATTTGTTATCAGGATTTTTTTGAATTTGCTTTCTATCTGTCTAGAATAGCAAGATTGTATTGTGCTAAATTTGCGCTAGATCACCAAAAACTAATATTAAGCAGATCTTTTATCCATTTACATGAGCTTATCACGTCTTGATAACTTTTGGTGCACGAGCGAATATTTTGACAAAATTTTCTATATAGATATCAACTAATAGATTAGTAATCACTAGTGTTTTTTATAGAAAAAATATGGCTTAAGAACCAGCATTTAACAAGCATTCTTGTATAGTAGTTCTATCTAGCCATAATAGATTCTAATCATCATCATCTATTTGTACTTAATACCCTCTTAATTTTAAATAAACAGTATAAAACTGCATATATAAGCCACTTATCAGCTTTTGTTAAATTCATGCTAAGTAATATTGTTTAATATCTTAAAGTTAATATTTTGCATGTAATTAAGGCTATAATGCACATATTCAGTATTAAGTCTGATGTTTGTTGATTAGCTTATATATTAGTTATTGTTAATTTGGAACAGCCTATCTGCCATAGCTAAAGTATTTTTAGTAATGAGTTATCTTTGTGCTGAACCAATATTGTGCAGATACATTTGTACTTTATTGAGTGTAATGCACTTGCTCAAAACTAAATCATTTTGAGCCTGCTCTTAATTGCCACACATCTAATATTATTTTTAATTGAGAACCAACCCATGCGTGATAACGGTCCAGTCATTAATAGAGAACACAAATTCCCTAGCGATCCTAATGCTAAGATTATCTCAGTTACTGACCTTAAAGGTATTATCACAGAGGTGAATGATACTTTTGTTGAGATGAGTGGTTTTAGTCGTGAAGAACTAATTGGTCAGCCACAAAATATTGTGCGCCACCCTGATATGCCACCAGAGATCTTTGCTCAGCTATGGTCAACCATTCAATCAGGTCAGCCATTCATGGGCTTGATTAAAAATCGTTGCAAAGATGGCAGCTATTATTGGGTTAATGCCCTTATCATGCCAATAAGACAAAATGGTGAAATTGTTGGCTATGAGTCTGTACGTACAGCTGCTAGTGACACTCAAATTGCACGTGCAGAACAAGTCTATAAGAAAATGCGTGAGGGTAAGAAGATTCGCTCTCGCCTTGCTCCTAATAGCTTTGTACTCTATTTTATTTTTATCATGTCTTTCTTATTAGAGGTATTTACTAATAATATTTGGTATACCTTGTTAAGCTTTGGCGCTATGTTTGCTGTTTTAGGCTATAGCAACTATAGAAAGCATGAAATCTTAAAATTTATTATGGGTGTCTTCCGCACCCAAAACAACACTATTAACGAAGTTATCTATACCCATAGAGCAGGCTTGGAAGCTAAGGTGGTGTACAACATAATGTACAACCTAAAAGAGGTTGACACCATTATGACTCGTGTGCGCTACTCAGCTAAAAAACTTAATGATATTGCCCTAATGCGCTCTGAAAGCCAAATTGATAGCGTCAATGAAGCTGAAGAACGAGCTCGTGTTACCCATGAACTTATGATGGAAATGAAGTCCATTGGTGAAAGTATTACTCATATGATTGCTGATGTTAGCTCCAGCTCCATGGAAACAGCTCGCAATACTAAAGATGTAGCCGACCTAGTAAGCTCAGGTAAAGAAGTAGCTGGCTTAACCATGAGTGCTATTGATGAACTTAGCACTATTTCCTCTGAAATTCGTACCCTTATTAATGATTTAGCATCTCGAGTAGATGATATTGAAAAAGCATCATCTTTAATTAAAGATATTGCTAGTCAAACCAATTTACTAGCCCTCAACGCCTCTATCGAAGCCGCCCGTGCAGGCGATGCAGGTCGTGGCTTTGCCGTGGTAGCTGATGAGGTTAGATCTTTATCCTTACGTACTGAAAGCACCACTATTCAAATTCACGAGCTTATTAATCGCTTTAAAATCATTGCAGGTAAAACTGTTAGCATGGTAGAGGAAGGACACGCTAATGTAGGCACTGGCGTGGCTCAAGTACAATTAACCAATCAAAAGCTTGATGAGATCTTAAACAGTATTAATGCTATTAAGCAGCTGACCAATAATGTTGCCAACACTATTCAGCAACACTCATCTACAGCAGAAGAGGTTAATATTAAAGTACAGCACATACTCTCTATGAATGAAGAGGGTCTCCATAGCAACAATAGCAATTTAGCTGGAACCAACTTAATTACCAATCTCTCCAGCGACCTTACCGCTATGATTGACCGCTTCTCTAATCATAATATTACAAATAATTAAGACTAATGCTAAAAGAGCTTAACTGATGGTCAGTTAAGCTCTTTTTGTATCTTAATTAAACATAATATTTAAATAAACAGCAGCACCTGCAATTCCAATCAAGATTAAGCCCCATACCAGGCCTTTAACACTCACTGGAGGAGGCAGACGCTTAACTTGTCGCATAGTAATCTCTAACAAAGTCATAGTATGCTCTGATACATAATAACTTTGATAGCGCTCTAACATATTAATAAAGTTATTGCGCTGCTTAGAGAGCTTGCGCTTGAAATAAGAGCTGCGCTTTCTCTCCTTAAGATTCTTTTCACGCTCTTGCTTCTTTAAAAGCTTCTTTTGCTCCTTGGTAAGCTTAGGAGCAGGCTGCTTATTACCATCATTGCTTTCACTTGCACTAGCATCATTGCCCATATTAGCAGCAGTCATTGCAAAGCGCTGTTGGCCATAATACTGATGGCGGCGCTCATCATCGTAGCCATCATCCTGATTGCTATGCTCATCCTGAGCGTTTTGAGCCTCATACTCACTAGAGTCATCATTTTGGTCGTTATACTCAGAACTTTCCTCATGAGTATATTCAGACAATGAGCTTTCATCTACTTTTAGCTCTTGCTCAGTAACTTGACCATTCTTTGTTAACTTGACTCTATAAGGATGGCGTAAGGCTAGATTTACCATAACGAGCATAAAGCTTACGTTATAGCGCACCACCATATCTTGCAAGTGAAGGCTACAATCAATGTAGCTACCCTTAAGACCAAAATTAGCGCTAAATTGATCCACTACTCTAGAACTAGCACGATGGAACTCATAGAAATTATTAATGAGGTTCTTATCATCACTAAGCAAATAGTACTTTTCAAAATTATTAGCAATAGCGTAATAATAAGGAAGAGCATCCTCAATGCGTCTTAAAGAGGAAATAAAGTAATCCAAATCATCAGATTTTAATCTAAAGTACAGACGCTCAAGCTTAGCAATAATAGAACGTAATTGCTGCACGATATGAGGAGAGTACTGTCTACCCAACTCAGTTGCATACAGATGGAAAGAATAGTTAACTACTGAGATTAAGTTATAAACATAATCTAAGTACAAGCTACGCTCTCTAGCCTCGTAGCAACGCTGTCTAAAAGCTTCAATAACACTATTGTTAATAGCTAAGAAGTGAGATACTTCCTCTAACACCATTTGTGCTGCTGGGTTGGGATTTAGCTCTACTTCAAAGAAGTCATCTTCAATACCAGACTCACGATTAATAAGCGCAATACGCTCGATTAAACCATTGAGAGCGTCGGTTAGATGGCGATCAAAACTACCAGCCTGCTTTTTAAGATTTAAGTTCTCTAATAAAGAAGTACGTGGTGTTTCAATATTTACTCTTGTTTTAGGAGCTTGAGCCTCTTTATTACGTACACCATAGCCTGCACCAGCAAAACTGCGCTCATCAGAGCTATCTTCACGCTCTTTGTTTTCTTTTTCCTTATTAAGTACGTCTAATACCTTACTTAATAAAAAAGCGCCTTTGACTTTAAACTTATCGCCAATAATTTGTTGTACAAAGGCTTGGGTCATATCCTCATCTTGCAGACAGCGAGAATAAAGTGTTGCGGCATCATCAAAACGGTCTTCAATGAGGGCTAAGACAGCTAAATTTATATAAGAGGAAAAGCTTTGTTGACTTTGGAGAATCTTAACTGCGTTTTCTCTTTGACCCTGAGTCAAATAATAAAGAGCAGCATGGTCTAGCTTATTGGTATCAACAAACCAGAACATGGCATACAAAATACGACCACGAGCAGACAAAAGCTGACTTTTAGCCTGATCTAAGCGCCTAGGAGTTCTTAAGGGCTCTTTCATGAATGAAGCAAGATCTAAGGACAAATGAATTTCTTTGCCCTTAATTACCTCAGTCATCATCTTTTTGTGATTAGAAGAGATATTCCTTAAAGATACTTGGCTACACACGCCTAGCACACGATATGGATTATCCTGAACTACAGATATGGTCATAAAAAAAGAAACTAAAACAAAATGCTAAAAATATAGATTATCTCTGCACTATGGTGCCATACAAATAGCCAACATTATACCTATTATCTCTAAGTTTTGTTGATCTTATCCCCCAATCACCCCTACTAAACAGCAAAGCCTCCCAGCAGCAAAGCCAGAAGCCAATCCCCCATACCCTCCATAAAGCCATGCTGCTATGCAGCAATGTCGCTATGCAGCAATGCAGCAATGCTTAAAAGAGCCAAGCTTCAAAGCTACAAAGCAGCACTGGCCTGCCAAGACAAAACAATTCTGTGCTCCGCCCCAAGCACACTACATTACATTAGATAAATTAGCTTTTCTTTGCACATTCTTAAGATTATTTAAAAAATTTTTAATAAAAAGCTTGCCAAGTACTATTAATCTCCCTATAATGTGCATCACCAAATCGATGGATGCTTAGCTCAGTCTGGTTAGAGCATCTGCCTTACAAGCAGAGGGTCATA
>Briea_p1__coassemble_637_pt1 | contig 36500 bp, 26 predicted proteins | sample Briea_p1__metabat2_low_PE_001 | metagenome-assembled genome bin Briea_p1 | reverse complement strand
CTTTGGTATTTATTTTTTTGATAGTGGTCATTATACCAAACCAAGGTAACCGCAATACTAACGACGGTATCGCTTTAGCCCAGACCATTGAAGGCGCTCTTGATGAGACCTCATCAATGCTCCAAAAGATCCGTACCTTAGCCGTACAATCTGCCAACGGTACCAACACCGCTGAGGATCGCAAGGCTTTAAATGGTGAAGCAAAGTCTCTTCAAGCTGAAATTACTCGTATTGCTCAGCAAACCAAGTTTGGTGGCAAGACCGTTCTTAATGGTGGTGCAACAACTGATTCAATTTACTCTGCTGGTGGTAATAATAACGCATCCAAGGCAACTTTAACATTGCAGGTTGGTGCTAATAAGGGCGACGAGATTTCCTTTGTTGTAAACAACTTTACTTTCTCCAAGATTGTTTCTGCTGCCATTAAAGGCGCTGCAAACGATGGCTGGGATACTCAGAACAAAGCTATTACTATCAGCACTGCAGATAAGGCTAAAGCAACTATTGACCTCATGGACAAGATGATTGCAGCAGTTGATTCACAGCGTTCAGGCTTAGGTGCCATCCAAAATCGACTTGAGTCCTCTATACGCAACCAATCTAACGTTGCTGCTAACCAGTCTGATGCACGTAGCCGTATTCGTGATGCTGACTTTGCTGAGGAGTCTGCAAACTTAAGCCAGCAGTCCATCATTCAGCAGGCTGCTACTTCCATGTTAATGCAGGCTAACAGCCGTCCACAATTAGCCCTCTCTATGCTTGGCTAATTACTAATTATCTGGTTTAAAGATAATTTAACATCCCTTAAGCAAAATATACGACCTTAAGGGATTCTTTACAGATTAAGAATAGTTCTTTTAACAAAAAGAACGAAAAGTATATAGAGGTACTAAAAATGGCAGTTTACGTAAATACCAACGTTTCTTCATTAAATGGCCGTCGCTATTTAAATAACGTTCAAAACCAGTTAACTACTACCTATCAGAGACTATCTTCTGGTATGCGTATCAACTCTGCTAAAGACGACGCTGCTGGCTTACAAATCGCTGACCGCTTAACTACTCAGATCAACGGACTTAACCAAGGCAATCGTAACTCTAACGATGCTATTGCCTTAGCTCAGACCATGGAAGGTGCTCTTGACGAGACCACCAATATGCTCCAAAAGATCCGTACTTTAGCAGTTCAGGCTTCTAATGGAACAAATACCGCCGAGGATCGCAAGGCTCTTCAGCAAGAAGTTTCAAGTTTATCTGAGGAAATTAACCGTATTGCTGATCAAACTAAATTTGGTGGTCAACAAATTTTAGCAGGAGCTGGTAAGGGTATCATTGGTGCTGCAGGCTCAGTTGCCTTCCAAGTAGGTGCTAATAAGGGTGACGAAATTGTTCTAAAAGGCTTTTCTGCAGGCTTTAAACTAAGTGGCATTGCTACTCACGCTGGTGTAAAGGGTGAGGGTGCTACCAAGTCTGGTTGGTTCGTTGATAACAACAAGAGCCGTTGGAGTGTTTCCACCGCTGACGCAGCTAAAACAACCTTAGCAAATATTGACAAGTTCATTGCTGCTGTTGATAGCAAGCGTGCTGATTTAGGTGCTTTCCAGAACAGATTAGAGTCCTCTATCCGCAATCAGGCTAATGTTTCAGCCAATCAGGCTGATGCTCGCAGCCGTATTCGTGATGCTGACTTTGCTGAAGAGTCTGCTGCCTTAAGCCAGCAGTCCATTATTCAGCAGGCTGCAACTTCCATGTTAATGCAGGCCAACAGCCGTCCACAATTAGCCCTCTCTATGCTTGGCTAATTAATAGGATAGTGTTTAGCTATTAACCTTATGGTTTTAAAAAACAGGCTCTTACTTTATAGTTTGAGCCTGTTTTTTGTTTTGGCTGTTAGTTGTTTTTCTAAGAACTCCAATAAGGCTACCCCAAAGAGTTTTTCCTTAGAGGTTTAGCTATAAGGTCTTTAATGAGCCGTAGCGGTCTCTGTAGTCCCGTTAGAGGGCTTGTGCTGGCTTTAGGCTACTTTGATGTGTCATAGTTGTCATTGTGCCTTTTAGAGGGCTCTAGAGGCCTGTATTTAGCTTGTATTAAATTTGAGTATTATCGCAAGAAAGATTTGCCTATGAGTCCTTTAAGGAAAGTGTAGTTTCCTAGCTTCCTTGCGTCCATTAAGAACAAATGGTGAAGTCATTAAAGCAAACTATTAATTCTTTAAGGAAAGCGTGGTGGCCTCAGGAGGCCCTTTAAAGGCCTTTATAGGGCTTGTATGGCTTTTAGATGACTTAGGTATCATTGTGCCTATTAAGAGGCTATGTGAGGTTTATAGCGCCTTTGAGCACTTTAAGTGATAGTAGTGGTGTAGAGGGCTATGGAATGCCATGGAATGCCTTGTAGAGGGCTTATGGTGGGCGTGGAGGGTAGGTGGGCAGCACCAGCGCCAGCGCAGCTGCGCCAGCTGGTGCCAGCGGCGACAGCTGGGCTGTCGGCGTGGCGGTAGGGTTAGTTGGTGCTGGTTTCTTTAAAGTGGTCTTGGTCTCTTTGAACCAATTGCTCGAATTGCTGTTTGGCAATTTGTTTTTGTTTTAAGAAAGCAGCAGCATCTGTTTGCTCTTTGCTAGGTTGGAGAGCTACTTTAATGCCATTGTTGAGGGCAAAGGCTGACATGGTTGGCTGTTTTGGCTTAGAGGTAGCTGTTTTAGGCATGTTGCTAGGCTCTTTAGGCATCGGGCTATTGCCAATTTGAATAGGATCGCCTAAAAAGGTTGGCTGGGTATTAAAGAAATAAACATCAAAAATACACTTAATGCGGGCAAAAAACTCTCTGACATAAACAATATAGTGAGAAAGTTTAGAGCTTGGATCGGCAGCATTAAAGCCAATAGCATTCATACCTTCGTTTTTAGCAATAAAGAGGGCACGCTCATTTTGAAATTCTTGAGAAATGATGGTGACATCTTTGAGCATAAAAACTTTAGAAGCACGTGCTACTGAGTCTATAGTAGAAAAGCCAGCATAATCAGCTACAATGCGATCTTTTGGTACACCTGCCTTGATTAAAGCAAGGGTCATTTGACGTGGCTCATTATAAGAGGCGTGGCGATTATCTCCTGATACTAAAACATAGTCGATTTTGCCACGATTATAAAGTAAGGCAGCAGCTCTAATACGATTCATAAAGAAAGGATTAGTATTACCATCTGACATTAAAGAGGAGGTACCTAAAAGTAGTCCTACTTCGTTGTAAGGTAAATCCTGCAAAGAATCGTAGGTATCAAAGCTATAGCTGGAGATCCTAAATAAGGAAAGTACCATAAATATAGCAAAGCATAAGATGCTTAATACTATTAAATAGCATAAGGCACTAAAAAAGTTGCCAAATTCGCGCTCAAAGCCATTTGAGTCTCTTGAATTTCCTTTTTTATATGCCATGTTCAATCCTTTAATGATGCCAAGTCTAGAGTAATAAGGTTAATAAAGAGCTCTTAGAGAAGATGCTTTACAAAATCGAATTTTGGTAATTTATCGTAGAGCATTTCCATTTGCTCGGCGCTATCAAAGCGTACTCTTAAAGTATAAGAGGTGTATTTGCCGTTAGCTGATTGACGTGAATCAATTACGCCATCGATACCAGTTGACTCTGGAATAAGCTTGTTAATATTATCGATTAAGCGCTCTGGTTGACTTTCGTCAGACATAACAATGATACGTAAATGCTGATCGCAAGGAAACTCTAAGAGTTCCTTAAACTTATACTGTAAAGCCATAAATATTGTCCAAATAATATTTTGTAATTATGAAATAAAGCCCCTTAATTCTAGCAAGAACTAAGAGGCATATTTGAGTTGTGCCATAAAATATATGGCAAGCTCTTAGCTACCAATAGCCATTAATAGCTTATCCCACATTCTGGAGAAGAAGCCGCCCTCACCGATAGAGTTGGTAGCAACTAATGGGTACTTAGCTAATACTTTATCATTAAGCTTAAATTCAATAACACCTAACTGATCTCCTGCATTAATAGGAGCGACAAAAGTAGCTTGGTTAAGTGCATAGCTAATCTTAATGCTTTGCTGAGCACCACGAGGGATCATTAAGGTTACAGGATTATTAACTGCTAAATTAACGATATCACTATCGCCCATGCGAACTTCACGAGTTAGTAAGGTCTTGCCTGGGGCAAAAGGCTCATAAGACTCAAAATAGCGGAAGCCGTAATTGAGCATTTGCTTAGAGAATGAGGCACGATCAGGTTCACTCTTAGCACCAATAACAGTGCCGATTAAGCGCATATTGCCTTGAACTGATGAAGATACTAAGTTGTAACCTACGGCTGATAAGTGACCAGTCTTAATGCCATCTACGTTGATAGTAGTATCCCATAAGAGGCGATTACGATTGGTTTGCTTAATACCGTTAAAGGTAAATTCCTTTTGGCTATAAAGCTTGTACTCATCTGGTAAATCTCTAATAAGAGCACGACCTAATAAAGCCATATCATAGGCAGTAGAGTAGTTCTGCTCATCAAAGAGACCATGAACATTAGCAAAGTGTGTGTTATTAAGGCCTAGCTGACGGGCATAGGTGTTCATTACAGATACAAAGCCATCCTCAGAGCCAGCTAAAACAATAGCTAAAGCTACGCAAGCATCGTTACCTGATTGAATAACAATGCCTTTATTAAGATCACTGACCTTAACTTTTTTGCCCACCTCAATAAACATCTTGGAGCTATCGGCATATTTATCTAAAGCAGCCCAGGCGTTCTTAGGAATAGTCACATAGCTTTCAGGATCTAAGCGGCCTGCTTTAATTTCCATACCAATGACGTAAGAGGTCATCATTTTGGTTAAAGAGGCTGGCCAAATGCGCTTATGCTGATCGTGTTCAAACAATACCTGACCAGTAGCATAGTCCATTAGCACCCATGATTCAGCATTAAAAGTAGGGGCCTCAGGAATAATAATAGGGGCATTGGTAGGAGAATTAGCTGCATCCACGGTAGCAATGGCAGGAGCATTGTTAGGGCCAGCATTCTGTTGCGCCCTTACAGCTGCAAAAGGATCAGGGATGTCCTCAGCGTGAACCACGCCAGAGGCCATGATAGTGGCGCTACATAAAGCAACTACTGAACACCAGCGCTTTAAATTAGTGCTCATCACTTTACAATCGAGCTTGCGATCCATTATGTTCTCCGAAATGTAAGATAGAAAAATTCGATTATAGGCGCTTAATAAAGGCATCTGAGTGACCTAATTGTTTCATATACTCTAAGGTAGTATTTAGGTCAGACTCTTGTAGTGGTCCTACACGCACACGGAATAAGCCATCTTCTGGCATGATAACTACAGGCAATGGAGTATGCTTTTGTAGGCGATCACGCAAAGCAGCAGCTCTTTGTGCTGTTGAGGAGCTAAATACCTGAACATAGCTAGCATTGAAAGTTGGGGTAGCTACAGGATTAGCGTACTCAATAGTGTAGTTATTAGGAATTACCTCTGGAGGTGCAGGGTAATTGATTGTATCAATTTGCTCATCAATAACCTGACCAGATGAGTTGGTAGAGGTTACAGTACGAGTTACTGATGAACTATTGTTCTTTTGGGCAGCATTTATTAATTGGCCAGCAATAGATAGTCCTGCGCCAACAGCTGCGGCAGTAGTATTAGGATTGGCCTTACCGTTATTCTTAACCTCTGACCAATATTGGCCAATATCCTCTAAGTTCTCTTGGTTCTTTTGGCTAATGACCTTATCAACTACGCCATTAAAGATTTGTTGTCCAATATTAGAGCCTTGAGTTTTATCAGAGATATTGCCACCACGAATATCAATCAGCTCAAGTTTTACCTTGGCAGTGCCTTTCTTGGTCATATCAATGGCTTTTGCAGCGCCTTCTGATAAATCGATAATACGACTACCATGGAAAGGACCACGATCATTAACTCTTACAATTACTGTTTTGCCATTTTCAAGGTTGGAAACTTTTACGAATGAAGGTAGTGGGAGGTTTTTATGAGCAGCGGTATAGCCTTTTTGGTTATAAACCTCACCATTAGAGGTTTTGTTACCATGAAAGCCAGGGCCATACCAGGAGGCGGTGCCAACTTCTTGATAGGAATTGCAACCTGTCCATACCATATAGTTTTGACCTAATACAGTATAGTCTTTGTTACCACCACGTGATACAGGCTCATATTTAGGAGTAGCACCCCTAACACCCTTAATAACGACTTTTTCAGTCTGAGGATAAGGACGTGTTTTATTTGGGCCAGTACCGTAGGTATAACCATCACCTGCTTTGGAACCATGGGTCTTAGTAACTACATCAGAGGTGCTTTCGCAGCCATTAAGCATCATGGTGGAACAACCTAAAAGCAGGGCAAAAAAGGCTCCGCTTATCTTTAACTTATTAACTCTCATTACTTTACAAATTTCACAACAATAATATGTAAAAACTACCCTAGATAAATACAATAGCAAAGCCTACTGGGCGGTTAGGCGAAGTAGGCTTAGGTTAAATAGGCTTAAGTAATAATGATTACCACAAACAATTAAGGGTTTTTGCCGCTAGGGCTCACATACTCACCTTTTAATAATTTAGCCTCTTGGTAACCCATAGCAATGGCCTCTGAAAGCTCAAATACAGCGCGGGCATATAATGGGCTCTTATTGTAGCGAGTAATAGTGTTAAAGTTATTTAATGCTACTTGATACTCAAAAGAACCATCAGCAAGCTCAAAAGAGTAAAGTCGTACATTTTGATCTGCACTTAGAGCTACTTTGGTAGTGATACCAGCAGCAGTTAACTCTTTAGGAGTAAGTTTCCACTCTTTTTTCATGAGGCTATCTAAAGTAGCCTTTGAAACAGGCTTACCGTTAACTCCCTTTAAATGAGCAGGATAGGTAACTCCAGCACCTAAAATCCAACCATGCTCCTTAAAATAGTTAGCAACTGAGCCAATAGCGTCTACAGGGTTGCTAAATAAGTCAACATGGCCATCGCTATCAAAATCGATAGCAAAGTTTAAATAGGAGCTTGGCATAAACTGACCCATACCCATAGCACCAGCATAAGAACCTAGAGTATCAGTCAAAGCCCAACCTTCACGATTGGCTAATTTTACGTAGTTAGCAAATTCCTTAGAAAAATAAGCCGAACGCTTAGGATAGTGGAAGCCTAAGGTATAAAGAGCGTCTAAAACTTTCCATGAGCCCATATTTTGGCCATAGAAAGTCTCTACACCAATAATGGCGCAAATAACCTCAGGAGCTACTCCTAATTCTCTTTGAGCTGCTAATAAGGTTTGCTCATGCTTTAAGTAAAAATCGACACCGCCATTAATACGCTTATCAGTGATGAATAGCTTGCGGTACATATGCCAAGGCTTGCCCTCATAAGGACGATTCATGGCATCAATAATCTTTTGCTGGTAAGTCGCCTGAGTAATAGCTTGATCTAGTAAAGCACGATCAATTGAGGCATAACGAGCCAATTCATTAAGATCAGGTTCATTGCCTGTTGCTGCACTTGCATTACCACTAAAAGCAGCACAAGCTAAGCTCAAGCTTAAGCCAAGGCTTAAGGCTGTATTAGATAACGAGTTGGAAAATCTCATAATTAACACTCAATATGAAATAAAGACCCAGACGAAATGCGTTTTTAAGGCGCTGTGTTTTTGGCACAAAAAGATATCACAAAGAACTAAATGAAAATAGTACACTTTGAGATTTTTGTCGTTAAAGCGCTAAAAAAACCGCCTTATTATACTTACCAAAGATTAGGCTAAAGATAGGAGTCAGTAATAAACTCAAGCTATTTTTTCGCAGCAGCTTTTTGAGCTTGCTTTTGCTCACGACGCATTTTAATAAAGTTGTAACGTCCTGATACTTTGCGCATAAAGGTTAACATTGAGTTACCTGGGAAAATGCCAATACGTCTAATTTGGAATAAGTCCTTATCAAACACTACATCGCCAGAATCAGTAGCCACAGCAAAACTTACCCCTGACTCTTTAACTAGGCGCTTAACATCTTCATTAAGATCACCATAAGGATAGGCAAAGGTAATAAATTTCTTATTAAAGCGTTGCTCTAATGCTGCCTTGGACTCAAAAATTTGCTCTTTGGCCTCAGATAAAGGTAGTTGTGACAAACGTGGATGGTTCTTAGTGTGGATACCAAACTCAATACCATAGTCCATCATTTCCTTGATTTGCTCATCATTCATCAAGTCAAAGCGCTTTTCAGGACGCTCTTTATCGTCAGCATCCCAGCTATTGTATTTAGACTCTGAGAGCAAAAAGATTACAGCTTTAAAGCCATATTCCTTTAATAAAGGAAAAGCAGTAGTGTAATTGTCGACATAGCCATCATCAAAAGTAAGAATGACCCATTTATTGCCTTTGTTGAAGCGCTCTTTGTACTTGTTATTAGCAAGTTCTTCAAAAGTTACGGTCTGATAGTTACGTGACTTAAGGTACTTTAGGTGGTTAATGAACTTGTCTTTGTCGATGTAAGTGCCATGAATGCCATGTTCTTGTTCACTCGATGCTACACGGTGATACATAATGACAGGAATTTCATAGTGCTTAGTCTTAACATACTCACGAGCATAAATGTGCTCAATAGCATCAACTATGTTATTGAGGCTAAACTCTTTTTGCACGACCTCAAAAAGATGGGTAAGCTCATCTGGGCTTATGGCTACAGCATGATAAATATCATCTATTAGGCGCTCATAATAAAAATGGGTTTCCTTAACTTTGTTGATATCACCAAAGTTAGAGGCTAGAGCAGAGGCAATATTATCTTTAGTTACCAAACCCTCATAAAGGGCCTCACCAATAGCAATAGTAGGGCGACCCATTAATAAGCCTTCTACAGCTGCTCGTCCTGCTCCAATAACGACATCGCTATTTTTAATAAAATCAGGAACATTATTAACGTAGCCTACAAAATTGATATTAGGGTAGTTTAAAAACTTCTGGAATTTTTCAGGCAACTCAGAGCCACCAACAACATTAATATGAATGTTGCTGTGATCTTTAATGCGCTCTAATACCTCAAAAGCCACATCGCCTTTAGGGCCTGATAAACGACCTACTAAAGTGACTTTGATAGTAGCAAAATGCTCTAAGCCCAGACCTTGCTTATCGGAGAGCTGAAATAAAAAATCTTGGTCATTAATTGGGTTGCGATAAAGTTCAGTAATAGCAGGATTAACATTTAATTCGTTAACAATTTGCTCTTTAATATTTTCGCAAACACAAATAGTACAGCTGCCAAAAGACTTGTTAATTTTGCGAGAAAGGTGAACAGGCTGACGGCCATGAGTAGAGCTGATAAATGGAATTTTGGCAATCTTGCAAGCAATGGAGCAAATCCAAGATGAAGCACGAGAGTGGGCGTGAACTACCTGGATATCATTGTCTTTAATAATTTTAATGACTTGTCTAACTTGCTTTAAGCGAGACAAATAGGAGCGCTGATTAAAGGGAATTGGAAAATAGGTAGCTTTACATGGTTTAGTTAAAGTATCTGAGACAACAAATACTTTATGACCTCTAGAGATCAGCTCATCAGCAATGGTAACAGCGTAAACTTCTGCACCAGTTACTTCTCTTTGAGAAAGTGCCATTAATACATTCATATAAACTTGGCGCTTAAACCTAGGGCAATTACTAGGTAAAGATGCGCCCTCCTTTAATCATGAGTGAACAATATTGTGGCGCTTAGTTTAATTTAAGGCTGTGCTAAGCTACCTTGACCTCATTGGTTTTAGTTTTGGGAGGGGAAGATTTCCCTTTACCAAAAATACAAGCTAGTTTTAACCACAAGCAGTTTAATCTAAGCTTTAGAATTTTAGTGCACCTTTAAGGTTTTTTAAAAAAATCTAGATAATTATATAGTTTTTATCTTTAAAAAACATTAGGCTAAGTCCCTAACCAACATAGTTTGCAAAACCTCACCAAGTCCTATAAAAGTCCAATTATTGCCCATCTCTACCCTACAGATAAGTAAACAAGCAAGCTTGTTGTTCTCAATATTTTTCCCATGAGGCGCTAAATATTAGCAATACTCAGTACCAGTCTTAAAACAGGCCCAATCAAGCAAGTAAAAGCAAGTCAAGCTAAGCTTAGAGCTCAGGCTATTAAGATTGGGTAAGGTATGATGTTTGGTGTTCTTTTTATTTAGCTTAGTAAGCATGTGTCTTACTTAGTCATATATCAACCTAAGGAGGCTATCACATATATGCTATACCATTAATTAGGTTGTGTAGCAAAAAAGTGGGATGCTGTGGTGATAACAGAACAAGCTGGCATGCAAGCCAGCAAGCTCGGTAGCAAGCTGGCAAGTAGGCAAGCTAGCTGGCAAGTACGCTGGCAATTATGTCAGTTGGCAAGCATGTAAGCATGTAAGCATGTAAGAGGGTAGGCTTGCTGGCTGCTAAGGATGCTATTAACCAAGAGTAGTAAGAGCAGTGGTTTGCTTGCGCTTTGCTTAGAGCTCATGAAAAAAAGCTGGTAGTAGTAGCCTAGGGTTTGGTTAGTATTATGTGCAACTAGGCTCTTTTGTTAGTTTATGCGCTTGTTTAATAGATTTCTTGGTTAAAGGCTTGAGGTGCTGTGTTTGCTGGTCTATTGCTGGCTTGCTGCTCTTAGAGTAATAAACTTGGCTTGGTGCGATTAGGGGCTTGGTGATTATGGTGAGGGCCAATGAATTTTTCTGCCCAAGTTAAATTGTAAAAACGCTCAAACTTATAGCCACATTGGTTAAGGGTTCCTACTACGGTAAAACCTTGTTTGTGGTGAAAGTGTAAGCTAGCATCAGTTAAGTATTCATCAGGCTTATCAACAGGAGTAGCTATGCAGGCATAAAGGTTTAAAATTCCTTGTTGCTTGAGCAGGGGCTCCATTACTTCATATAATTTTGCACCTATGCCTAAAGCTCTCACCTTGTGATCAAGATAAATGCTCAGCTCAACAGAATGACAAAAAGCACCACGAGAACCAAGCTGGTGAGCATAGCAATAGCCTATTGGTTTATCTTCTTTGACCGCCACTAAAAAAGGAAAGTCCTTAAGAGTAGAGCTAATTAACTGGGTAAATTCCTCAGTGCTGGGCTTGTGAGTAGCAAAAGTAATGGCAGTATGCTCAACGTAATAATTGTAGATAGTGAGCAAGGAATCAACATCGTCAAGGCTGGCCATTCTAATAATCAAAGAGGAGCCATCAGTAAGTTTGTCTTCCAATAATAAAGGCTGTTTACCCTCAAAAGTCTTGTCTACACTATCCATAAATATGAACTCTTTGTGCTTGCTTGCTGCTGTTGTTGTGTTGGTTGTAGTTGTGGTTTTAATAGGGGCAATAATCTTGCCTCATGGCTAAAGAGGGACGACTTAGAGTAAATATTAAGTCATCCCCCTAGTAAAGAATGAGGTGATAGCTGCTACGAGAAGTAGGTTTGCTTCTTATGCGTATGGATAGACATGATCATGCCAAAGGTAATGGCTAAGATAATCATGGACGTACCGCCATAGCTGACCATAGGTAAAGGCACACCTACTACAGGTAAAATGCCGCTCACCATACCAATATTAATAAAGATATAGAAAGGTAAGGTAAAGGAATAAGTACCAGCTAAGATACGGTCAAAATTGGTGCGGGCGTTTACTGTGATATAAATACAACGTGCAAAAATAAACAGATAAATGGCCATGAGAATAAAGAAGCCAATAAGGCCTGTTTCCTCTGCCAGCACCGCAAAAATAAAGTCAGTATGAGGCTCTGGTAAAAAGTCTAATTGCGATTGCGAGCCTTGAAGCCATCCTTTACCGTAAATACCACCTGAGCCAATAGCAATTTTGGATTGGATAATATGATAGCCCGAACCTAAAGGATCACTCTCTGGGTTTAAGAAGGTTAATACACGCTGTTTTTGGTAATCGTGGAGTACATAATTCCACATAATAGGTAGTGCCGTAGCTCCTAAAAGTACACCTGTACCAATCCACCAAAAGCTTAGTCCTGCTAAGAAAATGGCAATAAAACCAGAAGTTGCCACCAAAATAGCTGTACCTAAGTCTGGTTGTAGCGCAATTAAAACAGTAGGTATAGCTAATAAGAAAAAGGCTATGATTAAATTGATTTTACGTGGAGGCAGTGTTTCTTTTGCAAAGAAAGCAGCAATAGTTAAAGGCATAGTCAGCTTTAAAAATTCTGAAGGCTGAAGACGCATAAAACCAATGTTTAGCCAGCGTTGAGCGCCTTTGGAAATATCACCTACAAGCTCAACTAGGAGTAAAAAGATTAAGCAGATAATGTAGGCATAAATGGCGCTTTTAGCCAAATACTTGGGTGGAATTTGGGCAACAAAGATCATGGCCAAAAAAGCTAAGCTAGTACGTATAATTTGACGCTCCAGCATCTCAACATGTTGACCAGAAGCAGAGTAAAGGACAAACAATGACATGCCCAGGGTCATTAGCAAACCAAGCAATAGAGGTAGATCTATATGACAGCGCACTAAAAATGGCTGAACCTGCTTGCTATCAGACATATTAACTGAACTTTTATCATTCTTAGGCATGTTCTTAAAAAACCGATTAAGATTAAAAAAACAACCCCTCTATCAACCAAGAGGGCGTTGGTCTGCAAAAAAGGGAACTTTTAGCTCAATAAAAATGATTGCTCAATTTGCTCGTTCCACAAAAAAACAACATCTGGGCACAAAGCTCATAAGGGCCTAAGGGCCATGCAGCTCATAAAAGCCACACTGGCCGTAACTGCCATTTAGCTGCTACTAATATGGCAAAGCTCCGTACTAGGTGCGCCACACACTCACCAGGCACGTTACCTCCTTACAATAGGAGGCAATTCCTAACAAGGCTAAGCTCGACCTCAAAAAGCTCAAGCTTTTTAAAGCTTTTTAAGACCATTCCTTATAAGGTTAGGTCTTAGGAGCTGTGCTTATTACCAGCAAGAGCTTAGCTCTTACAGTATAGCTCTAGGTATTAAGCTGCGCTTAGGCTTTGTCCTGGCCTGGCCTGGCCTAGCCCAGGCTGGCCTAGACCTAGTGCCTATGGCCGTAGGGCAGCTGCTCTAAGGTTCCAGTTAAAAGTAGCTTTAATCTGGTGGCTAACAGCTAAGCTAAGCTAAGCTAAGCTAAGCACAGCTAAGCTCAGCTTGGCTGGGCTTAGCTGGGGTTAGTAGGTGAGAGCAGGGTGAGGTTTTAGCGAACCTCGACTGTTCCGCCCATACCAAATTTAATTGATTTTGATACTTTTTCACCCTCGTAGCCATTAGGGTAGAGCTCAAAGTAGCGATCCATAAGTTTACGTACGACTGGGGCTCCTACTGATGAGCCACCACCTTCATTTTCTAGAATAATACCAACTAGAATGCGTGGGCGGTAATACGGTGCAAAGGCCACAAAGAGGGCATTGTCACGATGCTCTGTTTTAAGAGCATTGGCATTGTACTTTTCGCCTTGCTTAATGGACACAATTTGAGCTGTACCTGACTTACCAGCAGCCTTGTAAGTAGTGCCAGTAAAAGCTTTTCTACCAGTGCCTTCTGGTCCGTTTACTACTAAGTACATACCTGCACGAGCAACATCAAAATAGCTCTTATCTTTTACTTTTAAATTTTCTCCTAGTAAAGGATCATCAAAGATACGAGCAATCCCCATAGTCTTAGGATCAACAATGTCCTTTAACAAATGTGGGGTGACAAAGCGACCATGGTTAGCCAGCATGGAATGAGCCTTTACCAATTGAATTAAGGTAGTAGTCCAATAGCCTTGACCAATACCAATTGGAATAGTGTCGCCAATATGCCAGCCTTGCTTATAGCGACGGTATTTCCAGTCAGGAGATGGATTGATACCTAAACTCTCTTCATGAATATCAATACCTGAGGCACGACCAAAGCCGTATTTATCAAGATATTCATGAATCTTTTCAATACCTGCTCTATAAGCTAAGTCATAGAAGTAAGTATCGGCTGACAACTCAATGGCACGATAAGAATCAAGCCAGCCGTGGCCCCAAGATCTCCAATCTCTAAAACGGTGAGAGGAGCCTGGCAGACTAAAGTAAGCTGCTCCAAAATAAGAACTAGTAGGAGTAATTAACTCCTCATTAAGTCCCATAATAGTTAAGAGAGGCTTAATGGTTGATGCAGGAGCATAACCACCTTGGGTAACACGGTTAATTAAAGGCTTGCCAGGGTGATTAATTAAGTGAGAGTACTCTTTATTTCTAATACCACGTACGAATAAATTAGGATCATAAGATGGGTTAGAGTAAAAAGCTAAGATACCACCTGTAGCTGGTTCCACTGCAACAATAGCGCCCTTCATATCGCCCAATAGTTCTTGAGCATAATATTGCAAGCGAATGTCTAAAGTTAAAGTAATATCACGACCATGGGTTGGAGGATTGTACTTTAAGGTACGTAAGATTTGGCCATGGCTGTTAACCTCTACTTCACGAGAGCCTGCTATACCATGAAGTTCATTTTCATAAAAACGCTCAATACCAAGCTTACCAATAGCAGTAGTACCTTCGTAATTATCAATTTTGCCTTGAGCGGTAAGTTTTTCCACATCATTAGCATTAATACGAGATACATAGCCAATAGCATGAGTAGTGGTGCTAGCAAAAGGATAGAAGCGCTTTAAATCAGATGAAATCTGAACATTAGGATACTTATGGCGATTGACAGAGAAGGTTGCTATTTGCTCTTCTGTTAGTAAATCGGCAATTTCAACTCCACTAAAGCGTTGACGAGTACGTGATAGCGCCAGGATATGATCAATATCTTGTTCGGTCAGCTCTAAATCCATGAGCTCGTTAAGACTATTGATAGTATCAAGGGTAGAGATTTCCTTATTTGGAAAGATTACCAAATGGAATACAGGACGGTTTTCGGCTAATACTACATGGTTACGATCGTAAATAATGCCACGTTGAGGTACTACAGGGAGAACTCTAATACGATTAACATTAGAGCGGGTCTGATAATCCTCATAGGATAATACTTGGAGGTAGTACAGATTAGCCGTTAAGATAGAGATACAGATAGCTACGACTACGCATCCTAAGATAATACGTAATCTAAAGATGCGTTGCTCTTGCTCAACATTCTTAACTTGAATGCCGCCTTGGCTCTTTTCCTTGCGTTTCTTTATTTTCTTACTAAAGATGGAACGCTCTTTGCGATTGCGTTTTTTAAAAAACACGAGGGCTACCTAACTTACACAAAGGGCCAATGAGGGGATCACAGGCGGTTAAACAAAATAAGCTAAAATTTAAGCTCTATGATAAGGTAAATTTGCATCAATACTATAAGCTCTATATAAGGCCTCAGCAATCACAACACGAACTAAAGGATGAGGCATAGTGAGCTTAGATAATGAGATAGTTTCATTAGCTTTATTTAATACCTCTTTAGTTAGGCCCTCAGGTCCTCCAATGATAATGACCACATCTGAGCCTAATTGCTGATAATCATGAATCTTATCAGCCAATTCCATAGAGGTATATTGCTTGCCATGCTCATCTAAAGCAACAATATAAGCCCTTTTAGGTAAAGCCTCTAAAATAGCCTTGGCCTCAATTTCTTTGGCTTTGTCAGAAGTGGCCTTACTAAGACGTTTAACTGGCTCAATTTCTTGAAGTACCAATTGCATATGAGATGGCATACGCTTTTGGTATTCAGTAAAGCCAGTAGTAACCCAAGCAGGCATTTTAGTGCCCACAGCAAGCAAAATAAATTTCATAACTATTAAATAGCAGATTAAGCCTGGTCTTCGGTAAGACCTGCAGCCATGCACTTATAAAGGTTTTCTAATTGATAGCGTTGACGCTCGCTCTCTTGCATGATGTGCACCATTACTAAGCCAACATCAACAATAACCCACTTACCCTCTTGCTCACCGCTAACGGCAACACCATGGATATCATGCTTGGCTAAGTACTCAACTAAACGATCGGCCATAGCGCTAACATGGCGATTGGAGGTACCTGTAGTAATTACCATGACATCAGTAATAGAGCAGTGCTCATGTACATCAATGGATACAGTGTCGTTTGCCTTAGAGGAATCTAAAGAGGCTTCAACAAGAGCTAAGAGCTCTTGAGTTGTGTAATCTTTTGAGCTAATCAAAGAACTTAACTTCCTAATTAATGAATACTAATAGCAAAGTTAGCAAAAAAATATCGTGCTTAAACTAAGCTAAAATCGATAGTTTATACAAAAATGGCGATCATTTTGCAAGTGCTTTTCAATACTGCCCTGCCATTTATTTTAAATTACCAAAAAGTTGAGGGGCATCACTTTAATAAAGTAAGTTAATAGAGGCCATGCTAAAGTTGTTTAGCATGGCCTTATGTATTTAATAGGGTGGGATGGTATAAGGGGCGGGAGCTTCTTTAGATAAAGTAGTGCTTAAATTGGTCTTGGTTTAAGCGCTCGGCAAAAGCTGAGATTGCATCATTGCTCTTGGCTTTGATAACAGAGTCTTTTTCATTGCTCAAAATAGCATTGTGCTCTTGTTCATCCTTAATGAGCTCTAAATGAGTAATGGTGTAAGTAACATACTTAAAGGCATGATAGAGGGCCTTGGCAAAGTCATCGTCATTAAATTTAGGATCGATAATTTGCTCGGCCTCATCCCAATTAGGCTCATCTAACTGCTCGCGCTCTGAAAGTGGTGGAACTTCCATTTGCTCTAATTGATCAGCGGCATAATAGCTAAGCTCACGTACAAGGTCACTAATGGTTCTATCATTATCTAAAGTAGCTGCTAGGCCCAGGGTAAACCACTTGCCTCTAATATTGAGGCTTAGACCCAACTCCTCTAAGAAGATATCCTCATCATTGTGAGAGCTGGTAAATGGAGAGTCAACCTTGTTAGCCTTTAAATAGGTAATACGGGAAATTACTAAGCCTTCAATAGGGGCACATTCAGAGCAATTGCTAAGGTCTAGAACTAATGACCATGTTGGTAAATTGTCCAAAACATCACAAGTATTAAGTAAGCAATTTAAGTCGCAATACTGATTGGTGTTCTTGCCTACATGAACAATTTGTCGGTTTAAAGCAATGCTTTGCACCTGAGACATAGCAATAAGATTTTCTAAAAGTACATCATGAGACACACTTTCAGGGCTTAACATCTCGCCAAACAGCTCCATATCATCAAGTTTGGTAAATTGACGAACAAACTTAAAGGCATCGGCATAAATGCTTTGCACATTGCTAAGCTTTGGTAAAGGCTGATTAGCTTTAGCAGAGGTGTTTTTTGAGGCCTTCTTTGGCTTTTTAGCAGTTTTATTTTGGTATTGCTGCAAAATAGCATTGATAACCAAATTAGCCTCTAGCGCAGCCCCTGTCAGCTCATTACCGTCAGCATCTAAGACCTTTTTATCAGTGCTTTGACTCTCTTGTGGCTTATCAGCCTGTGGGAAAGCCTGATTTTCCATAAGTGGAGCAAGAGTAGTAGTTAACTTTCTATGTTGCTCAAAGAGGGATACAAAGTCCTCGGCGTAGCTATCATATTCGTTGATTAGATCAAGCTGATCATTACAGTGCTCAACTAAACTGGTAACAAATTGAGAGTCGTGCTTCAACATAATCTGTCCTCTGCAAGAAAAACAAAGCTTTTGAGCCTAAACTTTACCACTTTTAGCTCATAGTGCGAGCGCTAGCGCTCCATAGTGCCAGCTACGGCATGCTTGGATGGCAAATAGCTGCGCATTACAGCGCAGTGCGTCGCAGCGCACTCTGTGCAACTGCACTGCAAAGTGCAGCACAGCGCTTTGCTTTGCTGAGCGGAGCCTTAGCTAGCGTAAAAGTTTAGTAAAGTCGAATTGAAGGGCTCCTACTTCCACATAAGTAATAGGGAGAACCTTGCGTAAACGGGTAATCTTTTGAGCTATGGTAAAAGCAAAGCTTTCATATTCATCTATATAACAGCTATTATTTGGTTCTTCATCCTGCTCTTCGTTATTATAGGTGATAGCAAAGCTGATACTTGGATCTTGTGGATAATCATCCATCAAGCTTAAGCTATTGCTAACTGAGCTGCAATAATCCATATTGCTATTAGGAGTAGGTAAAATATAGACATTATCTTGAGTAAAGCTATCGCTGCTTTCTTGCCCTTTATGCTCTTGCTCTATCTTATGGCTCTCTCCATATTGCAATGTTAAGTTCACCTCAGGAGTATGAGAGCCCATCTTACTTATTTTAAAAGCTTTATCTAAGCTAGAGTCTAAGCATTCATTAGCAAAAGAAGCCGCTATGGAGCTTAAGTTAGCGCTGGCGTTGGCGCTGGCATTAGGTGCGGTTATTGGGCTAGTGCGCAATCCTTGCTCTATGCCTACAAGTATTCCTTTTGGTAAGTTAGGATCTAAGCTTGGGGCGCAATAAAATTGCTTTAAAGCCAGATCGGCATAATCGAGCAACTCATCAGGAATATCAATTACTTCGTGATAGACAAGTTGGTTATCTAACCAGTATTTAAAAACTATGTAGTTTTCTATCTCCACAGAAAGCCATAGCTGGTGCGGGCGCTCTGGTAGTAAGAAACAATGCTCTAAAATACTATGCACTCTGTCGATATTAGGCAAGATATCGCCTATAGCCAAATTAAGCATAATTAGATCAGGCTCAATTTGACGGGCAAGTTTAGCCTCAAGCAATATATTAGCCTCCTCAAGCTCAATAGGCATAAGAGGCATAGAGTTTTTATCTAAGACAAAACTGTGTTTATCTGGAATTAAGCAGCGAGAAAAAGCACGTCTTTGAGCGAGCATATGTAGGTTTTGACAGATGGCATACTGCTGCGCTAAAAAATTAGTATCTAAAGCTGGCTCTTTCTTATTATGGGCTTGAGACTCGCTATTAAGAGAACTTTGTAAGGTCTGAGTTTCTTTAGTAACCTCATCTAGAGCAAACTGGTAGTTTTCATGCTCATTAAAAGTTCTTTTAGCATCCTCATTAGCAAAATTATTGTGATAAGTGCTGTAGTCGTTAGTATCTACCTGATTAGCCTTTGTACTATCTAAATTATAAGGGTCGTCCAAAGCTCGACTAACAGAGTTAGATAAATAAGACTCAGTGGCAACACTCTGATTTAAATCAGTGCTAGTAACAGGTAAAACATTATGATCCTCATCTTGAGGGGTATTAGCCTGATTTAAGGCAGAAATACTACTCTCTTGAGTTTGATGGGCCTGGTTAGCTTTGCTTGGATTAGTCCTGCTATTAGCAGGGGCTACATTGCCGTTGCTCTTGCCGATGGCGTTGCCATTGCCATTGCCATTGTCCTTGCGCTCTTGCTTGTTTGTGCTTGCTTGAGAGCTATAGCTGTCATGAGGGTCTTGGCTAAGCTTAGGGCCTTGGCTTTCTTGTTGAGCCTTGCTTGAGTTATTTTTATATTGGTAAATAAAGCTGTCACCACTAAAGGCAGCTCGGCCCATATCTTCTTTATGGTAATTATCAGAGCCGATTTCGCTTTTATAAACAGCTTCATAATCTTTATTGTCACGCTCTCCAAGTACAGCGCCTAGGTTAGGGCCTAAGAATTGGTTTTCTTCACTATAGAGATTTTGAGCAATATTTCTTAAATTAGTGCCATAGACCTCATCCTCAAACTGTTGTTCAAGAATGGCTCTATTACGCATTAATACCATGTCAAACCAGTTAGTTTTATGAACTGGTTCTTCAATAATTACCTCGCCCTCACCAAATGGAGTTTTAAGACCAGATTCTTTAGCTAAGCGTAAGCACTCTTGTTGTGCTTTAGTCATCTTAACTTGTAAGTGGTTCTTGGAATCTATTTGGTAACGGTCATCAAACTCATTTTCATCCTCAATGAGTGCACCAATGCTAATAATATTTTCAGATTTTTCTTGTTCAGGTAAGTCTGAGTTATAAGTCATACAGAACAACTCACGAGTAAAGTAAACTTAAGCTTTAAATAAAGCTCTTAAGATGGGGATGTGTTTCTTTATCATACTAAGTCTCCTGCCTGTATTTTAGGCAGGAGGCTAATGGTAGGGCCTAAGGTATTTAGGCTTTAAGCTTGAGGCTAATCAAGATAGTAAGAGCTAATTCTATCGCTACCAAATAGGCGATAACCCTGCTTGGTTTTAATAGGCTCTGGATTAGGGGCAAAGCTTACCTTTTCGCCTTTTTCATTTTTGAGCTTATCAAGGTTTTTAAGCAAGTATGCCAAAAGAGTAAAGATGCTATATGCTTCTTTAGCATAGCTATTGCCCATATGTATAATATCTTCATTAGTTAGCACTTTACTCAATTCCATTACCTCAGCGAAATCTTTGATATCTTTGCCATTATTTTCTAAAGAGATCTTTACTGAACAGGAATTGCTAAGCGCAAGATGAGGGCCAAGAACAATCTTACCATCATGGAAAATCAAAATAGAGTTTAAAAGGTTGAAAGGAGCTGCTGTTTCACCATCAAGAGCATTATTTTCAGAAGGTGTGAAGCCCAATAATTCTAATGGGTGTTTATGGTTAAAATTACGATAGAAAATTACACCAGCAACAGGGCGATCATCCAAGAATATGTTGTTCTCAATAGTATTAAAGCATATAGCCCATTGTGGTAATTTAGCGAGGCTAGCACACGAGCAGTCTAAAAGTGAGTTGTCTAATTGCTTATTGTTAACATGAACAATATTACGAACCTTATCCCAAGCAAAGCAACCACCTAAGATAGTTGGTTCAATAAGCATGTCTAATAGTAGGGATTCATCATTTAACAGAGATGGATCTCCTGCCAACTTAGCGCCTACAGAAGCGTTATTATATAAATCAATTACACATTGTTGGGTAACATAGCAGGTATCTAAAGGCCATAAAGGTAAGTCTTGACCTTTAGTTTCTTTTTCAACAGTAGCAGCTATACGAACATCTGCTAAACATTTGCGCATATCCTCAAAAGGAGAGCAAAAGTCTTTAACAAACTTAAGAAGTTTTTTATCAAACTCACTTGCGCTTAGGGTAGGTTCATTATTTAAAACTGATGACTTTTGGATGCCGCTCAATTTAGTCTCCAATAATTTTGCTCTAATAAAAAGACTTTGGTTGGAACGTTAGCTAAAGTAAAGAGTAACCATGCAAAAAACAGTTAAGAAACGTGGTCTTATCTTGTTTCCATGTACTTCCTTACGATAACCAAAAAAATACTCAACACCGCTTAAAAAGCTTAAGTTAATGAAACTTAAGCTTTAAATAAAGCTCTTAAGATGGGGATGTGTTTCTTTATCCTACTAAGTCTCCTGCCTCTATTTTAGGCAGGAGGCTAATGGTAGGGCATAAGGTATTTAGGCTTTAAGCTTGAGGCTAATCAAGATAATAAGAGCTAATTCTATCGCTACCAAATAGGCGATAACCCTTCTTGGTTTTAAAAGGCTCTGGATTAGGGGCAAAGCTTACCTTTTCACCTTTGGCATTTTTAAGATTATCAAGATTTTCTAAAAAGTAGGCCAAGAGTTTAAAGATTTTACGTGAGAACTGGTCAGCGGCCTTAGCTATTTCATCATAGTTATTTAACAGAGGATTAGACATATTATTGAAATAGCTATTTATTGAACCTGAACTGCAAAGCTCAATATAAGGTCCAATAATGATCTCACCATCATTGTAAATAATAAGAGTAGATAAATTGTTAATAGTTGCTTCTGGTTCACCATCTAAAACATTATTAGCTGTATTTGATGAGACTTGGAGCGCTTCTTTTAGATCGTTAGAAATAAAAGAACGATAGAAAATAACACCAGCAACAGGGCGCTCATTCCATAAAAGGTTTTGCTCAACAGTGTTAAAGCAAATAGCCCACTGAGGTAATTTAGCTAAGCTAGCACAAGGACAGTCTAAAAGTGAGTCGTCTAATTGTTTATTGTTAATATGAACAATATTACGAACCTTATCCCAAGAAAGACAACCACATAGTATTGTTGTAGTAATGATTACATCAGCTGCTTTTTCTATTACTTCATCCTCAACTAATTGATCAAGATCATCAGTCATGTTGGGTATGTCATACAAAATAGAATATAAATTCATGAAGCCATCCACACTAACATAGACAGTATCTAATGGCCATGCTGGCAAATCTTTACCATAATGATTGTTTTTATCTACAACGGATACACGAGCTTTCTCTAAGCCTTTGCGCATCTCATCATAAGGTGCGCAGAAATCTTTAACAAAGCGAAGAAGTTGTTTATCAAAATCACTTGCGTTCATGGTAGGTTCATTATTTAAAGCTGATGACTTTTGGATGCCGCTCAATTTAATCTCCAATAATTACGCTCAAATAAAATACTTTGGTCGGTACCTTAGCTAAAGTGAAGAGTAACCACGCAACAAACTGTTAAGAAACGTGGCCTTATCTTGTTTACATGGACTATCTTACAATAACCAAAAACTTAAAACCGCTTAAAAAGCTTAAGTCAATGAAACTTAAGCTTTAAATAAAGCTCTTAAGATGGGGATGTGTTTCTTTATCCTACTAAGCCTCCTGCCTCTATTTTAGGCAGTAGGCTAATAGTAGGAGTAGGGCCTAAGGTATTTAAGCTTAATGCTAATCAAGATAGTAAGAGTGAATGCTATCACTACCAAATAAGCGATAACCCTTCTTGGTTTTAACAGGCTTTGGATTAGGAGCAAAACTTACCTTTTCGCCTTTAGCATTTTTTATCTTATCAAGATTTTCTAAAAAGTATGCTAAGAGATTAAAGATGTCACATGAATTATTAGTTTGACAGGCAGCTGTATATTCTACATAGTCAAAGTCCATGACAGTTTTATTCAATTTGTCTTGGAGAAGCTTTTCAGTGTCATAGAAATAGTTCTTTACTGAGCCAGAGTAGTAAAGATCAAGAAATGGGCCGATATCAAGCGTACCATCATGATAAATAATAATAGTATTCACTTTATTTCTATAAGCTTTATGATAGCCATGAAGACCTTTATTATATGTGTACGCTGGTGGCTTAATAAGGAAATAGCGATAGAAAATTACACCAGCAACAGGGCGCTCATTCCATAAAAGGTTTTGCTCAACAGTGTTAAAGCAAATAGCCCACTGAGGTAATTTAGCTAAGCTTGAACATGGGCAGTCTAAATGTGAGTTATCTAATTGCTTATTGTTAATATGAACAATATTACGTACCTTATCCCAAGCAAATAAACCATTTAGGTAAGGTGGCTTAAGACCGAGATCAAAAAGTTCTTCTTTTGCATCATTATCGTAAAATTGCTCTTGTTCCCATGTAATCGTTAAGTACATTTCAAGAAAAAAGGACCAGAAAATATCCATGCCAACATAGCAGGTATCGAATGGCCATAAAGGTAAGTATAGACCTTTAGTTTCTTTTTCAACAGTAGCGGCTATACGAGTAGTAGATAAAAATTCCCTCACTCCTTCAAAAGGAGAGCAATAGTCTTTAACAAAGCGAAGAAGTTGTTTATCAAAATCACTTGCGCTCAGGTTAGGTTCATTCTTTAAAGCTGCTGACTTTTGGATGATGCTCAATTTAATCTCCAATAATTTTGCTCTAATAAAAATACTTTGGTTGGTACGTTAGCTAAAGTAAATAGTAACCAGGCAACAAACAGTTAAGAAACGGAGCCTTATCTTGTTTACGTGGATTATCTTACAGCGCAGAATCATATGCGCTGCATAAAAAACCTTAATTTTGTAACTTCATAACACTACACCACACCATCATCAATTTTCCTGCACTTTTCGTAACTTTTCCTCAATTTTCTTCAAAAAATCTTCAAAAATTGTCTGGATTTCACAGATTTCGTGTTTTATAACGTATTGTCACTGTGACGCTACGTTTTTTTGAAGGTATATATGTTGCCCAAGCTATGGTTTTCACCATAAAACAGGTCTTAGTGTCATAAAAATGCAAAATTAAGGAAAAAAAGCTTAAGTTAATGAAACTTAAGCTTTAAATAAAGCTCTTAAGCTGAGGATGTGTTTCTTTATCCTACTAAGCCTCCTGCCTCTATTTTAGGCAGTAGGATAATAGTAGGAGTAGGGCCTAAGGTATTTAGCCTTTAAGCTTGCGGCTAATCAAGATAGTAAGAGCGAATTTTATCATTATAATATATGCAATAGCCTTGCTTGGTTTCAGTAAGCTTTGGATTTGGGGCAAAGCGAGCTTTTTTGCCTTTTTCGTTTTTAAGCTTATCAAGATTTTCAAGAAAATATGCTAAGAGAACAAAGATTTCATGAGCATGCTTAGCAGATTCTATAGCCTGACGTTTTATCTCTGCTTTAGATTTTTCTTTGCTCTTAATTGTCTTAGTACTTGTTTGAACCTGTGTAACCATATAATCTAAATATTCATTTACAGTGCATGGTTCGTTAAGATCAATATAAGGTCCTAAGTCAATCCGTCCACTATTGGAAATAATAATAGTAGATAAATAGTTAATTTTAGCAACTGGCTCACCCTCAAGACCATTAATATGGTTTGATTGAGTGTTATCACCATCTTCATCAAACATGAAGTTACGAAAAAAAATTACCCCCGCAACTGGACGTTCGTACCATAATAGGTTTTGCTCAACAGTGTTAAAACATATAGCCCATTGAGGTAATTTAGCTAAGCGAGAACAAGGGCAATCTAAAAGAGATCTGTCTAATTGCTTATTGTTAACATGAACAATATTAAGAACTTTATCCCAAGCAAATAAACCATTTAGGATATAGGGCTTAATAATCAGCTCGAATCTTTTTAATTTGCTTAGCAATTGAGATGGAGCTATAGGTATTTGTTTGAATAAAGCTGATACAGAATTTAGACTAACATAGCAAGTATCTAATGGCCATAAAGGTAATTCTTTACTTTTAGTAGCCTTGTTAATATTAGCTACAAAAGAAACAGCCAAACGGTGCTCAGTAAGCTCCTGGTCAATGTCTTCATAAGGAGAGCAATAGTCTTTAACAAAATTAATGACCTGTTTATCAAAATCACTTGCGCTTAGTGTAGTTTCATTATTTAAAGCTGTTGAGTTTTGGCTAATGTTCGCTTCATCCTCTTTAATTTTTCTCCGAGAAAACAATCTTACAAAAAAAAGCACACAATAGTATAAAACAGCTATTATTATGGCAAGGAAGATAATTAGAGGATTGCTACCCTTTTTCATTAAAAATTCTCGCATTGATGATGAAAGTAAAGCCTCTTCAAGTTAAGTACCAAAAAAGGTAGTTAAGCTTGAGACTAGTGAAAGTTTCTCAAAGTTGGTTAACAACTATAGCTGCCTTGGAGCAGCAAATATCTTTAATGATTTTGATTTTGCCAGTAAACGAACTTTTGGAAACATTCGCTAAAGAAAGTTTCCAAAAGTTTTGAGCGCCTTTTTAAAGCAGCAAAGTATCTAAGTTACAAGTTGTTAGTAGTCCTTAAGGGGGACAAAACTACTAGTCAAGATAGTAAGAGCGACTGCTATCACCACCAAATAAGCGATAGCCATTCTTGGTTTTAACTGGCTCTGGGTTAGGAGCAAAGCTTACTTTATCGCCTTTAGCATTTTTAAGCTGATCAAGGTTTTTAAACAAGTAAGCTAGGAGAGTAAAGATTTCACGTGAGCGCTGGGTAGCGTCCATAGCCATCTTTTGTAGTTCTTCATTAGAGTGATCTGCGCTCATCTCAATGACATCAGAGCTAGCTTGAAGACGATTGGCCATATTATCTAAATAGCTATTTACAGAGCCTGGTGCATTAAGCTCAATATAAGGGCCAATATCCATATCACCATTGTGGTAAATGACAATAGTAGATAAATTGTTAATGGTAGCATCTGGCTCACCATCAAGGCCGTTATTGGCGTTAAATGGGGTACCTGTAATAGCTGATGGCTGCTTAGATAGGAAGTAGCGATAAAAAATTACACCAGCAACAGGGCGATCATTCCATAAAAGGTTTTGCTCAACAGTGTTAAAGCAAATAGCCCATTGAGGTAATTTAGCTAAGCTAGCACAAGAGCAGTCTAAAAGTGAGCTATCTAATTGCTTATTGTTAACATGAACAATATTACGAACCTTTTCCCAAGCAAAGCAACCACAAAGGATAGATGGGTTAAAAATCATCTCCATTAGCAGGTCATCTTCATTAACAGGAGCTTGACCCTGTGCTCTGTTAGCCTGGCCATACATAAGATTATATAAAGATAAGATACCATCCATGCTGACATAGTTAGTATCTACTGGCCATAAAGGTAGGTCTTTACCTTGGGTGGCTTTTTCAACAGTAGCTGCTACACGAACATGACCTAAGCTCTCACGCATTCTCTCATATGGGGTGCAGAAATCTTTAACAAAATTAAGGAGCTGTTTATCAAAATCATTGGCGCTCAGGTTAATGTTGTCATTTAAAGCTGCTGACTCAGTGGTGCTGTTCAATGTAGTCTCCATAGTTATGCTCCAATAAAAAAACTTTCTATATGATAGCACAGAGTAAGTTTAATCAAGGATTGAAGCCATTGGCCATAATTAATGACTTTAAGCTTTAGTAAAAAGCTTGTGCTCCTGGATAAGGGCGAGGGTACCCAAGGTAAGATGGGTCTTTAAAAACTGTTCATCTTGTGGGCTTTTAGTGCTTGTAGCTAGAGCTTGGCGCAAGGCAGTGGAGCTAATATCAACAACAGGATTGTTTTCTAAGTAAAAGTTATAAGGGCGCTGGTGACGGTAACTTTGTTGCACGCTTAAGACATGGTGGTAAATATCTTGAGGTAAATCCTTAAGGTCATAGTTAGGGCGAGCTAATACCACTAAATTAGCTTTATCAATTAAGTGATCCCAGTTTTTCCAGGTATTAAGGTGAATTAAAGAATCCATGCCCATAATAAAAAAGAGCTCATCGCCTTGATGCTGTTCATGGAGTATGCTTAAAGTCTCATAAGTATAATGAGTGATACTATCGTCCTGCTCAAAATATGAGACCTTAAAACGCTCTTGACCAAAATCCTTGATAGCTTGCTCTAATAATTGGCAGCGAGTAGCAAAAGGTAAACTTACCCTATCTTTATGCGGTGGGGTGGCATTAGGCATAAAGTAGAGTTCATCTAAAGATAGTTTGTCTACTAGAAAGTTAGCTGTTTTTAAATGTCCAAGATGTACTGGGCTAAAAGAGCCACCAAAATAAGCTACTTTCTTCACTTTAATTACCTTTGTCAAAATTTAGCAATAATCTTCGCTAATATCGGTTAATCCATAACTAAGTGGATACTTAACACAAGCCATACGCTGCAAGGCTAGTAGGGCTTGATCATTATCATAATGAGAGTAGGCACGGCTAGCTTGAGCTAAGTTTTTGGTTAAATACACCAACATATGCTCAGGCATATCACGAATAGCCTTTAAGTGAGCCTCTTGAGCCGATCTAACTTTAATCTTATTTTGCATAAAGAAGGCAGTACGCTCATTGATAGGGGCTGATGCTATCTTAGCTTGTTTGCCTTTATAAACAATATTAAGGCTTTCATCGAGACGGCTAATTAAAAAGCCAATAGCTTGTGATAAGCCTTGATTTTGACCTGAGCAAAATGAATTAATGATATTTAAGGCTTTATTATGGTTAGCCATTAAGATGGCTTCAGAAATTTCAAAACCTGTATAACGGGCATCTTGGGTAAAGTAGTTCTCGACATCCTCTAAGGTTAAAGGAGCATTATTGCCAGAGCGCACCAATTGCATCATTTGCAAAGATTGGTACATCACTAGTAAGTTGTTATCACAAGAGGAAATAATAAAGTCCAAGGCCTCGGGAGTTACGCTAAGACCAAAAGAGCGTGCTTGCGTTAAGATCCACTCTTGTAAATATCTACCCTCTGGAGTGTAGATAAACTCAATATGAGCTCCAATACCCTTTAAATAGCCAAAAGACTCTTTACGTCTGGCCTCTAAGCCTGTGGCTCTTTTAGGCTTTTTAACTGTTTTAGCCTTGCTTTTGGTTCCCTTTTTAGTGGTTTTACTCTCTTGAGCTAGTAAGGCAGCTTCACCATCTGAGCCTGGTAAGAAGCTGGAGAACATTTTAAGGTCAGCATTGCTTTTAGCCTCAACTTTGCCATAAGTGTTAGCAATGCGTGGCATTTCAACAATAATAAATAGTCCAGGGCGATAGCTGCAAGCAATTAGTTTAAACAGCTCAATAGCCAATTCATCAAAGTCTTTTAAAATAACTTTAATAATACGATCGCCGCCAAATAAGCCAGGATCGCTCATCTGGCCTTCAATATCTTTAAGATTAGGACTGCCACCATTACCTTGTAATTCACTAAAGGTATAAAGTAAAAATTCAGCGCTAGGGAGTTGATTACGTGCCTGATTAATCAAAGCGCTAGAACGCTCCAGTTTAAGCATAGGATCATCAGAACAAATAATGTATACATCGCTAGTGGCGGCATTATTGCTAGAAGGAGCCATAAAAATAACCTATCACTTAAAAAATAAAGGAGAAATAAAAACGCTAATCAAGCAACACTGCTCTGCTGCCCTGCTGCTCTAAAACAGCCATGATCTAAAGCAGCCATGATTGGTGTTTATAATAATTGAAGCCTCCTTAACTAAGGAGGCATTTAAAACCAAAAACAAAAATTAGATTACTAATATCTAATATTTGGGGCCTTGTGCAGGCGCTCAACTTTAACTTTTGGCAACTGGTATTCTTTATCTAAGATTTGAGTACCATTATTAAGCTCATCAAGGGTAACGCTTGGGGCAGTGGCACTTTCATAGCTATCTTGGGCTTGTAGCGCCTCTAATAAGGTCATACCAGCTCTTTGATTTGTTAATTGAATGTTCTCCTCATCGGTTAACACCAATTCACCAGGTTGTGGAGCTACGGCATCAGGGTCTGAGGAGCGTCCTAAATAGCCTAAACGTAACACTAAGGCATCAGCTAATTGTCCTTGAGTTTCTTTAACAACAAACTCTTTTTCTACATCGGAGGCTAATGAGTGGCCAGGTTTATTTAACACCGAGCGAGTAGTAGAGTTGCGCATCACAATAGGGCGGTGGTTAGGAACAGATAAAGTGGCTGCTACTGATACTACAATGGCACTTTCAATACTTTGAGCTCGAGAGTTTACTGAAACTACATTGTCAGTAATAGTAGGCTCAGGGATCATTAAAGTGGTGATCTCTTGATTGACCTTAGGGTAAAAATCAGAACTTTGGGCATTAACGGTAACACCATTGGCCTTAAGACGGGTAACTACCATTTTATAAAAATCACTATGGTAGTCGCCAATGACGTTAATTTCAGGAATAGTCTTATCAAGCTTGGCTTGGTTAGGTAAGTGAAAACCACAAGCACTAAGAATTATGGCTGAGCATAAGATGCCAGCACTTAAAAACTGACGCTTTAAGCTTTTATTAGGCTTGAGTTTATTGAAAATAGACATTACCGCTCCTTGATAATATGCAGCTTTTGCTCTTAGCAGTGGTGCAAACGACAATATTTTAAAACAAAGCAACCAAAATTAAAAACGCCCGTTCGTAATACCTAATTAAAGGTAAAACAAACGAGCGTTTTTTAGTAGCTTAAAGCTAGAGCTAAAGCATTAAACTACAATGCTTACTAAGCGGCCCTTAACGTAGATAACCTTCTTAGGCTCCTTGCCGTCGAGGTTCTTAACTACAGCCTCATCAGCTAAAGCAGCAGCCTTGATTTCGTCATCGCCAAGGTTAGCATCAACAGTAATCTTGGCACGAACCTTACCGTTAACTTGAACTACGATGAGTAAATCCTCAGCCTTTAAAGCCTCTGGATCGGCAACTGGCCAAGTTGCGGTCTCATCTAACTCATCGGTATTGCCTAACATTTCATAGAGCTTGAAGCACATATGAGGAATGATTGGATAGAGCATTACTACTACAGTATTGTAGATTTCGTAGCGTAAAGCACGTGCAGTTTCATCATCACCATCATACTTGGCAACTTCGTTTAATAACTCCATGATAGCTGCAATAGCAGTGTTGAAGGTCTGACGACGGCCAATATCATCGGTTACCTTCTCAATGGTTACGTGTAAGTCGTGACGTAACTTGCGGCCCTTAGCATCAAGCTTGCTCTTGTCTAAAGCGACAAATGGGCCAGAGGCAACTAAGTCGTGAACTTGGTTCCAAAGCTTTAAGATAAAGCGCTTGGCACCCTCAACACCAGACTGTCTCCACTCTAAGGTTAATTCAGCTGGGGAGGCAAACATCATGAATAAGCGTACAGTGTCAGCACCATAGAGCTTAACCATATCCTCAGGGTCGATACCATTGTTCTTAGACTTGGACATCTTGATCATGCCAGCGTGGGTAAGCTTATTACCCTCATCATCTACGGCATCAACAATATTGCCCTTCTCATCGCGGGTAACCTTAGCCTTTAATGGGCTTACCCAAACCTTAGTACCATCCTTAACATAGTAGAAGGCATCAGCTAGCACCATGCCTTGGCATAATAAGCGCTTAAATGGCTCATCGCCCTTAACTAAGCCAGCATCACGCATCAACTTGTGGAAGAAACGTGAGTAGAGTAAGTGCATTACAGCGTGCTCAATACCACCAATGTATTGGTCTACAGGTAACCAGTAGTTAACCTCATCATCTACCATGCCAGTGGTGCAGTGTGCAGAGCAGTAACGAGCGTAGTACCAAGAAGACTCCATAAAGGTATCGAAGGTATCAGTCTCACGACGTGCTGCCTTGCCTTGGTAGGTGGTGTTGTACCAGCTTGGATCAGTAGTAAGTGGGTTGTTTACACCATCAATCTTTACATTCTCTGGTAAAACAACAGGTAAGTTTTCCTCAAGCTCAGGAACTAACTCACCAGTCTCCTCAACAGTTAACATTGGGATTGGAGCACCCCAGTAACGTTGACGAGAAATACACCAATCACGTAAACGGAAGTTTACAGTGCGCTTGGCAATGCCCATGCCCTCAAGCTTCTTAGCAATAGCTTCCCAGGCATCCTTAAACTCAAGACCATCAAACTCACCAGAGTTTACAGTCTTACCGTGCTCTACGTAGGCCTCTTTAACTACATCAATCTCAGAGCCATCTAATGGAGCAATAACCTGCTTAATTGGTAAGTTGTACTTGGTAGCAAACTCGTGATCACGCTCGTCGTGAGCTGGTACGGCCATAACAGCACCAGTACCGTAATCCATAATTACGAAGTTAGCTACTACAATTGGTACTAAATCACCAGTAAGTGGGTGAATGGCATTAATGCCAGTTGGCATGCCCTTCTTTTCCATAGTAGCAATATCTGCCTCTGCAAACTTGTGAGTTAAGCACTCTTGGCAGAAAGCAGCAAGCTCGCTGTTATTAGCAGCAGCACGCTTGGCTACAGGGTGGTTGGCAGAAACTGCCATGTAGGTAACACCCATGAAGGTATCTGGACGAGTGGTGTAAACCTCAACAGTCTCATCAGAGTTTTCGATCTTAAAGGTGATGGATAAACCCTCAGAACGACCAATCCAGTTGCGTTGCATGGTGCGTACACGCTCTGGCCAGCCCTCAAGCTTCTCAATATCGTCTAATAACTCTTGAGCGTAGGCGGTAATCTTTAAGTACCACTGTGGAATTTCACGTAACTCAACAGCAGTACCGCAACGCCAGCAGCAGCCATCTTCTACCTGCTCGTTAGCAAGTACGGTCTTGTCGTGTGGACACCAGTTAACGTTGGAAACCTTCTTATAAGCTAAGCCCTTCTTGTAAAGCTCAGTAAAGAACTTTTGCTCCCACTTGTAGTACTCTGGAGCACAAGATGGAATTTCACGTGCCCAGTCGTAAGAAAGACCTAATGCCTCTAATTGATGCTTCATGTAATCAATGTTGGCATAAGTCCACTTAGCAGGGTGGGTGTTGTGCTGAATAGCAGCATTCTCAGCAGGTAGACCGAAAGCGTCCCAACCCATTGGGTTAATTACGTTCTTGCCATTAAGTCTTTGGTAACGGGCAATCACATCACCAATGGTGTAGTTACGTACGTGGCCCATATGAAGTCGACCTGATGGGTATGGCCACATTACGAGACAGTAAAACTTCTCTTTGTTTGGATCGGCTTTAACTTGGAATGTTTTGTGCTCATCCCAGTACTTTTGTACCTCAGACTCGAGCTCTTGTGGGTTGTATGCAACATTAGTGGTTGCCATAAAAACTTGCTCCCAAAGTAATCAAAATTAATCATCACGGTAGAACAATAAATTCCACCTAACTCTAAGGTTGCGCTAAGCTGACTTGTCTAGACTAAAAGAATGTTAGCTCTTAAGTTAATAAGCGCCTTAGTATAGACAACTAAGCTTAGGCTTCAATTTAAACCTTAGTACTATACAAGTGCTCTATTTTGCCACGTTTATTATTAAGATTTAAGATGGCAATACAAAAAGCGCACTAATTAGTAGCACAAGGTAAAGAAAATTTAGCAAAAAAGCGTAACTTTATTTAACTTATAAAGCCCTTTGATAGAGGAGATGCTTGTTAGTAATAGCTCTCTTAGGGGCCATAATAGTTAGCATCTTAGTATCATGATGCTAAATAAAGCTGATAAATTGCAACTTTAGTAACTATTGATAGATAAATAGATAGTTCCCAATATTGGTGCATAATATTCTAGTTGCTCTTATCTGGTGCGCAAGCTTAGTAATAAATGCTTGTAACAATCAGGTCTTGATGCTAAATTTTGTGATATTTTAGGTAAGACTGTTTTTATTAGCGAATTGTTTTGTCTGCTGTATTTATTGGTAGGATGGTTTCATGTTTAATGCTCTTAGTCCCATTTTGTCTGAAAAGGCAACTAGAACTTTAGCTCTTTCTTGTGCTGCTCTTGCTTTAACTGCTAGCGCCTACCAGTCAACCGCTCAGGCTGCAACCTATCCTTACGATAGCACTACTGTAGTGGTAGGTGATGATACAACTTACTCTATTGAAAGAGATGGCACTACAACTTTAGAGTTTGTGGCTGCTAAATATCAATTAGGCCTATCCAATCTTATTGAGGCAAACCCAGGCGTTGATCCAATTGTGCCAGTTAATGGTACTAATTTAATTATTCCTCAAAAGGCCTTGCTGCCTAATACTAAGCATGAGGGCATTATTGTAAATAGCCCTGAGATGCGCCTTTATTATTACCATGATGATCAAGTAGATATCTTGCCTATCGGTATTGGCCAATTAGGTACTGATACTCCTCTTAATTGGACTACTAAGGTAGAGCGTAAACGTGCTAACCCAACTTGGACTCCTACTGCTAAGATGCACGAAGAGTATCGTGCTCGTGGTGAGTTCTTGCCAAAGGTATGGCCAGCAGGCCCTGATAATCCAATGGGTCTTTTTGCTATTTATATTGGCCGTCTTTACGCTATTCATGGTACCAATGCTGACTTTGGTATTGGCTTACGTGTAAGCCATGGCTGCGTACGCCTGCGTAATGAGGATATTGAGTATCTTTATAACACTGTCCCTGTAGGTACTAGAGTTCAATTTATTAATGAGCCAATTAAGACCGCAGAAGATGCTGATGGCAATCTCTATATTGAAGTACACCAACCTCTTTCTATGAATGAAGAAGAGTTTGAGACCTTGGATAAAAACTTGCCATTCCAATTTACTAAAGAGCAAGAAGAATTCTTTAAGCGTCCAGAGATTAACCAAGAAATCTTACAACAAGCTCTCTCAGAGCGCTCTGGCCGTGTGGTGCTATTAAACCCAGCCGAGTTCTAAAATTCTTAAAACTTAAATGCAAACCTCCTAAGAAAGGCAAGTTTCTACACAGCACTCTTAGGAGGTTTTATTTTGCCCAAATGCCAGTCTACTTAGATCTTTAAGGTGTGGTTTAATTAATTTATAAGATTGAACATAAAATGAATATTTAATGGCTATATACAACTTTAATATTAAACAACTCATAATGAAGCGAAGTGAAGTGAGGATAGGTAATCACTAATCAATGTATCTTAGGTAGTAAAGATAGGTCATGATAAGAGAAGAGGCTTGTAGCTTAATACTCCAAAGCGGCAAAAATGATAGCTAAGCCAAGTTGAAAATAACTTACATTAAAGCAAAGTAGAGACATTTAAAGCTATCAATAAAGTGATGAACAATAGAGTAGATAGGCATTTTTATAGCTGTCATTATTCTATGGCATGGTTGTTGCTCAATAGATAATTGCCTGAAATGAAATTATTAAACGGCAATCATTACTACTAGTTTTTTCGGCTGTTTATTTACTACTAGTAGTAAGCAATTTAGAGAGAGAGGATTACCATGGCTTTATATGTAAACACCAACGTCAGCTCCATTAATGCGCAAAGAAAATTAACTAATGCAACCAATAGCCTGAATACTAATTATCAGCGCTTAGCCTCTGGTCTTCGCATTAACTCAGCAAAAGACGACGCAGCTGGCCTCCAAATTTCAGATCGCTTAACCGCCCAAATCAACGGTTTAAACCAAGGTAATCGCAACACCAACGACGGTATCGCCTTAGCCCAAACCATCGAAGGTGCTCTCGACGAAACCACCAACATGCTCCAGCGCATCCGTACCTTAGCTGTTCAAGCCGCCAACGGTACAAATACGAAAGAGGATCGTGCTGCTTTACAGCAAGAGGTAAGACAGCTTTCCGAGGAAATTACTCGTATTGCCGATCAGACCACTTTTGCAGGCGGTTTGGTGTTAAATGGCAAGCAAAATCCTAATGGTAATGCTGGTCAAAAGAATTCAAAGAGCTTGATTCCAGCTGATGGCAAGTTAGTTTTCCAAGTAGGTGCTAATGCTAAAGATACTTTAGAGCTAAATTGGGGAAGCTCCTTTGATATGAGCGGTCTTGGCGGTTTAGCTGGCGTTACCGCTGTTGATGCTCCTGCAAAAATTAAGAGCCAAGGATTTTATAAGAGTGGTACTAAGTATTTCTGGTCAGTGACTAGTGCTGATGCTGCTACTTCAACATTAAAGAATATCGATTCCTTTATCCAGGCAGTAGATTCTAAGCGTGCCGAGCTAGGTGCCATCCAGAACCGGATGGAAAGCACCATTCGTAATCAGGCTTCTATTGCCGAAAATGAGGCTGATGCACGTAGCCGTATTCGTGATACCGATTTTGCATCTGAGACTGCCTCTTTAACTGCCAATAACATTATTCAGCAGGCTTCTCAGACAGTGCTGGCACAAGCTAACCAGCGACCAACTATTGCTCTTAGCTTATTAGGTCAATAATCTTTAATAGTAATTCTCTCTTTTTCGAATTTTATAAAGGCGAACTTAGGTTCGCCTTTTTTATTGCTTTTGTTCTCAAGAGAGTTGTGAGAGATAGACCTGAGAAGCTTAGTAGTTGGTATTTAATTTCTTTAGAGGGACTGAGGGGCAATATTATTCTTGAGAATGTATTTTATTGTTAAAAGCGGCAAGTGAATAAGGGCAACTTATAAGAAACTACAAATAAAAGAAAGAGACCATAGTAGGTAAACCACTTAAATATCGTTTTTACAAGGTAAGTATTGTGTTTATTGCAATGTGGCACACATGTTGCTCACCATAAGTATATACAAGAAAGAAATTCAGCTTTTAGCTGGTAGTTGTTAAGCAGACTTGTTTGTTGCAAAACAAGAAAGAAGGGAGAGACTTATTATGGCTTTATATGTAAACACCAACGTCAGTTCTATTAATGCGCAAAGAAAATTAACTAATGCAACCAATAGTCTGAATACTAATTATCAGCGCTTAGCCTCAGGTCTTCGTATTAACTCAGCAAAAGATGACGCAGCTGGCCTCCAAATTTCCGATCGCTTAACCGCCCAAATCAACGGTTTAAATCAGGGAAATCGTAACACCAACGACGGTATCGCCTTAGCTCAAACCATCGAAGGTGCTCTCGATGAATCCACCAATATGCTCCAGCGTATCCGTACCTTAGCCGTGCAAGCTGCTAACGGTACCAATACCGACAGTGACCGCAAAGCATTACAACAAGAAGTTACCCAACTTTGTGCTGAAATTTCTCGTATTGCTAAGCAAACCACCTTCGCTGGCGGCTATGTTTTAAATGGTAAGCAAGATTTAAATAATCAAACTCCAGCCTTAAAGAACTCCAAGAGCTTAATTCCTAATGACGGTAAACTTACTTTCCAAGTTGGTGCTAATGCTGGTGATACTTTAGCATTAAACTGGGGGCAGCCATTTACCTTTACTGGCATTAATGATCAGCGTATCGGCGGTAGAGTTACTGTATCAGCATTTGCCGAGGCCTCTAAGACAGGTTTAGTAAAATCTACGGCTAACACTGATGTTCGTTTTAGTGTTTCCAAGATGGGCTCTGCTCAAAAGACTTTAGAGTATGTAGATAGCTTCATTCAGGTAATTGATTCTAAGCGTGCTGAGCTTGGCGCTCTGCAAAACCATAGCCCGGCATTATTAAATTTTTATTTCTAAGCAAAAACCGCTTATTTAT
>Briea_p1__coassemble_618_pt1 | contig 38984 bp, 25 predicted proteins | sample Briea_p1__metabat2_low_PE_001 | metagenome-assembled genome bin Briea_p1 | reverse complement strand
CATCCCCCGCCTCGCTTCAGCGTAGGCGGGGGTATTCTCGCTAATTTATGATAAATTCATCACTTTGCTAATAAGCACACTTATGCCAATATATGTTTAGGAATTAAATTTTAGGAACTAGCAATATGGACGTAACCATTAAGCATTTACCAAATGAGCAAACTTTTGAGCTCACTATTGATGGTCATAGAGCATTTGTAACTTATGAGATTTATGATGGCGCACTTGATGTCAGAAAGACTCTAGTACCACCACCATTAGGGGGTCAAGGCTTAGCTGGCAAGTTAGTAAAAGCTGCTTATGACTTTGCTCTTGAGCAAAATTTAAAGTGCATTGGCACTTGCTCTTATGCTGTAACCTGGCTTAAGCGGCATCCTGAGTATCAGGGCAATGAGAGCAGCGATTTTGTTGAAGGCGGCTGCGCTATTGGCAAGCATAAGCAATAGAAAAAGAAGGGACAAATTACCTAATTTGTCCCTTTTTTCTCTCTTAATCTAATTGACGGTCTGCTTTTAGCTGTACCACTTTAGCACCTGGTGACACATCCTCAATAACCCAGACGTTGCCTCCAATAATAGCGCCCTTGCCAATAGTAATACGACCTAAGATCGAGGCATTAGAGTAAACCACTACATCATCCTCTAAAATTGGGTGGCGAGGAATATTAAGCGGCATGCCCTCACTGTCTACAGGTATGCTCTTAGCACCTAAAGTTACACCCTGATAGAGCTTCACATTAGAGCCAATAATACAGGTTTCACCAATAACTACACCTGTGCCATGGTCAATAGAAAAGCTATCGCCAATACGTGCACCAGGGTGAATGTCGATACCTGTCTCAGAGTGGGCTAACTCAGTAATAGCACGTGGAATTAATGGCACGCCCAAAGTTAAGAGTTTATGAGCCATACGGTAATTGCTAATAGCTCTTACTCCTGGATAACAACAAATAACCTCACCAAAAGAAGTAGCCGCAGGGTCGCCATTAAAGGCTGCTCTTACATCTAAAGCTAACTTTGCTCTTAACTCTGACAAAGAACTTATGTACTGCACTGCTAGTGATTTGGCAATTTCCTTAACCTCATCATCACAGCATAAGCACTGCTGGCCTTGTTCATTGACTAAAGGGCTTAGCACTAAGCTATCTACAGCTTTACTGAGCTCTGCTTTGATAAGCTCGGTATTAGTACCCTTCTTAGAGCTTAAATTAAGACTAGATTGAGAGCTAACAGTAGTTCGAGCATGGTATTCATTATCAGCACTTTGGAAACATAAGGCTGCCGCTATTTGCTCAGTTAACAAATCATAAAGCTGCTCTACTTGCAAACCAATATGATAAGAAACAGTATGTCTGTTGATTTTAGACTTACCAAAATAGCCTGGGAAAATAATAGCTCGTGACAATTTAACAATTTCATTAATCGCACGGGCTGATGGCAATGGGTTGCCTTCTAAATGTTGTTGAAATAAGCCTCTTAAAGAATCCTCAGCCGATAAATCGCTAATCACCTGACTAAGCTTTTTAGAATAATCTACCAACTCTCAATCCTCACTCTTCATATATGTCAGAACCAAAATTAAGCTTTAACTAATCCTAAGTGCTCATGAGCATTAAAGCAACCTAAGGAGCTAAAAATCGCCCCAAGATTTAACAATGCACCCAAAATAAGCTTATTTATTAACAATATAGGGCATAAACCTTTAACTATGGCTTATTTAGGCCTTAGAAAAGTAATTGTGATCTGCTTCAAAATAATACAAGGAAACTAAATTTGCTAACATTTTTCATGTTAGATCACATACTGAAAAAAGACATGCTAGGATAAAAACCAAGAAAGCAAGTTTAACTAAGCATTTTCGAGCTTATTTATGAATCCTTATTGTTGTATTTGTTACTTACCGCTCATCACCTCTAACAGTTAAAGTCATATTTACTGCTAAAGGGATTAGAGCACTAGAAAAATTTAGAGGAAATTATGTCTAAGATTGCACAGAGCCTTACTTCTTTAATTGGCCGTACCCCTTTAGTTCAAATCAATACTTTAACTGCCGAGCAAGGAAGTGTGGCTAATGTTATTGCCAAATTAGAATACTTCAACCCAGCAGGCTCAGTAAAAGACAGAGCCGCTCTTTATATGATTGAAGAGGCAGAAAAAGCTGGCGTGCTAAAAAAAGGCGCAACAATTATTGAGCCTACCTCAGGTAATACAGGTGTCGGCCTAGCCATGGTAGCAGCAGTTAAGGGCTATAAACTAATCTTAACTATGCCAGAGACTATGAGTCTTGAGCGTCGTCGCTTGTTACAAGCTCGTGGTGCTAAGTTAGTATTAACCGAAGGTGCTTTAGGTATGAAGGGCGCTATTGCTAAGGCACAAGAGCTCCAAGAGCAAACTCCTAATAGCATTATTTTGCAGCAATTTGAAAACCCTGCTAATCCATTAGCTCACACTAAGACCACTGCTTTAGAGATCTTAGAAGATACCGACAATAAGGTAGATATTTTTGTAGCTGGCGTAGGTACTGGTGGCACTGTTAGTGGTGTAGGTAAGGTCTTAAAAGAAAAATTACCTCAAGTTAAAATTGTCGCTGTTGAGCCTAGTGCCTCTGCTGTTCTTAGCGGTAATAACCCTGGCCCTCACAAGATTCAAGGTATTGGTGCTGGCTTTGTTCCAAAAAATTACAACAGCTCTGTCGTAGACCAAGTTATTCCTGTTAGCAATGAAGATGCCTTTGAGACAGCTCGTCAGTTATCTTATAAAGAAGGTATTTTAGTAGGCATTTCCTCTGGTGCTGCTATGGCGGCAGCCCTATCTTTAGCCAAGCTTCCTGAAAATGCAGGTAAAAACATTGTAGTGTTACTTCCAGATACTGGTGAGCGCTACTTATCTACTGAGCTTTTTAGCTACGAAAATTAATCATTAATTATTACTCTCCCTACCTTATCAGGCCATCACGATCGCTATCGTGATGGCCTTTTAACTTGCGCCTTTTAAAAACTATTGCTCCAAATAGTATTTTCTATAATACTAAGCTAAATCAATGATTATTTTGCTAAAGTTAACAATGAGCTTATAGCAAAAAAAATTTGCTTTGGGTTGTTTTTTGCATGATATTAAACTTGCAAAATTATGATATTTTTACTTTTCGCAATAAATCTTTCATGCTCGTCAAGGCAAGAAAAATTTCCCTGCTAAGGAATGCAAAATCTTAGGCAGACGATCATTAGTTTATATGTAACGTATGCGATTCGTCCCCCGCCTCGCTTAAGCGTAGGTGGTGGCATTCTTGATACTTTATGGTAAAAATGCTTATTTAAAAATCTGGCCCTGAACTAATATAAGGTTGCTAGTTAGAGAGTTTGTGGAGCATCACTATGGCACATATTAGACAGATCTTGGCTAATCTTAGTATTAGCGTCTCCGAATTTAAAAAGAACCCTAAAACTGTAGTTAAAGCAGTTAAGAGTGAGCCTATTGCTGTTATTATCAACGATAAGCCTGCTTTTTATTGTGTGCCAGCTGATATTCTTGAGTCTCTTTACTCCAAATTCTATGAAATGAATGAGATTCAAAATATTCAGGAACTCAATAATGATAGTGACGACCCTGTATGTACAGGTGATGACGACAGTTTTGGCGTACATGATATTTTCCAAACTATTGAGGACGAGCAAGCTGCTAAGATGGCCTCTAGCGATGACCTAGTTGATCCTATTAAAAACTCTGTTGCCGACCCACTTGATGAAGAAGTTGCTAACAAACTCAATTGTTCCATAGACAACCACCTATTAGAGAGCAACAATAAAGTTGCCTCTTTAAATGCTCCTAATGCTATGGATCTATCATTTAATGATTTAGGGGAGCAGGATAATCTTTCTAGCTTTGATGAGTTTAATGAAATTGATCCTATTAGGGACGATGGGTTCAATGATAACTTACTGGGCAACTTTGATAATAGCGATAAGGTCAATGACGACCTTAACTATGTAAGCTCTTTAACTGATATGGACGACTTACGTAGCCCAGGCATTAAGAGCAAGGATGAAAGCCACAGCGAAGCTACTTTAGCTCATGCTGAAAAAGTAGTAAAACAAGAGCAGGAAAAAGCAAAGGACACCAAAGCTAGTGACACCATCCCTACTAACCAAGTGCCTAGTGACGTAACCCCTAGTGATGCAAAAGTAAGCAAGGCTAGCAAAGCTAAATTAGCCACTACTACAGACAACAAGAGCACTAAAGATAGTGGAGCTAAAAAGAGCACTAAAGATGGTGAGCAAGCAAAAGACTTAGCCCAACCTAAAAAAGAGCTTAATATTGTTCAAGGTACTGACCATAAGATTAGTGCTACTTCTACTAATGCTAGCGCTAATTCTAGCGCTAGCTCCAAATCAACTAGTACAAGTGCAAGCGCTAGTGCTAGTGCTAGCCCTAGCTCCAAAACAGCTAGTAGCAAAGCAAGTACCACTAAGAGTGATGAGACTAAATTAAATATTGATGCAGGCTCTCAAATCCAGAGCAATAAGGACAATAGCCAAAGCTCCAATCAAGTTTGTGAAGTTCTAAGTGATGTTAATGCCAACAACAACCAAAGCATGCGCAACCTGGTTAGCGGCCCTCACTCTTTTAGCTTGGAGCATGTAGCTAAAACCTACAGCCCTTATAAGCAAAAGAAACTCTTAGAAAAGCGTCAACAAGAGCTTAAAAAAGAGCAAAAAGCTGAGCATAAAGCCAAGCAAAAAGAACTTAAAAAGCTAGAAAAAGCAGCTAAGTATCTCAAGCTTGACCCTAAGAGCGTACAAGAGGCTGAGAAAAAGAAAGCTAAAGAACAACACTCTAAAGATGCTAAAAAGAGCAAAAAGAGTAAGTTTGTCAAATTAAAACCTGATGATGTTAAGAATGTTTAATTCTTGATAAGAATCTAAACTAAAAGCCAAGCCTCCTAGCTTGGCTTTTTTCTTAGGCTAACAACTAACAACACCCCAGCCAATCATTATTATTAGCTATCTAAAGAAAATACTCATAGGTAAGCCTCTTAGTTATTAAGCACGCCCTAGCCAAAGTAATACCAATAAGCCTTACCATCAGATTGCCTTTTTGGGATAAACAAGCACCATTAATCCCGATATGTCCTACCCCATCCCATATTGCCTCTAACAAGTATTAAGTGAGGTCAGGTGCAACAATGTTTGCACTTAAGAGAGCATGCGAGCGGGCGAGCTTTCAAGCAAGCTAGAGAGTGAGTGAGTGTGCGAGCAAGAGAGCGGGCGCTATAAGCTTTTAAGACAGAAAGCTTGGAGCCCTGTAAGATAGTCTTAATTTACCAAGAGATAGAAAGTGTAAGCTTTGAGTCAGGCTTTGGCTTATGTGCTGGTAAGGTAAGGAAGAGAAAAGATAAGAGCTATTAAGATAGCATTTAGAGAAATGGCGGAAAGAGGGGGATTTGAACCCCCGATACCCCGAAAGGTATGCCGCATTTCGAGTGCGGTGCATTCAACCGCTCTGCCATCTTTCCGTGCGTTCTATTATAGGAAAAAACCATTGCAAAGCAAGTCTTTAGGCTAAAAAAGAAAGGATGCTAAAAAGCATCCTTTCCTTTAGGAATTTAATCCATTTTAATTAGCAAGCTTAGAGCTTACTTATTTTCAGAGCCTTGATCTTGCTACTCTTTAGTAGCGTCAGCCTTAGCAGCATCCTGGGCAGGAGCGGCCTCTACAGCAGGCGCAGCTTCCTTAGCAGCCTCTGGAGCAACCTCTGGAGCTTGAGCTTGAGCTGGAGCGGACTCTACCTCTTGCTTGTCAGATGGCTCTTGGCTAGGCTCATTGCTTGAGGCTTGAGCGTTAGCTGGAGCGTTAGCTTCTGCCTTGGCATCGGCCTTAGCGTCGGCAGCTGGCTCTTCGTCATCTACTGGAGCGTTAACCATAGCCTCGTTTTGAGTACGTGAGGTGGTACCAAATACCTGTGAGCGCATTTGTGAATCATTTAAGCTAGGATCAATGCTTGAACCAGCAACGATTTGCGATAAAGCACGCTCTTGCATAGCCACTGCTACATAGCGGTTAGCTAAGTCACGAATACCCTGTAAGAAGCCTAAGTACATTTCAGCAGAGTGAATAGAAACGTGCTGAGAGCTAATGATATTAACTAAATCAATTTGTGAACGGTCAATATCACGGTTTAACTTCTTAGCATGCTTTACCATGGCCTCAACATTAGCTGCTGTAGGCTCAGCGGCCATCTTATGTAAGTCCTTAGAAAGCATGTGTAGACGGGCATTAATATCCATTAAGCTTGACTGCATCTCACCTTGGAAAATGGTGTGACGGTTAGCTACGTGGGTTACAGCACGCTCTACCATATATCTAATAGCCTTAGATGCCTCTCTCATATTGGAGAAAGTTAGATAGAAGAAGTGCTTAGCATCATTGGTAACTTTACTATCTGTAGTAGCGCTGGTGCTATTAGCTAAAGAATAGTACTCAGAACGTACCTTAGAGATATCGTACTCAATGTTAGATGCCTTGTTAAAGTCACGACGTAACTTAAACTCATTGTCGTTAAAGAAGTTCTCTAAAGCACGATCAACTACTTCAACTTGAGCATCAAAGTATACAGGTACAGCCTTAGCAATGGAGTCGAGTACCTTCTTATTGTCGTCTTTAGCTTCAATAACAGAAACAGTAGTCTCAGATGCCTTCTCCTTGGTGAAGTTAGTACGAATGATCACAGTGATCACGATAAACATCACAATGAAGATAGCAGCATAACCAAAGTTAAAGAATACTAAGCAAACTACAGCACTAGCAGCAAAAGCTGACATAGCGGTTAAGAACCAACCAGCAATAACGGTGATCACACCAGAAATACGGTAAACCGCACTTTCACGAGACCAAGCACCATCAGCAAATGAAGTACCCATGGCCACCATGAATGTTACATAGGTGGTTGATAATGGAAGCTTTAAAGTGGTTGCAGAGGCAATCAGAATAGAAGCTAATACTAAGTTTACAGAAGCACGTACATAGTCAAAAGGAAGTGGAGCTTCACCTTTTACTACCGCAGGCTTGATATAGCGAGAGCCAATAAATGCTAATAAGAAAGTAGGTAAAAAGTTCTTAAAAGCACGGGAGATACCTAAACCAAAACGAGTTACTACACGGCCTGGAGTAGAGGCACCAAACTGCTCATGCTCACCATGAGTGGAGCTTGAAAGGTTGATAGAGGTTTGAATTACACGGTGAGCCTTTTTAGAGGTCCATAAAGTAACCACCATGATAAGACCAGCCAATGCCAAGAAGATGGTATTGGTATGAGTATTATCATTTAAGATCTCCATATTGATAGAGTGAGGCTCTGGAGAACCTAAACTTAACCAATATGTAGCTGAATCTAAAGCTGCTAAAGGAACACCAACGAAGTTAACTAAGTCATTACCAGCAAAAGAGAAGGCAAGAGCAAAAGTACCAGCTAAGATAATTACTTTGAAGACATTAAACTTAATTAATACCAAGATTTGACCTAACACAGTTAGACCAATGAATAATGACCATAAAATGGTGCTGGTATGTTGATTAATGAACTCAATGTACTCAGGCTTCATGAATGAAGCGCCCTTGGCACCCTTCATTACCAAGAAGTAGAAAATTGCGGTAATAGAGAAACCGAAGAACACACCGCCTAAATACTTATAAGTATTTTGGAAGCGGAAAGTAAAGAGAACACGTAAAATAAACTGTACAAGAGCGCCAGAGAAGAAGGCTACTACTACAGAAACCAAGATGGCTGAAACAATGGTAGCAGCTCTATCGGTCTTAATGTAGTCAAAGATCTCAGCGTATGACAAACCATCCATGCTTAACTTATAAGCACTAGCCATTACAGCAGCACCTAATAATTCAAACACAATGGATACAGTAGTCGATGTTGGTAAACCTAAAGAGTTAAAGGTATTTAACAACAAGACATCAGTCATCATTACAGCACAGAAGATCAGCATGACATCGTAGAAGGAGAAGAGGCTAGGCTCAAACATACCACTACGAGCCACTTCCATCATGCCAGATGAGAAGGTAGCACCAATAAGTACACCTAAGGAAGCTACAACAAGGACAACCTGCAGCGGAGCAATACGACAACCAACAGCAGAATTTAGGAAGTTTACGGCATCATTGGATACACCTACGAACAAGTCAATACATGCTAATAGGAGTAAAAAGCCAACGAGCACCAAGAAAATTGTTTCAATCATAAAATGATTCACTTTAAAAAGGCGCTAAATATTAGCCTTTGCTAAATAAAGCCTTCAGTAAATTATCAATTTAGCAGCGCTTACTAACAGTATTAGCAACTTATTGGAGATAAGTTTTCAAAGCATAGCTAACTAAATAAACAGACGTACCAAAGTGATGCCTTATTACAGCATAGGAGCATATTAGGCAATTTTACGCATTCTAAAGAAAGTTCAATCTAAAACTCTTAGCCTTAAGATTTTCAGAAAGGTTTTTTCTAAAGACCTGTAATAGAGAAAATCTTAACACAGGCAAAAAAGTTGCTGCAAAGATTAGCAAGCGATTGTTAAGTTTTTGTTAAGAATATTTATGCTTTGTTAAGTGATATTTTTTTAAGGCGCTTAGTAAAAGCAGCCATCATAAATGTTAATAATTTTTTACTTTTCTTGGTTTAATTTCCTTTAAAACTACTGTTAAACGCCCGCACCTACGGCACTTTTGAAAATTGCAATCATAAATTTGTTCGCTTCATTAATGGCATGTAAGTTAGCTAATTACCCTCTGCTGGCAATTTTTTGATCTAGTGCCTTTATTCCTATTTATCTCACAAGCATTATTAAAAACTTGTCTCTTTGTTATGAAAAATAAAAAGCAGAATAAATGCCCCTAAAATTCCTTAAAAACTACTCTCTAGCAATCCCAAAAAGCGCATAGTTAGCCCTTTGTTTTAAGACCAAATTAATGAGCTAGGTTGGCATTTTTTCAATTAGTATTAGAAGAACTAATATTAGTATTAGCCCTCTTTACCAATTTAAAGACTTTTACACAAAATTTAATATTAACAACTTTATGTTTACACACTGGAAAATATTTAAAGTTTTATAGAGATCAAATTTTTAAAACTTACAATTTGTTCTTATGACCAAATTCCAGTAGCACACAGCATTTTTGCTTTATTACACTTTTAGTACTAAATAAGATTGTTTGACAGTACACAGGTTTTTGCCTAAAGTATATCCAGGCTTTAGACCCTTAAATTTCAAAAAAAGGCTAATTTAGGCTATTTTTCTGGCTCTTAAGCTACCTAAAAAACAGCTATCTTTCATTTTCATCTAATTAAGGCATTACTTTAACCGTAAGCGAATAATCCTTGCTAACAACGCTGCTCTTAAAATCATGCTATTGGCTGCAAATTAAAGTTAGTTGTTTTAAAAAAATTTTAATTTCAATTTAATTTAGGTCATAAGTTTTTGTGCTCCAATAGCACGGCTTAACCTAAACACCACCAGCTTTTGTGCATGAATATTTAAAATACATGCTTTGTTAACAACTATTAAAAGCTGGCACTTTTACCCTTGTGAATAAGTACTACTATATGTTTGTCTGACCTGACAAAGATGCAGCTTGCTGTTAGCTCTTTGTCGTTGCTATTTAATACAGATTCAGATCTATAAGTTGCCTATAATCAAGATAAATGTAGCCTTGGACAGTAATAGCAACTATATGACAAATATTGGTGGCACTGTGCACAACAGCTTTATGCTGTGTAGTACAGGAGATTTTGATGATTACAGCTTGCCAACTCTACGATGACAACAGCCTCTCCATTGTTAAAGTAACAGCTGGAGATGCCTTACCCTCTGATGTAATTTGGCTTGACGTTCATCAACCCACCCAAGAAGAAAGTGATTGGTTAGAAAAACTATTCGTTGAGGATGTTCCAGACGAAGACGAGATGGATGACTTAGAGTCTTCCTCCCGTTTTAGAATTGGAGCTGACGGCGTTCATATTCTCTCATTATTCCCACAACGCTCTGCTAATGACACCCGTGGTGTGAATATGTCTTTTATTATGCGCAAGAACCTCCTAATCTCATTTAGAGAGGATGACATTTCTATTGTTCGTTTATTGCGCTATCAAATCCGCTTTGGCAAAGCAGATATCCGTTCAGCCTTAGATATTTTGCTGCAATTACAAGATTTAAAAGTTGATCAACTATCTGACTTAATCGAAGATGCTTATGGCGTTTTGGATGAGACTGCAGATCAAATTTTATCTGATGAGAGCGTAGAAGATACCTTAAGAGAGCTAGTACGCCAAGAGGAATTAAATGGTCAAATCTTGCAAGCACTTTACGATACTCGCCGTGCCTTGCGCTTTATTAAAAAGTCCTTTGAAACTACTTTAGATGATAAGCAAGAACGTAGTATTGATGAGGTTTTAAACGATATTGAATCCATTTTGCCTCACACTCAGTTCTTATCTAATAAGATTAACTTCCAGCTAGAGGCCTCTATGGGCTATACCAACCATAAACAGAATAAGATTATTAAGATCTTCTCTGTGGCTGCTGTAGTGTTCATGCCTCCAACTTGGATTGCTAGCTTATATGGTATGAACTTTGAGCACATGCCTGAGCTTAAATGGGAATATGGCTACCCACTTTCTATCTTATTGATGTTCGTTTCAGCCGCTTTAACCTACCTATTCTTCCGCAAGAAAGGTTGGCTCTAGCAAAGCTACAAACCATAACTTTGCAAAGCACCAGCACCATAGCGCCCCTATTTCTAATTTAGATGGCCTATGGTGCTTTTACATTAAGAATCACCCATACCCCATTACCCGTTAAAAGCAGCTTACCTTTAGAGCGTCCTGCTCAACACAAAGCAAAGCAAACAACATCGCAACGCAAGCTAACCCCAGCATATAGTTTAGTATCAATGCATTATATCTATTTCTTTTCACCAAATACTTTAAATAGATATGACAATAATTTTGCCGCTATGGCTTTATTTATAAGTAGCAATTACTTAAGACCAAATTAAAAGCAACTTTTACCGTTAATGACATTGCGTATTATGCGTGGTCAAGAATCGTTTAAATACGCCATTTGTGCGAATTTTAGTAACATCTAAGCATAGTCTAAGCTTGATTATTTATACTGTTGGCTCAAATCTTGAATTTAAGCTAACAAAAAGAATCTGAGTACGAGCTTTTTTCTAAGTTAATATCATTTATTTTGGTTGCTATTGAGTCAATAAATTCGATATTTACAGTATTTGAGCCTAGCTTAAATTATTAGAATAAAGCTCTTTTCTTTATAGCTTTACTATGAGTTTTTTTGCTATAAACTGGCAGATTCAATAAAAATGTTAGTAAAAAGTTTTAAAGTTAATTTTTTTGCCTTTTTGGCAAAATTTTTTAACAAAAAAGCTCTTATAAATGGGCTAAAGATCAATTTTTATTAACCGTTAATCTAGTAAAGCGCTTATGTTTTTGAACATAAGTTTAGTACTCAATTTTCTAGCATCAGCTAGACATGTGCGAATTTTTAGGAGTGCAAAATGGCATCTGGTATTACTTCCGCTGGTTCCGCTTCAGGCATGGACTTTGAGTCCATTATTGCTGCGTCGGTTCAAGCTAAAAAGGCCTCAATTGGCAAAACTCTTAACACCCGTAAAGAAGAGAACAACATTGCTATCTCTGGTGTGGGCAAGTTAAAGAGTGCTTTAGAGGCATTCCAAAAGTCTATTAAGGCTTTAACTGAAGACAATGGCTTTAATACTCGTAAGGTAACTACTGACTTACCAACCGAGAATCCATACTTCTCTGTATCCACCAAGGATGACGCCACCAACGGCTCATACGATATTGCTGTAACTCAGGTAGCAAAGAACGAGAAACTCACACAAGAGTTCGATTCTAATGCTAAGTTTGAAGCGGGTAAGCTTACCATTACTTTACCTGATGTAAAGAATGAAGATGGCTCTACCACCAAGCGTGAGTTCACTATTGATATCGCTGCTGATGACAACATTGCTTCTATTCGTAAGAAGCTCAATAACAATGACTTTGGCGTAACTGCAACTACCGTTCAATTAGGTAATGGTAAGACCAAGCTTGTGATTGACTCAGGCATGTCAGGTGACGAAGGCAACATCAAGATGAAGTTTGATGGTGCTACAAGTGGCAACAGTGCAAAATTTAACGTTGACTCTGACAAGAATGCTTCTGCTCAAGGATGGAATGTAGAGCAAGGTCAGAATGCTAAGATCACTGTAGATGGTCAGGAGCTTACCTCTCAGACCAACGAATTCCGTGATGTGATCTCTGGTATTACTATCAACGTAAATCGTCTTTCTAAGAAAGACGATAAGGGTGGTTTTGAGACTAACAACGTTCAAATTTCAGCTGACGTAGATAAGGTTACTGAAAAGATGAACGCATTCGTTAACGCTTATAACACCTTAATGAGCACCATGGATGGCTTATACAAGCACAACACCTATACCGATGGTCAAAACAACTATGACGGTGGTGAGCTTGCTGGTGATTCCATGTTACGTGGTTTAACCTCTCAAATTCAAAACATGATGTCATCCGTACAGGGTAACAAGAGTGGCTTAGATATTTACTCTGTAGGTATTAAGATCGCTAACGATGGCACCATGTCCTTAGACTCCACCAAGTTTAAGGAGAACATTAACGATAACTTCAACGCCTTAGTTAACTTATTCTCTGGCGATGACGGTGTCTTAACTGAGCTTAACAAGACTGTTGATGAGTACACCAAGAGCAACGGTATCTTATCTTCACGTGAAGATGAGTTAAATGCTAAGAAGAAGAACTATGAGGCTGAAGAGTCTCGCAATGCTGTCTATCTTGAGGAGTACGAGGCTAACTTACGTCAGCGTTATGCTCGCTTAGATAATACTATTGCAGGCTACAATAGCTCTCTCAACTACTTAATGTCTGCCTTAGGTTAATCTAAACACTGGTTATAAATCTTTAAGATTTGTAACCTAGCACTAGATTCGCACAATTATTCCGCCCTAAAGCTTTTATCAAAGGCTTTAGGGCTATTTCATTATTGCCTACCCTAAACCCACTACTCATATTCAACTCAATCAATCTCTTACCATCATCCCTACCGTTGGCCCCTCATTAACTATCACCAGCTGCTTTACTAGCTTTTGCAGACTAAATCCTAAAAGCATGGCCGTTCTATCTTGACCAGCTAATTTGCAAGCTAGCCCCAAAAAGCTAACCCCACTCTTAACACAAACTATCTGAAAATATACACAATAAAGAGCAGTAAGTTAAAGGTAAGGTCTATAGCTTCGACAGATAGGCATTACCTTATTGGAATGTCTTTTCTGAGCAATTACGCTACAGCGTGTTGTGGCAATTTGAAAACAGCGCAGCCTAGCTCTGCTGAGCATAGCGCAGCTAAGCGCACCGGAACGAAGTGGAGCTGAGCGACAGCAGCACAACTAAGTGCTGCTGAGCATAGCTCAGCTGAGCGCAGCTTAACGTAGTGGACTGAGCGCAGCCAGCGCAGCGGAACGCAGTGGAGCTGAGCTGTGCGCAGCGCAGCTGTGCGCAGCGGAGTGTGAGGGCATAAAAAAAGAAGCTTACCGCTGTGGGGCGGCAAACTTCCTTTTTAGGCACTATAATGAGGGCCTAAGATAAATTGTATTGGGACTATCGATTATAAAGAATCGCAGCAACCTAATTGCTTCATAGCCTCTAATACACGGTCAACCATGGTCTCTTGACCCTTACGTAACCATACGCGTGGATCGTAGTACTTCTTGTTAGGAGCATCTGGACCAGTTGGGTTACCTAATTGACCCTGTAAGTAGTCCTTGTTGGTCTCGTAGTATTCCTTGATGCCCTTCCAGCAAGCCCACTGAGTATCGGTGTCGATGTTCATCTTGATTACACCGTAAGATACGGACTCAGCGATCTCAGCCTCAGTAGAACCAGAACCACCGTGGAATACTAAGTCTAATGGCTTCTTGCTCTCAGTGTTGAACTTCTCAGCAACATACTTCTGAGAATCACGTAAGATGGTTGGGGTTAACTTTACGTTACCTGGCTTGTAAACACCGTGTACGTTACCGAAAGAAGCAGCAATAGTGAAGTTTGGAGAAATCTTAATTAACTGCTCGTAAGCATATGCTACGTCTTGTGGCTGGGTGTATAAAGCAGACTCATCCTTATCGGAGTTATCAACGCCGTCTTCCTCACCACCAGTGCAGCCAAGCTCAAGCTCTAAGGTCATGCCCATCTTGGACATACGCTCTAAGTACTTGCAGCAGGTAGCTACGTTGTCCTCTAAGGACTCCTCAGAAAGGTCTAACATGTGAGAGGAGAATAATGGCTTGCCATTCTTAGCAAAGTAATCCTCACCAGCGTCTAATAAACCATCAACCCATGGTAATAACTTCTTAGCACAGTGGTCAGTGTGAAGAACAACAGGAACACCGTACTCTTTAGCTACGTTGTGAACGTGTAAAGCACCAGAAACTGCACCTAAGATTGCATTGCCTTGAGGACGATCAATCTTTAAGCCCTTACCAGCAATGAAAGAAGCACCACCATTAGAGAACTGAATGATAACAGCAGAACGAGCCTTAGCAGCAGCCTCTAAAACAGCATTGATAGAATCGGTACCAACGCAGTTAACAGCAGGGAAAGCATAACCATTCTCTTTTGCTACAGCGAATAACTTACGGAGGTCATCACCTACTAACACACCTGGCTGTACAACATCTAAAATCTTAGTCATTTACTTTAATCCTAAATAAGGCGTTAAAAGAACGCTCTATATTATATACGATTTAAAGATAAAAATTCTTTAAATAGGCACAGTGCACACACTCACTATTTTATGCTATTTAAAGCCTTTTCCCGTTATTGCGATCAAAAGCCCGCAATGATGCACACAAAACATCTAGTTGTATTTTAGCACGCATCTTGCGATGCTGGGCGGTAATTTAACAAGTACAAGCTTGGAAAAAACCGCCTTTTTCAGGTGCTTAATTATTCAGCAGCACGCTTCTCTAAAATCTCAACAGCTGGTAACTTCTTGCCCTCTAAGAACTCTAAGAAAGCACCACCAGCGGTAGAGATATAAGTGATCTTATCCTTGATGCCGAACTTCTCAATAGCGGCAATAGTGTCACCACCACCAGCTGCGGAGAATGCGCCAGACTCAACAATAGCCTTAGCCATCTGCTCGGTACCCTTAGCGAATTGATCGAACTCGAATACGCCTATTGGGCCGTTCCAAATAATGGTCTTAGCATTCTTGATGGCTTCGCAAATGTTGGCAACAGACTTAGGGCCTAAGTCGAAAATCATGTCGTCATCAGCAACATCAGCTAAATCCTTAACAGTAGCTGGGGTAGCAGCGTCAAACTCCTTACCAACAACTACGTCCTCAAACTTAGGAATAGAGGTCTGAGCAGCTAACTCCTTAGCCTTCTCAATTAAGTCAACCTCACATAAGGACTTACCAACCTTGTGGCCTTCAGCAGCAATGAAGGTATTAGCAATACCACCACCTACAACTAAGTGGTCAGCAACCTTTAATAAGGACTCTAAAACTGGTAACTTGGTAGAAACCTTAGAACCACCAACGATAGCTAACATTGGGCGAACTGGGTTCTCGAAAGCCTTGGCTAAGGAATCTAACTCTTTCTCAACTAAAAGACCAGCACAAGCCTCTGGAGCGTACTGAGCAACACCATAAGTAGTGCCCTGAGCACGGTGAGCGGTACCGAAAGCGTCCATTACGAATACGTCGCAAAGAGCAGCATACTTCTTAGCTAAGGTCTCGTCGTTCTTCTTCTCGCCCTTGTTGAAACGGCAGTTCTCAAGAACAACAACTTCACCCTCGTTAACCTCTACGCCATCGAGGTAATCCTTAACAAGGCGAACTGGGCAATCTAAAAGCTCATTCATAACCTCAACAACAGGCTTTAAGGAGAACTCCTCAGCATACTCGCCCTCAGTTGGACGACCTAAGTGAGAAGTAACCATAACCTTGGCACCCTTTTGAAGAGCTAACTTAATGGTAGGTAAAGAGCTCTCAATACGTACGGTGGAGGTAACCTTGCCGTCCTTTACTGGAACGTTTAAATCAGCACGGATAAATACACGCTTGCCCTGAAGGTCGAGGTCGGCCATCTTCTTGATTGCTGCCATAATGATTATTCCTCAAAATAAAATATTGTGTTCGACGCTACTACCATTAACTATCAATTATGGTTAATGGTAAGAGATCAACGTACCTAGCTAAAACTTAGTGAATAGTCTAGGTCTTCTGCGGTTAAGTTATAGCTTGTACTATAGTCTGCCACACACAGAAATGAAAAACTGATTGCCCTTATTTAGATCAGGAAAAAACAGCTGCTTTTAGAGAATTGATACCAAACTATTATATCTAGTAGATAGCTAAATATATTAGCAATCTTAAGCTTTGGCATCGCTCTTTTGCGTGCATATTATAGCACATTTTTCTCAATTCTATAGGCTCACCAATACTGGACAAAGTCAGTAAACAACTATATTAGATCTAGTTTTATACTATTTAATCAAAAGTTAATCTTAAGCTAATAAGTGGCCGTTTTAGGTTGGTGTTTTAGCTGACAAACAAAAGGCCAAACATCTTAGATATTTGGCCCTGAATTTTTTTAATAAGCTATAGCAATTGAGTTCCAAGCCTGTCTTAAATGGTATTGGGTAGACAGAGCTATATGCTTGTAATCCTCTGTAGGATCGAAATTTAGTAACTTAGACTTACGTTTTAGAATATAACTTGCTCGATCTATATACTCTAAAGTCTTAATGGACTGACTATTATTAACTAAAGAACGAGATAATTCTTTAAACTTGTCAGCACTTAAGCCCTCTTCACTAGCTAATAGCTCGTTATAAGCATTTAAGAATGGCTCAAACCACATCTTAATATTAAACTCTAAATACATGTTAGAGCACTCAGTAACAATGAGCATGCTCAAATCACGCAAATCAGGATCCTGACATAAGAAGCGATGAAACAACTTAGTCTTTTCTGGAATGCGGAACTTCTTATGATTGCAAGCAAAATCAATGATTTCACTAACAATAAAGCCTAAATCCTTAAGATGCTCTTGAGTGCCTAATAAGTTAGCTAAGCCTACGGCAACATTAAAAGCATCAGTAATCACATATGAGGTTTGTTTATAAAGCTCAATGGTTGGATTAGTTGTGCGCTTATAGCAGTTTAAAGCATCTTTAAAGGCCTCTAAATCAACACGAGTGCCTTTTGAGACTGATAATAATACTTTATCGCTCTTAGAGGTAGGAAGAGAAATATCAGGATTGTCCTGAGCAAAAGCCTTAAGAATAACAGCACGACGAAGCTTTGATAGTGGCTCCATAGCAATTAAGCCACCCTCTTTTAGAGGCATAGAGCTAATAAGCTGCTCTTGGCTTTGATTAATCATGACATCATGGCTACCAGACTGACAATTTTCAAAGCCAGTGTAGTCAAGATCGGAGGCTACACAATAACGACCATTTTGACCTAAGGTAATGGACTTATATTTATCAGGCTCTTTCTCTGCAAATACAGTTGGAGCACCAGAGACTAGTAATAAGAGCTCATTGATTAAAGTGCAAAATTCAAAACGAATATCATCCAAATCAATAATACGCTTATTGAGGTTATCCTTTAAAAAGTCCTCATCTATGCTCTTAATCTCGAACTCGACTTCGCTAATTTCGCTAACGCACTTGCCAGAAGCTATACTGCCAACATCTACAGCTACTTCAAAAGTAATAAAGTATGGAAAAGTAAAGACAAGGCTTTGACGCTCAAAATTTGTCTGATACTTACATAATAAGTCTTTACCAGCTAAAACTTGATCAATACCCTCAGGTAATTGGCCTGGCTCAAATAAAGATAAATCAGGCTTTTCTAAGTCTTGCTCACTTCTAGCATTAAACTCAGCATGAGTATGGGCAGCGCTAGACATAACACTCTTAGATTTAAACTTAATAGTTTGCTCCACGCCCTTAAACTTATCAGAGCGGCGAAGTCTTAAGCCCATGCTATATTCTTTAAAAAGCTCATCATACTTAGTATCAAAGTAATCATTAGACAAGCTTTCACGACGTAACTTAGAAATATCAGCTTTAAATTCCTCAATAGAGTGCTTGGCGGCATACTCTTGTGGTAATGCATGATATGCGAGCAATATCATCTCATTGAACTTAGTACATAAGTCGGCCATGAAAGTATCAGCATATTGCTTATTTAAAGCATACTTATACTCACACTCAATATTGCTTAGAAAATCTACCTTTGCATTCATAGCCACCTCAAAATTAATGAGCTAATAATAATATATCACTAAATACTAACAACCGAATTATTGTGGGCAATAGCACATAATAAGCATGAAGCTCTCTATCAAAGTTCAGAGCAATAATGCCAAAATAGCAAAGATTCAACCTTCCTGCAATCTCTATAAAACTGGCTATAAAAGCAATTTCTTAAAAAATTTAAATAATTATAGATATAAACTTATTAGCTATAAACGCCGTTTATTTGCTTTTATGCATAAGTTACAACATTTTTCCTATACAAGATTATCAATTTTCTGTTAATAGCTTTACGTTGCAGGCCTTTTTACAAAATTTAGAATCTCATCATATTATTGTGCACTTGTATGATCTCTTTTGGGAGATATTTTTAGAAGGGCCCATTATTTTGCTTAACTAAGCAAGTCATATTAATGGCAGAAATTAAGAATTAAGGGCAGCAACTTAAGTTTTTGTTAAACAAAAAGTCCCTAACTAGCAAACTAATTAGGGACTTTTTAAAGGTGGCAGACCTTTTAAAGTCTACACAGGCCATTATCTAATAACTTGACTATTAGAATAAGCTCTTTGCTACAGCAACAGCATTCTCAACAGTGAAGCCGTACTTCTTGAATAACTCACCAGCAGGAGCAGAAGCACCGTAGTGATCTAAGCCTAATACCTTACCATCTAAGCCAACATACTTGTACCAAGTGGTGGTTGCGCCAGCTTCAATAGCAACACGAGCACGAACAGCGCGAGGTAATACCTGCTCCTTGTACTCTGGGCATTGACGATCGAATACTTCGCAGCAAGGCATGGATACTACACGTACCTTCTTGCCCTCTGAGGCTAATTGCTCAGCAGCGTGGAAAGCTAAGGCAACTTCAGAACCAGTAGCGATGTAGATTAAATCTGGGGTGCCCTCACAATCCTTGAGGATATAACCACCCTTAGCAATAGCAGCTACCTGCTCATCAGTACGTGGCATTTGCTCTAGGTTCTGACGGCTTAATACTACATCAGATGGGCCGCACTTACGCTCAATCATATGAGTCCAAGCTACAGCAGTTTCTACTTGGTCACATGGTCTCCAAGTGTCTAAGTTTGGAACTAAGCGTAAAGATGGGGTTTGCTCGATTGGCTCGTGGGTAGGGCCGTCCTCACCAACACCGATAGAATCGTGAGTAAATACGAATAATGTTGGGATCTTCATAAGAGCAGACATACGAATAGCATTACGTGCATACTCAGAGAAGATTAAGAAAGTACCGCCATATGGACGGAAGCCACCATGTAACATCATACCGTTCATAGCAGCACACATTAAGAACTCACGTACGCCCCAGTGTACATAGTTACCCTGAATAGCATGAGGTAATAAGGACTTAGAAGCCTTATTCATAGTGAGGTTAGATGGAGCTAAGTCAGCAGAGCCGCCAGCTAACTCTGGTAATAAAGCACCAAAGAAGTCTAAAGCGTTTTGGCCAGCCTTACGTGTAGCGATAGAAACTGGGTTAGCTTGTAAATCTTTAGCCCAAGCAGCAGCCTTAGCAGCTAAGTCACATGGTAACTCACCGCTCATACGACGCTTGAACTCAGAGGCTAACTCTGGGTACTTAGCTTGGTATTGATCAAATAAAGCATTCCACTCTTGCTCAAGCTTAGCGCCAGACTCAACAGCAGACCACTGAGCATAAATCTCCTCAGGAATAAAGAAAGGCTCGTACTCCCAGCCAATAGCCTTACGAGTTAAAGCAATCTCATCAACGCCTAATGGAGCGCCGTGAGAAGACTCCTTACCTTCCTTGTTTGGAGAGCCCTTACCAATCTTGGTGTGGCAGATAATGATAGAAGGACGGCTCTTTTCATCTTGAGCAGCCTTAATAGCCTTACGTAAAGCCTCACCATCGTGGCCGTCAACCTCTTGAACGTGCCAGTGGTAAGACTCAAAGCGCTTAGCAGTATCATCAGCAAACCAGTTCTTTACTTCACCATCGATAGAAATACCGTTGGAATCGTAAAGAGCAATTAACTTACCTAAGCCTAAGGTACCAGCAAAAGAGCAAGCCTCATGAGAAATGCCTTCCATTAAGCAACCATCACCCATGAATACATAAGTGTAGTGGTCAACAATGTTCATACCATCACGGTTGAACTCAGAGGCTAACATTTGCTCAGCCATGGCAAAGCCAACAGCATTAGCTAAACCTTGACCTAAAGGACCAGTAGTAGTCTCAACGCCTGGTACATCACCATACTCTGGGTGACCTGGGGTCTTAGAACCTAATTGACGGAAATTCTTGAGATCTTCAATGCTTAAATCATAGCCAGTTAAGTGTAATAAAGAGTAGATAAGCATTGAGGCGTGGCCATTTGATAAGACAAAACGGTCACGGTTAGCCCAATGTGGGTTCTTTGGATTGTGGTGTAAGAAACCACGCCATAAGGCTTCTGCCATATCAGCCATGCCAAGTGGAGCACCTGGGTGGCCAGAGTTGGCCTTTTGAACACCGTCCATGCTTAAAGCACGAATCGCATTAGCTAGTTGCTGATATTGTGACATGTTAACTCCTAGGATGAACAAATGTACTGTGGCTTAGAAAATTAAACCAAAATCAACATAGAAAACTAAAACAAAAAACCATTGTTAAACAATGATTAATAGTCAGCATAGGAACAGCTATAAAACTCTAACTACACTGACAGCTCTTGTCTTTAGTAGCCAAACCTTAAAAAGACTTAGCTAGCTTAGAGATTTTTAGCAAAAAGACAAGCTTGACTAAACAAAGATTTTAATTAAATGCCTATTAATATAAAAAACGCTGTGTTTTCTTAGCATTTAATTAAGTTCTTTGCTCTCGTTTTACACAAAATAACTCACCCCTTAAAAAAATGTCTTACGACTAGGGGTGAGTTGCTAAGCCCTATGTAAATAGGGCTTGCATCTTAACCTTAGGCGTTGAGCTCATGGCTAAGCATTAAACCTATAAAGGCTATGAGTGTGGCGCAACCTTTGATTGTGCCTACTCATTAAAAAATATCCTGGCCATTAACTAAAATAGTTGGGAAGCCATCTTTTTGTACAAACTCAATAGAGCCATATGACTTGCCATCCTTGATAGTAAAGCCCTTAATTACATCCTGATCATAAATAAAGTTAGGATCTGCAATTAAATCAGCCTGAGCATCAAGACTAAAGTTAATTTTACCTTGTGGTAAGGAGAAAAATAGATTGAAGTCCTCACCCTTAGGGAAAGCTAAAGAGCCATTAAAATCAATCTTAATGTCCTTAGCTTGAGGATCAGTGTACTCATCTGGACGAACAAAAGAAGCTACTGAATAATTAGAGCCTTTGTTAGCACTTAACTCTAGACCATTTTCTTTAATCATATGTACGAAAGTTTCAAGAATGTCTTCGCTATTAAATAGCTTTACATTAAGACCCTTTAACTTACCTGAAACATCTACATACTTGTAGCTATCAAAGCTATCTGCCTTAAAGGCATAATCTAAAGAGAAGTTACCGCTCTTGGTTGGACGAGAGCTCTTAAGCTTTAATAAGACATTTTCAATAGCAGCCAAAGTTGGGTAAGCAACATCATAAGCAGAGCCTAGGGACATTTCAGTACGTCCTGTATTAGCAATGTTTAAAATACCCTGACTTTCGCTATAAACATTTAAGTTATTAAAGCCAACTCCTGCCTTATGGTAGCTATCAACATAAACAGAGGAATGGACATTTTCGTCGCTATCTACCACAATATTGATAGAGGCATTACCTACGCTCTTATAGCCTACCTGCTCTTTTAATTTAGCAAACTCTTGTTCAGCTAAAGATGCTAACTTAGCCTCATCCTTAGCCTGATCATTGATCACAGCCATTTCTTGCATCTTCTTTAATGCAGCTAAGTTCTCATCCATAGTTAATGAAGTGTCGTACTTGTAAGTAACAGTAGGCACTGGATCAGGCACTAAATCATCTAAAGCAATATCGTAGTTAGGATCAACTGCACTCTCCTGTACTACCTCTGGAACAGCCTCTTGAGCAAGCTCTTGCTCTGGTGCAGCCTCCTGCACTGGCTCTACAGCCTGAACATGAGCATGAGCATGATCCTCAAGCTTGGTAATTTCGCTCTCATCAAGCTCTCTAATTTCAATGCCAGAATCATCGTTTGAAGCTACGCTATTTTCAAGGTCTTGAGCAGGCTCTTGAGATGGCTCTTGATCCTGAGCCTGAGCTTGTGCTTGGGCCTCAACCTCAGCTGCTGCACCCATGGTGTCCATATCAGCGGTCACTGGGGTGTTCTTAATAGTCTCAACAGAATCAATTTCTTGTTGGTCGCTAGCTTGCTGCTCACTTAAGTTGTCCATAGCAAGTACTTGAGCTTCCATGGCCTCAGCCTGGGAGGCAACGTCAGCTTGCTCAGCAGCTAGGGCTGCTGGAGCAGTAGCGGCTGCTGGGGCAGCTGCCTGGGCTTGGGCGGCAGCCTTGGCCTGAGCGGCGGCTTGGGCCTTGGCTTTGGCGCGGCTTGATTCTAAGGTTACGTTAAGAGCGTCTTTTTTGGCTTTTTCTAAGGCTTTGGCAGCCTCTGCATCTTGCTTGGCTTTAGCAATCTTGGCTCTTTGAAGGGCTTGCTCTGCTTTTTCTTTTTGGAAAAGATCAAAGGCCAGAGCATGAGCTTTAGCCTCAAGAGCTTGGGAATTATTTAAGAAAGAAATATTAGAGGTGAAGTTTAACTGGCCAGAGATTAAGCTTACCTTACCGTAAGCTTCAAGCTTAGTTAAATCATTAAGCTCAAAGTATTTAAGGGCATTTTCTTGGTTTACTTTGGAGTTTACTAAATCAAGATCAATGCTATAGCTTGCATAACCAGCACCAATAGTCATAGGAAGCTTAAAGCTATCCTCACCATCAGTAACAACTAAGGTAACATCGTGACTAAACAAACCAGCTTTTGGCTCATAAAATTCTACTGAAATGGTACCTGGTTCAGCTTGAACGCTTTGAGTAACAAAATGCTCAATACCTAAACGAGCCTTTTCTAAAGTAGATGAATAGTTAGCAAAACTAACAGCATAACCGCCTGCTAACACTACAATGGCCGCTGCTGCAGCTCCGATAGTAGCAATGCGCTTCTTGTTTAATTCCATGGTGTTCCCCTAGGGCTTAAGAAATCATTAATGCAAAACTTTAAATACTTTCCTTACCAAGACAATCATTACTACCTAATTTGTGCAAATTTCTTAAATACGCACACTAGGTGGATGTTAAGTCGCTACTATTAGCTTATTTAAATAAGATTAACTCTAGGCTAATAAAAGGTGACTACTTATCTGACATTGGGGAGAGGGATGGTTTATAAACATTAACAATCTATAACAATCTGTCTCCCCAATGTCAGAGACAGTATAAAGAAAGCCACTAAATTGTAGCTTAATTGCCAAAAAAAGCCGATCTAAAGATCGGCCTTTTTAGACATAGATTGATATTTTTTAAGCTTTAGAGCTTGGTATTAACCAAATACCTTACGATAGTCAGCCTGGAACTTCTCGATGCCCTGGTCAGTTAATGGGTGACGGGTCATCTGCTCAATTACATTGTATGGAACAGTAGCAATGTCAGCACCAGCAAGGGCACAATCCATGATGTGAATTGGGTTGCGTACAGAAGCGGCAATGATTTGAGCGTCAATGTCACCTACAGCAAAGATATCAGAAATCTGACGGATTAAGTCGATACCTGGCATGGAGATATCGTCTAAACGACCTAAGAATGGAGATACGTAAGTTGCGCCAGCACGAGCAGCTAATAAAGCTTGGTTAGCAGAGAAGATCAAGGTTAAGTTAGTCTTAATGCCTTCAACTTTACACATATGGCAAGCCTTTAAGCCCTCAACAGTCATAGGGATCTTAACTACCATATTTGGGTGAATAGCGGCGATCTCACGAGCCTCTTTCATCATAGTAGGAGCATCTAAAGTAGTTGGCTTAACTTCACCGCTGATAGGACCATCAACAATAGAAGCAATCTCTTTGATAACTTCATTAAAATCACGGCCAGACTTTGCAATTAAGCTTGGGTTAGTGGTAACGCCACAAATAACACCCATATCATTAGCTTTACGGATATCTTCTACATTTGCAGTATCAATGAAAAAACGCATGACATCTCCCATTATTTCATCAATTTAAAAACCTATAACTTAAGTTATAAGGTTTATTAAAAATATAATTTAAATTATTTGCTCTAGTAAATCTTAATAACTACTAACCATAAATTACTAGAGTACAGCTAACATCACAATACGTGTCATTGTTTAGCATACGCCTGTCTATTTAGTTAAGAGCAGGCCTAATTAAAAATCTGTTCAGACAACCACGTAGCTAACTTGATAGCTTTTATCTGTTTGGCTGATAAAAGCATCTTAAACCATTAATTGATAAAAACCCTCAATAATATCTTAGTTACGTGAGCTAGATCGCTTTTTTTCTTATTTTGTGCACGAACACGGAGAAAAATCCCTAAAATTCATAGGCACAAGCACCAAAATCGCAACCGTTTTAGAACAAGAAAACAAACCATATGATCTTAGATAAAACTCATCTTAATTAACCAATGCTAATGACCCATTAAGTTAACTTAAGACTTTGATTAATATCACGATGTACAATAATCAAAGTTATTAAATAAAGATTTTTATTAAGTCTTTTATTATCAGGCTTAACAAAAATTTAGAAAATCTTATTGCCATCAAATCTCAAGGCCAATCCTTCTACAGCGCCACCATGACAACAAACGTTTACGGAATTTCTAAACCACCCCCAAAAACGATAGTCTAAGTGCCTTTATTCAAGCCCGCCCGCCCCTTGACCATCCAGCCTTTTTGCCAAGCTACAGCAAAGTTCTTCCCTGCACTTTGCTCAGCCAAGCCATAGGCCCAAGGCTTTATCCTTGGCCTTAGCCTTGAGGCTAAGGACAGAGCCAAAATTTTGGCCTTAAAGCCATCTAAAAATGACTAAAGCTTGGTACTAAGCAACTACAAAAATTTGCGTAATTTCTAGCAACAATTTCAAGGCGCACAAGGCCTACTAAAGCTCAAAACTAGAGCTAAAGCATGCTACTAAAAACTACAATGGGCTTTAGTTTACTCACAACATTAATCAAGCATAATGACTTAGGGGCTATCCTCTCTTAGCTATTAAGAGGCGGTAGTCTATTAGCAAGCAAACTACAAAGGAATTGAGCTTACCTGCAACATATTAAGGCGTACAGCTTGACCATAAAGGCGCACGAGCCTGACCTATGCTCACATGGAACACAAGTATGTTACTAAGCAAACTACAAGGTGAAATTTACTAGAAAAAATGAAAAGCATAAGCTTGGATAAGCTTACTGACTTCTTGTCATCATCTGACAGTGCCTTGCCTGTAAGTTGTTAGTGAGAAGCAAGAACACTATACTTTCAGTAAATGTTTAATCAATGAACATTGCTAAAGGCAGTACACACACATACATACATACGCATTAGCGATGAGTGCACAGATAGATAATCATAATCTAAGATCTTTAAATTTTAAAGACTCAGACGGTGAAACTGCTAATATTGTTGGTTTTATTCCTAGCAAAAAACGCTAATAATCGAATATTAAAGTCAATCTACTATCCGATAAAAAAGCCTTTTTCGAAAAGAAAAAGGCTTTTATTAACATTAACGGCTTATTCACATTATTTTAAATCTACTTCTTTTTCCTCTAAATTTCCCCACCCTTGTTCCATAGCTTTACTAACTAAATAAAGTAAATCTGACATTTTAGGGATTCTAGCTTGTCCTCTTGCAGGTTGTAAAGCTCCATTAGGTTTTCTCCAAATAAATCTATACCCTGTTTCAGAAGTATTATCATCATAGACATACTTACAATATTGGAAACAAAGTACCCATTTATTTTCAACCCTATGTCTTTTTACTTCGTGAATAACCTTTACATAAGACATTCAAATCACTCCTTTATTGAAAATTATCCTTATGTGTTAAGCGTTGATATTGATTAACTTCTATGTCTTAACTATAAAAAACCCCTATCCTAAAACTAAAGAACACTGTCAAGCTGTGGTTAGTTTTAGATAGGAGCTTATCGCACCTATAGTGCTTTGGTATTTGGTATAAGCAGGGCAATCGGCTAGTTTACATTTGATCTGCTGATACTAAAGGCTCGCCACTATCAGGCATCATAGAAGATGAATAGAACAAGTAAAGAGCTTGAGTTCCAAGTTCACCATGACCCATATCTTTTAGCATGCCGTAAGCCTTACGAGCTAAATCAACACCAGGTAAGCTAATACCTTTATGGCTACATACCTTAAGTGCAATATCTAAATCTTTAATAAAGTGAGCAATCTTAAAGCCAGGAGCAAAATCACCCTTAATAATACGAGGGCCATAGCTCTTTAATGAGAAGGAACCTGCTGCACCACCTTGTAAGGTATTAATAGTTTGCTCCACATCAAGGCCCATACGATTGGCAAATACAATGCACTCACAAGCAGAGAACATGGATGAAGCAACAGCAATTTGGTTACAAGCTTTAGCTAGCTGACCATTGCCAATAGGGCCAAAGTGCTCAGCACGAGGGCCTAAAACCTTAAATACTGGAGCTAAAGCTTCAAAATCTTCCTTATCACCACCACAAAGCATGGTTAAAGTAGCATTCTTAGCACCAATATCACCACCAGTTACAGGGCAATCTAAAATGTGCACGCCACGGGCTTTGGCAAAATTATAAATCTCTACAGCTAAGTCTGGTAAAGAAGTGGTCATATCAACACCGATAGCACCTTTCTTCATACCCTTGATAGCGCCATTAATTGGAGACATCCAAACCTGACGTACATCCTCTGGGAAACCAACAATAGAAATTACCACATCACAGTCTTGAGCACACTCAAATGGACTATCAAACCACTTAGCACCCTGCTCAATTAGCTCCTGGGCCTTTGCTTTGGTTCGAGTATAAATATGCATCTCATAGCCAGCTTTTAACAAGTGACCAGCCATTGGTGCACCCATAACGCCTAAACCAATGAAACCAATTTTTTTAATGTCCATGACTGCATCCTACATGTTGCTCAATAAGGTATCTAATGCTCCCTATCATACTACTATGCAAAAAGCTTATCTAGGATTAATAATTGCGATTACTTAGTATTACTCTCTTAGAGAGATGACAAATTTTATCTGTTTGAAAGTACGCATTTTTCTCTCGTAATTTAAGGCTCCTTTCTTTGGGAAGAATATCAAGACTTTGCCTTATTTTGGCCCTTTAGAGCTAGTAATTTAACTGTGTTTATCACTATCTGGCCATTAAAATACTAGTATGAGGGAGGCCTAAAAATTTTTCACTATAGTAATATGCTCTTGAACTATTGCTGTATAATCATGCGGTTTTGGCAAGAAGAATGCACTTTAAAGTTTGGTCTCTTAATTGAGCCAATTAAGCTTATTTAGTTGCAAGTATGTTGCTATCTAAACATCTCAATTTTCTTAATTGTTGCAGCTATTGATTCTTAGTCTTCATCCTTGATCAAGAACTAATAATTTAGGGCTTTATTGCTAACAATGCTGGGGGATCTTGGCCTGCCTCGAGATGCCTCACAAGGATAGAAAGCTAGTTTTAATGGTTGGAACTTGGTCTTTAAAGTTTATTTTTTTGTTTTCCTTAAAGCTTTAAAGACTTTCTCACAATTTTCTGACATCGTTTAGGAGGGAAATCATGTCACGACTCTTTACATCTGAATCCGTTTCTGAGGGACATCCAGATAAAGTTGCCGATCAAATCTCTGATGCAATTTTAGATGCTATCTTAGCTCAAGACCACAAGGCACGTGTTGCCTGTGAGACCTTAGTTAAGACTGGTATGGTTGTAATCGCTGGTGAAGTAACTACTAAGGCCAATGTTGATTTAGAGGCTGTGGTTCGTAAGACTGTATGCGATATTGGCTACAACTCTACTGAAGTAGGCTTTGATGGCAATTACTGTGCATTCTTAAATGCTTTAGGCAAGCAATCTCCAGATATTAACCAAGGTGTTGATCGTCAAAACCCAGAAGATCAGGGCGCTGGTGATCAGGGCTTAATGTTCGGCTATGCTTGCGATGAGACTGCGGTATTAATGCCTGCTGCTATTACCTATGCTCACTTATTAGTAAAGAGACAGTCAGAAGTTCGTCGTCTTGGCGTACTTCCTTGGTTACGTCCAGACGCTAAGAGCCAGGTAACTTTTGCTTACAATGATGATGGCTCTATTAGCCACGTTGATACTGTAGTACTCTCTACTCAGCACTCCCCTGATGTATCTTTAAGCACTGTAGTAGCTGGTGTTCAAGAAGAAATCATTAAGCGTGTTATTCCTGCTAAGTACTTAACTGAGAATACTAAGTATTTCATTAACCCAACAGGTCGCTTTGTTATTGGTGGCCCAGTAGGTGACTGTGGTTTAACTGGCCGTAAGATTATCGTTGATACTTATGGTGGTGCTGCTCGTCACGGTGGTGGTGCTTTCTCTGGTAAGGATCCATCTAAGGTAGATCGTTCTGCTGCTTATGCTGCTCGTTATGTAGCAAAGAATATTGTTGCTGCTAAGCTCGCTCGTGAGTGTGAGATTCAAGTATCTTACGCTATTGGTGTAGCTAAGCCAGTATCCATTTCTGTTAATACCTTTGGTACTGGCACTGTAGCTGACGAGAAGATCTCTAATATTGTTAATGAGGTCTTTGATCTCCGTCCATATGGCTTAATTAAGATGCTTGATTTAGAGCGTCCAATCTATCAGCCTACTGCCGCTTACGGTCACTTTGGCCGTGATTGCTTCCCATGGGAGCAAACCAATAAGGTAGACGACTTATTAGCTGCTTTAAGCTAATTAGCGCCCGCACCCAATAATTTAACTAATTAGGGTCTCCCCTCATTTTAGACCCGATAAGGCAAGGCCTCCTCAGAGCCTTGCCTTATTTATTGGTGCGCTATTAAAATTTAGGTGCTACATTAGACAAGTAAAGACTAGTGTAAGGAAAGACTTGCTCCAAGTCCTCGGTATTTAAACCAATGCCTAAAGACATAATCACTACTATATTTTTGACTCCACGTGCCTGGAGATTTTTCAAAATATCTAAAGAGCTTTTCTTTTTGTAAGGAGGGCTTAAAAAGATATGCAAGATATCTTTATTTCCTTGTTCATCCACACCTAAAACTACGTATAAAGACAGATCACACTCATTAGCATTGATCTCTTTTACCACAGTAAAATCAAGCTTATTGATGCTAACAAAAGCATATTCACTTTTAAGCGTGCTTACGCCCATATCTTTAATGCTAGACAGTACTTGTTCTTGGATAAGATGTACACTTTGAGCAGGCAACTCATAGCCAAACATCTTTTGCAAACACAACTCAACATTAGCCTGAGTCATACCCTGAGCAAACATAGAAAATACTTTACTCTCAGTACTGCTCACAGCACGAGAGTGCTTTCTTACTGAAATAGGTTCAAAAGAGCCATCACGATCACGTGGTACCATAATTTCTAAAATACCAAATGAGCTTTTGACCTTCTTATGAATAAAACCATTACGTCTATTACTACTTTCTTTGGCCGTACTAGCAGACTTTTCATAGCCAATATGGGCAATAAACTCAGCATTGAGTAATAGATTATAGAATTTTCCAAGAGCTTGTCTTATCAAATCTTGAAAGTAGGTTGAGGAGTTGTCCTCATAATGCTTAATACATTCAAACGCTACTTTCTTACTGTTTTGGATATTAATATTAACCATTATTTGGGCTGCTTAATCCAATCTTACAGATCTGAATCAAGCAGGCTACTCCTGTAATAAATTTACAAAACTATTAGCCAAAATAAGCCCAAGTAAGCCCCTCTTAAGCTTACCATCTGAGCTTAGATTTTAGATAACCTTGCCCCTACCTTAAATAAGCATGGAGTAAGCCCTCTAGTAATATCTCTTAGGCTTATACTTTCAGTTTCACAACTTTAATAGTGCTGACCACTACGAGCTTAGCTATGCGCTTAGCTTTGAGCTTAGCTCATATAATAAGCGCTTTTAAAGTAGCACTTATACTCACATCAGCTTTTTTAAGCAAAAAAAAACTCTTGGGCTTTGCTTGCGGCTCCTTATTTTGCTGCAAGAAACTCAAGAGTTTGATTTTTTGAATTTTGTCGATATGTTATTTTAACACGATTAAGCTTATATGGTAGAAGCTAAATCTGTCTAGTTGCGAATAATAATTTCTTGACGAAGTACAGAAATATCGTCTTCTTCGAGGTTATCACGCTCAGCACGGTGAATAATTTCCTCTTGTGAATAAACATCACCAGGGTATACCACCACTAAAGCATCATCACCTACTTGTAAGAAGTTAGTCTGACCATATTCAGTATAACGAGTAGCACCAACAGACACTAAAATTCTAGTTGGACGATTAGCTTCATTTAAATAGAGGTTGATATTCTCAGCAGGACCTTCGTCTTTTTGATTGTTAAGACGATCAATTAACCAAGCAATAAGCTTCTCATAGAAGTAAGAGTAGTCTTTTACTGCACTATCCTCACCATATGGATATACCTTACCATCACGCACTAAGAAAGAAGCAATACGATAACGATCTAAAATACAGCCTTCACTAAGGTTATCAACCTTTAAGTAGTTGCTAGCAAAGCCCTTACTTGCTGGACCCCAGTTTTTCTTTTGGCTGATCTTAGTAGCTCCTTGCTTACGAATAGAACAGTCGTTAGCAGCACCAAAAACTACAGGATGAAGAGCGGTAACTTTATCAGAAGTCCACTCTACATCAAATACAATAGCGCACTCTGGCTCAATTTGTAATTTTTCTTCACCCTCTGGGAAGATAATAGAGTAATCATCAAAAGGGAAAGTGCCTAAGAACTCTGGAGTGTGAGCACCAATCTCAGGAATATAAGTTGGGAACACGGCTTTTGGAGCATTGGCCTCAGCAGTTTTTACCTTAGTAAAATCTTTATCTTCACCAGCCTGCTCTAAATGTCCAGTAAAGTTTCCAGCCACACCAAAACAAGCAATTTTCTTTAAATCAATCAGCATACTAAGCCAACTCCACTAAAGACAATAAAACACTCTCAAAGACTCACTTTGCTACTAACTCTTTGAGATGATCAACTTTTCTATCTTAGCATAATTATTGATTGCTCCTTGTGATCTAGCTAAACACTTTACTTAATCTAAGGTGAGCAAAATTATTAAGACTTAATCCCAGTGAAGCATAAGCTTTCACGACTATAGGAACACTGAACTTAGCATATAATAAGGAACTAAAACCTATACTGATAATCAGAGGGAAAGATTGATGTTGTCTTCATGGAAAAAAACCTTAACTGTACTTAGTAGTGCTTTAGCACTATCTTCTATCATGATAAGCCCTAGCGCCCAAGCAGTTGAATCTTTTAGCAAAGCTAAAAAGATTCTGCCTTCCATTTACTACGAGCTACAGCAAAAATATGGTTATACTTCAACCATCTATTGCGGTTGTGAGCTTAGTTATAAGGGCAGCGGCAAAAATGTTCGTTGGTCTGTAGATTTAGATAGCTGCGGCTATGAGGCTCGTAAGAACCTTAAAAGAGCTCAACGTATTGAAGTTGAGCATGTCATGAGTGCCTGGGAATTTGGTCACCAGCTTAAGTGCTGGCAAGAAGGTGGCCGTAAAAACTGTGGCGATAATAGCTTATTTGATGAAATGGAAGGCGATCTACACAACCTTTACCCAGCTGTAGGTGAGGTTAATGGCGATCGTGGCAATTTCCAATTTACTGATATGGGTGCTAAGCCTACTCAATATGGTCAATGCCAAATGGTAGTTGATTTTAAAGGCAAAAAGGCTCAACCACCAAAAGATGCTATGGGCCCTATAGCTCGTGCTCACCTCTATATGGCCGAGCAATATAATATCCGCCTGGCCCCTGCTCAGCGCAAGCTCTATGAAGCTTGGAATAAACAGCACCCAGCCACACCTTTTGAGTGTGACCGTAATGAGCTTATTAAAAAAGCTCAAGGTAATTACAATAGATTCATTAGCGAAAGTTGTAAGTTAACTGGCAATGGCGATAGTTCTAATCTCATTCCTACCCCATATAAGGTTAACCATAGCGACGACTACGCTCAAGAGTTATACAAGAAAGTACTAAACAAATAGCTAACAAAGGAACAGCCATGCGTATCCCTAGAATTTATGATGCTAATATGCCTGATAGTGAAGGCTCTGAGCTAATACTAGATGAATTTGGTGCTAACCATGTCAGCAAAGTACTACGTTTTAAAGTAGGCGATCAAATACAACTTTTTGATGGCCGAGGTAATGAGTATTTAGCACAGCTAACTCAAGTGGGCAAAAAGACCCAAGCTCGTTTAACTCAAAAGCTAGAGCGTAATGTAGAAAGCCCTATTCAAGTAGAGTTACTACAAGTTATCAGTCGTGGGGATCGCATGGATTTTACTATTCAAAAAGCTGTAGAGCTGGGTATTAGTAAAATTATCCCGCTAACATCAGAGCGCTGCGGCGTAAAACTCGATGCTGAGCGTGCCGCTAAGAAAATTGAAAGCTATCAAAAGATTGCTATTGCAGCATGTGAGCAATGCGGTCGTAATGTGGTGCCTAAAGTTGAAGCGCTCTGCTCTTTAAGCTCTTTTTTACAAAGTCATAACAGTACTTGCGCTGCACCTGACTCTAATTTGTGCACCGACCAAGACGGTTTTTTAAACATTACTTTAGATCCTAGAGCTCAATACAAATTAAGTGAACTACCTAAAACTGGTAAATACCGTATTTTAATTGGCCCTGAAGGTGGCTTTAGCGCTGACGAAGTTGAGCTTACTAAAAATAGCGGTTTTGTTGGCGTTACTTTAGGCCCTCGTATTTTAAGAACGGAAACAACAGCTTTAGTAAGTCTAGCTATTTTAGGATCTGCTCTTGGCGATCTGTAATATTTAATAATTTTAGTATTAGAATTACACTAATTTACACAACAAGCATATTGTTAGGAAATTACCGTGACTAGCCAAAAAGAAATATTACTGGGCAAAGAAACCACTTATTGTGAGGAATACAATCCTTCCATTTTATACCCTATTCCTCGTATTAAAGGACGCAGCTCTTTTACTCCTGCTCCTTTTCAAGGATATGATTTGTGGCGTATTTATGAACTAACCTACTTAAATCCTAATGGTCTTCCACAATGCTGCATGGCTACCATCAAAGTACCATGCACCTCAGCTTTTATTATTGAGTCTAAGAGTTTAAAGCTCTATTTGGGATCTTTTAGCCAAACTATCTTTAGTTCTAATGATGAGGTTAGAACTGTGATCGCTAAAGATTTAAAAGAGATGTTAGTCTGCGATGTTGAGGTTAAGATTTTCCCTATTGCTACCCGCTCTATGCCTATAATTGGTTTTGATAGCCCACTGCTTGAAAATGAGAGTGCTGCTAAAGAGTTTAAATTTAAAAACTTTGAGGTCTGCCCTCAACTATTAAAACTCATGGAAAATGGCCCACGTATTAGTGAAAGCTTAAATACTAATATCTTTAGATCACGTTGCCCTGTTACTGGACAACCAGATTACGCCAGCGTTGAAGTTAGCTATGTTGGCCCCAAGATTGACCATGTTTCTTTACTAGCCTACTTGGTTTCCTACCGTCGCCATCAAGGCTTTCATGAGCAATGCGTAGAGCAAATCTTTACTGATATTCATAATATTCTCAAGCCAGATGAGTTAACTGTAACAGCTTGCTTTACTCGACGTGGTGGTATTGATATTTCCCCTGTAAGATCCAATGCCAATATGTTTGATGATCCTATCCGTACCCCAAGACAATAAAGTAATATCTTTACCTTAGGCAAAGAAAGCTCTAGCGGAGCTAGAGCTTTTCTTTTTATGCCTCAGCTCACATCTTTTAATATAAAGCTGAAAATTTCTTACACCTTTAACCAATTTGTCACTTTAGGCTAATAAACCTAGGATAAGATGTAATTTTGAGCTAAGAGTCTCCTTGTTCTCACACTTGAGCATCAACAACATAATTAATCTCTTAGCATGGTATATCTCTGATTGTTTCCTGTCATATTTGGCAGTAAGTAGGTGAATATGGGAATACAAGTTGTATGGCCGTCAGGCTCAATGGCTTTACTCACACAGCTTGAAGCCGATCGTATCTCGCTTAAGTCTCAAGGTGAGCTTTATGACTTATACCGCAACTGCTCTTTAGCTGTTTTAAACAGTGGTAATCTAACTGATAACTCAAAAGAGCTCTTAGATAACTATCAAACTTTTGAGATTGATGTTGTTCGCAATGAGCGTGGCTTAAAGCTTGAGTTAATTAACCCTCCTGAGTCAGCTATTGTTGATGGTAAGGTTATTAAAACCTTGCAAAAACATCTTTACTCAGTGTTACGTGATATCGTACAAATAGGATCGGTAGCTCAAGATGTTAATTCTCTATTATGCGATAGCAATAGAGGTTGCATTATCACCAATGAGATCTTCCATATTTTACGTGCCGCAGAGGCAGTAAAAGCTGATAACAACCCTAATATTGCTGTATGTTGGGGCGGACACTCTATTTCTGATTACGAATATAAATATGCCTATAAAGTAGGTAAGGCTTTAGGTCTTAGAGGCATTGATATTTGCACTGGTTGTGGCCCAGGCATTATGGAAGCTCCAATGAGAGGCTCTCTTGAGGGTCATGCGCTGCAAGATAATGCCCAAAATTGCGATCGTATTGGTCTTACTGAGCCATCCATTATCGCTGCTGAGCCGCCAAATCCTTTTGTCTCTAACTTGGTAATTATGCCTGATATTGAAAAGAGACTAGAGGCCTTTGTCCGTTTAGGTCATGTACTGATTGTTTTCCCAGGAGGCCCAGGCACAGCAGAGGAATTACTCTATATTCTTGGTATTAAGTTATGCCACGAAAATAGACACAACCCTATTCCAATCATTCTTACTGGTAACGAAAATAACAAAGACTATTTTGATGCCATTGATGATTTCTTAGTACATTGCTTTGGCCCAGATATTCGTCGCCATTATCAAATTATCATTGGTGATGAAAAGAAAGTTGCAGAGCAAGTTGCTGAGGGCTTAAAGACCATTCACGCTCATCGTACTTTGATTCACGAGTCTTATTGCTACAACTGGTCTTTATATATTCCAAAAGAGCTACAAGAGCCTTTCAAAGTTAGCCACGAAAGCATGGCTGCTCTTAACCTTTCTAAAGATCAAGAGCCTTATTTATTAGCCGCTAATTTACGTCGTGCTTTCTCAGGTATCGTTTCTGGTAATGTTAAGGAATACGGTATAAAGCAAGTAAATGAAAAAGGCCCATTCAAGCTTCATGGCGATAAGGAAATGATTGATTACTTAGGTAAACTCATGACTGACTTTATCAATCAAGGACGTATTTTACTTTCACAAAAAGATTATGTTCCTTGCTATGAACTAGATGCCAAAGATTAATATATTTAAGCCCCTAAATTAGGGGCTTTTTTGCATTATATGTTCTCGCTAACAGAAAAAATGAGATCTAAAGCTAAATTTTTTGCACCTTTTTAAAACATTCAAAAAAGTCCATTCTCAACAGAGCACATTTTTGGTGCTTTTTATAGTTACCAATTAATCATCTGTGCTGCTACAAATAAGCTATTTATCAAATAATTTTAGTTAGTCTTACCAATTTTCAGCATATATTGGCTCTTACGATAAATTTGCGCAATTAATGTGCGCAATTTTTTAACTCTTGCAAGCTTATTTATGGCCGCCTAATATAAATTAAATCTTACATTATCCATGTTTACAACACGGGACTTTAAAGCCTATGTTAAATGATATGGCAAATCTCCTTTATCACTGTTAGAAGTAATAAGAAATAGCTATGCAAAATCTTGATATCGCAAAATTTGGTGGTACCTCTGTTGCTAACTATGAGGCCATGAGCAAGTGTGTACAAGTGGTTACTCAAAACCCTAACACTAAACTTGTTGTTGTCAGCGCTTGTGCTGGCGTTACCAATCTTTTAGTAGAGTTAGCCTCTGGCGCTCACGACACTACTAAACGTGAAGAAATTATTGCTCAGATTTTTGCAATTCATAAAGCTATTTTTGACAAATTACCTGATAGCGCCAAGCATGAAGCCGTAATCAATGAGTACTTAAGTGTAGTACGTGATCTTGCTGTTCAGGCAACCATGACCCGTACTGACATGATCACTGATCGCTTAGTATCCCATGGCGAGCTTATGTCCTCTTACCTCATTACCGAAATCTTTAAGCAACAATGCTTTAAGGCAGAGTGCTTTGATGTTCGCCAAGTAATGCGTACCGACTCTACTTATGGTAAGGCCGTAGCTTTAGTTGAGGTTATTTCCACTTTATCTAAGCAGCTTTTACAACCTATCTTAGATAAGGAAGATACTATTGTTGTAACTCAGGGCTTCATTGGTGCTGACTCTAGTGGTCAAACCACTACTTTAGGTCGTGGTGGCTCTGACTACTCTGCTGCTTTATTAGGCGAGGCCTGCCACGCTAAAACTATTTCTATTTGGACTGACGTGCCAGGTGTTTATACCACCGATCCACGTTTAGTACCACAAGCTATGCCAATTAGCGAGCTTACTTATCTTGAAGCTGCTGAGATGGCAACTTTTGGCGCAAAGATCTTGCACCCATCTACTTTAGTTCCTGCTGTAAGATGTGGTATTCCTGTTTATGTAGGTTCTAGCAAGGAGCCAGAAAAGGGTGGTACTTGGGTTCGTCCAACTACTGATTACTCTCCTTCTTTTAGAGCAGTGGCTTTACGTAAGAACCAAACTTTAATTGTGCTTTCATCTCCAAAGATGGTTGGTGCAACTGGCTTCTTAGCCGAAGTATTTAGCATCTTTGCTAAATACAAGCTCTCTGTAGATCTTGTTTCTACCTCAGAAGTTTCTATTGCTATTACTTTAGATGCTGGCTCTCAAACCTCTGGTCTTTCTAATATTCCTGAGGCTCTCTTCCACGAGCTCCGTGAGTTCTGCCACGTAAAGGTAGAAAGTGGCTTAGCTTTAGTAGCAGTAATTGGCAATAACATGTCACGTACCTCTCATATCACCTCAGAGGTATTCTCCTCCATTGACAACTATGCTGTACGCATGATTTGTTATGGAGCTTCCAGCCATAATCTTTGTTTCTTAGTAGGCGAAAATGAGGCTGTTGAGGTTCTAACTCGCCTCCACCAAAGCTTACTTGAGTGCCAAAAATAATTAACTGATATCAGACATAATTTAATAAGGCGCATTGCTCATATGAGCATGCGCCTTTTTCATATTACTCCGCCCATACCCATGGCCAGGGCAAGACCTACTGCCTTTAGGCCATAGGCTTTTGGCCCAAGCCTGGCCTAGGGTATGGGCCTTAGCCTGTGAGCTTTAGCCTACGCTAAAGATGCTCAGGCAAGCCATGGTTAATCATAGGGGGCTTAGACAATAAGCTTTAGCTCTTGGGCTCTTTTGTAAATTTCCTCAAAAGCAATAAAACTATCACGAGCACACTGATCTTTTAGAGCTAATAACTCTTGATAGCTAAGCATCATAATGCCACTAACTTCACTTGGCTGTCTGCTAGTAATGCAATCACCTTGGCATAAATACAATTGAGCCATCACAAAACCATCACTAATAGCATAAGGAATACACAGCTTGCCAAGTTTAGTAAACTTAAGGCTACGATTGCTATCTACATCAATACCTACTTCTTCAAAAAGCTCACGTTTAGCACTGTGATCAATATCTTCACCACTTTGCACTACACCACCTACGCAAGCATCGAATACACCAGGAGCATAATCCTTAGTTAAGGTTCTTAACTCAACTAAAATACGGCCACTATTATCCATTACTACTACATAAGTAGAACGATGAGGTAAATGATTGGCTCTCATGACGGCACGAGGTACGGTATCAACTACTTCATCGTCACGATTAACAATATCGACCATTTCCATTTTAGCCATATAAAAGCTCCTTGCTCTTTAAACAAAAATCAATATAGATGATAATACACCACAAAGCTTATAAGGGGCTATGATGCACTTTACAGGCACATTAATCTCAAATAATGAGCTAAGATCCTATTATTGCTAGCTCTTTAAATCTATTATGTTTTAAATCCCAAATGAACTTAGAAGACGAAAACAAGCAATTAAGAGCCCAGATAGATCAGCTGCAAAAAGATAACGAGCTTATGCAAGAGCGTATCGCTTGGCTGGAAGATAGTTTGGATGCTAATAGCAAATATCTTGATGACATGCTATTACGTGTTGATAAAGTTGAACGCCAGATTAAATATTTAGCGTCAATGCAAGATCAGCCTGATGCTGTTAGACCTTTAAGTGAAGAAACCCCACCACCTCACTATTAAAACTAACCAAAACAGCCCTATTGATGTTCTAAAAAGAGCTTAATAGGGCTTTTTAATAGCGCAATTTTTTGATCTGTACAAATGCAACAAGGCCCCTTGAGTTTTCCTCAAGGGGCCTTGTCTTAGAAA
>Briea_p1__coassemble_615_pt1 | contig 39571 bp, 27 predicted proteins | sample Briea_p1__metabat2_low_PE_001 | metagenome-assembled genome bin Briea_p1 | reverse complement strand
TTCAAGCTCCATCCTGAAAATGAGCTAGGCTCATTTTAGGATGGAGTAGTTGACAGCAAGCTGGTGCAAGGATAACACTTAAGTATAGCATGGCTATAGTAGCGGACGGCTCCTATATAATCAAATTAAAGAGAATGATCTAACCCAATAGATTAGATCCAAAACAATCATTATCTTAGCTTACAAACTAAAGCAAAGACACGACCAATTTCACACTTTAGTCTTACATAGGCTGTTTTTTATGCTAAAAACAACACTACTTGCTTTTGGTTAAACAGACCAAGGTTTCAATATGATTAGTATTGGCAAACATATCAAAGCCTTTAACCTTAGTAATAGTAAATCCAGCCTTTAATAAAATAGGCAAGTCTCTTTTAAGGGCAGTTAAAGAGCAGAAAATTAAACTTACAGCACAAGGGCCAGGAATTTTACCTATTAAGCGAGCACAATCAGCACCCAAACCAGCTCTGGATGGATCTGCAATCACAGCTTTAACTTTGGCTCTTTGTGCGCTATTTAATAAGCTTGGCAACACTTTGTTGATATCAGCGGCAATGAAGGAAACATTGTTAATCTTATTTAACAGCGCATTCTTTTGCGCCAACTCAATAGCACTATCAACAATCTCAACACCAATTACTTGTTTAAAGTGTTGGGCCAAGGCTAAGGTCATGGTACCTACACCACAACATAAATCTAAGGCTACTTCATCTGCTATAGTCTCTTGCTCTTTATGCTTATAACAATGCTCAATAGCCTCAGCATAGAGCTTTTGTGTCATCTCATAATTAACTTGCATAAAGGTCTGAGGGCCAAAATAGTAGCTTAATTCTAATAAGTTCTTAACTAAGAGCTCTTGACCATAGATTAGCTCTACTTGTTCACAATAAAGGCTATTACCACTTTGATTGTTATAGCCTACATAAAATGAACCTAAACCTTGTTCTTGTGCCCAAGTTTTTAGTGCGCTCTTATGCTTATCAGCAATGGCACCAGTCACAATTAATAAAGCCATGAGCTCATTATCAGCTTTTCTTAATTGTAAGGCTTTGACATAAAAAGGATCTAAAGACTCAGTATTAATTGCGCCCGCTCCACTGTCCTGTGCTTTAACCCCCATAGAGGCTAACAACTTAGTTAAAGAGCTGGCACAAGGGGCAAAGCCATCTACCTCTTGGCAACAACTTTCAATAGCAACCAAATCATGACTACGAGAGGCGTAAAAACCTTGAATTAACCCCAATTCACTATCATTAGCAAAATATCTAATACTCTTAGAGCGACAGTTTTGTGCTCCAACAGCTTCCATAGAGATATCTTCTGCACTGAGGTTTACTAACTTGGCAGAGTTTTTAGCAGCGCTGCTTGCGCTGTTGTTTACGGCGCTGTTTACTGCGCTGTTAACCGCCTGAGCAATATCAGCTTGTTTTACTCTCAATTGTTCTTGATAGTTAACATGCATATATTGGCAGCCGCCACAAATACCAAATTTAGAGCAAGGATAAGAACTAACTCTATGTACTGATGGCTCAAGTATTTGAACTACTTTACCAGGACGGCGTGCCGATCCTTGCACAAAAGGCTCACCTAACTCTACTTGGAGTTTTTCACCTAATAATACTTGAGGAATATAGACTTCCCAATCTTGATAAAAGGCAATGCCCTCACCTTTTTTAGAAAGCTTTGTTACTATTAGTTCTACTGTATCAGCCATAATTAATTCTTTGTAATGAAAGAGCTCTAAAATGATTTATCTTAGTAAATGCTAAGTTTACTATGTTATTTTAGGGTCAGGCCTGAAAAAGCCTAAATAAAATTAGACAACCTATTTTGTCTTCAGTATATGGTCTCAATTAATTTGGGAGAATTTATGCTTAACCTTTTCAAATCCAAAAGATTATTATCCAGCACATTATTAGCATCTGTGCTTGCTGGTAGCTTAATCACCTCAGGTTGTACTAATCCTACCAGTACGGCAGGTAAAGTATCTTACTTTACTGAAGGTGTAATCACTGATGTTGAATACATTACTATCGATCTTGACCATTACAATACTCAAAATAGCGCTATTGTAGGTGGTGCTATTGGTGCTGCTGCAGGTCAGATTATAGGTGGTAATACTAAAGGCACTTTAATTGGTGCAGGTATAGGTGCTCTCTTATCGGGAGTTGGTTCCAAAGTTATGGATCGTACTACTGATGGAGCTCGCTTAACCGTTAATACTAATCAAGGATTTATTTTAGTTGATCAACCTTTCTCCTGTTATTACAAAAAAGGCTCTAAGGTTCGCTTAATCAACCAAAACAATAATACTGTACAAGTACAAGTTTATTATGAGGGCAGCTATAGAACTGCTGAGAAGAATGCCCACAAAGATTGTAAGCTCTAAATATTGAGATCTAACAATAAGGGAATTTGAAAAGACAGGCTTAATCTTGAAAAGATAGCCTGTTTTTTTTAGGCTCAAGATTAAGTAGCAAGATAAGATATCAGATGATGGTGGCCCATTCCCGGATCGAACGGGAGACCCAGCGATTATGAGTCGCTTGCTCTAACCAACTGAGCTAATGGGCCGCAGGGCGCATTATACAATGAAAGTTCTTATAGGTAAACAAAAAAACACATATATTTGCCCCTCTACCAAAGCTCTTTTAGCCCCTGACCAAAAGCTTGTAGCTTTTAGCTTTTGGTCAGGACTAGTAATGCTATTTAGGGTTAACGTTGATGTTATTAGCTAGGCTTTTAGCTGATATCATATTAACTACCTTTTTTAAGGCTCGAATCTCCTCAAGCATTTTATCGGACAGCTCGCTACCGCTGTACATAGCTTGGTGCAAATAGTCGATGCGATTTTTAAAAGGCTCAGATAAGGTATAAAAAATGTAATTGGCCAAATACTCAGCCTTAGACTGAGCATTGAGCTCTCCTGCATCAGGACTTGAACTTTGACTTTGAATAACATCAATGTTCATCAACAAGCTAAATAAAGGTTCAAAGTCAGTGCCTCTATATTCTTCAACAATACCTGCACAAGTAATAGTAGGCTTACTCTTAATCAAAGTTAATAATCTTTGTAAGCAAGGATACTCTACTATCCTAAGCTCTTTGGCCAAGGCCAACATCTCATCAATAATGAATACATTGTAGTAATTGGCAACAATAGTTGGATACTGCAAGATAAAACTGATTAAGCGATAGCTCTCACTGTCTAAATCGGCACCTGTAAAGTTAAGTCCCACTACACTTTTATACTCAAGACGCTCTTGTCTACTTAAAGTAAAGCTAGGGCCGTTCATCTCATAGAGATCAACTTGATTAGGCGCAGCTAGCTGAGCACCTCCATCCTCATAGAGATGGCCAACTTCACTTTGATACATCAAATTACCTTGAGGGCCACGTCCTCCTTCAAAATACTCACCCGTAAACTCCTGGGTACGCATTTGATTGCCTGCATTTAAAGGAGCGCCATTAGGGCCTAGCGACATATACTCACCAGCAGGACTATTTTGGTTACGAGCAATGCTCAAGCGCACCGCCTCTTGGTTAATTTCTTGAGGACTAAGCTGACGGCCTTGAGTATAGTTACGATCTTGCGAGTAATCAGGAGTTCCCCAAGGAGTGTTGCCTTGACTAATATTATCTACAGCTCCCCCATTTACCCCATTAGACCATAACTGAGGGTTAAAGCTAGGATTAGAAGCCATGCCTGGGCCCATGCCTGGCCCCATACTATGGGGCATACCAGGGGTCGTGCCTTGGCCAAAAGCTTGGTTCATGCCCTGGCCCATGCCCTGGACCATGCCAAAGCCAACGCCTTGGCCTGGGTCTTGTACAGGGCCTGGACCTTGAAAGTCTTGCTCATAAGGAGGAAACATATTAGCGCCTCCAGGAGGAAAAGCTCCTGGATGCATGGCTCCTTCTGGGCTCATGGCTCCAGCTTGGTGGCCCATTGGGCTGCCCTGACCATAAGATGGGGGCAGAGCGTTAGCGTTGTTATAGCGAGGGTTGTTGGTGTTTAGAGGCTCGTCAATATAGTCATGTTGGGCCTGATAGTTACTGTTATGCTTAGTAAAGGACACCATTTTGGATGATGGGGATGAACCCTTGTTTGCCCATTTTGGTAGATTGGTACGACCTTTAGTTACATAACTATCTCTAGAGGAGCTAGCACTAGGCGCAACATAGTCCTCACCATTGTCAGCTTGCATAAACTCATTATTAGCCTCAATAGCATCGTTGTTGAACATGTCTTGCACAGTAGAGAGAGTCATACCTACATAGTCTGCCAACATTTGTAAGGTAACAATTTGAAGAGGAGGACTCTTCATGGCCTTAACAATAGACAAAATGCTATTGATAAATTTAATACGGGAGCTAGGCTCACTAACATCCATCAGTATAGACTCATGGAGCAAAATACACTCTGAGTAGCTTACAGACATTTGGATCTCTTTTTCAAAGGCCTGTTTACCCTCAGCACGAATTAAAGTGTCAGGATCGTGTCCTGCTGGCAGATTAATAAAGCGTATTTCCTTTTTAGGATCATCAATAACAGGAGTAATAGCTTTAATAGCTCTCCAGGTAGCAGCCTTACCTGCCTCATCGCCATCAAAACAACAAATGACTTTATCAGTAAAGCGAAATAAAGTTTTTAAATGTACCTGAGTAATAGCTGTACCTAAAGTGGCCACTACATAGTCAAAACCTGCTTGGCGTAAGGCAATGGCATCCATATAGCCCTCTACCACTACTATTTTTTCAGGGCGGTTACGATGGGCTTGCAAGGTCTCATATAAGCCAAATAGCTCAGTACGCTTTCTAAAGATAGGACTTTCAGGAGAGTTTAAGTATTTAGGGCCAAAATCATGATTAAAGACACGACCACCAAAAGCGATAATGCGGCCCTTTTTATCAAAAATAGGAAACATCACACGCCCTCTAAAGAAAGAGCGCTTTACATGTTTCCCCTCCTCAAAGCGATCAGTTTGTAAGCCCAAGTCAACACAAAGCTGATACTCCTCTGGAGAGCGAATTAAAACTTTCTCTACATAGTCCCAACTATCAGGAGCAAAGCCTAAACGAGCTTTAACTATTAATTCCTCGCTAAGACCACGCTGATTGATAAAGTAATCTTTTGCCGCAGGGTTGAGCTCTAATTGCTTGGTAAAGAAATGAGCAGCCCTATCCATGAGCTCATATAACTTCTTATTTTTATCACTAGCTGCTTTGACAAAGTTGCCGTTTGACTTCTCATACTCTACTTCAATGCCCGCATAATGAGCAAGCTCTTCAACGGCCTCAACAAAGTCAATGTTCTTATATTTCATAATGAAATCAAGAGCATTACCATGTTCACCACAGCCAAAGCAATTAAACATATTACGTGAAGGGCTGACGAAAAAGGATGGAGTCTTTTCGTTATGAAAAGGGCAGCACGCTGTCCAATTAGCTCCTGATTTTTTAAGGGGCACATATTGGTTGATAAGCTTAACCAAATCTACAGCAGGAATAAGCTTCTCCTGCGTAAAGCCTTTGACTATATATGGCATAATCAGACCTTCCTAAAACTTTACCAATCTTTACCAACAGCATAAGAGCATCAAAGTGCCAGTGCGCAAGTGCGCAATCTTGCAAGCGCAAGTGCGCAAAAGTGCAAGCGCAGCAGAGTGCCTGTGTGCGCAAGAGTGCACTCTTGCAGGCTTACAAGCTTGCAAGCGCACAAGAGTGCAAGCGCATATAAGCTTTTCTAAGTTCATATGTGCTTATACCCTGTAATAATCAATGCTATTAGCTTCACTATAATGTAGCAAAAAGACTATCGGCTTTAATTATTTATCGCAAAATTTAGACAACATTTTCTTGATTTTGCTGATATTTATCGTATTTATATAATAAAAGCTAATGAGTAAATGCTGCTCAATTTTAATAAATGGCAAAAAAAGTTATCCAGCCTTAAACATACTTTCTTTCAAGTATGCAACAATAGCATTACATCTTTTGTTCAAAACAGAATTATCAGGCTATATGCCTAGTAATTTATTGTTGTCTTGCAAAATATCGATTGAATGATAAGACGTTTAAGGAGCACTTAATGGCCACTTACTGCATAGGAGATATTCATGGCTGCCATGATGAGCTTATGAGATTATTAGAGCTCATCAAGTTTGATGAGAATAAGGATGACTTAATTTTAACTGGTGATCTCATTGGTCGTGGCCCACTACCAGTTGAAACTATGCAAGAAATTTTAAAGCTAGGCAAGTGTGTAAAATCAGTACTAGGTAATCATGATATTAACTTTTTAGCGGTGCATTATGGCATTAGCAAGGCTCGTGCTAAAGACAATCTTGAAGTGATCTTAAAGTCCAAATTAAGAGAAGAGATAGTCGAATTTTTCTTAAAATCTAGCCTGTTACAATTGCATGATACTAAAGCTTTAGCTGTAGCTCACGCAGGTATTTTTCCTTTATGGGATATTAAACAAGCGCGCAAAGAGTCTAAAGAAATTCAAAGAGTATTTAGAGATCCTGTAAGACGCTTAATCTTATTGCGCAATATGTATAGCGAAGAGCCTCGTAATTATGATTTATCCAATAATGGATTAGCCCGCTGGCGTTTTGCTCTTAATGCCTTTACTAGAATGCGCCTGTGTTATAAAGATTGCTCTTTAGACTATAAAAATAGCGCAGTTAACCCTGATTTAGTAACCAATCAGGGACTTACCCCATGGTTTAAACTAAGCCAGCCTATAGTTTATAAAAATAAGCCCTATAAGCTCGTATTCGGTCATTGGGCTGCTTTAAATGCCAAATGTAATGTCACCAACATTAGAGCTCTCGATACTGGATGTGTTTGGGGCGATCGCTTAACTGCTTGGCGCTTTGAGGATGACCATTTCTTCTCAGTAAAATCAGTAGGCTATGCCTCTATCTAGCAAGCTAAGCTAAAGCTAGTGCTTACGCACTAGCATGCAATCTTGCGCACTAGCGTATATGCTAGCTTGCTCCTTTGGGCTAAGGTAAAAGCCTTGGCCCATAAGGAGCAAACAAGCAAGCGTAGCTAAGCTAAGCTACGCACAGCGCAGCACTGCTGCGGCTTAGCTGATGCGCTCGTAGGTTAAATAGCTAAAGGCTAAGCCATTGTGGATATTATCCACCTTCATCAAATTATCTTGCTCATCTACCAAAACCTCTTCTTCATCAAATTCTGGTATCTCTTGGGCAAAACCACTTGGTTGCTCAGCTTTACAGAAATAAAAAGCTTTATAGTCATTCACAAAAGGCTTTTGCTCTTGCAAAATGAAATAACCATATTGGTTAAAGTCAGGAAAATGAGTATCAGCACAAGGGAAAGAGGCTCTAATCTTAGTAATAATCAGCTCATTAACTACCTTTAACCCCTCTTCAAATAGCGCAGCTCCGCCAATAATAAAGATCTTGTTATACTCGCAGTCAACTACAGGCATGTCAGAGTTTAAATTATCATAGTGCTCGGCAGCTTTAAGCTTATCTTTGGCCATGGATAGAGCTTCTTCCAAAGAAGAGGCTACTTCAATATCATTGCGTTCCTTTAATTGGGCGCTGGAGGTAATCACAATATTGCGGCGCATAGGCAAAGGACGACCAATAGACTCAAAAGTACGTCTTCCCATAATGACACAGCTTTGAAGAGTAACTTGTTTGAAGTGCTTAAGATCGGCAGGTAAATACCAAGGCATAGTACCACGCTCGCCAATGGCTCTATCAAGACCCATGGCTACTACCATGGATAAAGTACAGTCCTTAGCTGGTAAAAAGCGAAATACATTCTTTGGTGGTTCAGTTACTTGATTAGTCACGCTAGCTCCTAGGCTTAAAGTGCCCGCAACAAAATTTCAGGCTAAAAATAAATTATAAGCATGCAAAAAAATATAAGTGCTAAGCACATCCATAATATGCTTAGCACTTTGAAAAATTTTAGATTACGATCTTATTAGGACTTACTTCTGATAGACGATTTCTACGCCATCATCCTCATCATCATAGAAGTCATCAAAATCGTCATCCATGCCGTCTAAAGAGGCTCCATTTACTGGATCCTTAAGGTGCTTAGCACCCTCAGTCCATACGAAGTCATCAGCGGCATTCTTATCCTTATTATTTTCAGCATCTAACTCTGCTTGCTTAACTTCATCTACTAATTGTTGTAGGGCATGAGTAAGTTCATTAGTGTACTGCTTTTGTAAAGCTGAAATAATAAAGGTACGCTCTGGCTTAGTTTCTAAAGAGTTAGAGATCTTTTCAATTAACTCTTGAGCCTCTTGCTCACCACCTTCTAAAAGGTCAACCTTATTAACCACTAACCAACGTGGCTTTTCATAAAGGTCATGAGCATATTCTTGGAGCTCTTTTTCAATAACCTTGGCGTTCTCTACAGGATCAGAGCCATCTACAGGCATAGCATCCACTAAGTGGAGAAGCACACGACAACGCTCTAAATGGCGTAAGAAACGGTGGCCTAAACCAGCACCCTGAGCAGCGCCTTCAATCAAGCCTGGCACATCAGCAATTACAAAGCTTTCGCCATCACCTGTTTTAACTACACCTAAATTAGGTACTAAAGTAGTGAAAGGATAATCAGCTACCTTAGGACGGGCTGCAGAGACTGAGCGAATAAAAGTAGATTTACCAGCATTTGGCAGGCCTAAAAGACCTACGTCAGCTACTAAGAGTAACTCTAACTCTAAAATACGTCTCTCACCTGGAGTACCATTGGTTTTTTGGCGAGGAGCACGATTAGTAGAGCTCTTAAAATGGGTATTACCAAAGCCATGGTGACCGCCTTTAGCTACACGTAATAGGTCACCCTCATGTCTAAGATCACCTAAAACCTCACCAGTCTCTTTATCAGTAATACGAGTACCTACTGGCACTTTTAAAATAATGTCAGCGCCCTTGGCTCCAGTACAGTCAGATGACATACCATTTTGACCACGCTCAGCTTTGTAGAATTTAGTGAACTTATAGTCAACTAAGGTATTAAGGTTATTGTCAGCAATCATAAATACATTGCCGCCATCACCACCATCACCACCATCTGGGCCGCCCTTAGGGATATATTTTTCACGACGGAAGCTTACGACTCCATTGCCGCCGTCACCAGCTTCCACGCGAATGGTAGCCTCATCAACAAACTTCATGATAAAACCTCGATTCTGGAAAAAAATGAGAGCTTAAAGCTTCCAAATCGTGCTCATAAGCATAAGCCTATGATACGCAAAAGGCCCGCGCCACCTTAAGGTGATGCAGGCCTTTTGTCAGTTTCTACTCAAAATTAACTTTGAGCTAACCATCAATAAAGACTAAGCAGCGTCTTCAGCGATGATGGTTACGTACTTGCGACCCTTAGGACCACGAGTTACGAAAGAAACCTTACCAGTCTTCTTAGCAAATAAGGTGTCGTCCTTGCCGATACCTACGTTTGCACCTGGGTGGAAGTGAGTGCCACGCTGACGAACAATGATGCTGCCTGCATTAACTAACTCACCTGCATAACGCTTTACACCAAGACGTTGGGCCTGGGAATCGCGACCGTTACGAACGGAACCACCGGCTTTCTTGTGTGCCATGGATTCTTACTCCTAACCGGTAATACCGGTAATCTGTAATTCGGTAAACCACTGACGGTGGCCAGTAACCTTCTGATGGTGCTTACGACGACGGAACTTAACGATCTTAATCTTCTCGCCTGCAACCTCGCCTAATACAGTGGCGGTAACCTTAGCACCGTCAATGTATGGAGCGCCAACCTTAACGTTGGTGCCATCAGAAATTAAGAGCACTTTGTCTAACTCGACAGTGCTGCCGGCTTCCTTGTTTAAAAGATCAACACGAAGCTTTTCACCCTCGCTGACCTTGTGCTGTTTGCCACCGCAAAAAATAACTGCGTACATGCTCAAACTCCGTTTGAACGCAGGAGTTTGTGCTCCCGCTCAAATCAATTCATCAATCACTAACAAAGGTACATCCAAACGTAAAGTAAATGGATGGCAACCAAGACGAAACACTCTGTAAGTTAAAGCTTTAAGAGCACCCTCTTAACGAAGCTTTAAGAGGCTTAACGTAGGTTGTTTAATGGTTTTTTTAATAATCTCAAACCATCTAGCCTTTCGACCAAGAACTTGACTCGCATGGAATCAGGGCCTTTTGTTAGGTCAAATATAGTGAGCGCATATTTTACACACTCAGTATATAAAAAGTCAAATATATCGACTTTCAAAACCGCAAAATTATAGCATAAGTAAATTTATTTTTCTATGGTATTAGTTCAAAGTTTGAATATTTAATAAGTCAAGTCAGTAATTTGTCAGTTGCAAACAAATTGCAGCCTAAAAGCCAAAGCAAAGCAAGAGCGATCCGTTAAACTTATACTAGACATGCTAAAATATATAGACTTTTTCAACGTCATATTTAGATGTACAAGGACTAGTAGCTATCTTTTGGCTACTAAAATTTCATAGTTTTATTTAGAGATGGCAGCGCTCAAAAACGTGCCATATACTCTCAAGGATTGTTGTATGGCGGCACACTCTCAGGCGAGCAACAAATTAGACTGCCCAAGCCTAGATAGGGTTGAGGAATTATTAAACGCAACTTACACTGATCACCACTTGGAAACACATGTAAATGCTATGTGCCAATATGTGATCAATGCTGGTGGTAAGCGAGTTAGACCTCGTATTACTTTATTTAGCGCTTATGCATTACCTCACTTTAATAAAGAACTACATTTAGATAAGGTCTGTCATATTGGTGCGGCCATTGAAACCTTACATGCAGCAACTTTAATTCATGATGATGTAATTGATAAGGCCCCTTTACGTCGTGGCAAGCCAACTTTAAATGAAACTGATGGTAACCATGCTGCTGTCTTAGCTGGCGATTATATGTTTACCCGTTGCTTCAATTTATTAGAAAAAGCACACGACTTTGACATTATTATTGCCCTTAACCACACCTTAAGCCAGCTGGTGGTAGGAGAGCTTTATCAGCTAGAAAACGAAGGCGATATCAATCTGTCTTTAGACACCTACTACAAAACCATTTATGCCAAAACAGGCGTACTCTTTGAACTAGCAGCCTCAGCCCCTGCCATCTTTATTAAAGAGGACAATAATTTAATTGAGCCTTTACGTGAATATGGCCGCCAACTAGGTATTGCCTTCCAAATCAAAGATGACATGCTTGACTATAGCGCAGATGCTCAAGCGTTAGGCAAAGACCCTGGTACTGATTTAGCCGACCATCGTATTACTTTACCAGTCTTAGTTGCTATTAATAATTGCCACAGCGATGAAGAGCGTAAGCAATTATTAAAAGACATTGAAGAGGTTAATTTATCAGGTGTAAAAGCCGCTATTGAGCGTACCAATGCCTTGCAAATTTGCGAGCAAGAGGCCATGAAGGCTGCCGATAGAGCCATTGATTGTCTCAAGGTGCTCAGCGATTCTAGCTATAAAGAAAGCTTAATTTACATCTGCCACAAGGCTGTAGATAGAGCTCACTAAAGCATTAAAGCTAAAAAAATAAGGCTCAAGCTATCAAAAGCTTGGGCCTTATTTTTAGCAAGAGACTGGGGCTGTGCCCAGCGCCACATGCGCCAGAGCCTGCGCACAGCGTAGGCACAGTGCAGGCAACGCCTGCGCTGGCGCAGGTGCTGGGGACGATGGGGTCTTTTTGGAAAAAAATAGGCGGTAAAAGATGTGGGTCTTTTGCCGCCTGTTTTTAGAACGATTTGGAATTTTAAATCTGATTAAGCCATTGGATCATTGAGCATAATGGTTTGATCACGCTCAGGGCCAGTAGAGATAATGGCTACAGGAATAGTAGCTAACTCTTCTAAGCGGCGAATATAGTTTTGAGCGTTAACAGGTAAATCCTCAAACTTAGTGATGCCAACAGTAGACTCACTCCAGCCTGGCATAGTCTCGTAAATTGGAGTTACCTTAGCATACTCATAAGCAGCTAATGGAGGTAAATCACTAATAGTACCGTCAGCTAATTGATACTTGGTACAAATCTTAAGCTCATCCATGCCGTCTAAAACGTCAATCTTCATGAGAGCTAAGCCACTTAAGGAGTTAATGGCTACCGCACGACGCATAGCAACAGCATCATACCAACCTACACGACGTGGACGGCCAGTAACAGCACCGAACTCAGCACCACGAGCACGAATACCCTCACCAATATCATCAAATAACTCAGTTGGGAATGGACCGCCACCTACACGAGTAGTATAGGCCTTGCAAATACCTAATACGTACTCAATGTGACGAGGACCAGCGCCAGAACCAGTGCAGCAACCGCCAGCTACAGTATTAGATGAGGTTACGAATGGGTAAGTACCATAATCAATATCAAGGAAAGTACCTTGAGCACCCTCAAATAAAACCTTCTTATTGTTAGCACGAGCCTCAGTTAAGATAGCAGAAACGTCAGCAACCATGGCTAAGAGACGGTCACGAACAGCCATTACTTGGGATAAGATTTCATCATAAGAAACCTCAGGGGCACCATAGTAATTCTTAAGAGCAAAATTACGGTACTCAAGTAAGGCAGCTAACTTCTCTTTAAATACCTCCATATCATAGAGGTCACCAATACGTAAGCCACGACGTGCTACCTTATCCTCATAGCAAGGGCCAATACCACGACCAGTGGTACCAATAGCATTCTTGCCACGCTTAAGCTCGGAGGCCTTATCAATAGCTACGTGTACTGGTAATAATAAAGAAGAACCAGCAGAAATCTTGATGCGCTGCTCAGCATCAGTGATACCAGAAGCCTTAAGCTCCTCAATTTCACCAAATAAAGCATCAGGAGAAACAACTACACCTGAACCAATTAAGCACAGGCTAGAAGAGTGTAAAATGCCTGATGGAACTAAGCGAACAACTACTTTCTTGTCGCCAACCACTAAGGTATGACCTGCATTGTTACCGCCTTGGCTTCTCACTACAATATCAGCAGTGCTAGTTAGCAAATCAGCGATCTTACCCTTTCCCTCATCACCCCATTGGGTGCCAAGTACTACAACATTGTTAGGCATGTTATTTTTCTCGGTGGTATTAAGAAAACAAAAAGTTTTACTTAACTATTTAATAGTTAATGTAAACCCTATTGATTTGCGCAACGCAAACACTTTAATTCTAGCCTAGTTTAGCCTATTTGTCAGGCTCTTTAAGTAAGGTAGAACTAGTATTAACACTTTAAGCTGACATAAGGAAAAGTCTGTATCCTCAAACTATCAGGCCCTTCCTTATGTCAGCTATATGCACAAAAAAAGCGCTTTGTTTTTTTCTCCAAACAAAACGCTTTATTTATTGTATGCTGATAGCTAAAATTTTTCAAAGCTCCTTATAACAAATTGCACCTAAAATTTACAAAAAGCTAATAGTTTAGCCAAAGCTTGATTAGGCGCACTAAAATTAACAGCCCATGTCTTTTAATAAAGCACTGTTGTTAATAAAAAAGCCGTATCTTAACGATACGGCCTTTTTGTTTAATAAAAGCTAGCTTTTACTTATATTTGGCATTGCTAGGGTCAGTAAAGTAGCGGAAGAACTCGCTATCTGGCTTAAGCACTAAGACATCATTACCCTTAGACATGGACTTTTTGTAAGCGTCCATAGAGCGTAAGAAATCAAAGAGCTCAGCATTTTGACCATAGGCATCAGCATAAATACGGGTAGCCTCAGCATCACCCTCACCCATGAGGCGACGTGCTTCACGCTCAGCAGTTGCAATCTTAACTGCTACCTCACGATCGGCTTGAGCCTTAATAGTCTCAGCCTCACGACGGCCTTGAGAGCGGTGTAATTTAGCTACTGCATCACGCTCAGCTCTCATACGCTGATAAATGGAGTTGGAAACCTCAGGTGGTAAGTTAATTTGCTTGATACGCACATCAACGATTTGAATACCAAGTTCATTAGAGCCCTTACCTAAGTCACGCAAAGCATTTTGCATAACTTGATCACGCTTAGAGCTACTAATAATATTTTCATCATCATTAGCAGTGTCGCTAAGCTTGTCTGAGTCTACCTTTAAAGTATCGTCATTAGTAACTTGGGTAGCTAAGGTTTTACCTAAGTCCTTTTTATCAGTGACGCTGTCAAAGGAGCTATCCATTTCACCATAGCTACCAGTCTTTTCTTGACCAGACACAATCTCGTGAATGGTTAAACGACCAATCTGACTACGTAAGGAGTTATTAATACGACGGCGTAATAACTCTTCTGCCTGCATGATGTTGCCACCTGCAGTGGTCAAATAGAAAGTTGATGGATCGCTAATACGCCACTTTACATATGAATCGATAATTAAGTCCTTCTTTTCAGCAGTAACGAAACGATCGGCACGAGCTGATAAAGTTTGGATACGAGCATCTAAGACACGTACTTTATCGATAAATGGAATTTTAAAGTGTAAGCCAGGAGTAGATACGGCTAACTCAGAATCAGAATTACGTAATACCTTACCGAAACGAGTTACGATACCAACATTACCCTCAGAGATTACAAATACTGAGTTAAAGGCTAAAAATCCAGCGATTAATAAGCCAGTAAGCGCTAAGTTAAATGAAGAACTACGCATTATTATCTACCTCCTTGGGAATAGCTATAACCTACTTGACGATCTGCATTGCGTCGACCTGTTGTGGTAGTGTTAGAACTATTTTGTGAGTTAGATGAATAATATGGATTGCTAGAGCTTGAAGTGCTTGGTGCGCTATAAGCTGGTACTTGTGTAGGAGTGCTGGCCTTAGCATTAGCATTAGATGCAGGAGCAGCACTACCTTGAGGCATAGGCAAGTATAAAACAGGATTAGATCCCTCTGGAGTATCTAAAATAATCTTAGAGGAATTTCCTAATACATCTTGCATGGTCTCAAGATAAATACGAGTACGAGTAATCTCAGGGGCAGCAGCATACTCAGGTAGAATTTGCTCAAATCGAGCTACCTCACCTTGGGCATCTAAGACCACACGAGAGCGATAAGCCTCTGCTTGTTGGCGAATACGCTGTACTTGACCTTCTGCACGAGGTAAAACCTCATTAGCATAGGCCTCAGCCTCACGCTTAAAGCGTTGTTCGTCCTCTTGGGCAGCAATAGCATCATCAAATGCTTCTTTAACCTCATCAGGGGCACGAGCAGGCAAGAAGTTAACATCCACAATGCTTAGACCCATTTTGTATGGCTCAATAATGGAAATTAACAACTCACGTGTATCTTGACGTACACGCTCACGACCTGAGGTTAAGATATCATCCATTAAGGTATGACCTACTACATAGCGTAAAGCACTATCAGTAGCTTCCATTAAGGAATTATCTGGGCTGGTCACAGAGTATAAGTATTGGAAAGGATCGCTAATACGATATTGCACGTCCATTTCAACAATTACTACGTTCTCATCCTCAGTAAGCATAGCGCCTGAGGACTGAATAGAACGAACCTGCTCAATATCCACAGTAGTAACTTGGTCAATACCAGGAATTTTCCATTGTAAACCAGGATCTACTACCTCATAGAACTTACCAAAGCGTAATACTACACCACGCTCAGCTTCTTTTACGGTATAAAAGCCATTAAAAATGGCAATACCAAGCATAACAGCCACTACTGCTGTTAATACGCCCTTAACACCATTTTTAGGCTTGAAATTACCGCCCATGCCACCCATGCCGCCTTTTTTATTGGACAAAATCTTTTCAGCTTTCTTAAAGAATTGGCCAACATCGTTCTCGTTGTTACGACGAGGACGGGTCCACGGATTGTCATTTTGGTTTTCGCCACCCAAAGGCTCGCGATCTTGATTTTGTGGGCGAGAATCCTTTGAACCATCAGGACCCTGACTTGGAGGATTCCATCCCATATTTGAATTGTTTTCTAACATGCAACACTCACTGCCCTAACTAAAGCTAACACCAAAACCTAAGCTTTGATTTAACCTAAATAGGAACGAAACGCCGTAATAAAAAAAACTTGTATTGCGCTCTATTGGAAAGCTAATCGTTAATTTTAAACGCTAATCACTTAAATTAGACTTAGCAGACTAATTTTTGCATGAAAAATTAGTATTTTCAGCAAAACAATGGGCTTATTCTACTTAAATAAAACCTGCTTATCCTATTACTAGCATCACAATCTTGTTTTAAGTGACAAAAATTTTAAACTTTGCTCTTTTTTAGCTAGCACTCACTAGCTGATATTGGGCCTAATATCAGCTAAGGCTCAAGCCCAAGCCCAGGCCATGGCCAGGGCCATGGCCATGGCCCTGGCCTTGCCAGGGCACGGGTCTTGAGCTTGAGGCCTTGGGCTAGTCTATATCATCAAAGTCAAAGCTTTCCTCTTGAACCCAAGGAAGGGTGCCTTGATGATTAATTAAACAAGCACTTAAGCGACCTGAGGAGAGCTTTTCAATACGAGCGGCATCTGATGGCTTGAGCTTAACTGATACCAATTCATGCCCCTGCTCATCATAGCCTTTAACCTCTAAAGCTTTAAGCTCATATAAAGCTGCTCTTAACTTACCATCTTGGTGACCTAACTTAAGCTCAAATTCACATTGATCTAAAGTTAGTAACTCACTAACAGCAGCTAAGAGATCATCTAGGCCTAAGCCATTTTTAGCTGAGACATTAACTCTAATAGGCTTATTAGTCTCGTCTCGGACAATACCAATAGCAACATCGTCCTTCAAATCTGACTTGTTAAATACCAATAAAGTTGGCACTTGATCAGCTTTAATTTGCTCCAATACTGCATTTACCGCCTCAATATTGTCTTCAATACGAGGATCAGCAATATCAATAATATGTAAGAGCAAATCTGATTGAATAGTCTCTTCTAAAGTAGCTCTAAAGGCAGCTACTAATTCATGAGGCAAATGGCGAATAAAACCTACAGTATCAGCAAATACTACTTTACCTACTGTTGGTAACACCATATTACGCAAGGTTGGATCCAAAGTAGCAAAGAGCTGATCAGCTGCATAGACTTTAGAGCTAGTAAGACGATTGAATAAAGTTGACTTACCAGCATTGGTGTAGCCTACAAAAGAAACTACAGGTACAGCATTCTTTTTACGCTCTTGTCGGTTTTGCTCACGGCGACGGGCTACAACCTCCAAGTCCTCTTTAATCGCACTAATACGCTCACGTAAAGCACGACGATCAAGCTCAATCTGAGTTTCACCAGGACCACCTCTAAGGCCAAAACCACCTTTTTGACGCTCCAAGTGAGTCCAACCACGAACTAAGCGGGCCTGCTCATAACGCAATTGCGCTAACTCAACTTGTAACTTACCCTCATAAGTACGAGCACGCATAGCAAAGATAACCAAAATAAGAGCAACTCTATCCATCACTCTTACTCCAATCTCTTTTTCTAAATTACGCTCTTGAGCTGGAGTTAAAGGACTATTAAAAATTACTACCTTAGCATCATGTGCTTTAACTGCATCTGCTACCTCAGTAACTTTTCCTGATCCAATATAAGTACGAGGCTCAATGCCATCTCTACGACAGACTATAGCATCACAAATATTAGATCCTGCCGATTCGGCGAGGCGATGGAGTTCTTCTAAATCTTCTTGGTTTTTGGCTTGTGGTAACTCCACATGCACTAAAATAGTTGGGCCTAAAGGCTCAAACTCCTTTTCTGCCATAAATTATTTTTTCCTATAAAAGAATGATTAATGCTTCCCAGCATCATTTTTTGTTTTTGTTACTTACTTGATTCAACAAATAACGTAACAATGATTGGCACTCACCAGAAAATAGATCGGCAAGGGCCGCCATATCAAAACGCTCTTGCGCTGCTAAAATAATTTTCTTTAAAAATACACCATTTTGTTTAAAACTTGCATCGCCAAAAACTAATATTTCTTCAAGTGATAACAAGAAAAACTTAATTCTATCAAAGCTCCATAAGGGAGCCATAGTAGTAGCCATGACCGCTATTTCTTGACAGTCTACAATCAGCTCTTGCAAAGAGTTAACTAAATTAACAGGAGTAATTTCCTTTCTTTTATTAAAAAGGGCTTGCTCCTCTGACATTAAAGCAAGTTCAATATCTGCTATATATTTAGCTAATATAACCCTATCTTGAATAGCATTTTCTTGTTCATTCAATTGTAAAGACGAAACAATAAAGGTCTCTTGCTTTAAAAGTTGGGCCTGATTTTTCTTAGTGAAAGTATCTGACATATAGGTCCACCATTACTAAATAATAAAGCTCTGACCAAGTGCCTTAACTAAAATTATAGCAACTAAACTTGCTTAAATACGGTAAATGACTGTTCTTGAGCAATAAGATCTAACATCTTTTGTGTTTTGTTACTATCCTCAATAGCCAAACAATGACGTACTATCTTATCGCTATGATTATTTTCCTTAAGTCCACCTCTAAGCCAAGTCATTTGATGCTTGGCTAAGCGGGCTGTGGCAATAACACTAAGTTCAATCATTTGCTCATAACTAACTTCACCACGTAAATACATGGCAACTTGTCTATAACCTACTGCACGCATAGCAGGCATATCATCAGTGAGGTCTTTTCTATCTAAGAGCTTTTGTACCTCATCTACTAAACCTTGCTCTAGCATCTTTTCAAAGCGCTCTTTAATCATGACGCGCAAAGCACTACGATCATTATCCTGAGGTAGCAAAACAATTTCGAAAAGATTGAACGGGCATTGGTCTTTATTATCACCAAAGAATGAACTCATAGCCTTACCTGTCATAAAGTAAACCTCTAAGGCACGTGCTACTCGTTGCTTATCATTAGGCGCTAACTTTTCATATTGAACAGGGTCAATATCTTTTAACAAAGAGTGTACATACGGCCACCCCTTGTCATCAGCTATCTTTTGAACCTTGGCTCTGACCTCTGCTGTAGAACTAGGTAGTGGTGATAACCCCTCTACTAAAGCCTTATAGTACATCATAGTACCGCCGCAAATAATAGGTAAGGCTCCACGCTGTTTAATCTCATTAATCAGCCTGATAGTGTCTTCTCTAAAATTAGCCGCACTGTAGCTTTGTGCAGGATCGCAAATATCAATCAAATGGTGAGGACAAACACTAAGTTCCTCTTTACTAGGCTTAGCGCTACCAATGTCCATGCCTTTGTAGATTAAAGCAGAGTCTAGAGAAATAATCTCACAATTATAATTACGAGCCAACTCTAAAGACAGGGCGCTTTTACCCGATGCTGTTGGGCCTAAAATCACTACAGCGTCAAACATGGAATATCCTCTTAATATTCTTGAGCCAAAAGATAGTGCCGTACATTATAAAAATCTCATAGTTTAGCGCAAGAATTAGCTTCTTAGTAAACTGACGGCCAAAGATAGCAAATTAAGCTCTTTTGCATGATGATACTTTATTAAGCTCGTAATAACACTGGCTTTATTGAGCTTAGCAATTAATTGCACACCATCTAAAGAGGTATTTACTGACATGCTTTTAGAGCGTGAGAGCAAACTTGCTAACTGCTCAGGAGCTTTGCCCTCTTCATTAATGGCCTCACAAGCAAGACAAATCAAGCTTAAAGCCTCAAGCGCAATCTTAGCTAAATTACTTTTTACAATAATATGAGGAATAGCACTCAGCTCCACACAAGAGCGTGAACCTTGAGACTTAAGGACAAAGCCACAACGCTTAGCTGCTGCTATCACTTCTTTTTGCTTACAGGCTTTTACTAAATTAACATCACATTTAAGAGCAAAAGGCAGCTCTAAATGATAACTATCAACCTGCTTTTGTAAAACTTCATTAAGGTAATTACGCTTAAGTATTTCATAATTAAGTTCACTGCCCCTAATCATAAAATAGCGCTGATCAACACTAATTAAAAGAACATCAGCAGTTACCAAGGATAAAAACTCACATTTGATATCCTCAACTATAAATGAGCTCTCAACTTCCCCTACCTCAACTTTAGGCCCAGCCATAGGCATAGTCACAGGCACAGCTATTTCTTTTAGGCCATGCTCGGCCCAAGGGCTAGTACCCGTTACTAAACTAGCGCCCGCCCCCATCAGCGCTATGTTGTTAGCAGCCCTGGTATCCCCAGGAGCGCCCTCCTCCTCTGCCCTTTGTAGCCTACTAGAGATAGGCTCATGCTCTAGCTCTGTGCCCAGGCTAAGCCCCATGCCAGGGGCTGTGCCCAGGCCCAGGCCCGAGCCAGGGCCTGGGGTCTGCGCAAGGCTAGGGCCTTGAGCTTCGCTTAAATCATCGCTACTAACATGACCAGCACTATTAGAGGGCTCATCATGGTTTATATGAGTGGCAGATAGATTGGTTTGATGGCGCAGGCTCTCTTGTCTTAGTAAGACCTTATCTAAGGATAAGGGCTCTTGGCGTTGCTTAGATAAAGCAAAATCAACCACACTATGAGAGGATACTAGCTTTTTAGCACTATCACAGCGCTCTTGCTCTTGAGACTCACTAGGCAAGGAGGCTAAGTCTACTAGCTTGCCATAGCCATGCCCTGCTAACTTATTAGTCTGATACTTAGTAGCTTGTAAATATTGAGCAATACTATTAGTAAAGTCCTTTCTATAGTCTAAACCAAGTCTTTGACTACCATAGTGTCCCTGAGCAAAAGCCATAGCTGTATTTACAGGGCTTGTTTGCACAGCATTAAAAGCATAATGACCAAGAGCAGTGGTATTTACGTCCTCTGCCTTAAGCTCTGAATCTTGCTCAACCTCCAGCTCTAAATCTTGCTCCTGCTCAGGAGCAAGCTCAGGCTCTAGCTCTAAATCTATCTCCTGCGCTTTAGTAAAAGCACCTGAGCCCTGGTCCTGGCTAAGGGCTTGGCCAGAGGCTTGGCCTTGGCCAGGGGCCTGACCCTGGCCAGTGGCCTGGCCCTGGCCCAAGCTGGTGCTTGGGGCTGGCTCGGGAGCTGGGTCTGAGAGCTTGGTGTAATCAATATCCAGTGTGCCTGAGGCTATATTGGATTTATTAACATGTTGAAGCTCCATCACAGCCTTAATATTGGCCACAATGCAGTCATGAATTAAATTAGGATTATGGAATCTCACCTCATCTTTGCGAGGATGAACATTAACATCCACACTATAAGGATCGCACTCCATAAAGAGCACGCCTCTAATAGCTGGCTTAAAATCCAAATCTTGCTGAACTGCGTTTAAATAAGCCTCTCTTAAAGCATGATTAATGGTTTTATCTGAAATACAGCGACCATTTAAAAAAGTCAGTAGCTTATCGGGACTGCTTTTACTAAAGGATTGAGGCTTAAGTAAGATGCCATGAATACTTAAAATGCTGCTTCCTAAAGGATCATTAATCTTACTTGGATCGCAATCATGATTAAGGTAAAAAGGCTGATACTCAGTACTAATATGAGCTTGGTAGGCTTTAATAAAATTAGGATCAGTATTGTCTAAAGCCCAACTAGCCCCTTTAAACTCACTACCTAATAATTTATTAATACGATCTGGTAGCGCACTTTTATTTTGAGCTGGTACCTGAAATACCACTTTACCATCGCTAATAAACTTAAATTCGATAGCAAAATTAACTAAAGCTAAGCGTACTAATAGCTCTTTAATATGACTAAATTCAGTTTTGTCTGATTTTAAAAAGCGACGGCGAGCTGGGGTATTAAAAAACAGCTCTTTAACCTCTATGGTAGTACCTACGCAATGAGCGGCAGGAACAATCACAGGATGCTGCTCAGCACCAGATACACAAACTTGATAGCCATGCTCTTGATCTTTGGTGTTAGAGGTTAAGCTTAATTGCGATACTGATGCTATTGAGGCTAAAGCTTCACCTCTAAAGCCTAAGGTAATAATAGCCTCTAAGTCCTCTAAGGAGGCAATTTTAGAGGTAGCGTGAGGAGCTAGCGCTAAAGGTAAGTCATCTTTTACTATACCGTGGCCATTATCAGTAACCTTGATAAGCTGCTTACCAGCATTTTTAATTTCCACAATAATGGAGCTTGCTTTAGCATCTACAGCATTTTCCACCAACTCTTTAACAACAGATGCAGGACGCTCTACTACCTCGCCAGCTGCAATTTGATTTGCTAGTTGTACAGATAAACGTTTAATAGACATAAAGCTCTCCTTGTGAGGCCCATATGTTAAAACTCTCAAGAGCAAAGCTTTGCTTTGCCTAAGCTTTACTTTGCTTAAGTTCATCTTAGCTTAGCTAAGATGGATTTAGCCTCGCACCGCCCATGACAAGTCATGCTTGTCCTGGACGGGGCTTGGTGGGCTCTCTGGCTATAAAGCAACAAGGCCCAGTGAGTTGCTGAGCCTTGGAGGTAATTATCTTAGTATTAGCAATTACTATTGAATCACTAACTTTTGACCAATACGGATATTGTCACTAGTAAGCCTGTTATGCTGCTTAATGGACGAAACAGTCTTTTTATATTTTTGAGCAATAACCGATAAGGACTCGCCTTTTTGCACTTCGTGAATTACTACCTTGGCTGCACCTGTACGAATAGCACTTTCATAGCGGCTCTTTATATGCTGAATAGTATATTTTTCGTAATAGGCGACAATGCCTTGATAGATAGAATAAGCAATCTGCTTTTGATAATTAGGCTGATTTAACTGAATTTCTTCATAAGGATTGGACAAAAAGCCTGTTTCAATCAATAAAGAAGGAATATCAGGTGACTTTAGTACCGCCAAGGAGGCATGAATAGGCTCTTTTTTATGTAATTTAGTAAATTTGCCTAATTTATTTAAAATCTCTTGGCCCATGTTATAACCCTCAGAGCGGGTATTATCAGAGCTCATCGATAAGATAGTAGCTGCTAAATAAGGGTTTTGTTTATCTGTAGAGGATAAGACCTCTGATACACCAGAGAGTAACTGGCCCTTATCGCCTTTTAACACCTTGCTATTTTCTCTTTGAGCACGATTATTAGACAGTACCCACACCGAAGCGCCACGAGCAGAGCTTCCAGAGGCTACTGAGTCAGCATGAATGGAAATTAAAATATCAGCCTTATGGGAGCGGGCGATTTCAGAGCGCTTATCTAAATCCACAAACACATCTTTAGAGCGAATTAAGGTGCCCTTAAAGCGAGGATTAGAGTTTACATATTTAGCTAATTGAGTAGCCACAGCTAAAGTAACATTTTTCTCTTTTACGCCACGCTTACCAATAGCACCAGGATCCTTACCGCCATGGCCAGCATCAATAGCAATCACATAAGGATTAGCTGTTGGGAGTGCCACAGGATTTAAAGGAGGCGGTGGAGCTTGAGTATCTAACACTTCCTCTTCTACTTGGGCAGGACGCTTAGCTGTTGTTTGGTTATTTTTATTCTTATTAGCTAAAGCAGCTTGAGCCTCTTTTTGCGCATTAATTTGCTCAATACGCTCCTGATAGGTTTGAACCTGCTCAGGAGTCATAGTTCTAATACCATCTGATCCCACAGAGGACAAAGAATTTAAGAGCGCATTTTCCGCTGCATCAGCATCATCAATGGTAATTACATTAACAGGAGGCAAACCTGCACCTTGACCTGTTCCTACCAATTTAGAGGCATCTTTTTGACTTAAAACTTTTACCTCTTCATTAGAGCTTGGATTACGATCAGAGGCCGTATGAGGAAAATCCACTACTAAGCGATAGTTTTGGCCATTCATAGGCTCTAAAACAAAAATATTAGGGGTGCCAGCTCCTGCTAAAGAAAAGATGTAACGCACATCATTGCCACTTAAATTTTTAGAAAAGCCCTTAATTACCGAGCGTTTTTCAATGCTAAGAGCATTAGGTGCACTTTTATAGTTAGTTACATCATTAATGCGGATAATAAAGCTATCACCCTTATCTGCATAAGCAGTGGAGTATTTTGGCTTATAGTCTAAATCTAATACTACACGAGATTTATCAGCATTAGAGAAGGCTCGTATTCTCAAGATGTTATCAGCTTGAGCCGTAGACATAAAACCAAGGAGCACTAGCAGCCCCATTACCATGGGCATTAAGCGCACAAGAGCTGATACCATGAACCAACCTTACCAAATTAATATACTAGCATTGATTATGTGTCGTACTAGTAAGAAAACCAAAACCATGTAATGTATTACCCTAACAGGTTTGCTACATCAGTGAAAATAAGTAATAAAAATTTTGGAAAAGATAGCTAGTTAAAACCACAATAAAGCTATCATGAGAATATTAGATGAGCTATAGTTGCCACAACTTTTGATTGATCCAAGCCCAAATATTACAGAAAACTTAACTGATTATATATTTTTAATTTTAAGAGATTTTCTCAAATTTTGACAAATAAGATAGTTTGCCTTACCTAAATTGAGCAAACTATCTTAATCTTACTAGACTTAGCTAAACTAAAGCGTCTAGCTCCTCTTTAGTAAAAATCTGTGAGCTGATTGTAACCAGGCGACCTTCACTTTGATGGCAAATAGTTATTTTTAAATCAGGCTCTGGCAACAGACCAAAACCACGATCTGGCCATTCAATTAAACAAATAGCCGTTTTCGCAAAATAATCTCTAATGCCCATAAACTCAAGCTCCTCAGGATCAAGGAGGCGATACAAGTCAAAATGAAATACTTCAAGATTATGGTTTGGCACTTGATAGCTTTCTACTAAAGTATAGGTAGGAGATTTAACTGTGCCCACATAACCTAATGAGTGCAAGAGACCACGACTTAAAGTTGTTTTACCTGCACCCAAGTCACCTTCTAAATTGACACTTAGAGCTCGTTGTTCAACTTTATTTAAAGCAGTAAGTAAAAAGTTTGCTAACTTAGCTCCCAAGTTAATGGTTGCCTCTTCATCAGCTAAAGTAAATGTTACTTGATTATGCATATTGTCCTTATAAACATCGAATAACTAATGATTATTATAAGCTTATGAAGTTTAAATCGGAATTTCGCTACCATTATGGTCTATAAAAGTAAGCAGGTTTGGTACCTACCATTGCTTGCCATTGGCGCTGCCAAGGCAATCTAGCCTTGTCTAGGATGGGCATGGCAGGGCATGGCAGGCTCTTACCATGCTTGCCAAGCCAAGCCCTGATGGGCTTGGATGGGCACGAAGAGGCTCGGTTTAACTCATCACTTTGCTTTGTGCAAGCATGTAGGAGGCACGCTCAGCTAGTGATACTACCTTTTCATAATGACAATCAGCTAATCCTGGACGCTTATTTACTAAATAGCGAATATAAGGCAATAAATCGCAGGCTAAAGTACCAATAACGCCACAATTTTCACCAGATAAACTTCCTGAACGACCATGAACACAAGCGCCAGCACTGGCAGCTTGCATTAAAGTTAGGCCTTGAGCTTTTAAAGAGCCAATGACACCAGTTAAGATATCACCCATGCCGCCTGATGAAAGTGCAGGAGAGCCCTCTTTAACTACATTGATTCTCTTACCATCGCAAATTAAAGTACCAGCTCCCTTTAATAACACCACACCGCCACAACGTTTTTGTAACTCGTAAACAGCTTTATAACGATCTTCATTAATCTGGCTAATGCTACAACCAAGTAAGCGAGCTGCCTCGCCTGGGTGAGGAGTTAAAATGGTATGTTTAGAGAAGCAAAGATCTCTTTTAGACATAATAGTTAGAGCATCAGCATCAACCACTGTAGGCTTATCAGCATTGAGCGCCATATCTAAGAGCTGTTCTGAATGCTCATTAAGTCCCAATCCAGGGCCAATAGCAATTACATCAGTCCAATCTATAGCAGCTTGTACCTCGTCTAAATTATTAAAATCTACGGTCATAAGCTCAGGACGAGAGGCGTTTAGTGAGGCAACATTAGCTTTATCGGTAGCCACCTTAATTAAACCAGCGCCCGCTCTTAAAGCGCCATGGCCACAAATATTAATAGCGCCACCATAACCTAAGGAACCACCGATTAATAATAATTTACCAGCATCACCCTTATTAGATGACAAAGCACGCACTGGCAAGTCAGAAATAATTTCCTCATAAGTGATTAAATAAGTTTTTAAATAGGAGCAGCCATCAATCTCTGAGGAGAGATGCTTTCCATGATAGGAATTAACATCGACCCCTAACTTATTAACTTCAATTTCACCTACGAAATCAACCGCATCAGAGGTTAGCAAGCCTGACTTTAAGCCCATCATACAAATAGTCTTATCGGCTACCACGCTATTGTCATAAACATAACCAGTATCAGCATTAACACCTGATGGGACATCAATAGAGATTTTATAAGCCTTAGTGCTGTTAATAAAATCAATCCACTGACCAAAAGGCTCACGAGGAGCGCTATCTAAACCTGTACCTAATAAGGCATCAATAACAATATCAGGATTGTTACCATTTTGAGCTTCGGTGACTAGATCTGGCAGTTCGTGCTCAACTTTGCCCCCTAACTTTAAAAAGAAAGAATAAGCAGCAAAGGCCTCAGACTCTTTACGTGGGGTTCCAATAGCAAAGAGGCGATAAGGAATATGGTATTTAAGCAAATAGGCCGCAACAATATAACCATCACCACCATTGTTGCCTTTACCTACTAGCACATACACCATTTTTGGTTTGGAGTTGACCTTACGCATTTCTTCAAATACGCAACGGCCTGCCTTTTCCATAAGATCATAGCAATGACCATTATTGGCCGCAGCATGCTCCTGCTCCATAATACGGATCTCTTGTGAGGTAAAAATGTGATGCGGTAGAGAAGACATAAACCAACTCCAAAAATTACGATCTAGCTTGATAAGCTAAGATTCTATCCTAAAGCACTTAGATCTATCTGTGCTCTAGCAAACAAAAATAAAGGCCTAAGGGGGTAATACTATTGCAAGGATCTAGCCTAAAAGTAGATCTACTAGCTTTTTTGGTGCAACTTTATAAATTTTAACTTGTTTTTCATAACTATGATTGGCAGCTAATGCCTATGCTATGGTAGTTTTGTGATTTAGAGCACGATTGCCCTTAAGAGCAACCTTAAATTTAATATTCGCCATATATAATTAGTAGTTAGAGCTAGATTGCTAGTGCAAGCTAGTGTCTTTTAAATTAACTGGTAGTTAAGGTTAAACAAAGTTTTACAAGCTACCAATAATAGTGTTAAAAAGTTTGCTTGAGAGACTAAATTATGGAACTTTTAGGTGTTGATATTGGTGGCAGTGGCATCAAGGGAGCAATTGTAGATACAAATACAGGCAAACTCCTAACTGATCGTGTTCGTATTAAAACTCCTCAACCATCTACTCCTCAAGCTGTAGCCAAGACTATTAAAGAATTAATCACTATCATTGGCTATAATGGCCCTATTGCTTGTGGCTTCCCAGCCCGTGTTATTAATGGCGAAGTATTAACTGCTGCCAATATTGATAAGAGCTGGGTAAATGTTCATGTTGAACAATTGTTACAAAAAGAGCTCGGCACTGATGTTTTTGTCGCTAATGATGCTGATGTAGCTGGTCTTGCCGAAATGTGTTTTGGCGCTGGTCGCAATGAACAAGGTAAAGTGTTAATTGTTACCATTGGCACTGGCTTAGGCACAGCTATGTTCTTTAAGGGCGAACTACTTCCTAACTTTGAAATGGGCCATATTATCCTCAATGGCGATGATGCTGAGCGTTATTGCTCTGATGCTGCTCGTGAAAAGTTAGATCTCAAGTGGAAGGAGTTTGGTAAGAGATTTAATGAATACTTAAATCGTATTGAATTCTTAGTACAGCCAGATCTCTTTATTTTAGGTGGTGGCGCTTCTAAGAAATTTGAAAAGTTCTCTGATCAAATTAAGATAGAACAAGCACGTGTTATCCCAGCTGAAACCCTCAACTTAGCTGGTATTATTGGCGCTGCTTTATACTGTGAGCGTCGTCTTAAAGAAAAGAAAGCTTAGTTAATTTAGTTTTCCAGTCTATTAAAAATCAGGCTGTTAGCATGAAATGTTAACAGCCTTAATGTTCTTAAACAGGCTCAATATTACTAATTTGCAATACTAAGCGCTCATTAGCAAAGAAACGATCTATACCCAAGGTATAAACTACTTTGACCTTGATATTAGGTATCATGGTGCGCTCTTTAGCGTTAGCTCTAAACTTAATACCCTCCACCACAGTATTGTCCTTAGTACGTAATAACACCTTAAGATGTCTATTTTTAATAATGGTGACCTGATCTACTAAAAATTCACCATCAAAAATAGGTTCCTCAAAGTCCTTACCCCAAGGGCCAAAATACTCTAAGTCACGGGCAAAATCTAAGCATAAATAGGCATCTGGCAATTGACACTCACTAACAATGGCCTCTTCTTCCTCGGCCTTATGATAAGCGTGAGCACATCCTTGACTAAATAAGGTCTTAAAGCGATCTAAATCTCGATATTTAATCGTAGCACCTGCTGCAACAGCATGTCCGCCACAGGCTACAAAGATCTTAGGCTCTTTACTCTTGATATATTCAAAGACCTTCATCAGATCAATGCCATTAACAGAGCGGGCAGAGCCAACTAAAGGTATATCACCCTCATCTAAGTACTCAACATCTTGCTCGCTTTCTACCTGATCAGCATTAACCATACTTGGCCCTGATGCGGCAGAAACAAGCTTAGCACTGCTAACTACAGTAATGCCTTTTTTGATCTTTTTCTTATTGGCACTAGCTTGAGATTGCTCATTGGTGCTGCCAATAATAGCACTATCACCACCATCCTCTAAAAAATCAAACTCATCGTTTGTTTCCTGAGTAAGTGCACTATCCTTCTCAATAGCGCCCGCACTGGCAATGGCACCAGCGCTTGCGCCTGCACCAGCACTGGTGCTGGCGCTAGCGCTAGTAGCGCCCAGCTCACCACTATCCTTGGAACTAATAGATAAGGCTGGGTCTTTTGACACAGCTTGCTCTTGGGAAGTGGCAGGATCTTGGGAGTTAGGCTGGTCTTGGGAGCTGACTTGATTTACTGATTGGTCAGCTTGACTGTCCAAAGTAGCCTTGTAACCATGTTCATCTACGAGCTCTGGAGGGGTTAGGGAACCATTGTTGTCAATTACCCCCATAAGATTAATATTGCTATCATCAATATTATTATTATCAGAGCTAAAGATAATACATGGTTTGTTATAGCGCTCCTTCATACGGTTAGCAACTAAGCCAGAGACACCCTTTAAGAAGCTTTCATCATATAAAACAATACCAGCATCATCATTATTATGGCCACTATTGGTAAGAACCTGGTCAAATTGATTGTACGCATCAGCTATATCCTCCTCATCAGAGAATACTAAGGCCTCATTAGAGTTAATTTTATTGGCTTCTTTTGAGGCTGTTTCTAAAGCTTGTAAATCTACCTGGGCCTGGCTACTTTGGGCTAATTGTTGCTCAGATTGTAATCTTTCTTCTTTATAAAGCTCAAAAGCTCGAGCTAACATGATCTTTTCATGATCGGCACGACGCTTATTACATAAGTCCAACTGGCGAGCAAAAAGCATAGCCAAATTGTAATCGTCATTGGTCAAATTTAAGATTGCAGGGTTTTGTGCAATCTTAATTCTGGTAGCGGCATTAAAACGAGGGCAAAGCTCATGGGAAATGTTCTTTACTCTAATCTTGGTAGGATCAATCTTAAGGTAGCTGAGTAAAGCCTGAATGCCAGGAATGGTTCTTCCTTTACTAATACGCTTAAGACCTGCCTTAATTAAGCGCCTATTATTGGTATCAAAGGACATCACATCACCAATAGTTCCTAGAGTTACTAAATCTAGAAATTGGCCCATGCTAGGTGAATCTTTAATACATTGATAATAACCACGTTCAATTAAGCGAGAACGGGTAGCTGACATGACATAAAACAATACAGCTGCGCCGCAAAGATTTTTTGACTGAAAAGTATCGCCCTTACGCTTAGGGTCAACTACAGCGTCAGCATTAGGCAAGCGATCTTGCACTTCATGGTGATCAGTAATTACTACACTAATACCATTGAGCTTAGCAAAATCTACCGCATCAAAGGCGGTAATGCCATTATCTACAGTAACAATGAGATCAACTTTAGAAGCAATAGCACGCTCAACAATTTTAATGTTAAGGCCATAGCCGTCAGCATAACGAGATGGCACATAATAAGTAATCAAATGCTCATCTAAGCCAAAAGCTTTTAAGCATCTGACACCCAGAGCAGTTCCAGTCATGCCATCGATATCATAATCGCCAGCAATAAGAACCCTTTTCTTATTAATAATAGCATCTGCAATAATACTGCTAGCTTTTCCTATATCTAACAAACGATCAGGAGGAAAAATGCTTTTTAGGCTGACCTCTAAATCATCATTATTCTTAACTCCTCGACGAGCCAAGATTTGACGCAAAATAGGATCGGCCACTAGTGCGTTTAAGTGGGAGTCATCTACATTAGAGCGTCTAATGATTTTCATGGCTGTCCTCTTGAGAATATTATGGTGATTACATATAAATCATTAATTTAACCTAAAGAATATCTTTAGCTTATAAGAATGAAAAAAGTAATTAACTTTGCTTACAGTTCTTGCTTTAAGCGCCCTAAAAACTCTAGAGCTCCTGCAATATTTAAATGAGTATGAGCATAAGTAATATACTTAAGCTCCAACGGTAAATAGCAGTTAAACTTCTCCCAATCAAGGTTCTTGACCTTTTTTAGAAGCTCTTGAGGCTCAATGTCGCCTGCCATTAAGATATTGTTTACTGCTGTTTTAAGGTTATCTAAACTAGCATACTCCAGCTCAATATGAGAGCCAGAACGATTAGCCCCAATGGACTGCTTATTTAATAGCAACACCAAAGTATCTAAAATGCGATCACCCTTCCAAGGGAAAAGCGCCACTCCAGAGGGGCCATTAACCATCACTTGCTCATCAAGATGATAGTTAAAGAAATACTTTCTGCCTTGCTCAAAATTAGCCATAGCTTGTTTATCTAAGCAAGGTGGTACCTCACCTGATAGGTAAATACGATACATTTCTTCACGAATAGCATCATGCACTAAACCACCTACACCAGATAAAGGCAAGCCACTAGTTTTAGTTTGAGATGGCTTAACGCCAATTACTCGTTTTTGCTCATTAAAATAAACTACTTTCCATGCTTTACCTGCAAATAAGAAAGTCTCATCTTCTTGCAAAGAGCTAAGCAGAGGGATACGACCAATGGTTTTACCATCATGGTCAATTCTATAATCACGATTATTATTAAAAGCAGCAAAGAACTCGTAATTGGAAACTAAGCGCTCGCCCTCAAGGCCCAAGGTTAAAGTGCCATCTTGCATTTGGATAATCAAGTCTGACATACCTAATGATCTTAGTAACTGGGCATACATGCTAGGAGTAGTCATGCTAAATGGGCCAGTTTTACATAAAAGCTCATAAAGGTTTTTAGCCGAGGCACTACCATAAGAGGCAATAACCGATAGAGTTTGCTGAATTAAAGTAGAAAAAGCATACTCTTGAGCTAATGGCGGCTCGTACCAACGTTTTAGCAGTAAATTAATGGTCGCTGCACTTAATACTGTGTCCTCACAAAGCATGGAGGATAAACGGTTAATGGATGCATCATACTCTGGAATAAATAAGCGTAATACCGCCCGACCATCACGACGACCAGATCTACCTAAGCGCTGACGTAATGAGGCTACTGTAGTCGGTGGAGCAAATTGAGCAATAGACTGCACATCTGAAATATCAATACCCAGCTCTAAAGTAGAAGTACAAATAGCTGTAGTAGGCAGACGACCATCTTGTAGTCTATGCTCTAAAGTTTCACGCAATTCCTTTGATAAAGAACCATGATGAGGGAAAAATTCCTCTGGCACCATGTTTTTATGGCAAAGCTCTCTTAAGTTATTAGCTAGCTGCTCAGTATCAGATCTAGAGTTAGTAAATACTAAATTATTCTTACCTCTTAATAAACGATAGATATCTTGAGCCACCTTCACAATAGCTTCGCTATGCATAATAGGAGCAATAATACGAGGCTCTTCATCCATAGTTTTAGGGATGTTATAGCCTAGTATTTTTACCGCTAAAGCAGTAGTAGTTTGCGCAGAAGAGGTAACAATCTGGCAATTAATCTTAGCGTTATTAGCACGCAAATAAGAAGCAACAGAGCCAATATCATTAGAAAAGGTTGCGGAAATTGCAATGCGAACTGGACTCTTAACAATAAGATTCTCAATTCTATGCAATTGAGACTGCAACTGATAACCACGCTCTTTACCCATTAAAGCGTGGAACTCATCAATGACAATGTAGCTTAAATCCTTAAAAGCCTCCTGAAAGATAGCCTTTTGATTAATTAACAAAGACTCTAAAGACTCAGGAGTAATGAGGACAATACCAGAAGGGTTTTTCAGTAAATTAGCTTTTTTATTAACAGCTACATCACCATGCCATGGAGTAATCTTAACGCCAACTACTTCGGCCATATCCATAAGGCGACGAGCTTGATCATTAATCAGAGCTTTAAGCGGACTAATATATAAAACTGATACACCTTTTAATTGATGTTCATTACGCTTGATATAGCTTAGAACAGGCAAAAAGGCAGCCTCAGTTTTACCTGCTGCTGTTGATGCGGAGATAATAACGTCGTCTTTATGCTCTAAAATTGGCTTAATAGCCGCTTTTTGGATAGGGTGTAAATCACGCCATCCTTGACGACCAATCCAACGACAAATCAAAGGATCTAAGAGCTTTAGATAATCCTCTGCCATATCAACAGCCTCTTATTAGCAAACAACAATACCCATCACTAATAGCAGAGTTTTACCTCTGCTATTTAAGGACTAAAGCTTAAATTATATTAGGCTAAAGTTGGAAGGTTACTAATTCATCATCATCCTGATTGGATAGCGATGATAAGCTAGTATTTTGATCCTTAGTATCATTTGGCAAGGTAACCAAAGTAGGATCAACCTCATTATCAAGCTTAATATTACTGATAAGTGACTGCCACTTAATTTCAGGGTTTTGCTCTAATACTGATAATAAGTCCACAAAGGCTTTAATAGTGTTACGAGGAGTTCTAAAGTAAGCCTCACCAATGTTTTGCGAGCAATGACGTAAGAAGGCAGTTAGAGCCTCATCTGGAAGTAAATACTTACTCTCATCACCGTTAGCAAATACCTTTCTAATATTGCACAAGAGTACAAATAGTTCCTCAGGTGAGAGGTTGGCCAACTTTAATACAGGGCCATGATAATCAACTACATTAGCTATCTGAGCAAAGGTGTTTTCTGCCAAACGTGAGCGTAAGGCCTCATAACTGTATAAGCCCTTACGGGTGTCGCATAAGAAGTCAGTAGTACCACCTAGCATAAAGCCAATATTCTCAGCACTACCTTGTAAGCAGTCATTTAAGATACGTAAGATCTGCTCATAATTGGCGCTACGTGAGCGAGCTGATGGTAACTTATAAAGGTTAACCATTTCATCTAAGTTAACCAATAAGCCCTTATAACCAGCATGGCAGACAAAACGTGACATGAGCTTTAAATGATCATAAATAGAGCTATCAGTTACAATGCCACGTACGCCTAGCTCTTGGCGAGCCTCAACTCTAGTGGCGTATTCACCACGTAAATAACGAATAGCAGCTTGCTTTAAGTCTTCATTACCAGTTTCATAGCCTTGGTAATACTTAGCAATTACTTCGGCAAAGTCAAAGCCATCAACTAGCTCTGATAAAGAATAGAGCTTCTTCTTAATGACATTTTCAACGCTCTCGCCGCTTTCTTGAGCTGCTGCAATTTGAGTAGTAATAAACTTTTCTACTACTGAAACAATGGCATTACCCTCTGGATGAGCACGGGTAGCCATATTACGCATTAACTCTTGATATAAAGAGCGAGCTTGACCACTTGAGGCCTGTAAACGACGATCTGGAGCTAAATCGGCATTAACTACTACCATGCCCTTTTCTAAGGCTAAATAGCGTACCAACTGTAAAAAGAAGCTTTTACCAGCACCAAAGTCACCTACTACCACTTTAAAAGTACTACCGCCAGAGCAAACACGCTCTAGCTCTTCAATCATAGCTTTTACTTCATTAACACGTCCTACCTGAATATGCTCCAAACCTACTCTCGGAGTAACACCAGCTCGCAATGATTGAATAATTGCTGCACGTTCACGAGGTCTAATTTTGGCCATTCTCAGCTCTCCTAAAGACTGTTAACCAAGTTCACCATGATGAAATATCGATGAAACTTTTTGCTAAACCTATGGTTCTTATAAATACCCAAAAGCACTTTGATAAATTATATAAAGGATCTTTTAGGTTGTTTGCGCACTCATTAAAGATAATGTTAATACACTATGCTTTAGTAAAAGTAATGTAGCCCCTATAGCAAAATGCTTAGGGGGTCTAACATTATAGCCTATTTTTTTAGGTATATTTTTTTCAATGCCCTTTAAGAACCTAGGGATAAAGGTACTTGTAAGCTCACTTTGCTAGGTTTCTCACATATTTGACCATTAATTACAAAGAGACCTTTAAGAAAATAGTTCCTATGGAAGCTAACTCACTGGCATTTAAAGGCTCCCCATTAGGGGCAAATTTGCTGACATAACCAATCTTTTCGCTCAAAGTACTACTTTCATATAATGCTTTTAAGTGATTTGGCATATTATCAAGCTCCTCACTATTACAAGGAAAGACTTTGACATATTTGTCAGATAAAGCACTATCCTCAAGACGATAGTTAGCATTATAAAGACATAGCAAACCATCTTGTTTTACCAAGCTATCAATAATAGTTAACAGCTTGTTAAAGTCCTCAAAAGGATAAACCTCACTACTGTTGGCAATACCTACGGTCTCAGGATGACGGCATAAAACAGTCATGGCACAAACAATATCAAATTGCTCACTTAACTCCAGCTGACTAGAGTGCATTAAGCGCCAATAGGCTGAGCTCCCTAAATAAGATACTTTGGTATATCCTTGAGGCTCTTGGGGAGCCAAGGTTTTAAGATTGCTTTGCAACTGTTTGGCAGCAGCTAATACATCATAATTAACATCAACACCAGTAATAAGCTGATCTTCAAACAAGCAGGTTAAATCACAAAGCTCCTGACCTCTTGAACAGCCAAAGCTTAATATTTTTAAACTATTACGCTTGCTTGATAAATATTGTAAAAACTGCCATTGCAATTGATAGCGCTGACTATTGGTATAGTTTGATAGCTGAGCTACCTTATTAAGCGCACTATCTTGCTCAGCTTTACTCTCTATAAATTCAGCTAATTTACTTATCAACACACTACTGTGATGCTTAAGTTCATTTAAGCTCTCATCCATAGGGCTAACAGGATCTATTAGCTCTAGCTCTTTACTTAAACTAGAGGATAACACCTTAGTTAAAGACAAGCTGGGAATTAATCCTTGCTCTAACAAAGCATGGTTATTTTGTGCACCATAATGCCCAACGGCAGGACAATAATTCATTAAGCCCTGTTCTTTAAGCTTAGGATAAAACATTGATGCTTGAGGCAACAACAAATCCAAGAAATCTAATTTGCTAGCATCAAAAATAGCAAAATCCTCATAACTTACCTCCAAAGACTGATCAATATCATTACTAAGAGGCAAACAAGCAATACCATGAGCTAAAGCTACTCTTAAGGCATAGCAGTTATCGGAAATTACTAAATCTGCATTGAGCTTAGCAAAATCACTATAGTCCACACAGATAAAAGCTTGTTGCAGTAAGCTGGAATATTCTTTTAAGCTCTCGTTTAGATCATGGTCATAGAAAGAACCATCTAAAGACTCAGGAAAAGGCGGCAAATTATCTTGCTCTTTAAATAGCTCAACCTTAATTAAATTGGCAACTACCTCATTTAAATAAGCAACAGCACTATTACCAAGCTGGTAAGACAAAGCACTACCACTGATACTAGATTTAGCTAAGAGCTCGGATGGTAACTTTTTAAAGCTATTGATATAAGAGTAAAAGCTCTTATCTAACACTAAGATTAAATTAGCCTGCGGAAATAAATCATGCACTTGTTTTAATAACTTAGCCCCATAAGGAGACATACCAAAAACAAGATGGTGATTAAATAAAGCTGAGTTTAATACAATATTGTGCGGATGGAAGTTCTTATGCTCAGTTAACACCTTAAGGCTATTTATTAAGCTTTGCTCTGTTTTTATAGGCTCAAATAAAGAATAAGCATTCAAAGTTTCATGAAAATTAGGCTCAGCTAAATTAAGCTGATGATAAAACTTAAGATACTGCTCTTTATTGGCGTACTGCTCTTGGTAATTACTAATAGTAACCAACTTAGCTAAAGGCAGTACTTGCTGGAAAAAATAATTGAAAGCACGATATTGATAATTATAAGGCTCTAATTGATAGGCCTCCCAAGTTGTCTTGCTTGTCTGTAGGTTAAAGATAAAAAAGTCTGGGCCCTTAGGATCACTTAATAAATTAAGTACTGATTCATTTAAGCGTAAATTAGCCTCTAGATTGTCATGTAAAAAGAAGAAAATCACATCAAAGTGCTCTTTTACATAAGCACAATCAAAGTTAGCCTCATTGTCTATTGAGTAAAACTCACAATTGCTAAACACTTCATCTTGCAAGTTAATGTGCTGACTTAAATCGGCAGGCAAACTTAGTAAAGTGTTGAATTTAGAACTTAAGATGAAGTCTGTAATAGAGTTAATATTAGTATGATGTTTAAAACCATGACTAAGGCGCTCATCAGTAACACTAAGTGCGGCTAAACTATCGCTATTAAGCACGAGAATGCGAACTTTCAATTACTTCCTTTCCTTTAGACTGCAGTTAATAATCAGCGTAGATAGCAAACAAAACATATAAACATGAGATGGCAGGCGGCTATCTATCTTATGTTAACTAAGCTTTAACAAATCTAGTGGGTAAACAGTTAAGAGGGCCTCTTGTGGCTACTACTTATCTTTACTGGACTTAGGTTTTATAGCTTAGCAACAAAAAAGCGAGACAACAAAGAGCTATCTCGCTTTTTCAAGGAATTAATTATTATTAGGGCTATTTTCTAGTAGCTACAATTAAAACCCAGCCCTCTTTTACCTTGGTATACTCAATATCAAAGTCTTTAGAGTAAGCATCAATAACCTCTTGAGCTTGTGACTCTAAAATACCAGATAAAGCTAACTTACCTTGGCTCTGACACAAAGCAGCAATATTTGGCTCTAATTGAGCTAATGGGCCAGCTAAGATATTAGCTACTACAATAGAGCATTGTGGTATCTGCTTACTTGCACCATCAAATAACTCAAGCTTGTCCTCAACTTGATTACGCTGAGCGTTATCCTTACTGGCAATTAATGCCTGAGGATCAATATCTACACCATAAGCCTTTTTAGCCCCTAACTTTAAAGCACTAATAGCTAAAATGCCTGAGCCGCAACCATAATCAAGTACTTCCTTTTCGGATAAATTCTCTAAAGAATCAAGGAAGCCTAAACATAAGAAAGTAGTAGGATGGGTACCAGTACCAAAAGCTAAACCAGGGTCTAAAATCACATTGATACCATCTTGGGTCTCACACCAAGAAGGAGTGATCCATAAATTCTTACCGCACTTAATAGGCTTGAAATTATCCATCCAAGCTCTTACCCAATCTTGATCCTCTAAATCATGAGCAACAATAGGGAAGTTATCGCCATAAAGGTGCTGTAAATAGGACACTACAGGGGCAGTATCAGTGCCTTTTTCAAATAAACCTATTACCTTGGTATTAGGCCATATGCGCTGCTCTCCAGGCAAAGGCTCTAAAATAGGATCATCTTTAGCGTCCTGATAAGTAACAGAAACGGCGTCCAAGAAAAACAGAATATCTGAGATTTCCTCGGCTTTATCACCATTGGCTATCAAAGTTACCTGCTTCCATGCCTGATTGTCGTTCATGACCACCTCTGAATTTAAAAATACCTAAAAATAATTTAATCTTTGTTTTGAGCTTTCTTGGCATAAGGCATTGGCTCAATATTAAATGGGGTACTTAAAGCTACTTCTTTTTCACTTACAGTAAAGCTATTTTCAATGAATTTACTTAATCTTTGATGAAGAAAATGGCTTTGATCTCCAACATCACATAAATAAAGATTATTAACATTGTCCACTAGCAATTTTTTAATGCCTAAGGTGTTAAGAGCTGTAAATGACACTTGATCATTATTAATTACTTGAATATAAATCCAGCTGCCATCTTCCTCAACATCAACAATATTACTAATACCACCTAAGGCGCGTAGGAAAGCCAATAAAGTTAACTCTGGGGAACTATTAGCATTGATAGTATAGCCTCTATTAATAGAGCGAATCTTTCTTTTCTTATCAAGCAGGTTCTCTCTACTTAATACCATAGACAATTCAATGATAATACAAGGAACAATAACAGCAAAAGCAGCAAGCATTCCAAAGTTATGATTTCCCTCAGTGAAAAACTCTCTAGTGCTATTAAAGTTAACATCAGGTAAATAGAGGTTTTCTACTGAGGTAATAGCTGGGATATGCAAATAATAAGACAGTAAAAAACAAGACATGCTAGTAATGAGCAGTGCACCAAAGGCTCCTGGATAAAATATCACTAACAGCAATAAGATCAGTGATACACATGCTCCTATAGAGCTGGTAAGAATACACACTACTACTAACAAAGTTAAAAAGAGATTAATGTGCTTCTTGGTAAATAAAGAGCGAAAGAAAATGGTAGCAGGTAGAGCAAAAATGTTACATACAATAATAGTATTAACAAAAGCTGTTACCATGTTGTTTTTATAATTGAAAGTAATTAAATGTCCTACCAAATCATGCAAACCAACAGATTGCAGCATCAAGTACATAGGAACATAAATAACACTTAGAAGCCCCTCTCCAAATTTATCTTCTAAGGTATATAAGATAAAAATATTAAACTGCTTAACAATTACTGATAAAGCTAACAGCGTCACAACAGGCAATAAGACTACGAAGAATAAAGTTAAAAATAAACGTCTTGATTGACCTGCAAATCTATCTTGCTCAAAAGATGAGTATGGCAGCATGGCAAGTAAGGTAGATACGGCTGACAACACACAAATAATAGGACTGTTAATCACACTTATATTGCTCGACAAAGTCAGCAATAGTGATAACACATAAACTATAGTAACAGTGGTTAGCTGAAATAGACGATCAAAAGTAGGAACTACTAAAGCTACGGCAATAGCAAAGAGACCAGGAAAGAAGATACGTGCAGCTAATAGCAATACATCTCTTTGATTAAGAGCTAACTCAGGAGTATTAATGGGATTAAGAGCCCAAGTACAAATAGCTAACAACATAAGCGGTAGTAAAATCAAAATACTACGCTGTTTGTAATTGTATGGTTGAAAAATGCCCACTATGCTGATCCCTAATCATTAGGTGTTTAAGATATCTAATAAGCCCTAATGTCCTACTGACACGTGCTCTACGATTATACCAGTCTAAAAAGTAGGATGCACAAATGCAACAAGGCCCCTTGAGTTTTTCTCAAGGGGCCTTGTCTTAGAAAAA
>Briea_p1__coassemble_605_pt1 | contig 40769 bp, 24 predicted proteins | sample Briea_p1__metabat2_low_PE_001 | metagenome-assembled genome bin Briea_p1 | reverse complement strand
TAATTTTTTTGGTGTTGCCCAACCTTTAAAACGGGCAACTCTTAATTAAAAACGGCCTTTCATTACGAATCTTTAGCTCTTGCTACATAAGTGTTTAATAGCTTATAAGTCCTGACTATAAAACTACACTATTTTATCCTTCTGTATTATATTTTATAAACAACGTTAATTATTTGTTTTTATCTGACGCATCAAATTGTCGGTCTATATGTAATGCGCCATATCTTGTCAAACATAATGCCTAACAAGATATAACGTAAAAGTACCATAGACTCGGCACAGATACGCCCAGAGCGAGGGGCTTGGTAAACACCCCAAGGTGGTTGAGAACTCAATCTCTCTGTGTCGTAATTGTCTCTGCTCAACTAAAACCGAAGTTTCAAGCTCCATCCTGAAAATGAGCTAGGCTCATTTTAGGATGGAGTAGTTGAACAGTAAGTCATGTAGCAAGTAAAGTTATCGTAATAGGGTAGTTACACATTTTACAATAAATAATTAAAAGTCTCCCCTATGTCTGTTTTAAAGATTGTAAGATGGAAGTGACACGGACAGATGAAAGGTAGACCGTAAGAGCTTTGAAAGGTGGGATGAGGGTTTTTTTATAAAAAATTACAAAAAACTGTGCTAAGGATTGTATTTTTTGTAAATTACTGTGCGCATCAGGCATAATTTAAGCTATTATCTATATACCGCAATCGTTTGCGGGAGTTGCTATAGATAATTACTGAGCTTTATTAAGATAGAAAAATATAGCGTTTATCTTATAGATAGTTTAGGAATAATTATCGTCTATAAATTTTTTTCGTAAAAACAATTACACTGTGCACACCAAAAAACAAAGCACAGTTTTTTGCTATTTAAAAATGGCTTCTCGTTGCATGTCCATGCTTTATTAAGGTTAATTAAGTGCAATGATAATGCTCAGTACGTAAGCCTATTTTAAAAGAACTTGTTGTAATTTAAACAGTCAGTGGCGCAATTAAATAAACGGTTGCGTATCAGTCCTTTTGGCTATTGTAATTGTTTATCTTATGACAAATTAATTAGACCTTATTTGCAATAACCAACCGTAATGGGACACATAGGTTAGTGTCGAGGATTTTTTTGTCATGACTGTAACCTTAAAAGACTTATCAAAAGCTATTGGTGTATCTGTTGGCACAGTATCTCGTGCCCTAAATGATAAGAGCGAAGTAAGTGCCGAAACAGCTAGGCGCGTTCGTCAATTAGCTCAAGATCTAGGCTATGTTCCTAATCGAGCAGGTCGTGCTTTATCAGCACAAAAGAATCTTAATACTATTGGTGTATTGTTACCTTCAATTAATGGCCCTTTCTTTGATGATATCAAGCAGGGCATTAAAGAAGCTGAGGCTGAATTTAAAGATCTTGGTATTGAAGTAGTGCTTCATGAGGTTGAAGGCTGGGATGTACAAGAGCATTTACAGCATATTCAGGCTTTAAAAGATCAAGGTTGTAAGTCTTTAGCTTTATGTACTGTAGATGATGAGCGTATTCGTGAGCGCATTAATGAGCTTGAGCAAGAGAACATTCCTACCTTATTAATTAACAATAAGGTTCAGGATTGTAAAAATATCTGCTTTGTTGGCCCTGACTATCACCGCTCAGGAGAAATAGCTGCTGCCTTATTGCACAAGTCTCGCTTTGACCAAGAGCTTAATATACTAGTAGTGGTAGGCCTTAAGAGCCATCATGGCCATGCTGCTCGTGTTCAGGGTTTTATTGACGAATTAGAAAGAAGAAAGAGTAAGTATAAGATTGTTGATGTAGTTGAGGGTGAAGATAATGACATTACTACTCAACAAGTTACTATGGAAGCCTTAAGAAATCACTCTGAGGTAAATTGCATTTATATGGCATCAGGCTCAGGTGTTAGTGGCTTAGGTGCTGCTATTATTGCAGAGTCTTTAGGTAGGTTCTTTGTCATTGCTTGTGATGAAATCTATACTACCCGTGAGTTGGTTAAGTCCGATATTATCGACTTTGTTATTTGCCAAGAGCCTAGTGTTCAAGGCTATCAAGCAATTAAGCTCTTGCACGATTATTTGTCCAAGACAAGAACAGGCTCCATCAATGATTTTATCGTAGGTAATATCATCAAGCTTAAAAACCATTTTGAGTAATTAAAGAAAAAACACTCAAGTGCTCAACATTAAGCAGCCTTGAGTGTTTTTTATTTACAAGCCGTAAAAAAGTAGAGCTTAACAAAAGCTCTACTTTATCGTGTTACTTATTTGAGGATGATTAGAGGTTAACTAGTGTTCTTGGCCTTTTTGACCATAATAAGCATTAGCACCATGCTTACGTAAGTAATGCTTATTTAAGAGGGTTTGTTGCATTGGCTTGAGATAACCTTGCTTGAGTACAAAAGTGTGGAAAGCCATATAAGCAATTTCTTCTAGTACTACAGCATTGTAAACAGCGTTAGCTGGGCTCTTACCCCAAGCAAAAGGGCCATGAGAGTGAACTAATACTGCTGGTACATCTTTGAAGTTAATATTGCGATCCTTAAAGGTCTCAATAATTACTTTGCCAGTCTCAGCTTCATATTGGCCATTGATTTCATCGTCAGACATTAAGCGGGTGCAAGGAATAGCACCATAGAAATAATCAGCACCAGTGGTACCTAAAGCTGGAATGTCTAAACCAGCTTGTGCCCAAGAAGTAGCATTGCGTGAGTGAGTGTGAACAATACCATTAATATCTTCACTAGCACGATAAAGCTCTAAGTGGGTATCAGTATCTGTAGATGGATTTAAATCACCCTCGACCTTTTTACCAGTCTTAAGATCTACGACCACCATATCAGAGGCTTTCATAGTCTCATAATCAACGCCTGATGGCTTGATTACAACTAAGCCTTTTTCACGGTCAATACCAGAAACATTACCCCAAGTAAAAGTAACTAAACCATGCTTAGGTAAATCTAGATTAGCTTTAAAAACCTGCTCTTTTAACTCTTCAAGCATAACAACCTCAAGAAAACAAAAAAACGCAAACTACCTGATGACAAGTGCAGTGTTAATCACGGTAGCTCTTGTTTGCCTATGGGTGCTTATACGCAATTTCCCTAAAAGAGCTGACCTTTAAAATTTGAATTATTAAACTGCATATTTTGATTATAAGCCTAAGCGATAAAAAATACCGTAACCGTTTGCGATTTTTGCGTAATATTCCGATTTACTTCACAATTTTGCCCCTAAAAACTCCCCTTACTCTCATGAAATACGTGCACAAAGCACCATGCCATTTCCCAAAGGGAAGGGCAATTAGGCCTCTGCCTAATAGAGCTTATAAGGTACATGACCACAGCTATAGTAGTAGCCTAGGTAGCAATACATTTAGCAAAGCTTAAATCGTGATGGCTGTTAATAAGTAGTAGTGCTACAGACTAAAGGTAAGAGGGATTTGGCTAAGGTATGGTTTAGCTGCTCTAACAGCAAAAGTGCTGTGAGTATGGTGGGCTTTTATGGTAGGGCTGGAGGTGTAGCCCAAGCTAACAGATAGCTTGGGCGGAATATTTATAGGCGGTGACGGCCTTGGGTGCGGCTTTCGTGGCCTGAGACAATGTTGTCGTTGATAAAGTTGTTTTGATTATCAATGGTAAAGGCACCACCTTCGTTTCTAAAGGTGCCAGTATTAATCATGACTGCCATTTGCTCAGTATGAACTTGGGCAGCTTTTTTAACAGCAAAGACACCATCATTAAGAATACGTGCACTACCAGTAAAGGTGGCTGCTCCTGACAACTCAAAGGTATGATTGTTGAGTAATTGAGCATTGTCACGAATGATGAGCGAGGAGCCTTTTTGCTGTTTAAAAGAAGCTAAATTTTCAAACACGCTATTGCGAGCTAAAGTAACAATACCTTTAGGAGCAAACATACGTCTACTCTCAAAGCGAGCATAATCAATAAAGCTCAATTGGCTTTGAGCGTTTAAATTAGTTTTTCCTGCATTGATAAATTTGCTTTTATCAAGGAATTGTAAGCGTGAGCCATCTAATAAATCTATAGTACCTGAGTTGTTCAATTCGCCTTTATTGCGTACTTCCCAAATAGCAGTATTTAAAGCTATCTGACCACTATTACGAAACTTAGTAAGATCACTAAAAATAATTTGGCTATTAGGCTCAATCAAAATTTTGCCTAAATTTTTAATTTCAGTGGTGCCACGGGTATTAAATTGACTGCCCTGACTCATATACAGTAAACCAGTACAGTTAAAGCTACTATTATGATCAATATTAATAGCGCTGCGCTCTTTTAAATCAAGCTCACCTCTTATTTCAAATTGGCCACCATTACTAACAGTAATACTATTGCCTGAGGTTAATGAAACCTTGCGGCCTGCCTTAATAAAGAGTTTACCTTGAACGGTAAGGTTGCCATTAATGACATTACCGCCTTGAAGCTCGTAACACTGTTGCGGGCGAATATATAAAGGCACCTGCTCATGAGTCATTATAGGCAAGCATACTATTGAGTTTGCCATGGCGCTCTCGTGCTGCTTGTTAGGCTCTGGTGCGGGCGCTGCTAGAGCTTGAGTTTGTTCGCTCTGCTCCGTAGCAGCAGAGGCAGCAGCGGCAGCAGTTGTTGCATCTGTAGCAGTAGCAGTAGCGCTAGTTTCAGCCTGGGCAAGCTGAGCAAAAGAAGATGCATAACTAAGTGAGAATAGGGAGCTAAGTAAGATAGTAGTGCCTAAGAAGAGGCATAACTTGTTAATCACAACAAAACATCCTTACAACCATGAAATGTGGGCATAAGTTTACCATTTTTGTTTACCGCTCGTTGCTTTAATCTTTAAGCAGTACTTGGTGATAGCGAAAATGTAATAACAATGCAAAAAATTGTTGCAATTATGCAAATAAGCAAACTTAAATTAAATTTGCCATTATTTTGGCTTTGTCAAATACGCAAAAAAGACCATAAGTAGGCAATTTTTTGTAACATTTGTATCATTAAAAAATTTTTTATAAGGCCTTAAAATGCATATAAATGGCTAAGCAATCAGATTTTGTAAGAAAAAGTGTTACCGATAACAGGTAAAAAATCTTTAAAAAAAATTTTATAAAAAGCTTGATCCAAGTCTCAAATTTGGTATCATATACCCATCGAAACGAACAGAGCAAAGTGGTCGTTTTGAAACTAACTAAACTCATAGTTTAACTCCTTTTCATAGACAATCCTCCTATTTAAAAAAAGGTCAAGCGCGAAACTTGGCCTTTTTTATTGCCTTTTGCATGGTGTGTATAAATAATATACGTGCATAACCAGGGACTAAAATTGTAGTGCCATTAAACTATGGTTTTTAAGCCATGAATGCAAAATATAGTGCAACACTTATGTGCTGATTCATGGTTAATCTCTAATATATGGATGGCTAAAAGATTGAGCTTAATTGAAGCTAGTATGACTGTGCGCTGTGCCTTGTTTTGCGCTTTTGCTAATGCACCATATTAACCTTAAGAAGCTAAAGCTCTAAGACAAGCTTTTATGAAACTAATAACACTATATTGCTATTATTTGCACTCTTTTTAAGATAGGAATACAGCGCAGGGTGTTAATAAGTTTTTTAGCATTTATACACTATATTAACCTTAATAGTTTTCATTCTTTACAATTTTGCAAAATGAGCCAGCGCTTTATCTTTGCTTTTGCTAATATCTAACTATTGTTTAAAACAATGTTTTAGTTGTGTTTGTGTTTTTTTGCAAGTCTGGATTTGCGGAGTTTTTTATGACTACTTTAACAGGTCAAGCTTTAGTTGGTGATATTGGTGGTACCAATGCCCGTTTAGCTATTTGTAATTTAGCAGATGGTTCTTTATCTGATCCTATTATTTACTCTGCTTTGGAGAATGATTCTTTAGAGTCTGTTATTCAGAAGTTTAGACAAGAGACTAAGGCTCAGTTTAATGCTGCTTGTATCGCAATTGCTTGCCCTGTAAATCAAGACTATATCAAGATGACTAACAATCCTTGGGAGTTTTCTAAAAGAGAGCTTAAGGAAAATCTCGGCTTAGAAACTTTGTTAGTTATTAATGACTTTACTGCCATGTGTATGTCAGTTACCTGTATTGATAAAAAGTCTATGGTTAAGATTGGTGAGGGCGAACCAGTAGCTGATGCTCCTATTGCTGTATATGGTGCTGGTACTGGTTTAGGTGTAGCTCACTTAATTAAGAGTGGTGATCGCTGGATCCCTCTTTCTGGCGAGGGTGGTCACGTTGATTTAGCTCCTGCCAATATGTCAGAGGATATGATTTTAATTGCCTTACGTGCTCGTATTGGCCACGTTTCAGCTGAGCGTGTGTTATCAGGCCCTGGTTTATTAAACCTCTATGAGGCCATTGCTATGCGTAATGAGCGTTTAAGAACTGGTCTTACTCCTGCTGATATTACCGCTTCTGCTTTAAGTGCTAACCCAGATCCTGATTGTTTAGAGGCTTTAAGCACCTTCTGCCGCTTAATGGGTCGTTTTGGTGGTAACTTAGCTCTTACCTTAGGTACCTTTGGTGGTGTGTATGTAGCTGGTGGTGTAGTACCAAGATTCTTAGAGTTCTTCAAAGAATCTAAGTTCCGTGAGGCTTTTGAGGATAAGGGCCGCTTTAAGAGCTACTTATCTAATATTCCAACTTACGTTATTACTGAGCCAAAGGCAGGCTTAATGGGTGCTGCTGCTACCTTACGTCAAGAGTTAGGTGCAGTGCTATAAGTTGCAAGCTATAAGCTATAAGCTTTAGTAAACTTTGATTTAAAAAAATGCTCAATCTTAAGCTTTAGGTTGAGCATTTTTTTTGTAATTAAGTAAAAATTTTCGTATAGATAAGCATGATTCTAAGTTTGTACATATATTGCTTAGCTATAATACTTGTGATTCAGGAAATCTTGGATCTTAGTATGTTCTTCGTTGATGCGGTGAAAGTGGCTAGAATTTTTACTAAAAATTGAGGCTATTTTTGCCGTTAAAAACAATATGAAATTGCTTCTTATTAGGAGATAACCATGAGCAGCATTACTGGTACCAGCGCAAACTTTGGTTTTGAGGCTTTAAGCGTAGCCATGACTAAGCGTGCCACCGAACAGCAGGGCAAAGCAGCTTTACAGTTACTTGAGAGCACTGCTCAGTCAGTTGAGCAAATCAACGCTTCTGCTCCAAAGGCCTCTGGCAGCGTTGGCTCTTCTGTTGACGTTTACGCATAAAAATGTGTTAAAATTCTAGTAACACCTATCTTTCAAATTAGTGCATTGTCGTGGCAGTTATGTGCGTTTTATCCTATAAAAACAGGATAGCTCGACAATGACACTATAGGTGTTACTGCATTGTCGTGCAATTGTGTTTATTTCACTATTATCTCGCACAATAATGCTGACATTGTCGAATTTTGAAAGATAGGTGCTAGTAACAATATAATGTCAAACCTTGTTTTATTCGCATGTTCGAAAAAACAAGGTTTTTTTTTATGGAAAAAACATTAAAGCTCTCTGTGGGTGGAATTTAGTTAATTCTAAATAGCTTAACGTCGACCCAGATTACAGTATCTCTAGAGTTGCGCTATCAAGCGCTAAGTAAGATCTGAGATTATTTTGCTATGGGGCCAATATTTCTAGAGGGTATTAGTAGTGGCAGTTAAAAATAACTTTCAATTGGTAGCACCTTTTAAGGCAGCAGGAGATCAAATACAAGCTATTGATAAGCTAGTCAATGGCGTGATTGCAGGTGATAAAGCTCAGACCTTATTAGGCGTAACTGGCTCTGGTAAGACCTTTACTATGGCTAATGTCATTGCTGCTTTAAATCGTCCTACTATGATTTTGTCCCATAATAAGACTTTGGCTGCTCAGCTTTATGGTGAGATGAAAGAGTTCTTTCCTCATAATGCTGTTGAGTATTTTGTTTCTTATTATGATTATTATCAGCCTGAGGCCTATGTAGCAGCTACTGATACCTTTATTGAAAAAGATGCCAAGGTCAATGATCACATTGACCAAATGCGCCTTAGTGCTACCAAAGCCCTCATGGAGCGCCGAGATACCATTGTTGTTTGTTCTGTATCGGCTATTTATGGCTTGGGTGAGCCAGAAACTTATTTAAAGATGATGTTACACATCTCACGAGGAGAGCAAATTACTCAAAGGCAAATTATTGATCGCTTAGCGGCCTTGCAATATGTACGTAACGATATAGAGTTTGCTCGTTCTACATTTAGAGTAAGAGGCGATGTGATTGACATTTTCCCAGCTGAATCTGATGGCTATGCTATTAGGGTAGAGCTCTTTGATGATGAAATTGATCGTATTAGCAAGTTTGATCCTTTAACAGGCGCTATTGAGTGTCAGTTACCACGCTTTACTGTCTTTCCTAAAACCCACTATGTAACACCAAGGGATATCTTGCTTAATGCTGTAGAGCAAATCAAAGTAGACCTCAAAGACCGTTGTGATTATTTCTTAGCTCATAACAAATTACTTGAAGAGCAAAGAATTAGAGAGCGCACTCAATATGATATTGAGATGATTAATGAAGTGGGTTATTGCTCAGGAATTGAGAACTATTCACGCTATTTAACAGGTCGTAAAAGTGGCGAAGCTCCACCATGTCTGTTTGATTACTTGCCTAAAGATGGCTTGTTAATCATCGATGAGTCACACGTTACCGTTCCTCAAATTGGAGCCATGTATAAAGGTGATCGATCCCGAAAGGACAATTTAATTCAATTTGGTTTCCGTCTGCCATCAGCTTATGACAACAGACCTTTAAAGTTTGAAGAATTTGCCCGTATGCAGCCGCAAACTATCTATGTTTCAGCAACGCCTGCTCAGTATGAGATTGATCTTTCCTCGCAGGTGGTAGAACAGTTAATTCGACCAACAGGCCTTTTAGACCCTATTATTGAGGTTCGTCCTGTAGCTACTCAAGTTGATGATGTTATGTCTGAGATTAGAGTGCGAGCTCAAAAAAATGAGCGTACTTTAGTCACAACTTTAACCAAGAAAATGGCCGAGGAACTAACCTCCTATTTAACCGAGCATGGTCTAAGAGTGCGTTATATGCACTCTGATATCGACGCTGTTGAGCGTATGGATATTATTAGAGACCTACGTTTAGGTGAGTTTGATGCTTTGATTGGTATTAACTTGTTACGTGAGGGCTTAGATATTCCTGAGGTGTCCTTAGTAGCGGTGTTAGATGCTGATAAAGAGGGCTTTTTACGCTCTAGTCGTTCGTTAATTCAGACTGTAGGTCGTGCAGCTCGTAATGTTGATGGCATGGCTATCTTCTATGCCGATAAAATTACTGACTCTATGGCTCAGACTATTAATGAAACAAAACGTCGCCGCCAAATTCAAGATGAGTACAACAAAGAGCATGGCATTGAGCCTAAGCAAATTAAAAAGAAAATTGTTGATGTTATGGAATTGGCTATTACCAATTCAGAGGTGTTTAAGGTACCTCTAGAAAAGAGAGCCATGCCATCTCAATCCCGTGCTCAATGGGAGCAACAAAATGGTATCGATAGCCTTAAAGGTACCAAGCGCTCTAATCAAAAAGCTAGTGACACTAACAAAGTATTTGATATTAAAGCCTTGTCCTTACTCAATGAAAAGGCCATTCGTGACCTATTAAAAGATCCAATCAGTGCCCGCTACTTGCCAACAGCCCAAGAATTAAGCAAAGAAATTGAGCTTATTCAAAAACAAATGTTGGAATTAGTGCACGATCTTAAATTTGAAGAGGCTGCCGTATTAAGAGATAGGATGAAAGCTTTAGAGCTAGTGCTCTTATTAAAGCCTGGTCGAGATCTTGAGAGTGAACTTACCAGTAGCTAACAGCCAGCTAGCTAGCTAGCCAGGTAGGTAGGTAGCCCGCCTGCCCGCCTGCCAGGTATGTAGGCAGGCAGGGCAAAGCTTGCACTCCATAAAATAGGCATGGAAGTGCTCAGCCCAGGAGAGAGCTTGTTGGCCCTGGGCCATGAGCCTTGGCTTGTGGCCAAGGCCCAAGGGCCAGCAAAGAGCCAAGGCTTTTTGCTGGCTCATAGCCAATTTAGTGCTGGGGAGGGCTTTATTTATTGAGCAGAGTATAAATTTCTTGAATCATGGAGTGTAAGTTCTCCACTACATCATTAAAGTCATCCTCTGAGAAGTCATCATTAACATCAATTTCTTTGAAAAAGTCGATAAACTTCATATAGTCTTTGAGATTGGCGTTTTTCTCTACATAGTCACTATCAACAATAGAACCTGCCACAGGATTACCCTCACAGCATAAGCCGAGCATAAAGCCATAGGCAATATCAGCAGCTGTTTGTAAGCGTACTGATTTTTGTGCCTGCTCTTTTTTAGTTGGAATAAAGAGTTCTACCTTTTGGTCTTTTAATTGACGCTCAAGCTCGATAAGCATAGTGGTAAAAAGAGCAATGCCGCTACCGCCAACAGCGTTACCGCCATTTAAAATTTCGCAAGTAAGGGTCAAAGCCTTATTGTCAGAAGCACCATGGCCACGACAAATGACACCTAAAATAAAACCTTGAGTAGTGGCAATGTTCTCCTCAAAGCCTGCGCCGTTAAAGCTATTACTAATTTTTTGATAGAGCTGATTATTTTTTAAGTCTTTCATATTTGGGTACTGTAGTGAAATTTGCTATTGCTGGAAATGATAGTGGGGTCTAGTAAAGTTTAAATCAAGGGGTAGCAATTAATAAAGGTAATTTAAGCTAAATCTTTTTGATTAAGAGCTGATATTTATCAGGCTTACGATAAGCATTGCCATGTATTTCATTATTGCGATATTCTCTAAGCTCGTCTAAATCTATGGTAGCTAAGTAAATTCCTTCACTCTCAGGGGCCTGTAAAATACAAGTATCACGGGATTCATTTTCATTCTTTTTATAGACCACACCATCAAATATAGTAGAGTGGCCATTACAGTCTGGCACATTGATGGGGTAATTGCATGTTGCTATGGCCAGCATGTTTTCAAAGGCACGTGCTCGTAGTTGGGAGATACGATTAATTTCCATAGGACAAGCATTGGGCACTAGGATTAACTCAGCTCCTTTGAGCATGAGAATGCGGGCGCTTTCAGGAAATTCACGATCATAGCAAATCATGGCTCCTACTTTGACTGTACCACAATCGGTATCAAGATCGCATACATAGAAGTCTTCACCTGACGATAAGTAGCGCTCAACATCAAAATCACAAGTATGCACCTTAGCATAGGTAAGTACTCGCCTGCCTTTTCTATCAAACAGTACCAAAGTGTTCTGTGGATATTGGCTATAAGAAATCTTTTCTAACAAGGTAAGGCCAATGGCCATATTAAGTTGTTTTGATAGCTCTTGGAAAGTTAGGACAAAATCGTCATTGAGGGTAATAGCTTCCTGTTTCCAATCGTCAAATTTACGATCGTATATATCATAGCCATTGCTATACATCTCAGGAAATAGGGCAATATCAGCTCCACCTAGTTTAGCAGCCAAACAAGCATTGATGCCTTTAGTTAGGTTTTCTTTTAAGCTTGAGCATGGCGAAATCTGTAGCAGGGCAATAGTTAGTTTACTCATAATAATTGAAAAAAATTTAAAAAAATGTGATATCAAAGGCTTGCAAATTTGTATAATAAAGCACTTTTGTTTAACCAAGAGAGCTCTTTAACATGCATCCAATGCTTAATATTGCAGAACGTGCCGCACGTGCTGCTGGTAAGGTCATTGCTCGTAACCTCGGTCAGGATAATTTTACTGTAGAGGAAAAGCGCAAAGACGACTTAGTAACTGATATTGATCGTGAGTGCGAAAATACTGTTACTTCTATTTTATTAAAGTCCTACCGTGACCACGCTGTTTTAGGCGAGGAAGGTGGTCTTCAAGGTAATAAAGATTCCGAGTACGTCTGGATTATCGATCCAATTGATGGCACCACCAACTTTGTTAAGGGTATTCCTCATTGTGCTGTGTCTATTGGCTTACAACACAAGGGTCGTATCATCTTGGGTGTAGTCTTTGATCCTATTAAGGACGAGATGTTCTTAGGTAGCGCAGGCGAGGGTGCTTATTTAAATAACCGTCGCATCCGTGTAGGCAATCATCAAAGCGTTGATGGTGCTGTAGTTTGTACTGCTTTCCCTGTACGTTATCGTGAGCGTATGGATGCTTATATGGAGTTATTCACTCGCTTAATTAACCAATGTGCAGATGTACGTCGCTCTGGTTGTGCTAGCTTAGATCTTTGCTATGCTGCTTGTGGCCGTTATGATGCTTACTTAGAGCAAGGCTTAAAGCCATGGGATTTTGCTGCTGGCTCTTTAATTTTACGTGAAGCTGGTGGTATTGCTACTGACTTTACTGGTGCTCCAAATTTCTCTAAGAGCGGCAATATCGTAGTTGGCAATGCTCATATTGTAAAGAACCTTTTAGCTAAGGTTTGTGATGCTCCAAATCTTCCAGGCATCTTACGCTAAGCAATAATAAGCTCATTGTTTAGGCTCAAGGCTTTAACCTCGTAGGTTAAAGCCTTTTGTGTTTTTAGGGCCCTTAAAAGCCTGTCCTGCCCTACATAAAGGCTTTTAGAGCTGATAATCCGTACAAGGCTCTCTAAGAGATATTTGGAAAGTTTTTTACTATTAGGCAAGGTACTTTTAAGAGTAATGCATAATAGATGTAAGTAGGGTCAGTAAAAAATAGCAAGTTAAATTTGGTATCAATTTTGCCTAGCTATAATTAATAGAAAATCGATTTTTACGTGCTGTACTAAAGGTATAGTGCAATTTTATGGATCATATATGAATAGTTTAGTGGTAAAAACTTTGGCAGCTACTTCTGTAGCTTTATTTTTAAATGGCTGTGGCATGGTTTCACAAGGAATCACATCTGATGATAGTTACCTTGATAAAGCTGAGAGTGCCATAGGCATCGACAAATCTCAGTTGACACTTGATAAGGACTCTGTAAAAGGTGGCATAGACGCTGTTAATTTCGATGTTTATGACAAGAAAGGTAATCGCTATAAGTGTTACTTTACTTCTGCTGTTGCTATTACATCAGATGCTCTTTGCACCAAGATTTCAAAGGATGGCACCGCTACACCTGCTAACAAAGGCAATTGCAATGCCCTCCTAAAAGCCGCAGGTAGATGCTAAAGCTTTGAGAGTTGGACACCACTTTGAGCTCTAAGTTAGCTCAAAAAAAATTGGCCATATATTCAGTATGGCCATTTTTTTTGCCTTTTTCCTTTAAGGCTGTAGATAGTAATAGGAACATTAACTTAGGGCCATAGCCCTGGCAGGGCAATGCATGGCAGCGCAGTGCAGCAAAGCGTTGGTAGCTTGGTGTTACAGTTTTGGCAAAGCGTTGGTAGCTTGGTGTTACAGTTTTGGCAGAGCGTTGGTAGGTTGTTGGTAGAGTGTTGGCAGTGGTTGGGCATGGGCTAGGGTTGGGCATGGGCTAGGGCTAGAACATGGCCAAAGCGTGGCCAAGGGATGGGCATGGGTAGAAAAAGCAAAGCCCCTAAACTTTTTTAAGTTTAAGGGCTTTGGGATAAGCCAGGGCTTATGGAGGAGCGCTGGCTTTAGAGTTTTTTAGCTTAAATTAGTTGTCAGATTTCTCTTTAAACTCTTGATAAGCTTGGTTTAATGACTTAGAGAAGTCATCTTCATCAGTTTTATGAGTGTTTTGAGCTAAAGATTGAGCAAAAGCTTCCATATCGTTGTCTAACTTATTTTGCACCTCTTGGTGGGCAGCAAAATCAAAGTCAGAAGCATCAATAGTGCTCTCTTGCTGTGCTTCTTCTACCTTTTTGTTTTTAGCAGGAGCACGCTTACGCTTAGGAGCTGGAGTTTCTACTTCCTCTTCTTGCTGGTTATCGTCCTCTTGAGGGTCAAGCAATTCCTGATCGGTGTCCATAGCGTCAGCTAGGGCCTCATCATAATTAAATGCCTTAGTAATGGACTTAAACTTAGCCTCAATAATGTCTTCTCTATCTTCGTCTGCAAGGTCAGACTCAGTCTTATACTTAGAGTTATCAATAATAGTGCTATCTAAGATAGAGCTATCATCAAAACTTGAGACAGCCTCAGTAATGGTAGTTCTAATGTTGCGAGTACGAGCATCGTGGTCGAATTCTTCAACATTATCATCACGCATTACACGGGCATAACGGGCTGAGAGTCGGTCTTTGCGGTCGGCTGACCAAAAGTCACTCACATGACGAGAACGCTCATAAGGGCTCTCATATGGCTCTAACTCATCAGAGGTGTCGTCAGCATCAGTCTCTTCGTAAACCTGAGCAATGTGCTTGCGTGGCTCTGGAGACTCAATAACCTCATCAACTACAGAAATTTCAGTTTCCATTACTGGTTGTTCTTCAATTTCACTAGTTGTAGTTTCTAAAGTTTCAGCCTTCTTACCTCGTCTAGAGGCAGTACGCTCTTGCTTGCGACTTTTACGTGGGCGGCCATCATCATCACCCTCAAAGTCATCAATAAAAGAATTAGAGCTTAGTAAAGCATCCAAGCTAGCAGAAACATCATCGTTTTGAGCTTTCTCTACAGCGGCCTCTGAATCTGCCTCTACAGCTTGCTTAGCTTTATTGTGACGTGGGGTACGCTCAGACTTTTGAGCTTTAGCACGGCTGTTATTGCGCTTAACCTCAATAACTACTTGCTCTTGAGCCTCGGTAGCCTCTGTAGTTTCTTGCATCTGTAAGGCTTCTTGGGCCTCTGGAGAATCAATTGCTACAGACTCAGCCTCGCAAGCTTGAGTTTCTGCCTTAGCAACAGGAGCATCGCAGTTAGAGATGGCTGGGCTTAAAGCAGCACGAGCTTTAGCTAATTTAGCCTTAGCTTCACCATTAGGGTCAAACTCACTTAAAGTTGCACCTGTTGGCTCTGGACGGGTAAAGAAGTGCTCGTGTAAGAGCTGTTGTGCTTGCTCGTCGTCCATAGAAAGGGCAGCTTCACTGCTCTCAAGACGTAAGGCAGCATGTAAACCACCAGCACGCTCACACTTTACAAATTCATTACCAGCTTCAAAGTCACGGGCTTCATGATCTTGGCTAAAGGCAAGTTCAATAGCAGCAGGCTCTGAGATGGTAGAAACCTCAGCAGAAACAGCAGCATCATTATAGCCACCAGCTGAATCGTCCTTGTTAAAGTCGTAACCATCCTCATAAGCACGAGCTTGAGTGGCTTGCTCAAATGGTAATTGAACATCAGGGCCTTGACCCATAGGGGCACAAGTAAAGTCTTGCTCGCTAAAGGTAAAGTTCTTGCTAATAGTTAAGTTAGCAACATCAAAGCTCTCAAGGTCATTAAAGCCTACAGTATGGGCATTAAGAGCAATCTTTGGCTTAGTGCGTTCTACCTTCTTAGAGCGGCGATCCTCACGGGCTGGACGCTCCTTACGGGTACGCTCGCTACGCTCAGGACGGGTGCGCTCTTTACGGGCACGCTCGCCACGTGCAGGACGCTCAGAGCGCTCTTGCTCTAAATTGTCCATTGGTAAGTCACCTTGTGAGGCGGCAAACAACTCTTGATCTGCTCTAATATCCTCAAAGGAATTACGCTCATCACGCATAGGGCGCTCAGCACGTTCATCACGTGGGCTGCGCTCTGGACGCTCAGTTCTGTCCATACGCTCTGGGCGCTCTTCACGCATAGGACGCTCAGCACGCTCGTCACGTGGGCTGCGCTCTGGGCGTTCGGCTCTGTCCATACGCTCTGGGCGCTCCATGCGCTCCTCGCGAGGGCTACGCTCAGGACGCTCTGGACGTTCCATGCGCTCATCACGCATGTTTCTCTCGGAGCGGTTTTGGCGCTCTGCCTTTTCAAAACGTTCACTCTTGCGACGATCACGCTCAGAACGGTCTAAGCGCTCGCCACGCTCAGGGCGTTCGCCACGCTCTGGGCGCTCGGCTCGGTCGGAGCGGCGTTTTTGATTGTTACGACGGTTATTAGGATTGCGACGTGAATTAGAGTTATCACGACCACCTACGGCATTGTCTGAACCCTCAGGGGCTTTATCCTTAGTATTGCCGTTTGCAGATTTATTTTGAGCTGGCACGTCACCACCTTTAAAGATATTACCGATAAAGGAGAAGAGTTTAGAGAAAACTCCACCGCTAGAACCATCGCTTGACCCACCATCAGTTACATGAACTGGGCTTAAATTGGGATTTTGGGTGGTGTTAGCATTTTTTACCTGTATGGTATGAGGGTTATCACCAGTGGACTCTAAAGCATTGGGGGCTGGAGAGTTAATAGTAATATCCTCGGTATAAACCATAGGGGTTTCTTTAGCACTTGGCTGCTGTTGCTTCTTGTTAGCAAACTCACGGCGGAGCATGCTATCTTGAATTTGAGCACGGGCCTTAGCAGCACGCTCACGTAAGAGCTCGGATGGGTCATCCTTAGAGCAGTCTAAAGGTAAGCTTTGAGCGCTGTTTAGTACACGGTGAACCTCATAGCTAGGGGCCATCATGTGAGGATCTGGAATTACAGTAACCTTAATGCCAGTATTCTTTTCAATATTTTCTAGTTGACGACGCTTGTTATTCAAAATGAAAGTTGCGATCTCAACTGGAGCAAAGGCCATGACGTCGCCTGTATGCTCTTTATGTGCTTCTTCTTCGACCAGACGCATGATCGATAACGCCAAAGACGCAGTATCTCTAATAGTACCCTGGCCTTGACACATTGGACATACGTGGCTTGATGATTCCTCTAAAGATGGACGCAATCTTTGGCGAGACATCTCTAAAAGACCGAAGCGGGAGATACGAGAAAATTGAATGCGAGCACGGTCTTGACGGCATGCCTCACGCATACGATTTTCAATTTCTCTTTGGTTCTTGATTGGGCTCATATCGATAAAATCGATAACTACCAATCCACCTACGTCACGTAAACGTAATTGACGAGCAATTTCCTCTGCTGCTTCAATATTAGTTTGTAGCGCAGTTTCTTCAATATCGCCGCCACGAGTAGCCTTAGCTGAGTTAACGTCGATAGAGGTAAGAGCTTCGGTAGGGTCAATAACAATAGCGCCACCAGATGGTAAACGTACTTCACGTAAGTAAGCTGATTCAATCTGGCTTTCGATTTGATATTTAGAGAATAATGGAATGTCGCCACGGTATAAACGAACACGCTCAGAAAATTCTGGGCGTACTAATTTAATGTGATGAACAATGTGCTCATAAACATCTTTGCTATCAACTAAAATTTCGCCAATATCAGGACGTAAGTAGTCACGAATAGCACGAATGGCAATGCTAGACTCTTGGTGAATTAAAAAAGGAGCCTTTTTAGTGGAGGCAGCTTTTTTAATCATTTCCCAAAGCTTAGTTAAAATAGATAAGTCCCAGGAAAGTTCCTCAGAGCTCTTGCCTACACCAGCAGTACGAATGATTACACCCATGCCGTGAGGAATATCAATACCCTCAAAAGCAGCACGAATTTCAGCACGCTCTTCACCCTCAATACGACGAGAAATACCGCCAGCACGTGGGTTATTAGGCATTAAAACTAAATAAGAACCTGCAAGGGAAATAAAGGTAGTTAAAGCAGCACCTTTTTGACCACGTTCTTCTTTTTCAATCTGAACAATAACCTCTTGTCCCTCTTTAAGAGCAGACTTTAATTGGCTATGGTCGCTAAAGTTGGTGCCTTCTGGGTAGTACTCACGGGCAATTTCCTTTAAAGGTAAAAAGCCATGACGCTCTACACCATAGTCTACGAAAGCAGCCTCTAAGCTTGGCTCAATACGAGTGATAACACCCTTATAAATATTGGCCTTCTTATTGGCATGTTGAGGTGATTCAATATCGAGGTCATAAAGTTTATTACCATCGACAAGCGCAACACGCACTTCTTCTTCTTGCGTGGCGTTGATAAGCATTCTTTTCACGGAAAAGATCCTTATACGGCAATCCTTCCTAGAAATCAGAACACAGCTTCTGCTTAAAAAATAGCAATGCTTTCATGCTTAATAGACAAAATTAACGCAAGTTACTACGCAAATAAAGCTTGTAATTGCCAGCTAATAACTATCATCATCCTAAGTATAAGTTAGGATGGATATTTAAGATTGAGCTTACAATTACTTATAAGATAGCAAAGTCTTGTCCTTATAAAATGGAAAGTTAAATTTTGTTAAGGGCCTATTGTTTATTAACTTTAATTTATGGCTAGCACATGGCTATGACATAGGTTAAAGCAGTGAACATTAGTGTAGGACTAAAGTCCTAACTATTAAGCAATAAAAATCACAATGAGAAACTGGGCGCACCCTGGTAATAGCTGAAAATTCACCCATTAACTACAGGAATTAGGCGCAAAGGAGTTTTCTGATCCTATAAGTATTGAAATTTGTAATAAGCTACAACAAGCGCGCCTTATCTTCTTAGAAGAGGGGGCTTGATGGAGCAACCGTGTCGACTCTTTATCGCTACTATAAAGAAAACTAATCACTCTCTTAATTATGATCCTGCTTGGTTAAGAGCCAAGATCATAGCTTAATCTAGTGCTGTAACGTTCTAGCTTTAGGTGTTTTGCAATTGGCTAGGCCTACTTAATACAAATAAGTAACACTAGCATTGTTAGCTGTAAAACAGCATAAGCTTTACAAAACTATATATTATTTACAAAAAAAATCCCCTGCTTACGCCTATAAAAGGTTTAAAGTAAGGGAGCTGATTTAACATCAAAGCAAAGTAGATCTGTTTTGAGTTTCTTAAGCTCCAATATGTGCTCAAGTCACACCTTATGATCACGTTTGCTCATGGTTCAGGATTAAACTTATTTATAAGTTTTAGCTCCTGACTCTTTACTAAGAACACAGTAATTCTCTTTAGTTTGCGACGTATGGCCGTGCCATACAGAGCGCCACTAGGCAAAGTAAAGGGGTCGTGTCTTAAAGACCACCGTTAACTTGCCGCAACATGGCATATTATCTTACAAAGCTCATCATTGATACAAGATATTTAATTATCTACCTCCACATAATTACTAAAAAACTTTAGAAAATAGCGCTTAGACAAGCCCCCCTTATCAGGCTAATAAAAAAATAAACTTAATGTACTTTATTAATGAGGAAATAAAGCCTCGCCTCCCTGAGCTCAAGCAATTTACTTCATCCTGCCATCCCAAGATAGCAAGCATGCCAAGGCATCAGGCAGGTCAGTGCATGGCAGGATGCCATGCTGCCAGACTGCCAGGAAGAGCTTGGCTAGCTAGCCAAGCTAGCCAGCTAGCAGGCAGGAAAAGGGTGGTGATGTGCATTGTAGAGCTGCAAGTTAGGATGGTGGTAGGATGGGCGGTGTTATATGAGTTTTGGTAGAGAAAATACTATAGCGCCTCTGGTTGGGGCTTAATGTGTAAGCTGCTATTAATGCGCTAAATCCTTAGCTTTATCACAGCTTATGCTAGAGAGTAGGGTGGAACTTTGCTAAAATAAGCCGTTTTACAATATTGTCGGCCTACACAAAACAGTGTCTGGGGTCGTAATTATCTAAAGAATATGTCCTATATTAATTGAGGGATTTTAAGATGGCAGAGCCAAACAGTCAGGAACAGTTAAAGGTTACTTATAAGACCGCTAGTTACGATGATGATGGCCAGCGTCTTGATAACTATTTAGCTCGTGTTCTCAAAGGTGTTCCAAGAAGCATGATTTATCGCATCTTGCGCCGTGGTGAGGTAAGAGTAAATAAAGGTCGTGTCAGTCCTTCTTACAAGCTTAAAGCAGGTGATGAGATTAGAATTCCTCCTGTACGAGTAAGCTCTGGCCCTGTTACCATTCCTTCAAGTAATTTGCATTTAGTACAAGATCTCAAAAATCGTATCTTATTTGAAAATGAGCTCTTGATTGTGGTTGATAAGCCAGCAGGTTTAGCCGCTCATGGTGGATCTGGTATTGAGTTTGGCTTGATTGAGGCTATGAGAGCTTTATATCCTCAAGAAACCTTTTTAGAGTTAGCTCACCGCTTGGATCGTGAAACTTCAGGTGCTTTGATTATTGCTAAGCGCCGTTCAGCTTTACGTAACTTACATGAGCAGTTTCGTAACCGTGTAGTTAAAAAGCGCTATTTAACCTTGGTTCCTGGCAAATGGGATCGTAAGGTCAATTTAGTTAATGCTCCTTTAGTTCGTAATGAATTACGCTCTGGTGAGCGTATGGTGGAGGTTAACTTTAAAGAGGGTGCTCCATCTTCTACTGGCTATGACATTGTAGAGAGCTTTGGTGACACTGCTACTTTAATGGCTGCTATGCCTCATACTGGTCGTACCCATCAAATTCGTGTTCACAGTGCCTATGTTAAACATGCTGTAGGTGGTGATGATAAGTATGGTGATAAGGCCTTTAATGCTTATTTAAAGAGCTTGGGTATGCATCGTATGTTCTTACATGCCTTTAGAGTAAGTTTCATTGATCCTGCTACTAATCGTGTGCAAAAAGTAGAGGCTCCGTTACCAAGTGAGTTAGAGGCTGTATTAGAAGTATTACGCTCTCAGCAATAAGCTTGAACAATTTACTGTTTATAGGGCAAATTTATGTCTTTACGTATCGATGATGGTTTAGCTCAAACTCTAAGTCAGGTTAAGCTCTTTGCTTTTGATGTCGATGGCACTTTAACTGATAGCATCGAGCAAATCATTTTATGTTTTACCCGTACTTTTGAGCACGCTAATTTACCTATCCCTAGTCCTGAGGCGATTAAGGGTACTATTGGTATGAGCTTGGCTTTAGGTATTCAAAGTTTGTTACCTGATCCTAGTGATGAGCGCTTAGCTTTAGAGGTAACCCAGCTATACCGTGATACTTTTTCAGTAAGCAAAGATATCAATGTTACTAAGCTTTTTGAGGGTACCGAGGAGCTCTTAGCTACTTTACACGCTAAGGGTTACCAATTGGCTATTGCCTCTGGTAAATCTAAAGTGGGTGTAGATCGCTTTTTAGATGATGTGCCTAATATCAAGCAATATTTTTCTATTGTGTGTACAGGCGATACTTGTCGCACCAAGCCTAATCCTGACATGATTGAGCTTATTAGTGCTCAATCAGGTATTAGCGTTAACCACATTATGGGCGTAGGTGATGCTTTACTTGATATCCAAATGTTCCGTAATGCCAAATGCCATGAGTTAGGAGTACTAACAGGAGTGTGCGATTATTATGCTCTTGAGGATATCGATACTGAATTTATTTTGCCTAAAGCTACCGATATCTTAAGCTATCTTAACTAAAACACAGCCCCTTACAGGGGCTTTTTTATTTCCAGCTAAGAGCCCCACCATATCACCAAGAGCTTTGTAGCTCTAGTGTGCTATCAGCGCACAGCGCTATCAGCTGCCAGCGCTAGTGGCGCTGGTGGTACTTAGCGCAAGCGCCGTACAGCGCAGTAAGGTGCAGGGCGGGCGCTGCTAAGCGCAGCTTAGCTGCTGCTAGGACATCATATTGTTGATACGGGTACGACGCAGCTTGCTGCGGTCATCCTCGCTCAGGACGTTAACTCGGCGTTCGTCTCGCATAGAAATAGGGCGACCCTTTTTATTTTCAAAATAGCGCTTGAGAATTTTGTGGTCGTGCTTGCGTAATTGCTCTTTGCATTCTTGCATACGATGGTCAGCGCGCTCAATTACGTTCTTAAGATGGTCGTGCTCCAAGCCATTTTCGCCTAAAGTAGCGCTGCCAATGCCAAAGCATAAAGGTACTGGTCTATCTACTATGGCTACGTTATTTTTATTGTAGTTATTAAGCTCATCTTTAAGCTTAATAATTTCCATTAGCACACGTTGGGCTACTGATTCTGGGCATTTAGGTAAGATAAGTAAAAACTCATCGCCTGCTAGACGTAACAGCTCAATGTTTTCGATATTAAAGTCATCTTCTAAAGCAAAGTCTAAATATACTTTACTAAAGTCCTCAAAAGTAAGCGGATCGGTTTGTCCTATATCATCGTTTGATGTAACGTAGCTTGGGTCTACATCTAAGTTAAGCTCTAGTACAGGAGCCGTTTCAGGGCGAGTAGAATAGCTATCGTCCTTATTAGGCTCTTGGCTGTCAGTTGGCTCAGCAGGGGCTTTAAAGGCAGTGCTATTACCTAACATTTGAGAGTTTACAGCGCAAAATTCGCCATCGTTCCACTCATCATTGGTACCAAAGAAGTGCTCTGGTAAAGGAGAAGGCGACACGCCATCGTGGTGATGGTGTTCGTAATCTTGGTTATTGATATCAGTGCCAGTGGCATTTCGTACAGCCTCTTTTACGATATCTGCTGTTTTAGTTAGTAAATAGTCACCATAACTATGGCCCAAAATATCATTGGTAAGTTTGAGTCCAGAAACATCAAGATAAATTACAGATAAAGGGTGTAATTTTTTTGCTTCATAGCGCATGTAGTTTTGCTGGAAGTAGTTACGATTATGCAAGCCAGTTAAAGAGTCAGTAAATAACATGAGCTTAATGTTTTCAAAGCTATCTTTAACTAGATTGATATCAGTAATAGAGCCTATGCCTTTAATGCCTATCCCGTTGGCATCACGCTCTTGAATTAAGCTTCTAAAAATAGTCCAAATATAATGGCCCTTCTTATGCTTTAAGCGTAAGCAGCTTTCAAAATAGTTGCCGTATTGATTGGACAATCTAAATTGACGCATAATCAATAAGAAATCATTGTCGTCAGGGTGAACTATTTCATTAATTAAATCTATTAAATTATTAGGAAATTCATGTTCGCAATAGCCGAGCATATCAAGCATAGAAGCCGAGCAGACAATATTATTATCTACTCCTTCCCACATAAAAAGGCCGTCACCTGACATTTCTCGGGCTAAAAATTCACTAAATGGACTCATCTCATGAGAGATGGTTCCTACAATCCATAAGGCCTGACCACTGGGGCTGCGCTCTAGTACTGAACCTTGAATAATAAAGGTTTGACCACGGTAAGGGCCATCAATAATATTAATACGCTCAAAAATTGTATCGCCTAAAGTATTGCTAGTGGTATTAATAGCAAAGCGGTGAATATCAAAATTACTGCCATATTTAATGACATCCTGAACTGGATGCCATTGATGGTGATCTTCTACGCATACAATAGCGCAACAAACCTCATCAAGCAAAAATAGACCATTATTACCATCAAAGACAAAATGGCCTTGTAAGGAAGCAAAAGCATTGAGCTTACTCTGAGTATCTGTAGCATTATTAACTAGCTGGCTTATGTCATCATCTTGCATAGCCGCTGCTGCATAGTCATCAAAGAAGACTATATTGTCAGTATTATTGAGATATTGATTAAACTTTGGTGACATGGGGCAAAATCTCAGAGTTAAAAGTAAAGGGAGCTTATAAGCTCCCTAAAATAAATACTATGCAAACAGGCGTTTATCTTGTATTTCAATAGTGTTATTGAGTTGGGACTGAATATATTGCCGTACCATGGCATAGTGTTCATCATGATTTTTCTTTTTGGCCTGTTGCATGATTTTATCTGCATCTTGAATGGCCTGGAAAAACATACTCATAGCAATTTCTTTTTCACGCTCATTGAGTTTGCGACCAGCGTACGCCGATAAATCGATAGTAACCGTGCCAGCACTAAAGAAAACAGGCATACGAATAGGGGCACTTTTGTTATATTCAATAACAACTTGCTCAATATTACGCTCAATAGTAAGTGCTTCTTGGCGATCGCAGTTATGCATAATACTTACAACTTCATCGCCGCTAATTCTAATCAGCTGATTCTCTCTATTAATGGCCTGCTCTAGCAAAATAGTGGCAGAGCATAAGAGACGATCGCCTACTGTGTGGCCTAAATAATCATTGTAAGCCTTAAGCGCAGTAACGTCGGCAAACATCACAGTTAAAGGCTCGGTGGCTTGATAAATAAAGTTTTCTAAATGAGCAATTAAATAAGTACGATTTTTGATACCAGTTAAAATATCAGTAAACACCTTATTTTGTAATTGTTCATAGCCCACCATAACGCTATTGATATCAATATTGATACCAATTACACGCATTGCCTGGCTAAATTCGTCTCGTGAGGCAATACAGCCAATAGATTTAGTCCAGATATAAGAGCCGTCTTTGCGTTTTGAGCGGTATAAAAACTCAAAGTCGTTGCCTAGCTCTTGGCCTTTAAGTAGGTCATGCTCTCGATTGATAACATCAACATCATCAGGGTGCACTACATATTCTTGCCATTGCTTTTTGAGTTTAGGAATAGTGCTATCATTTTGATCGTAACCTAAAATAGTGTAGTAATTACTGCCAAAAATACATTCACCAGATGGAACAAACCAGTCAAAAGAGGCGCTATCAGCAACCTTATGAGGGGTTAGCGCAAACAGAGCTGATGCTAGCTTGGTAAAAGTAATATTAATGTGGCTTAGCTTGCCATTAGCAAAAAGGGCATTAAATTTAATATAAACCTTTTTACCTTTAAGCTCGCCCTTATCAAGCACAATAGCAAAACTAGCACTATCACATGGAGTTAGTCCTTTTAAGTACTGTTTAAGCTTGAGCTTTTGCTCTTTAGTACCAAGACCATTAAGACAAATATGATTGGACTCTACATAATATTGATAATGGGAGTCCTGCTCTGATGTGTGATCCGCTTTAGGAAAGAAAGGGTCTATGGTAACGGCCAGCTGAGGTTCACCACTGGTATTTTGAGTAGTGTTAATCTCTGTTTCTTCATTGCATTTATTAAGGCAAGAGCAGTCATGCTCTTGTGCAGAGTCAATATCTGAGCTATCAAGTTTTAATTTGCGTAGTCTAAAGGAGTTAATTTCAATTTCTTTAGCCAGATTAGTATCGCATTTGGCATCTTTAAGCTGACGTACAAAAGAAATGACTTTATGCACAATAGGCATAGAGAATTGGCGCAAAATAGTACGAGGATGAGCCCAGGTATTGGCAAATTTAGGGTCGAGACCAAGCATCTCAACTGCCTTGGCATTTAAGAATAGAGAGCTTTTATCTAATACATAAAGGCCAAAACCTGGCAATCTAGTTTTGTGAGTAAAACTATATTGGGCCTTCATGGTTTGTTTATTTTGAGCCTTCATTTGAGTTAAACCGCAAAATCAAATTAAATTCTCTAGATTAATTGGATACCAAGGGAGTTGCCTTATAAAGGCGAAAGTTAAATAAAAAACTATCCTAGCATAGTTAGCTTAATGCTAATAATGTGCATAGGCTCAAGGGCTCATTACCTAATAAGAAGACACAGGTAAGAGCAGGCTAAACATAGAAAAAAGCATACTTATACTAAGATAAACAATATATATCTATAGGTTCAAAAAAATATGCTTATGTGACCTTAAACGCTCAATAACAATTATAAAAAGATAAAACAGTTTAGGCTCATCTATTTTAAAGTTATTGTTAGCATTATCGCAAATTTTACTTGCTTACTTACTTTAGAGATTATCAATTGGGTGCCCCTTATTATGTTTGTTTGGTTTAAATAAACCACAGAACACTACAGTGATAATACAAATGATGAACATCTCAAGCTTCATACTTGAAATGCTCTTATTTTAAGTAATAAAACAAGAAGTCTTTTAAACTATAGATTAACAAAAATTTGAGTAATTATGTAGCTATTGCCATCAAAAATTGCAAATTAAAACAGCTTAAAATGGCTGTAGCCTCTACAAAAACAAAAGGCCAGATTTCTCTGGCCTCATGCAAGCTATAGCTAACTTAGCTGCAAAAAATTATATTTGATAGCTAATTAATCGCTATCCAAACTTATAGTTCAAACCAAACCAAACCAAAGCAAAGCTCAGACTATACCTATAGGCTACGCCTGAAGGATCTGCCTATAGGCTCTGCCCTAAGCCATGTCCTTAGGAGATGATCTAGGGGGCATGGGCATGGGCATGGGCATGAGCAAGCCACGGCTCGTGTTAGGGGCTATGGCTTGGCCCATGCTCAAGGCCAGGCGGCCTTAGCATGGGGTGATATCCTTAGCTGTTGTAGACACCAAAGTGCTTTTTGGAGAAGGCTACCTTGGCCTCAACAGACATATTAGAGCGACGATTGAGCGATTCAATTAAGCGTAAACGAGGTAACAGACCTGCGTTATTAGCTGTTTGAATGGCCATGCCAGGGCGAGCATTAAGCTCTAAGAGCATAGGGCCACGGAACTTATCGAGCACAATATCAGTACCAATATAACCAAGACCTGACATCTCGTAGCAAGAGGAAGCTAAGTGTAATACTTCATCCCAGCTAGGAACTTGCAATTGATAGAGGTCTTTATTGGTGTCTGGGTGGAACTCAATAGTGTCGTTATGCTGTACTGCACGAACTGCACGACCAGTTCTAATATCGATACCCACACCTACTGCACCTTGGTGTAAGTTAGCTTTACCATCAGAGGCCGCAGTAGAGAGACGCATCATACACATTACAGGGAAGCCTTGGAACACGATAACACGAGTATCAGGAACACCCTCGTAGCTGTAGCCCTCAAAGCAAGGATCAAAGTGGATTAAATCCTCAATCAGGGCAATATCAGGCTTACCACCTAAAGAGAATAAGCCTGCTAGGATATTAGACACATGACGGCGTAAGTCATGGATGCTAATAGCCTGACCTGATGCTTTAATGAAGCTCTTACCTTCACGATTGGTAATAACTAAAATGCCCTTACCACCAGAGCCTTGAGCAGGTTTAATGCAAAACTCTTTTTTATCACCAAGAATATTGATGATATTTTGAGCCTCTACCTGGTTGCGCACTGCACCTACCAAGTTAGGGACATTAACCTTGTGCTCTAAAGCCATCTTTTTGGTGAGTAATTTGTTATCAACCAAAGGGTAAAGACGACGCTTATTATAGCGACCAATGTAATTAACATTACGCTGGTTCATGCCCATAATACCAAGGCGCATGAGCGCTAAAGGGCTGGTATAACGGGAGAAAAAATCAGAAACAAAGGACACGTCTTACTCCTTGCTCTTAGCCTCGGCAGAGTCGCTTACAGCTTTTTGGTTCTCTTTGCGAACGGCTGCGTTGACCTCATCGTCAAAAGCACGTGGATTGGCCTTTAAGGTCTTCATTTCACGCTTTAAACGAACATGCTCAGGCTCAGTCTCATCACCATTTAAATTACCTTCCATTTGAACTACTAATGGCTTGAAACGCTTAAGCTCGCTTAAACGGAAACCAGTGTAGTTACCCATGGTGAGCACAATGGCTAAGATTACTAATTGGAGACCTAAGAAGTTAAAGGTTAAGTGCTGAATAATTAAGCTATCCATTGCTAAGAAGGCACAAACAGCTACGAATAAGGAGCCACCACCTTGCTTTAGAACTTCCTTATAGCCATCTTCTTCCCATAAGATGGACATACGCTCAATAGTCCAGGAAAGAATAATCATAGGGAAGAAGGTTACCTTAATACCTTCGGTAAGACCAATCTTATAGGTAATTAAGGAGATAGCGCCAATAATAGCAATTACTACAATAATAACTGCTGATATTCGAGCTACTAAGAGTAAGTTTAAGTGCGATAGCCAAGAACGTACTACCAGACCGATACAAACAATAGAAACGAAGCCAATTAAGCCTACGACTAAAGAAGTTTGTAAGAAGGCCATAGCAATAAGCACAGGCATGAAGGTACCAGAGGTCTTAATACCAACTAAAACACGTAAGAATACTACGATTAATACGCCAATAGGGAGGATTAAAATGCCTTTAAATAAGGATTGTTCCTCTAGTGGTAAAGACTCAATAGAAAGGTTAACAACATCGTTACCCTGAGCCTTTTCAGTCATAACCTTTAATAAGCCAGCTTGGGCTACAGGTACAGAGCTCTTTATGATAGAGAAGGATAAACGAGCATTCTTACCGCCCTGAACATCCATTAAAGAGCCGCCATTATTATTCCAAATTAATTGGTTCTCACGAATGCCTGAGGTGCCAGTTACTGGATCAAAGATTTCGTAGTGAGTTCCTTGGAAAACGGCAATACGCTGGGTTAAAGTACGGTTACGACGGCCATCTTCTAAGTCTAAAACGTGCACAATACGAGCAGGAACTGAAGCATAGTGCAAGATGTTTAAAATTAACTCAGGACGGGAGAAGTTCTGTAACAAGAGAGTACGAATTTCTTCTTGACGGTCAATCTCATTAATTACTTGTACAGTAAAAGAGAAAGGATCAGAAGAGCGCTCACGAGCTTTAGAGGCAATCTCACCTACAGCAGTAGCATAAGGCTCTGGAATAACTACCTCTGGAATAGCTGGAACAATCATAGATGAGTCTTTAGCATTGGTATCACTTAAGAACTCACCACGATAGTAAAGAGTTTGTAAACCAGCTGGATTGCGCTTAGTCCACTCTACATAGGAGCTATTTTGCTTTTGAATGTAGGTAGCACCATAGCCTAAAGAGGCTGTGGTTTGGCTAAGCTGGAAGAAGCCTGGCTGAACATCTGGGATCACCAAATCTACAGTAGCTGCACCAGTGCCTGTAGGCTCAAATTCAACTTTAGCCTCTACTTGCCAAACAGTGCGTTGTTCGCCTGGTAAAAAAGGAACTTCAAAAGTAACATGTTGGTAAGCCATTAATAAAATACCTGTAATAAACAGGATGGCAGTTACCACATAGAAAACGCCACGTGAAACCATCGAAAATTTTTCCTGATAGGTCGGTTTTTAATGCTTTAAGGTCATAAGAGCCTTAAAGCACAGTTAATTATTATTTATCCTTTGATTGCTCTTGAGAGTCAGCCTTCTTAGAGGTCTCTTTAGCCTTAGCTACCTCAGTGTCCTTAGCTACTTCCTTGTTATCAGCAGCCTTTGGGGCCTCCTTGATGGTGCCAGCAGGGCTCTTAGGAGTGGCCTTTACCACATTAGAGTTCTTTTGCTTCTCCTCATCATCAGCGCTGCTCTTGTTGCGCACTGCTGGGAGGGCATTTTCAGAGTTAGAACCTAAGTTAGCGCCATACTCGTCTGATGGGCGGGCGATTTGACCTACAGCATCAGCAGCCTCTTTCTTTTGGCGATACTCAGCATTAGGGTCTTTACCCTGCTTCATAGCCTTTTGATAATCTTCACGAGATAAGATTAAGAAAGTATCTTTGTTACGGCCTTGGATATGGTCACGAGCTACGTCTACTACAGCAATATCTTGCATTAAGGTACGGCCAATTAATAATGGATATTGCAAGCGAGTACGATCTGAGAGGGTAAATTCGCTAGTAGTGGAGTAATCACCAACTTTAACGTTTAAGGCTACTACTATACGCTCAGTGGTGGTGTGCTTAGATACCTGACGAATGGTAGAAGTACGTACATAAGGTGCCTCAACTTCAATATTGTGGTCATTGGCCTCAACAGTGAAGCGATACCAGCGCTTACCATTACGCTCAAACTCAGTAATGTTAGTAGCAGAAATGGAAGATACGGCAGCACCTGTATCAATACGGGCATCAAAGGTAGCATCAGCTTCCTTGACATAAACGTACTCGTCCTCACCAAAGTACATCTTGCCATCAGGAGTCTGTAAATCGTAGTTACGTAATGGCTTTATTTCATCCATATTATTTTTACTCTTTAAAACCCCGTCATCATAAATAGAGTCTACTAATGATTGGTTTTGGCGGCGGAGAGCCTTCATTTCGCTTAATAAGGAGCGACGGAAATCATCAGTTTCTTCTCTTTGAGCAACAATTTCAGTCTTTAAAGATCTTAAGGTTGCTCTTTGATCTGATAACTCTTCATTAATACTTTGGATTTGGCCCTTCATTTCGATTAAACGGGCATTGGAGGGTTGCTCTTGATCGTTATCAGGAGCTGCTAGAGCATTAGAGCTAGCAAAAACTGCTAAAGCAGAGACAAAGGCAAGATGTATGGCCTTCATTTTAAGTTTACTGTCCTTAATTTTGATCATGGTCGAAACGAACCTGTAACAATCAATAAATACCAACTGCTATTACAAATAGCAGACAAACATAAAAAACTAAATAAAAGTGCTTATATTGTTGGCTGATATTGCCAACAGAGATTAAATGAGGTCTCTTAGCTAAAAAAATTCTTATGACAGCCAATTAGACTTGTACTGACACTAATCGATGTATGGAAGTTCTAAGCTTACATTTATGAGCCAACTGTTAACTGTAGGTTTAGGCACTTTCATAATAAATTAATCGACAAGTATACAGCAAACACTCTACTAAAGCGTTTAGCTATCAAGTTAATTTGTTGGTTAAGAGAAGTTCTTGTTCTGCCCCCTTTGTGATGAACTGACAGAATAAAAGATTTAACAATTTAGATGGCTTGTATTCTAAACTTGTCTTTAGGCTTACAACTTATAAACGTATATTGGTAAATGGCTATTTAGCCCTATTCAATAAAACTACACTAAGCTCAAAAAAGATAATATGTTGCACAAGATTTAGAGCTTAGGCAAAATTTAAAGCATGTTTAACAAACAAAGACTGCCTAGTATAATCTACTTTGTCGTATATATGCGGAATTATAAGAAAAAAAGTATCTTTTTGCGATTTTTTCGCCACTAAACTAAAAGTACTATTTTGCTCAAAGCGCACGCTAATCACGAAGCAGACCTTTGTTGTCTTGCCTACCAAAGTAAAACAAGCTATCCCTGTCTAAAAATACCTTACAAAATATAGCTAAAGCTTAGGTGCACGCCCATCGACCAATTCTTGCTCTAAAAAGCCATCCCCTTACCCATTACCTCATCCCAAAGTTCAGAGCAAAGTGCACAAAGTGCACAAAGCACAAACCCCATGGCGCAAAGCCCATTGCGCAAAGCGCAAGCTCTGGCGCTTAGCGCTTGGCTGCAAGATAGCAATATTATTGGCAGTTTTATTAGGTGAGCTTTCTTGATGATAGAGGGTAAAGCTGATTGAGGGTTGGTTGTAGTAAGCAATAAAAGCAAAGTTACATGAGGAGATAAGTAGGATGTTAGGGGGTAAATTTGTACCTTGTTAGTAGTTTCATAAGAAAAATAAGCGCTTTTTTAGCTGTAGTTAATGATTGGGGTTGAAGCTATAATTTTCGGCAATAAAGAACATGGTGTGCAAAAAAGGTGCGAAAAGGAAATCAATTATTTAATTGAACTGTGCTTTTGGTAAACTAGACGCATAAGTTACAGCAAAATTGCACAAAAGGCTTATTTATAAGGTTTTTTATGTGATTTTATTCTCAAATTAAATTCTACTGATTTTAATTTTGGCTTTGTTTATTGATTTAAAACACGGCCTTTAAATCAGGGCTAGGAAAGAGCAATTAGTTTTTCTCGTTCCTTGGTTTCTGTGCAAGAGGCCATTAGTTGGTAATGGTTGCCTGTCTCGTGCTAAGGCAGGCGCTATGACACACTCTTTTTTTAGTTGTTAGCTTTAGCATGCTTATTGTTTGCTAAGCATAGTAGAGATAGTAATGAGTTTCTTAGATACCTTTGGCCAGATGGGCGTATTGTTCCTGTTGGTGATTATTGGCTTTATCTGTAATCAGCTTAAGCTTATGAATGACGAGTTTAATCGCTCTTTATCGGTATTAATTATTAACGTCACCGCCCCTTGTATCATTCTGTCCTCGGTAATGGGCGATACTCTGCCTGCGAGATCTGAAATTTTACCAGTACTATTGTTAGGTACTGCAACCTTAGTATTCTTATTAATTACTGGAACCATTTGTGCCAAGATTTTACATACAGAGTTAGAAGGTATTTATCGCTTTATGTTTGCCTTTGGTAATATCAACTTTATTGGTATTCCTGTGGCTACCTCTCTGTTTGGTACTTACGCCATTTTCTATATTTCAGTGCTCACTATTCCTTTTAACTTGCTGATTTTCTTATTAGGACAAATCTTTATCTCTAGCTGTAATAAAGATAAGAGCGAGCGTAAGGTAACACTTAATTGGCGTATGGTGCTATCTCCTGCTTTAAGTGCAACCTATATTGTTATTATTCTGGTATTTTTCCAAATTCAAACTCCTAAGCTAGTAGGTGAGGCTATTCATTTAGTAGGTTATATGACTATTCCTGCATCATTATTAGTTATTGGTTCAACCTTAGCTGATATTAAAGTTTTAGAGATGTTTGGTAATTGGCGTATTTATGTCATGAGCTTACTTAAGTTGTTAGCTATTCCAGCACTTATCTACGTAATTTACTCTTTAACTCCTTTTGATAAGAAGTACACTGATGTGTTGGTAATTTTAAGTGCTATGCCAGTTGCTTCCTATGGCACCATGATTTGCCTCAAAGAAGGCATTAGTCCAAAGGTTATGTCTCAAGGCACCTTTATGAGTACCTTGCTCTCCATCATTACTATTCCTATTTTGGCTTTAATTCTCTAGCCCAGCGCTAACCCCGCAGGCTCTTTAAAGTTAAAGTTAAAGTTAAAGCCAGGCCTCTTAACATGTCCCTTAAAAGGATGCATGCTAAGAGGCCTTATTTTTTAGGCTTTGTCCCAAGCCTTGAGCTCTTTGTGGTGTCGCAAACCTTGGGCATATTCCTTCTCCTTTGCAGAGGCATGCTGTCAGGCATGCCATAAGTCACGATGCCAGGCATGATTTGCGTTAAGGCATGCTATCAGGCATGAGCTCAGCCAAGCGATAAGAGCTTCCTTCTTTTAAACTAAAAAAGGCTGGGGTCTATAGTTTGAGCCCAGCCCTTGTGTTAGAAATACAATAAGTCCAGTATTTAACTGACCAACCACTATGGACAAGCCAATTGAGGTCAGGCGTATCAAGGTTAACCGCAATTAACTTTCATTAGCCTTACTGTTAAACAGCTGCATTAAAAACTTATCTGAGTTGGATAAAACAAAAGCTCTTATTTTTACTGACGAACTATTGTCTTTACCAAAGTCTACAGTACGTACTAAGTTCATACAAAACTTTAGTAGTCTTGAGAAGGTGGCAGCTGCTTGTTTGGTTTGCTGTGCTTTATCGTCATAAAAGGTGAAATCAAGTTGCCAATGACAATCATTTTGTTTAGAACCATGCTCATTTAACAAATGTAAGTAATGCTTAGCCTCAAAGCTTGAGTTAACTAAATAGTAATGAGTATCTTCGACAACTTCTTTCTTTTTCTCATAGCTCTTGGTAGTTGACACCTTAAGAATTTGCTTTAGTCCAGCCCATTCGTCTTTGGTCGTAACCACTCTTTTATTGACCTTAAAGGCTTCAACAGCACGAGCATTAGTTTGCCCGTTAGCAGTATGAGTGTTTTTATAGAAAGAAATTGGCTCATATTTTTCACACAACTTTTGAGCCTCATTGATTATAGGTTCTTGATTTTCGGTTAAGGCTAGCAGATAGTGTCCTTTTTTCTGGTGAACGGCCTTTGCTATAGCTGTTGCTGTTGTACCCATATCATCAATAAATACTTCTGCTTTTTTAAGGTCTAGCCTATCAAGTAATTGTGGTAGCTCAATAATATTATGACTGTTAGTATCAGACTTTGATTGGCCTAATGAAATTTTCAAGTTGGAGTACCAAGCAACAACAGAATTTAATGTTTCATTGCTCTTGGTATTAAGCTGTCCTTCCTGAGATTTTTCAATTATATCCTTTGCCAAAGCAACAAAGATTTTGTCTAGCTCTTGCGTTGGTAGCAAACGAGCTAATAGATAGTAGGTTTCAGGAGATGGTATGTCTTTGTTAAAAGGCATAAATTCTTGTATAAGAGGCAACTTTATTTCAGCAAAGCTAGAAATTTCTTGCCAAGATTTAGCTCCTGCTAAGATAGCGATAAAGGCACTGAATACAATTTGAGCAACAGAGAACTGGTCAGCGCTATCTATTTTAGGAGCGTTAAGTTCACGAGTGATTGTAATAAGCATTAAACATTTCCTTTCTAGCTTAGAAAACAAAGATAGAATGTCTACATTAATAGACAATATTCAATTATTGATATTAGCTATAGTATCTGCAAAAAATCACTGGGCAAAGATAAAGGCCAGATACTGGCAAAAGCAGTGCCTGAGCTTTGGGGCTCACGCTAAAGTTTTAGCGTGAGCTTAAAGATGGTGGCTTAGTTGGTGGATTGGGCCTCGTCCTCGGCTTTTAAGGTGCTGTGGGCATAGAGGGCATTAAGGATCATTTTTAAGATCTTAAGGCGTGAAGCTTTTGGGCTCTCTGGCAGGTTATAGCGCAAAGCATTTTCACGGCTAATGCGATATTCATTATGTTTAGATTTAGTGACCAACATAATTATGTAGCTTGGGTCTACCTTATGGTGCTGTTCAAATTCAATTAAAGCACCTTTTTCATCGCCTCTAATTTTGCTAATGCCCAAGCGTCCTGCTAAGCGCTTGAGACGTGAGAGCTCAAAAAGATTTTCTGCCTCTAATGGTAAAGAACCAAAGCGATCGATAAGCTCAATCTTAAGATCACTAAAGCTCTCCTCGTTCATACAAGAGGCAATACGCTTGTATAAGGATAAACGAGTGTTGATATCTCTAATATAGGTTGATGGTAGTAGAGCAGGGAGATGTAAATCAATCTCGCACTCATTTAAGGTAAGCTCACTTAAGCTTGGTTCACGACCTTCTTTTAAGGCGTTAACGGCAGCATTGAGCATATCCATATATAAAGAAAAACCAACAGACTCAATTTGACCTGACTGGTCTTCACCTAAGAGCTCACCAGCACCACGAATTTCTAAGTCATGAGACGCAAGTACAAAACCTGCACCTAACTCACCTATGCTCTCAATAGCCTCTAAGCGCAACTTAGCCTCTTTAGATAAGTACTCCTTAGGAGGGGTAAAGAGATAGGCATATGCTTGATGGTGAGAGCGGCCTACACGACCTCTAATTTGGTGAAGCTGGGCTAAACCTAAGAGGTCAGCTCTATCAATAATCATAGTGTTGGCTGTAGGAACATCTAAGCCATTTTCAATAATGGTAGAGCAGAGCAATACATTAAAGCGCTGACGATAAAAGTCTTGCATTACTCTTTGTAAATGACGCTCATTCATTTGACCATGTGCTATTTCAATTTTAGCCTCAGGTACAATTTTGCTTAAGTGCTCAGCTTTGAGCTCCATAGTGGCTACATCATTGTGTAGGTAATATACCTGACCGCCACGACGCAGCTCACGCATAATAGCCTCACGGCAGAGATCATCTGTTTCTTGATAAATAAAGGTTTTAACAGCTAATCTGTGCTCAGGAGGAGTTGCAATAATAGAAAGCTCTCGCATGCCCTCCATGGCCATGTTTAAAGTACGTGGAATAGGAGTAGCTGTGAGCGTGAGTAAATCTACATCAGCTCGCATAGCCTTGAGCTTTTCTTTTTGTTTAACACCAAAGCGGTGCTCCTCATCAATAATAAGGAGGCCTAAATTGTTAAACTTAACCTTGCTAGATAAGAGACTGTGGGTACCAATAATAATATCCACTTTACCCTCACTTAAAAGCTTGAGGGTATTATTTTGCTCTTTAACACTTCTAAAGCGGCTTAAGAGGTCAACATTAATGGCGGTAGGGGCAAAGCGCTCTTTAAAATTCTGATAGTGCTGCTCAGCTAAAATGGTAGTAGGGGCAAGTACTGCTACTTGCTTACCATTCATAGCCGCAACAAAAGCAGCTCTTAGTGCCACCTCAGTTTTACCAAAACCTACATCACCACAGACCAAACGATCCATAGCAGTAGGCTTTTTCATATCCTCTAAAGTTTGCTCAATAGCTTTTTGTTGGTCTTCTGTTTCCTCATAAGGGAAGCTAGAGGTGAACTCCTCAAGGGCGTGTTCATCTATCTTAAAGGCAAAGCCAGAGCGCAACTCTCTTTGGGCATAAATGTCTAGTAGCTCAGCTGCTACGTCTGAAACTTTTTGAGCAGCCTTAGCCTTTTTCTTATTCCAAGCATCGCTACCTAATTTAGAGAGAGTAGGGTTTTCCTCACCTGAATAACGAGCTACCTTATTTAAGGAGGTAATAGGTATAGAAAGCATGTCTCCATTTAAGTATTCAATGGTTAAATACTCGCCTTCAACTCCGTTAATTACCTCAGTTTTTAAGCCACGATAGCGTCCAATACCATGGTCAATATGTACCACGATTTGACCTTCGGTAAGTTCAGCTAAGTTTTTGATAATGGTATCTTGATCCAGGGCTCCTGAGCGGCTATTTCTCTTGCGCTGTCTTACTACCTTAAATCCTAAAAGTTCAGTTTCAGTAAGTAGGGCGACTGGGGTTTTAAGTGCAGTGCTGGCAAGTTGCTGCTCTTCTTTTAAGGCGCTATGTTGTTCATTAAGATAAGTAAGGGCATAGCTCTTATCAAAGATTACTCCTTGGTCAAAAGGAGCAATAGTCATCATAATAGGGTCTTTACTTTGTAAAAACTCATTGATGTTGGAGGCAGCGGTTAAACCATACTTCTTAATTAAAGAAGCTGGAATAAGATCTTTTAAGCTTTGTCTACGACCTTCAGATAGCGCACTCATTAAAATGCGGCCATGTTGTTGTCCACAAAATTCCTCCACAAAATCAATAAGATTTTGGGCGCTGTTTTTATTGTGATGGTCAAAAGCAATATTGTGTACCGCAGCGCAAGGAGCACTCAAGCAAGCATTACTATTAAGCTCAGAGAGCTTTGCTTGATCTAAGATATCGGATCTTAAAGTAATACACTTCTTATCCTGTAGCGACTGATGTACCTCCTCAGGGGTTAGGAATACTTGCTCTACAGGTAGTGGCATGCGATCTTTATTGCCTCTAAGACTATTGGCTCTTTGATGTAAGTAATGGCTATAGTCAGTTACAGCTTTACTAAAGTCACCTATAAGAGCAAAAGAGCATTTAGAGCTTAAATAATCAAAGAAAGTGTTAGTTTCCTTAAAGAACAGAGGCAGATAATATTCAATACCAGCAGGTATGGTGCGTTGAGAAATGGACTTATAAACCAAATGAGAGGCAACATTTACTTTATCAAAAGCATTACGATAATTGCTTCTAAATAAAGAGATGGACTCTGAGTCTAAAGGAAATTCATTAGCGCATAGCAAGTTTACGCCTTCTATTTTGCGTACAGAGCGTTGGCTTTGGATGTCAAAGATAGAAATACTATCAACATCATCATCCATAAACTCAATACGTAATGGCTCATCAAGACCCATTGGGAAAACATCAAGAATATAGCCACGTACGGCAAACTCGCCATGGGATAGCACTTGCTCAACCTGTAAATAGCCTTGATCGGCTAAAGTTAAGCAAAAATTGGTTAGATCTCTATTATCGCCTGTATGAATAGCAAAAGAGCTTTGACCTACATAGCTTACAGGAGCAAGTCTTTGCATAATGGCGTTAACAGAGGTAAGAATAATGCCATTAGTAAAGTTTGGTGCTTGTGCTAAAAAGTTTAAGCGTGAGGAAATAATGTCCTGATGAGGAGAAAGTTGATCATAAGGTAAGGTTTCATAATCACGAAAGATCAACAATGGTTCTTGGTGACATAAATAACCTAGCTCTTGCTCTAAGCGAATAACAGTTTGGCTGTCAGAGCAAATTATCACTAAAGGATTTTTAGTTTGCGCTTTGATAGCACTTAGTTCTAAGGCAAGGGCACTACCAACAAGATTACTAAGCACTATATTTTGGGTGCTAAGAGCTCCCATGAGTAGTTGCGATTGATCCATAACTTCTAAACCTCACCTTGTAATAAAAAATAATTTCAGGATAAGCCTCACCTAAGCAAGTTTTCATTAGACTCTTTACTCTTAACCTTAGAGCCTCCAAAAGACTCTGCTCAAAGCTAAGTTAAGAGTGTAATTATCTAATGGCAATAGCATTGTAGTGGCAAATTATAGTAAAGATCTAGCTAATTTATTAGTTGTAATGATAACCAAGTTTATAGTTTGAGCAGGGACTGGGTTAGTATTATTCTCAATATTTTTAGTGGGAACTACTGAATTTGTGCTAAGTTAGCTTTGTTAAGCTATACGGGCATATAGATTGCAGGCAAGGGATTTTAGAGCAAGTTAGGCTAGGCTCTTAGGTTAATGTTCCTAACAAAGCATTATGGACAGTAGCATGAAAATAAGCACTCGCAGTTATTGTTATTTATTATTTTGGTTTGGCCTCATTGCATTGGGCTCAAATTTAACCCCATATTTTGCAAATGATTACCGCTACTTCTTAGTTCAAGGAACTCAAGATTTTGTAGGCTCATTTGGTGATATTTTAGTATCTCAATATCGCCACTATTTTGAGTGGGGCGGGCGCTCTGTAGCTCATGTTATTGCTCAGACATTATTATGGTGGGGTAAGCCTGCATCTGCTGTAGCTCAAGCATTATGCTACGTCACGCTAATTTTATTTATTTACTATAACGCTTATGGTATTAAGCCTACCTTGCGCTTACGCCTCATGCCTATTTTCATTATCTCTTTATTGCTCTTTATGCAGTTAAGAGCTTATGGTGAGGTAGTGTTTAATATTGTCAGCTCAGCCAATTATTTGTGGACAACCACTATAGTACTAATCTTTTTGTTGCCTTATCGCATTTCTATGGAGCGTGATCTGGAAACTCATATCTTAGTACTACTTCCTATGATGTTTATCTTAGGTGTGCTAGCTGGTTGGTCTAATGAAAACACCGCAGCAGCCGTAGCTACTGGCCTGGGCTTGTATTTGCTTTTTAATTTAAGAATGCACCGTTTAAAGCTGTGGCAATGTGTGGGCTATACAGGCTTTTTAATTGGTTTTGCTTTGTTAATCTTTGCTCCTGGCAATCAAGCACGCTTAGACAGTATGGAGGAGAAAGGCTTTGATGCTTTAGAGCATACCATTAGTTCGGTTGATATTTTCTTTGAAAGCTTATTAGCCTGTTTTGTATTAGTGATTATGGCTGTTTATTTACGCTTTAAAGTGCGCTCAGCCATGCTCCAATACTCTTTGCCATCTTTATATCATGGCAGTATGTGGTTCATTTATACAGGTGTCTTTGCTTTATTTTTAATGATCTTTTCACCTAATTTTCCAGCTCGCTCAGCCACTCCTTTTACTATTTTTATGATCGTAGGTGTGATTGGTCTAGCTAAGGTTGCACTAGAGCGTTTTGATAATTTATTGCCTCCAAAAATTAGTAAAGCATTGTTAATTCTTGGCACTCTCTTTATGGTTAGCGCCATGATTAATGCTATCTACTGCACCATTATTTTAAATAATGATCAAAAGGCTCGAGATGCTGAGATTTTGTCCCAGATTGAAGCTGGTAAAACTCATATTGTAGTTAGCCCAATGCATGCATATACCTACAAGTATGTGTATGTTGCTGATGTGCGTGCTAATCCTAACTATTGGACTAATAAGATTTTAGCGTCTTTCTTAGGGGTAGAAAGCATTACTCGTAAGTGTGACTATCCAAATAGAGCCGTATCCAAGGACTTTATGCCTTATAGTGGTCGTTATTACGATAGCGAGTGTGTGATTAAGGTAAATCAAACCCCTGATGTTGCTAAGGCGCAAAAATAGATTTGCTTTGTAAGTGAGGAATGTCATGGATAATTTTAACTTTCATAAGCCTACTGCCTATTATTTTGGTGCAGGTAGAGAAAATGAAGTAGGCTCAATTGTCAAAAACCTTAAGGTAAATAAAGTATTTGTTATTTATGGTGGAGGCTCTTGTGTCCGCTCTGGCTTATTGCAGAGAGTTGAAAAGTCTTTAGCCCAAGAGGGTATTGAGTTTGTAAGTAAAGGTGGTGTCGAGCCTAATCCTCGTGCTGATCTGGTCTATGAAATGATTGATTATGGCCGAGAGCAGCAGGTTGATTTTGTCTTAGCTGTAGGTGGTGGTTCAGTAATCGATACTGCTAAAGCTGTAGCCATAGGCATTTTAGATAATGGTGATTTCTTTGATTTCTTCTTACAAAAGAGAGCACCTACTAAGGCCTTAGGTATTGGTGTAGTGCTTACTATTCCAGCAGCTGGCTCTGAGGGCTCCAATAGTGCTGTAATTCAAAAGGAAGTAGACGGTAATGTTCTTAAGTGTGGTCTTTCCCATGCCTTTAATGTACCTGTCTTTTCTATTTTGAATCCTGAGCTTACTAAGACCTTGCCTGCTTATCAAACCGCTTGTGGTGTGGTTGATATGATGGCCCATGTTATGGAGCGTTACTTTACTAATACTCCAGAGGTCTCTATCACTGATAGAACTTGTGAAGCTGTCTTGTGTTCTATTGTAGAAACTGCCCCACGTGTAATTCATGATCCTAATAACTACGAAGCTCGTGCCAATATTATGTGGGCAGGAACTTTAGCCCATAATGATATTTGCGGTGTAGGACGTGAACAGGATTGGGCTACTCATGCTTTAGAGCATCAATTAAGTGCTCTTTATGATGTGGCTCATGGTGCTGGTTTAGCGGTGATGTTCCCAGCCTGGATGGAATACACTATGGCTCATAATCCAATGCGTTTTGCTCAATTTGCCTCACGTGTTTTTGGTGTGAGCATGGATTTTGAAGATCCTAAGCGTACTGCCAAAGCTGGTATAGTCGCACTAAGAAGCTTCTTTAAATCCTTAGGCATGCCACTTAACTTTGAACAAATTGGCGCTAGCATTGATGATATTCCTAAGCTCTTAAAGCTTCTTTACCTTTCTAAAAAGTCTGTAGGTAATTTTGTCCATCTTACCCCAGAAGATTGTGAAGCAATTTATAAAATTGCAGCTACTTACAAAGACTAACTAGTACTAGATTTCAAAAGTTCGTCACCCCCCATACAGTATAGGAGGCAAGTTA